>Ga0081455_10000706_pt1 | contig 43303 bp, 33 predicted proteins | sample TabmetS3T2R1_FD_70207 | JGI IMG/M metagenome (GOLD analysis project Ga0081455, IMG submission 70207) | Tabebuia heterophylla rhizosphere microbial communities from the University of Puerto Rico - S3T2R1 | ecosystem: Host-associated > Plants > Roots > Rhizosphere ... | reverse complement strand
CCCGGTTCAGCCCCCCCCGGTTCAGCACCCCCCGGTTCAGCACCCCCCGGTTCAGCACCCCCCGGTTCAGCCCCCCCCGGTTCAGCACCCCCCGGTTCAGCGCCCCCGGTTCAGCGCCCCCGGTTCAGCGCCGACGGTTCAGCGCCACCTGTTCAGCGCTGCGGCGAAGCCCTGCTCGCCGCGGCAGAAGCGCTGGAAGGCGCGCCAGCCGGGCGGGGTGGCCAGCAGCGCGTGGAACAGCGCCGGGTGCCGGCGGAAGCGCGCGTACAGCCGGCGGCCGGCGGCCATCTCGGCGAGCAGGGCGTCCGGCCGGTAGCCGTCCAGCCGCCCGCTGGCCGCCGCCTCCCCGGCCGCCGCGCCGCTGCGCAGGGCGAAGCTGATGCCCTCGCGGGTCCACGGCTCCAGCAGCCCGGCCGCGTCCCCGGCGACCAGCACCCGGCCGCGGCGCAGCGGCGAGTCGGCGGCCCGGCAGCGGGTCAGGTGCCCGCCGGAGCGCAGCACCTCGCGCTGGCCCAGTTGCCGCGCGAAACCGTCCAGGTACGCCCGCGTGGCCTCGCCCCGGCCACGCTCGGCGATCACCCCGACCGTCAGCGAGTCGCCCTTGGGGAACACCCAGCCGTACGAGCCGGGCACCGGGCCCCAGTCGAGCAGCAGCGTGCCACGCCAGCGGTCCAGCGTCGCCGCCGGCACCGCGAGCTCGACCTCCAGGCCCAGGTCGACCTGGTCGTACCGGACCCCGACGTGACGCGCGGTGACCCCGGACGAGCCGTCCGCGCCCACGATGACCCGTGCCGCAACCGTGGACCCGTCCGCGAGCGTGGCGGTGGCGCGGTCCGGGTCCTGATCCACCGACCGCACCAGGCGATCCTCGAGCACGGTGGCCCCGGCGCGTACGGCCGCATCCCGCAGCGCCGCGTCGAACTCGCTGCGCACCACCATCGACACCAGCGGCCGCGGCCCCGCCCCGCGCCGGCTGAACCCGAGCCGCCCGCCGCGGGTGAACCGCACCCGCCGCACGGCCTCCCGCACCGGCACCTCGATCGCGGCCGCGGCCAGCGACCAGCCGATCAGCCCGCCGCCGCACACCTTGTACCGCGGGTGCGCCGCCCGCTCCAGCACCGCGACCCGCGCGCCGCGCTCCGCCGCCACCCGCGCCGCGGCCAACCCCGCCGGCCCGCCGCCGACCACCAGCACATCCCACACGGCCCCCAGCCTGCCGCCTGCGGTGGCCTCAGTACGAATTGGCGAGCGGGCGGGCCAGCAGGGTCTCGATGTGTTCGGGGGTGGCGGGGCGGCCGAAGTGCCAGCCCTGCGCGGTGTCGCAGTCCATGGCCAGCAGCCGGGTGGCCTGCTCGCGGGTCTCGACGCCCTCGGCGGTGACGGTGACGCCGAGGCGGTGGGCCAGCGAGATCAGCGCGGTCACGATGGCCTCGTCCGGCGAGCTGACGCCGTTGGGCGCGCGCAGGCCGTCGATGAGGGAGCCGGCCATCTTCAGGTCGTGCAGCGGCAGGTGGCTCAGGTACGCGAGGTTGGAGTAGCCGGTGCCGAAGTCGTCCACGGCGATGCGTACGCCCAGGTCCCGCAGCTTGTGCAGGGCGTCCAGCGGCTGGCCGGCCGGGCCGAGCAGCGCGCTCTCGGTGACCTCGACCTGGAGCAGTTCGGGACGCAGCCCGCTGTCGGCGAGGATGCGGGCCACGTCGGCCACGATGCCGGGCTCGTGCGCCTGCCGGACCGCGAGGTTGACGCTCATCACCACGTTGGCGCCGGGGTGGGCGGCGTTCCAGTTCGAGGCCTGCGCGCACGCCTCCTCCAGCACCCGGCGGCCGAGCTGGACGATGGTGCCGGTCTCCTCGGCGAGCTGGATGAAGTGGTCCGGGCCGAGCCGGCCCAGCGTCGGGTGCTGCCAGCGGACCAGCGCCTCGACCCCGCGCAGCCGGCCGTCGGACAGCCGGATCAGCGGCTGGTACTCCAGGATGAACTCGCCGCGCAGCACCCCGGGCAGCAGCGTGGCCGACAGCGTGTACCGCGTCATGTCCCGGGCGTGCCGCTCCTCGTCGAACATGGCCCACCGGCCGCGGCCGTCGGACTTGGCCCAGTACATCGTGACGTCGGCGGCCTTCAGCAGCTCCGCGGGCGTGACCCCGCCGGGCTCGCGCTCCACCACGCCGATACTGCAGGTGATCGCCAGCTCGTGCCCGCCCACGGTGAACGGGGCCTGCAGCTCGGCCAGGACCGCGTCGGCGAGCTCGGCCAGCTCGCCCGGGTGCGGGTCCTCCACCAGCACCACGAACTCGTCGCCGCCCATCCGCGCGACCAGGCAGCGCGGGTCGGTCATGCACTGGTGCAGCCGGGCGGCCACCTGGACCAGCAGCGCGTCGCCGATGTCGTGCCCGAGCCGGTCGTTGACCACCTTGAAGCCGTCGAGGTCGAGGTAGCACAGCCCGACCCGGTCGGCGGGCCGGTCCAGCACGGCGGTGAGCCGGTCCAGGAAGGTGGCGCGGTTGGGCAGCTGGGTCAGCGCGTCGTGGGTGGCCTGGTGCCGCAGCCGGTCCTGCAACTCGCGCCGGGTGGTGATGTCCTCGACCATCGCGACCGTGTACACCGCCGCGCCCGCGCTGTCCCGGATCACCGAGACGGTCATGTTGGTCCACACCACGGTGCCGTCGCGGTGCCGCAGCCGCTTTTCCATCTGGATGTAGTCGGTCTCGCCGCGGATGATCACCGCATACCGCTCGGCCATCGCGGCCATGTCGTCGGGGTAAACCAGGTCGGCGACCTTCAGCGTGCAGAACTCCGGCACCTCATACCCCAGCATGCGGGCGAATGCCTGGTTGGCGTCCACCAGCGCGCCCTGCATATCGCCGAGCGAGATCCCCATTCCGGCGTTGGCGAATACCGCCCGGAACAGCGACTCGCTGGAGCGCAGCGCCGACTCGGCCTGCAACCGCGCCTGCACCTCGGCCTGCCGTACGGTTTCCTGCTCGGCCAGCAGCCGGTCGGTGTGCGCGCCCATGTACCCGGCCACCAGCGCGCCCTGGACGACCGGCAGCCACCCGGCCGGTACGCCCGCGGCGCAGCCGAGCCGTTCGCCGACCACCTCGATGGTGCAGGTCAGCACGTCGGTGCCGAGCAGGTCGGCGGCCACCATCGCCGCGCCGACCGCCCGCACGGCCGCGGCGTCGACCGGCTGGGCCTGCACGGCGGCCACCAGGACGATGGCCTGCCGGTGCAGGAATTCCGCCAGCTCGGCGCGGCTCATCGACGGATACAGCTGCCCCGCGATGGCCGCGCTCCACGCCTGCGCCAAATGCGCCGCGCCGTGTACTACCAGTCTTGAATCTGATTCATATTCGACGCCGAGCTTTAAGAGCGGCTCCATACCGGCACCGGTCGCGCTGACCGATGCCTCATTGGCGAACTGCCCCTTGTCCGACATCACCGAGCAGCATACGCACCCGTGTCCACCATCTGCCGGTGCCTGCCCGTTCCGCCCCGGCGTCCTGAAACGTGCGCGTTCATTCGGAGGTGATCGCGCGCAGCACGTCGATGCGCGCCGCCCGCCGGCCCGGGAAGACCGCGGCGAGTACGCCCGCGAGCGCGGCGGCGATCACGAAGCCGAGCAGCGACCCGAACGGCACCACGAATTCGGTGATGCCCTGGTCCTTCAGCGCGCGCACCAGCGCCCAGCCGAAGAACACCCCGACCGCGAGCCCGAGCACGGCCCCCAGCACGGCGATGATCACCGCCTCGCCGCGTACCATCGCGCGCAGTTGCCGGCGGGTCATGCCGAGCGCGCGGAGCAGCCCCAGCTCGCGGATCCGCTCCAGCACCGACAGCGCGAGGGTGTTGATGATGCCGATGATCGCGATGATCACGGCCAGCGCCAGCAGCACGTAGAACAGCACCAGCACCTGGTTGATCTGGTCGGCCTGCTGCCGCTTGTACTCGGCCTGGTCCTTGACCTGCACGCTCTCGAAGTCGGCCACCACCCGGTCCACCGCGGCCCGCGCCTGGTCCGTACTCACCGACGACTTGGCCTTCACCAGCGCGATCGCGTCGAGCTGGTCGGCGTAGTGCTTCTCGTAGTCGGTCAGCGCAAGCAGGTACGAGCCGTTGATCTGGTTGTTGCCGTAGATAGCCCGGATCGTCTCGTTCGCGGTGCCGCCGATCGGGAAGGCCATCGGCACCACGTCGCCGACTTTCCAGCCGTGGTCCTTGGCCACGTCGTCCCGGACCGCGATGCCCCCACCGGACAGGTCCGAGAGCGAGCCGCTGCTCACCTCGGTGCGTACGGTCCGCTGGTAGGCCTCCGGTGCCACGCCGAACACCGACTCGGTCTTGCCGTCCAGCTTGAACACGTTGACCCGGATGCCCACCACGGCCTCCAGCTCCGGCTGCGCGGACAGCCGCGAGACGACTTCGGGGCTGAACCCGACGCTGCCGTTGTTGGGGCCGGACAGGATGTAGTCGGCCGAGATCGTGTTGTCCAGGATGCGGGTCACCGACGCCTTGGCCGAGCCGGCGAAGATCGTGACCAGGCTGATCAGCGCCAGGCCGATCATCAGCGCCGCGGCGGTCGATGCGGTACGCCGCGGGCTGCGCATCGCGTTGTCGCGGGCCAGCTTGCCGGGCTGGCCGGCCCAGTGCGCCAGCGGCCAGCCGAGCCCGCGGGCCAGCGGTCGGGCCACCAGCGGGCTCAGCACGCCGACGCCGAGGAAGATCAGCACCGCGCCGAAGGCGACGTTCACCAGCCGGTTGCCGCTGTCGCTGAACAGGCCGGTGAACAGCAGCGCGACCCCGGCCGCGGCCAGGATGGAGCCGAGGATGACCCGCCGCCGGCCGGCGCCGGTCGGGTTGGTGATCACCTCGCGCAGCGCGGCGACCGGCGGCACCCGGGTGGCCCGCAGCGCCGGCGCGAGCGAGGCGATCAGGGTGACGCCCACGCCGACCGCGAAGGCGGCGATCACCGTACGCGGCAGCACCTCCAGAGTGGTGGAGGGCAGGTCGGCGCCGAGCGCCTTGAACACCAACTTCAGCGCGATGGCGACCACGATGCCCAGGCCCAGGCCGAGCGCGGAGGCGATCAGGCCGACCACGACGGCCTCGCCCAGCACCATGCGCATCAGTTGCCGGCGCAGCGCGCCCATGCAGCGCAGCAGCGCCAGCTCCCGGGTGCGCTGGGCCAGGATGATCGAGAAGGTGTTGACGATGATGAACGAGCCGACGAACAGCGCCACGAAGGCGAAGGCCAGCAGCGCGTAGTTGATGATCTTGGTGAACTGGCCGACCGCCTTGGCGTTGTCGGCGGCCAGCTCCTCGCCGGTCAGCACCTGGTACTTCGGGTCCAGCGCGGACCGGATGCGGTCGCGCAGCGTCTCGGGGGAGACCCCGTCGGCCGCGACCACGTCGATCTCGTCGAACTCGGCCGGCCGGTTCAGCACCTGCTGCGCGGTGGCCAGGTCGAAGCCGGCCAGCGTCGCGCCGGCCAGGTTGTCGGCCTCGCCGAAGCCCACGATCGCGCTGATGGTGAACTGCCGCGGCGGCCCCTGGAACAGCAGCCGCACCGAGTCGCCGACCGCGAAGTGGTGCTTGCGGGCGGTGGCGGCGTCCACGGCCACCTGGTTCGGCCCGCTGGGCAGCGTCCCGCTGCGGATCGCGGTCGACTGCAACTGCGGCGCCGCGCTCAGCGACACCCCGAGCGTCGGCGCGCCGCCGGTGGTGACCAGCTTGCCGTCCTTGTCGATGAACTGCGCGTACCCCGACACCCCGCCCTCGGCGACGGTGACCCCGTCCACCGCCTTGATCTTGTCCAGCACGGCGGCCGGGATCGGCTCGCGCTGGTCGCCGGCCTGGGTGCTGAAGGTCTCGGCGCTGCGGACGGCGACGTCCACGCCCTTGGTGGTCTGCTTGAACAGGTCGGTGAAGGTCTGGTTGATCGTGTCGGTCAGCACGTACGTACCGGAGACGAACGCGACCCCGAGTACGACGGCGAGTCCGGTCAGCGCGAGCCGGAGCTTGTGCGCGGCCAGCCCGCGCAGCGTCACCCTCCACATGGGACTCAGGCTCCGAGCTTCTTCATGTAGTCCAGCACGCTGTCGGCGGTGGGATCGGCCATCTCGTCCACGATCCGGCCGTCGGCCAGGAACAGCACGCGCCCCGCGTACGCCGCCGCGATCGGGTCGTGGGTGACCATCACGATGGTCTGGCCGAACTCGTCGACCGAGCGCCGCATGAAGCCCAGCACCTCCGCGCCCGAGCGCGAGTCGAGGTTGCCGGTCGGCTCGTCGGCGAAGATGATCTCCGGCCGGGACACCAGCGCCCGGGCGCCGGCCACCCGCTGCTGCTCGCCGCCGGACAGCTCGGCGGGCCGGTGCTTGAGCCGCTGCCGCAGCCCGACCGCCTCGATCACCTTGTCGTACCACTCGCGGTCCGGCTTGTTGCCCGCGATCGACAGCGGCAGCTCGATGTTCTCCGCCGCTGTCAGCGTGGGCAGCAGGTTGAAGGCCTGGAACACGAAGCCGACCCGCTGCCGGCGCAGCAGGGTGAGCTGCTTGTCGTTCAGCCCGGACAGCTCGGTGTCGCCGATCCACACCTGGCCCTGGCTGACCCGGTCCAGCCCGGCCAGGCAGTGCATGAGCGTGGACTTGCCGGAGCCCGAGGGCCCCATGACCGCGGTGAACTGGCCGCGCGGGAAGTCCGCCGACACCCCGTCCAGCGCGCGTACCTCGGTATCGCCGCTGCCATACACCCGGTGGACCTCGACCGCCCGTGCGGCAAGTGTCGTGGTCGTACTCGTCCCGGTCACGTGCACCCCTCCCCGTCGCCGATGGCGCCGAGCGTACGCGGGGCCGCCGACAAACCTTCCGGCGCACCCCAAACACCCCAAACGTCGTCCGCGGCAGACCTGACGAAGCCGGAGCGGATCTTGCGCTGGGCATCGCGCGTACACCCCTGGCGGGCCTAACTTTCGGTGCACACCCGTCATGCCGAGCAAAGGGGGCACGACCGTGCGAATCGGATTCATCGGTGCCGGGCACATCGGTGGCAACGCCGCCCGGCTGTTCGCCGCGGCCGGCCACGACGTCATGCTCTCCTTCGCCCGCGACCCGCAGTCGCTGGCCGACCGCGCCGCGGCCATCGGCCCGCGCGCCAGCGTCGGTACGCCCGCGGAGGCGGCGAAGTTCGGCGAGGTCACGATGCTGTCGGTGCAGTGGCCGGTGATCCCGCTGGCGCTGGAGCAGTCCGGCCCGCTGCGCGGCATCGTCATCGACACCACCAACCAGTTCGAGCGGCGCGGTGTGGTGAGCCTGCCCGGCGGCGTCTCGGCCGCGGCGTACAACCAGCAGCGGCTGCCCGGCACCAGCCTGGTGAAGTCGTTCAACACCCTGACCAGCGCGTTCCAGGCGCAGGCCGCCGACCGCCCGGCGGAGACCCGGGTGGCGATGTTCCTGTCCGGCGAGGACGCCGTGGCCAAGGGTGTGGTCTCGATGCTGATCCGGGACGCCGGCTTCGAGCCGGTCGACCTCGGCGGCTTCGAGCAGGCCCACCTCCAGGAGGCGCCCCGGCGCCCGGGTGCCGTCTACGGCGAGGAGTACCGGCTGCCGGCCGCGCTCATGGTCGTCGAGGCGGTCCGCGCCGGCCGGCCGATCCCGCCGGCCCCGAAGTACACCTAGACCCTCTCCCGGCCGGCGCCTGGTTCCCCCAACTGGCGCCGGCCATGAGCCGTCAGTCCAACCGCAGCGAATGGCCTGCGTGCACCTTGGCACTGAGGTAGCTGCGGTTGGCGCTGGTGACGAAGACGCCGGTCGCCTCCTCCCCGCGCACGTCGATCCCGTACCCCCGCAGCTGGCACGCCTTGTCCGGGTTGTTGGACAGCAGCCGGATCGCCGGCACCCGCAGCGCCAGCAGCATCTGTGCCGCGGGGTGGTAGTCCCGCGGGTCGTCGGGGAAGCTGAGCATCCGGTTGGCCTCGAAGGTGTCGAAGCCCAGATCCTGCAGCCGGTAGGCGTCCAGCTTGTTGAACAGGCCGATGCCGCGGCCCTCGTGCCGCAGGTACAGCACGATCCCGCCGTGCTGGCACATCAGCGCGATCGACTCGGCCAGCTGCGGGCCGCAGTCGCAGCGCGCCGAGCCGAACACGTCGCCGGTCAGGCACTCCGAGTGCAGCCGTACCAGCGGCTCGCGCTGGCGCAGCGGGTCGCCGAACAGCACCGCCAGGTGCTCGCGCCCGTCGCTCAACCCCTCGAAGCTGACCATGGTGGCGGCCTCGTAGGCCACCCCGCCGTTCCGCAGCGGCACCCGCACCCTGGTACGCACCCGGGCCGCCGTGCCGTCCTCAACAAACACCATCAATACCCGCCTCGACTGGTAACCGATTTCCACCCGACCGGAAATCCACAATTACACCAGCCGACCCCGGCACGCCACGGTGTCAACTCCAGTACGCCCAATGCGGTAACACAGTTCGCAATGTCAGGGCCGCCCAACCCTATCGGGGCGAAATGCGCAAGAGGGTGCCGACAGGTCGCCCGTACAACGTGCAGTCAACGCAACGGGGACCCAAACGCAAGCAAATCATCAGGGATATCCCGGGGGTCAGATCGCGCCGACTACCTAGACTAGCCAAAGAGTCCAGGTGGAGCGGCAGACATGCGCCCGGGTGGCCCTATTCGCCTTGCGTCCAGATACACCGGAACGGACGATCCAGCTTGTGGCAGCGCGCGTCCGGCAGTGGCCGCGCGGCCGTTTCCGCACCGCAGCCATACCCGCGCAACACCGGGAGATGCCGTGACGAAGAAAATTCTGGTGATCCTCTCCGAATACGGTTACTGGGGGGAGGAGCTGGTCGGTCCAGTGTCGAAGTTCGACGAACGCGGGTACGAGGTCGTGTTCGCGACGCCGACCGGGCGCAAGCCCACCCCGCTGCCCCCGAGCATCGATCCCACCTTCCTGGACCCGCCGCTGGACAAGACCGTGACCACCCCCGAGGTGGCCAAGATGGTCAAGGACATCGACGCCTCCACCAGGCTGGACAACCCGATCAGCCTGGCCGACTGGCTGCCCGAGCGGCCGTACACCAGCGACCACAACTACCTGCGGAAGCTGGAGCGGTACAACGTCGAGCTGGAGGGCCTGGTCGAGGAGATCGCCGAGTACGACACGATCCTGGTCGTCGGCGGCAGCGGGCCCATCGTGGACCTGGCCAACAACGAGCGGGTGCACTCGCTGCTGCTGGCGTTCCTGAAGGCCGGGAAGCCGGTGGCCGCCGAATGCTACGGCGTGGCCTGCCTCGCCTTTGCCCGCGACTGGGGCGACCGCAAGTCCATCATCTGGGGCAAGCACGTCACCGGGCACTGCAAGGAATACGACTACAAGGACGGCACCGGATTCAACGGAGTCGAGTTCAACATGGGCCCGCCGCCGTACCCGCTGGAGTACATCCTGCGTGACGCGACCGGTCCCGACGGCGGCTACATCGGCAACTTCGGGCACCCGATCTCGGTGATCGTGGACTACCCGTTCATCACCGGCCGGTCCACCCCGGACTCGTTCACCACCGGCGAGAAGATCGTCGAGGTGCTGGAGAACGGCCTCACCCGCTACGGCTGGTAGATACCCGAGAAAGGCCGGAGGTGCAACGGTGGGCAGGCCAGGAAAGGTCGCGCTGTTCGAGCAGTTGAGAGCCGACGGTATTACCCACATGTTCGGCAATCCGGGAACCGTTGAGCAGGGTTTCCTGGACATGGTCGACCAGGTCGACGACATGCAGTACATCCTCACCCTGCAGGAAACCGTGGCGGCCGGTATCGCCGACGGGTACGCCCGCGCCACCCAGACCCCGACGCTGCTGCAACTGCACAGCGGCGTCGGGCTGGGCAACGGCATCGGCATGCTCTACCAGGCGCACCGCGGGCACGCGCCCATCGTCTGCATCGCCGGCGAGTCCGGGGTGCGCTACGACTCGATGGACGCCCAGATGGCCGCCGACCTGGTCGCGATGGCCCGGCCGGTGACCAAGTACGCGGCCCGGGTCACCCACGCCGACTCGCTGCTGCGGATGGTGCGCCGGGCCGTCAAGATGGCGATGACCCCGCCGTGCGGCCCGGTGTTCCTGGCCCTGCCCATGGACATCCTGGACGAGCACACCGACGAGCCGGTCGTGCCGACGGTCTTCCCCAGCACCCGTACGGTGCCCGCGCCGGACCTGATCGGCCGGGCGGCCGCCCTGCTGGCCGGCGCGCAGCGGCCGCTCATGCTGCTGGGCGACGGGGTCGCCTGCTCCGGCGGCGCCGCCGAGGCGACCGCGGTGGCCGAGAAGCTGGGCGCCGACGTCTGGCTGGTCGACTCCTCCGAGCCGAACATGCCGGCCGGCCACCCGCTGCTGCACGGCAACATCGGCCACATGTTCGGCGCGGTCAGCACCCGCGCCGTACGCGACGCCGACGCGGTGCTGGTGGTCGGCAGCTACCTGTTCCCCGACGTCTTCCCCAACCTGGCCAACCCGTTCGCGCCCGGCGCCAAGATCGTCCACGTCGACCTGGACGCCTACGAGATCGCCAAGAACCACCCGGTCGACCTCGGCATCGTGGCCGACCCCCGGCTGACCCTGATGGCCCTGGCAGCCGAGCTGGACAGCGTGCTGACCGCCGCCGACAAGGAGGCCGCTGCCCGCCGGCTGGCCGAGCGGGCCGCCGCGGCACCGCCGCCGAACCCCCAGGAGAACACGGTGATGGCCGCGTTCCTGCGGGAGCTGAGCGGCGCGGTGCCCGAGGACGTGATGGTCTTCGACGAGGCGCTGACGGCCTCGCCGCTGGTGGCGCGGTACCTGCCGCCGAAGCTGCCGGGCCACAACTTCCTCACCCGCGGCGGCTCGCTCGGCGTCGGGATCCCCGGCGCCATCGGGATGAAGATCGCCCACCCGGACAAGACCGTGCTCGGCTTCACCGGCGACGGCGGCTCCATGTACACCTACCAGGCGCTGTGGACCGCGGCCCGCTACAACGTGGGCGCCAAGTTCGTGGTCTGCAACAACCACCGGTACGAGCTGCTGAACGAGAACATCTCGGTGTACTGGGGCGAGCGGGACATCGCGGCGCACCCCTTCCCGACCTCCTTCGACATCGGCCACCCGGAGATCGACTTCGTCGGCCTGGCCGCGGCCCTGCACGTGCCGGGCACCCGGGTAGCCAGGCCCGAGCAGGCCGCCGCCGCGGTGGCGCAGGCGCTCGGCACCGACGGGCCCTTCCTGATCGAGGTCGCCACCGATGATCTCCGCCCGCACGTTTGAGAACTGGAGTGCTCTGATGACCAGCACCGAAACCGCGCCCGCGCTGACCGCGGACAGCGTCCGGAGCTTCGCCGTCGCGTGGTACCGCGCGCTGGACCGGCACGACGATGTCGACACGATCCTGCCGCTGATGGTGGACGACGGCCTCAAGCTGGTGTTCCCCGAGGCCACCAAGTACGGCCACGAGGGCTTCCGGGAGTGGTACGCCGCCGTCACCAACCGGTTCTTCGACGAGGTGCACACCCTGCGCGAGGCGACCATCACCTCGGCCACCGAGGACACCGCGCAGGTGCGGGTCGTCGTCAACTGGCAGGCCAAGATCTGGAACGCGCCGGGCCCGCGCAGCGAGTGGCTCGGCTTCGACGCCTACCAGACCTGGACCGTGTTCCGCGGCCCGGACGGCCCGCAGGTCAGGACCTACGTCGTCGACGAGCTGCGGCCCATGCCGGGTTCCGCATCCCTGTAAGGAGATTCACGGTGTCCAATGTGGACGTAATCCTGAAGATGTACGAGTACTTCGGCACCGGGCAGGTCGACCGCATCCGCACCGAGCTGATGCAGCCGGACATCGCCTGGACCATGCCCGGCCACCACCCGCTGGCCGGCACGCACGCCGGCGCCGACCAGGCCATCGCCTTCCTCGGCAACGTCGGCAAGGCCGGCATCCAGTTCGACCAGATCCACTTCGGCGAGCTGGACGACGGCACCGTGGTGGAGCGCCACCTGGGGCACGCCAAGCTCGACGCCGAGGCCGTCCTGCTGCCCGCCTGCACCGCGTACAAGATCGTCGACGGGCGCATTGCCGAGGTGCACGTGTACTCCGGCGACCAGCACGCGCTGGACCGCTACATGTGGGCCACCGCCCAGCTCAAGCCCATCTCCGACCGCATCGCCGAGGAGGCGTAACCCGTGGGCACCAAGGAGATCATCGACAGCTACTACACGCTGGCCAACGCCGGCGACTGGGACGCCTGGTGCGACCTGTTCGCCGTGGACCAGGTCATGGACGAGCAGCTGGCCGGGCACATCGAGGGCCAGGCGACGCTGCGCGACATGATGAAGGGCTTCCCGAGCATGTACGCGCGCTTCGGCAACACCCCGCGGCACGTCATCGTCGACGGGGCCGAGGCCGCGGTGGTCTCGCACATCTCCGCCGAGACGCCCAGCGGCGCCACGATCGAGGCGGACGTGAGCAACTACTTCCGCGTCGCCGACGGGCGCATCGCCTACATGGCCAACTTCCACGACACGGTGCCGTTCAAGGCCGCGCTCGGCAACTAGGGGGAACCCGCGATGGACGAGCACTACGACTACATCATCGTCGGTGCCGGCGCCGCCGGATCGGTGCTGGCCCGGCGGCTGTCGGAGGATCCGGCCGCCAAGGTGCTCGTCCTCGAGGCGGGCAGCAACTTCATCCCGTCCCAGGTGGACAACGCGCCGGAGTGGTACAAGCTGCTGGGCAGCCCGGTGGACTGGGGCTACTCCAGCGTGCCGCAGGACGGGCTGGGCGGGCGCTCCAGCTACGAGCCGCGCGGCAAGCTGCCCGGCGGCAGCAGCAACCTCTACATCATGATGCACATCCGCGGGCACGCCTCGGACTTCGACAACTGGGCGTACCAGGGCTGTGCCGGCTGGTCGTACGAGGACCTGCTGCCCTACTTCGCGCGGCTGGAGGCGCAGGAGGACCAGACCGACGCCCGGATCGGTACGGGCGGGCCGCAGCGGGTCACCAACGCCGGCCAGCACAAGCCGAACCCGATGTCGGAGACGTTCCTGGACGCCTGCAAGGAACTCGGCTTCCCGTCCACACCGGACTTCAACGGGCCGCAGATGATGGGCGCCGGCTGGCACCACATCGACGTGGTGGAGGGCCGCCGGCAGGGCGCGCTCCAGTCCTTCCTGGAGCCGGCGCTGGACCGGCCGAACCTGACGCTGCGCACCGACGCGCAGGCGCTGCGCCTGCAGTGCACCGGGAACCGCTGCACCGGGGTGTCGTACTGGCAGCAGTCCGCGCCCGAGCCGGTGGGCGAGGGCCGCTTCCTGGACCAGGCCAGGCCGGCCGACCCGGGGCTGCACACCGCGGTCGCCGACCGTGAGGTCATCCTGTGCGCCGGCGCCATCGAGACACCGAAACTGCTGCTGCTCAGCGGGATCGGGCCGACGGCGCAGCTGCGTACGTTCGGCGTCCCGGTGGTCGTGGACTCGCCGGGCGTGGGGGAGAACTTCCACAACCACGTCCTGGTCGGCCTGATCAGCGAGACCAAGGACCCGGTGCTGCCGGGCAACCAGAACCTGAGCGAGTCGGCGCTGTTCACCACCTCCGAGCCGGGCATGCTCGCGCCGGACCTGCAGATCGCCTTCGTGCACGTGCCCTTCGACGTCATCGTCGGGCAGAACCACCCGAACGCGGTCAGCATCCTGCCCGGTGTGGTCCGGCCCAACTCCCGAGGCTGGGTGCGGCTGGCCAGCGCCGACCCGTTCGCCGCGCCGCGGATCAACCCCAACTACCTCGGCGACGCCTCGGACCTGCGGCGGCTGGTGCAGGCGGTCGAGCTGTCCCGGGACCTGTTCGGCACCAAGGCGTTCCGCAAGGTGCTGTCCGGTGAGCTGATGCCCGGCCCGAAGGTCTCGGGCACCGCGGCGCTCACCGAGTGGGTGAAGACCAAGGCAGACAGCTACCACCACCAGGCCGGCTCAGCCCGCATGGGCATCGACGACATGGCCGTGGTGGACCCGCAGCTGCGGGTGCGCGGGCTGGACGGCGTGCGTGTCGCCGACGCCAGCGTGATGCCGGCGGTGCCGTCGGGCAACTGCCACACCGCGATCGTGGCCATCGCCGAGAAGGCCGCGGACCTGATCAAGGAGGCCGCAGATGGGCGGTGAGCTCGTCGTCCGCGAGGACGGTGCACTGCACGGTGCCAAGGTCGGGATCCTCATCGAGGCCGACTACTTCGAGCCGGAGATCTTCTACTACCAGCGGCGTTTCGCCGAGGAGGGCGTCGAGCTGCACCTGCTGACCCGCCTGTGGGGCAACGACCAGATCACCTTCACCGGGCACGAGTGGAAGATCCCGCTGAGCGTGAACGAGTCGTTCGAGGGCATGTCGGACGAGGAGTTGCGCAGCTACGACGCGATCATCGTGCCCTCGGGCATGGTCTCGGACCGGCTGCGCTACACCGAGGACGTCCACAAGATCCCGCCGGCCACGCAGTTCCTCGGCCGGGCCTTCGCCGAGCCGGGGATCCTGAAGGGCATCATCTGCCACGGCATGTGGCTGGTGGCGCCGACCCCGGAGCTGGTGCGCGGCCGCAAGATCACCCTGCACAACAACCTGCTGGGCGACGGCCGCAACATGGGCGCCGAGTACGTGGACGCCGACGTGGTCGTCGACGGCGACCTGGTCACCGGGCGTACCGGCATGCACGCGCACCTGTTCGCCCGGAAGGTCATCGACGAACTGCTGGACCGCCGCGGTGGTTCGGCATGACCGAGATGCTGACCCCCGGGCTGTCGTGGTCGCACGTCGGGCTGAACTGCCGCGACCAGGCGGCGACGGAGGCGTTCTACCGGCGCTGGTTCGGTTTCGAGCGCGCCCGCGCCTTCGACATCGGCGGCGGCCAGCAGATCGTGTTCCTGCGCAACGGGAACGCGCTGCTGGAGCTGTTCCCGGCCAAGGGCGACCCGGCGCCGCCGGCCGGCCAGGACGGCCCGCAGCAACCCGGCACGACCCGGCACCTGGCGTTCCAGACCGACGACGTGGACGCGTTCCTCGAACGCATCGGGAAGACCGCGCCGATCAGCCTGGGGCCGCTGGACTTCGACGACTTCATCCCCGGCTGGCGCAGCGTGTGGCTGACCGACCCCGACGGCGTGGTCGTCGAAGTGAGCCAGGGCTACCGCGACACAGACACCACAGAAAACAGTCCGAGGAGCTGACAATGGCTGAGTGCCCAGACTTCACCTGGTCGGACACCATCTCCGGCTATGTCACCAGTTTTGACGCCGAACGCCGGGTGGTGGAGGTCTCCACCACCGACAACCGCAGCTTCTCGGTGGAGCTCGACAACTCCACGGCGGCCGAGTTCCTGCGCAACCTGGGCGACCCGTACGTGGACGCCTCCGGCCACCTGGACGACCTGCTGCGGCCGGGCCAGTACATCCAGGCGTACGGGGTTTTCTACCCCAGCGCGGATGAGCTGTTCTTCACCGCCAAGCACGTCTACCTGCAGGGCCGCGGCACCGGGGACTACAACTTCGAGGACCCGAAGTGGTGGACCCAGCAGATCGACCACCTGGCCAGCTTCTACCGCCGGGCGCAGTTCGGCACCGACGGCGTGGACTACGCCGACTACCGGACCCAGCTGCACCTGGGCGGGTCGAAGACCGGCAGCCACGTGCAGGAGACCGACACCATCTCCCGGATGGTGTACGGCATGGCGAGCGCGTACATGCTCACCGGCAAGGACGAGTACCTCGAGGTGGCCGAGAAGGGCACCGAGTACCTGCGCCGGCACATGCGCGCGGTGGACGACAGCGGCGTGACCTACTGGTACCACGGCGTGCAGATCGACGGCGCCACCGAGAAGAAGCTGTTCACCAGCGAATTCGACGACGACTACAACGCCATCCCGATGTACGAGCAGATCTACGCCCTGGCCGGCCCGATCCAGACCTTCCGGGTCAGCGGCGACCCGCAGATCCTGGCCGACACCGACGGCACGCTCTCGCTGTTCGAGAACTACTACCGCGACCACGAGGGCGGCGGCTACTACTCGCACATCGACCCGATCCTGCTCTCCCCGCACCACGAGAGCCTGGGCGTCAACGCCTCCCGGAAGAACTGGAACTCCGTCGGCGACCACGCCCCGGCGTACCTGGTGAACCTCTTCCTGGCCACCGGCGAGCAGCGGCACGCGGAGATGCTGGAGCGCACCTTCGACACCATCGCGCAGTACTTCCCGGACTACGAGTACAGCCCGTTCGTGAACGAGCGGTTCTACGACGACTGGTCGCACGACCTGAAGCACACCTGGCAGCAGGACCAGGCCGTGGTCGGGCACAACCTGAAGATCGCCTGGAACCTGATGCGGATGAACTCCCTGAAGCACAAGGATTCCTACGAGGCGCTGGCCAACAAGATCGCCGAGATCATGCCGGCGGTCGGCAGCGACCAGCAGCGCGGCGGCTGGTACGACGTGGTCGAGCGCACCACCAGGCCGGGGGAGAAGTGGCACCGGTTCGCCTGGCACGACCGCAAGGCGTGGTGGCAGCAGGAGCAGGCCATCCTGGCGTACCTGATCCTGGCCGGGGTCGAGAACAACGAGGAGTACCTGCGGCACGCGCGCGAGGCGGCGGCGTTCTACAACGCCTTCTTCCTCGACCACGACGAGGGCGGCGTCTACTTCAACGTCCTGTCCACCGGCCTGCCGTACCTGCTGGGCACCGAGCGGCTGAAGGGCAGCCACTCGATGTCGATGTACCACAGCGCCGAGCTGTGCTACCTGTCCGCGGTCTACACCAACCTGCTGATCACCCGGCAGCCGCTGCCGCTGTTCTTCAAGCCGCTGCCGAACGCCAGCAGGACGCTGCGGGTCGCGCCGGACATCCTGCCGCAGGGCAGCATCCGGCTGGCCGAGGTCGAGATCGACGGCAAGCCGTACAGGCAGTTCGACGCCGACGCGCTGACCATCACGCTGCCCGAGAGCAACGACCGGCTGACCGTACGAGCCCTGGTGGTGCCGGCGTGAACATCCACAAGCGGATGGCCGGGTCGGTCTGCGTGATCAGCCTGGACGGCAAGCTGGACAGCCACACCACGCCGGCCGTGCACTCGGCCATGGTCGAGCTGCTGCCGGCCGGCGGCCAGGTGCTGCTGGACTTCACCAAGGTGGCCTGCATGTCCGGCGACGGGCTGCGTACCGCGCTGGTGGTCTACCGGCAGGCGCAGGGCCTGGACAGCTCGGTGGCACTGGTGGGTCTGTCCGACGACCTGCGCAACGTCCTGACCGCAACCGGGTACCTGGACTTCTTCGTGGTGGCCGAGACGGTCGCCGACGCGCTGGCGACGCTGCAGGACGAAGTAGCCGAGGAGTTGGCAGATGAGCAGCCCGTACTACGTGCGTGACCGCATCGACTCCTTCCCGACCGAGACCATCGAGGGTTACGGGGTCCGCCCCGGCCGGAGCATGCCGTTCGGCGCCACCCTGGTGCCGGGCGGGGTGAACTTCTCCATCTACTCCGGCCGGGCGACCGGGATGACCCTGGTGCTGTACCGGCGCGGGGAGGAGGAGCCGCTGGCCGAGCTGCCGGTCCCGGAGTCCTTCCGGATCGGCGGGGTCTGGGCCATGACGGTCTTCGGCCTGGACTACGAGGATCTGGAGTACGGCTACCGGGTGACCGGGCCGAACCAGCCCGCCATCGGCGACCGGTTCGACCCCTCGAAGGTCATCAGCGACCCGTACGCGAAGAACCTGGGCGGCCGCGACGTGTGGGGGGAGGAGCCGGACTGGACGCGGCAGTACTCGCACCGGTCCCGGCTCGCCTTCGACGACTTCGACTGGGACGGCGACGTCCCGCTGCGGATCGCCCCCGACGACCTGGTGGTGTACGAGGCGCACCTGCGCGGCTACACCAGGCACCCCAACTCCGGCGTCACCAACCCCGGCACGTACGCCGGGCTGGTGGAGAAGATCCCGTACCTGAAGGAACTCGGGGTCAACTGCGTCGAACTGCTGCCGGTGTTCGAGTTCGACGAGTGGGAGAACAGCCGCGTCAACGAGGAGACGGGGGAGCGGCTGTTCAACTACTGGGGTTACAGCCAGGTCGGCTTCTTCGCCCCCAAGGCGGGGTTCGCCGCGACCGGCCCGCTGGGCATGCAGTGCGACGAGTTCAAGAACCTGGTACGCGAAATGCACCGCGCCGGCATCGAGGTCATGCTCGACGTCGTCTTCAACCACACCGCCGAAGGCAACGAGTTCGGACCGACGATCAGCTTCCGCGGGCTGGACAACGCGACGTACTACATGCTCACGCCGGACGGCTACTACTACAACTTCAGCGGCACCGGGAACAGCTTCAACTGCAACAACCCGGTCGTCCGTGACTTCATCCTGTCCTGCCTGCGGTACTGGGCATCCGAATACCACATCGACGGGTTCCGGTTCGACCTGGCCGCCATCCTGGGCCGCGACCAGAACGGCGCGCCGCTGCCGAACCCGCCGCTGCTGGAGGCCCTGGCCTACGACCCGGTCCTGCGCGACTGCAAGCTGGTCGCGGAGGCGTGGGACGCCGGCGGCCTGTACGAGGTCGGCTCGTTCCCCAACTACCAGCGCTGGTCGGAGTGGAACGGCAAGTACCGCGACTGCGTCCGGAAGTTCCTCAAGGGCGAGGTCGGGCAGATCGGCGAGCTGGCGACCCGCGTCGCCGGCTCACCGGACCTGTACAAGCACCGCGGCTGCCACGCCTCGGTCAACTTCGTCACCTGCCACGACGGCTTCACCCTGTACGACATGGTCGCCTACAACGGCAAGCACAACGAGGCCAACGGCGAGCACAACAACGACGGCTCCAACGACAACGACTCCTGGAACTGCGGGGCCGAGGGGCCGACCGGCGACGCCGAGGTCAACCGGCTGCGCAACCGGCAGATGAAGAACGCCTTCGCGCTGCTGCTGAACAGCCGGGGCATCCCGATGGTGCTCGCGGGCGATGAGATCGCGCGCACCCAGGGCGGCAACAACAACGCCTACTGCCACGACAGCGAGCTGTCCTGGTTCGACTGGGCGAAGGTGGAGGAGAACGCGGACCTGCTGCGGTTCGTCCGCAACATGATCTCCTTCCGGGCGCGGCACCCGGTGCTGCGCTGCCCGCACCACCCGTACGGCTCGCCGCCGGCCGGCAGCCCCTTCCCGGAGATCAGCTGGCACGGGACCTACCCGTGGGCGCCCGACTGGTCCGGCGACAGCCGGCTGCTGGCGTTCATGTGGTACGGCCATGGGCTGGCCGACGACGGTGGCGACGACATCCTGTACGTCGCGACCAACGCGCACTGGGACCCGCACGAGGTCCTGCCGCCGACCCTGCCGCCGGGATGGTCCTGGGAGCTGACCGCGGACACCGCCGCGGACAGCCCGAACGACTTCCACCCCGACGGCGAGGGGCCATCGGTGGGCGGCCCGCTCACCCTGGGTGCGCGATCGACGCTCATCCTCACCGGCCGGCGTACGCAGTAACGCGCAGTGCGAATTCCAAAGGAGATCCAGCCATGAGCTTCACCGCTTCCCTTACCGAGCAGGGCAGCACGACCACCATCACGCTCGAGGGCGACCTGGACGACGCGGGCGCCGACCTGTTCCACGAGAAGCTGGAGCAGGCCTCCACCGGCAGCGTGGCCCGGCTGGTGCTGGACATGACCAACCTGGACTCGGTCGCCTCCGCGGGCCTGCGGGCGCTCACCTTCTGCCGGCAGAAGCTGGGCGACGACGTCGACATCGTGGTCGTCTCGCCCAGCAAGTCGGTCCGCCGCAGCCTGGAACAGGTCGACCTGCAGCAGAGCGTCTCCTTCACCGACCGCGTCCCCAGCTGACGCACATGACCGCGCAACCGATGGCGGCGCACGCGGCGCGCCACACCGGTTCGGCGCACCGGCGCCCGGCCGTCGACCGGGGGGCCACCTCCCCCGGCCGTACGGCCGGCGTCGCCGGTATCGCGCTGGCCGGTGGGCTCGGTCTGCGGGCGCGGCCGATGACCCTGGCCGCCCGCGGCTACCCGCGCAGCAAGGCCACGGTGCCGGTGCTCGGCCGGCCGCTCATCGACTGGCAGGTCCAGATGCTGCGGGGGCAGGGCATCGAGGACTACTACGTGGTGGCGAAGGGCCGGGCCAACCGGAGCCAGATCCAGCAGGTGCTCCGCTACGGCGAGGCGTACCGGGTGCGGGTGCAGTACTCCCGGGCCCGGCACGACGTGGCGAACACCGGCTCGGGTGAGGCCACCCTGCGCAACCTGGAGCGGTGGGACATGCGGGGCACCGCGCTGGTGTTCCCCACCGACTCGCTGTTCGACTTCGACCTGGCCGCGATGACCCGCGAGCACCGGGCCAGCGGCGCGATCGTCACCATGGCCTCGGTACGCCGGGACGCGGTCGAGGTCGCCGGCCGGTACGGCGTGCTGGTGGCCGACCGGGCCGGCTTCGGCCGCCGGTTCGTGGAGAAACCCTCGCTGGCGCAGGCCCTGTCGCTGGCCGGCGCGGGCGGGGAGGTCTACACCAACGCCGGCATGTACCTCATCGACTGCGACCGGCTGCGGGCGCTGCTGGCCGGCGGTTCGCTGGCCGGGATGATCGAGCACCAGCTGGACTGGGGCACCGACCTGCTGCCCTGGCTGATCGCGCAGGGTTACCCCGTGCGGCACCACCCGATCGCGCGGTTCGGTGACCTGGGCAGCCCGCAGGGGTACCTGGACACGATGCGCGACGTGCTGGGCGGGGCGTACCCGATCCTCAGCCGGCCGCGGATCGACCCGTCCTCGCTGGCCCGCCGCGATCCGGTGACCGGCCGTACCCTCGCCGAGAAGATCCGGTCCGGTTCGGTCCGGCTCGGGCCGAACGTGCGGATCGGCGCCGAGGTGGAGATCGGGCCCGGCGTCGAACTGTCCGATGTGGACATCGGCGACGAGGTCGACCTGGGCGAGGGGTGCCTGCTGGCGGGCGTGGCCTGCCAGGACGGCGCCATCGTCGGCCCGCACGCCCGGCTGTCCGACACCTGGCTGGGCAGCATGGCGACGGTGGAGTCGACGGTCGACCACCCGGTGGTGACCGGCGGTTACACCGCCATCGGCGACGAGGTCACGGTGGGGGCCGGCCTGCGGCTCACCGGCGTGACCGTGCACCCGGGCCTGTCCATCCCGGCGTTCACCCCGGTACGCCCGGGCGCCGAGTTGACTGATACCACAGATTTCCTGCCTAGCGCTATTGGTCACTGAGCGTGTTATTCCTTGGACCTCGACTCTGTTAACTGTGCCTTGCGACGCGCACGAAATGGCATGTACAAAATGCGCAGGAAGCGAGGATGCGGTGGTTATGACAGAGTCGATTGAAGCGGGCGCACCGTGGGCGGACCGGGACTCTTTCGATCGAAAGCTGCACGACTATTGCAGTGAGCTTTTCGAGACCCTGCCGCGCGCCGACCAGCGCCGGTCGGGCGAGGCGTACGTGCGCGGCCTGCTGGGCGGCGGTGGCCGGAAGTCGATCCGGCGCATCGCCACCCAGCGCGTCGACGGGTACTCCGACCAGTCGTTGCAGCAGTTCGTCAACCAGAGCCCGTGGAACCCCAACCCGGTCCGGCAGCGGCTGGCCATGCTGGCCGCCGACGTCCTGCGGCCGGCCGGGTGGGTCCTGGAGGAGAGCGTCTTCCCCAAGCACGGCCGGCACTCGGCCGCCGTGGAGCGGCAGTTCGTGCCCTCCTGCGGCCGGGTACGCAACTGCCAGCTCGGCGTCTCGGTGCTGCTGGCCACCAGCGAGGTGAGCGTGCCGGTGCACTGGCTGCTGTCCATCCCGCCGTCCTGGGACAAGGACCCGGTACGGCGGGAGCGCGCCAGGATACCCACTGACCAGCGCTCACGGCCCTTCTGGCGGTACCAGGTGGAGGCGCTGGACGACATGTCCGGGGACTGGGGTATCCCGCCCGCTCCGGCCATCCTGGACGCTCGCGCCTGCACCGGTCTCGGTGACCTGCTGGCCGAGCTGGACGCCCGGTGCCTGGAGTACCTGGTGGAGGTGTCCGGCAACGCGACCGCGCAGTGGCGGTCCGCGCCGCCGGGCCCGGCCGAGGGCGCGGGCGGCGCCCTCGGCCCGGCCCGGCACGGCACCCTCACCGAGCTCGCCCGGCTCGCCCCGTCGCAGGAGCGGCGGCTGGTGGCCTGGCAGGAGCCGCTGCGCGGGCGCACCATGCGCGCCCAGTTCGGGGTGCTGCCGGCGCTGGCGGTGGCCAGCAGCGGGCCGTACCGGCACTCGGCGCCCGGCCCGCGCACGCCCCGCGCGGTGCTGGTGGAGTGGCCGCTGGGCAAGGCCGAGCCGCGCGGGTTCTGGATCACCAACATGATCGACCGGGGCGTACCGGAACTGACCGCGCTCGCCAAACTGAGGCTGCGGACGCAATTGGACCTGGAAATGCTGACCAGCCAATTCGGCCTGTGCGACTACGAGGGTCGTTCCTTTCTCGGTTGGCACCACCACGTCACGCTCGCCTCCATGGCGTACACATTCGACACGCTGCGCCGGCTCGCCGAACCCGATGAGCCGGACTACGCCGAGGAATATCCGGATAGCGAAGGAGAAAGGGCATGACCAAAGCGAAGAGCGCGCCCGAGGAGTTCCTCGAGCAGCAGGTGGCGCTGCTGGAGGCCGGCGACACCGAGGGGCTGTCGCGGCGGTACGCCGTGGATGCCACGTTCGCCCGCTTCGACCGCATCGCCCACGGCCGCGAGGAGGTCAAGCAACTCTTCGACGACTACGTCGCCGAGAACCCGCAGATCACCACGATGGACGGGCTGCAGATGACCGACGACCTGATCTTCTACCAGGCCGCCGAGGAGCTGAACGGCCGGCTGACCACCGCGGTGGGCACGCTGGTCTTCCGCGACGGCCTGGTGTGGCGGCAGACCGTGGCCTTCGTGCCCGAGCGCCCGGCCGACGGCTTCGAGACCCCGACCCCCACCTGACCCGCACCACAACAGGAAACGCCGGGCCTGCCGACGGGCCCGGCGTTTCCTATTGTCCACACCGGACTGTCCACACCGGACCGTGCACACAGGACAACGGGCGCCGGACCTGGGGTCAGGTCCGGCGCCCGTTCTCTATGTGGTGGGGGTTGTCAGGACTCGCGGGCGCGGGCGGTGGCGCGGGTCAGGGCACGGCCGGCCAGTACGCGGGTCAGCTCGGCGCGGTACTCCGCCGACCCCAGCCGGTCGTCGAGGAAGTCGGCGCTCACCGCCGGGACGGTCAGCGGCAGCACCGACCCGGTGAGTGCGGCCTCCAGGTCCGGCAGCCGGCGCGGGAACATCGTGGCCCCGGTGACCGCGACCCGGGCGCTGGCCAGGGTGCCGTCGGAGGCCAGCGCCACGGTGACGGCCACGCCGCAGACCGCGTCCAGGGTGGCGCGGTCGCCCAGCTGCTCGTACGCGCTGCCCTGCTCGGCCGGCGGCAGGTCGATCGAGACGATCAGCTCGCCGTGCGCCAGCCGCCCGGTGCCGCCCAGGTCCAGCAGCTCGCCCACCGGCGCGCTGCGGTGCCCGCCGGGACCGATCAGGTTGGCCCGGGCGTCCAGGGCCAGCAGCGCCGCGGCCAGGTGGCTGCCGGGGTGGCCGGCGGCCAGGGTGCCGCCGACCGTGGCCCGGTTGCGCGCCTGCGGGTCGCCGGCCAGCTCCACCGCCTCGCCCAGTACGCCGGGCAGGTGGGCCAGCCGGACCGCCTGGTCGGTGAGCAGGGCGGCCAGGTTGGTCATCGCGCCGACCCGCAGCTTGCCGTCGCCGAACAGGTGGATGCCGCGCAGCGCCTCGATGTGCTGCAGGTCGACCAGCAGGGTCGGCCGCAGCTGCCCGCGCTTGAGCAGCGTGATGAGGCCGTCGCCGCCGGCCAGCGCGCTGGCCTCCGGGTTGGCGGTGAGCGCGGCGACCGCGCCGGACAGGCTGGTGGGCGCGATGTAGTCGAACTGCTCCAGGATCACGACCTGCTCCCTTCGGCCTCGCGCAGCGCGCGCCACACCTTCTCCGGGTAGTACGGCATGTCCAGGTGCTCCACGCCGATGGCGTCGCAGACCGCGTTGCCGATGGCCGCGGTGGGCGGCACGGTGGCGATCTCGCCGGCGCCCTTCACCCCGAGCGGGTTCACCGGGGAGGGGGTGACGGTGTTGTCGATGATGAACCACGGGGCGTCGGTGGCCCGCGGGATGGCGTACGAGCGGAAGTCGTCGGACAGCAGGTGCCCGTCCTCGTCGTAGCGCGCCTGCTCGATCAGCGCCTGCCCGATGCCGTGCATGATGCTGCCCTCGAACTGGCCCTGCATCACCAGCGGGTTGCCCAGCGGGCCGGCGTCGTTGATGCCGACGTACTTGACGATCTCCACCACGCCGGTCTGCTCGTCCACCTCGACGATCGCCACGTGCGTGCCGAAGGGGTAGTTGAAGTCCGGCGGGTCGAAGAACACGGTGGCATCCAGCGTCGGCTCCATGCCCGGCGGCAGGTTCCAGCCGTACCACAGCGCCATCGCCATGTCGCTGAAGGACTTCGACTTGGACTCGTCGCCCGGGACCGAGAACACGCCGTTCTCGTACTGCACCTGGGCCAGGTCCACCTCGAAGAAGTACGCCGCGGCGGTCTTCATCTTGGTGATGATCTGGGTCGCGGCCAGGTGCATCGCCGGGCCGCCGACGCTGTACGAGCGCGACCCGTACGTACCCTGCCCGTACGGCGCCTTCTTGGTGTCGGAGTGGTAGACCAGGATCTGGGTGGAGTCGACGCCCAGCACCTCGCCGGCGATCTGGGCGAAGGTGGTCTGGTGGCTCTGCCCGGTCGACTTGGAGCCGATGGTGATGGCGACCTCGCCGGTCGGGTGCACCCGGACGTTGGCGCTCTCCCAGGTGCCGCCGAGCATGCCCTCGTGCGACATCCGGGTGGACGGGCCCACGCCGCAGATCGCGACGTAGGAGCCGATGCCGACCCCGAGCCGCTTGCCGCGGGTGCGCGCCTCGGCCTTCATCGCGGGCACGTCGGCGTACCCGGCCTTCTCCAGCGCCAGCTCCAGCGCGGGCACGTAGTTGCCCGAGTCGTAGGTCCAGCCGCAGCCGTTGTCGTAGGGGAACTCATCGGCCGGGACCATGTTCATCCGCCGCACCTCGGCGGGGTCCATGCCGATCTTCTTCGCGTACGCGTCGACCAGGCGTTCGGTCATGAAGACCGCCTCGGCCCGGCCGGACCCGCGCTGCGCGCCGAGCGGGACCACGTTGGTGAAGGTCGCGAACACCTCGCAGTAGCTGTGCGCGATCTTGTACGGGCCGGGGATGGTGCGGCCCATCAGCGCGGTGCCGACGCCGGGGCCGATGGTGGACGGGTAGGCGCCCAGGTTGGCCCAGCTGGTGGCGCGCAGCGCGGTGATCTTACCGTCCTTGGTGCCGGCGATCGTCGCGTGCTGGCGGTGGTCGCGCCCCTGCACGGTGGAGCGCATCAGCCCGTTGCGGGTGTCCTGCCACTTGACCGGCCGGCCGAGAACCTTCGCCATGAGCAGCACCAGCGGCATGTCCGGGTACAGGTACCCCTTGGTGCCGAAGGAGCCGCCCACGGTCGGCGCGATCAGCCGCAGCTTGTTGAACGGGACACCGAGCACCAGTGCGGCCAGCAGGAACCGGTGGTTGTGCGGCGACTGGGAGGTGGCGTGCAGGGTGTAGTCACCGGTCTCCGGGTCGTACTCGCCGACCGCGGCGCGGGGCTCGTTGGGGTTGTTGATGGTGCGCTGGTTGTAGATGTCCAGCGTCACCGAGACCTCCGCCTCGGCCAGCGCCTGCTCGGTGCCCTCCTTGTCGCCGCAGTACCACAGGGCGTTGAGGTTGCCCGGCACGGCCTCGTGCAGCTGCGGGGCGCCCTCCTTGAGCGCGTCCTGCGGCTGGGTCACCACCGGCAGCGGCTCGTACTCCACCTCGATCGCGGCCGCGGCGTCCATGGCCTGCTGCCGGGTTTCCGCGATGACCGCGGCCACCGGCTCGCCGATGAACCGCACCCGCTCGGAGGCCAGCGCGAAGCCCGCGCCGGGCAGCCCGTACGGGTGCGGGGGGAAGTGGCTCTCGACGCCGCCCGGGATCCACACGCAGGGCAGCGGCATGAGCTTGTCGGCGATGAACTCGTAGGTGATCACCTTGATCACCCCGGGATACTGCTCGGCCTTGCTGGTGTCGATGCTGAGGATCCTGGCGTGCCCGTGGACACTGCGCAGGAACTCCAGGTGTGCCATGTTGGGCAGCGTGATGTCCGCGGTGTACTGCGCCTCGCCGCGCAGCATTGCCGGGTCTTCCCGGCTGCGTAACGGAGCGCCGAAGCCGGTCCGCTCTGGTGCCTGGGTCATCGCGCTCCCCTTAGCTTGCGGGGGTGGGGGAGGAGGACGGCGCGGGGCTGGGCGCCGGGGTGGGGTTGGCCTGAGCGACCAGGTCCTGCACCGCCCGGACCACGCTGTGGTAGCCGGTGCAGCGGCACAGAATTCCCGTGAGCCAGGACCGGATCTCGTCCTCGCTCGGCTGCGGGTTGTTCTGCAACAGGTCCATCAGGGAGAGCACCAGGCCGGGGGTGCAGTAACCGCACTGCACACCGTGCCGGTCCCACAGCGCCTGCTGTAGTGCCGTCAACCCACCGTCGTCGGGGTTGACGCCCTCGATCGTGGTCACGCTGCTGCCGCGTGCCTGGGCCGCCAGCACCGCGCAGCTCTTCACCGACACCCCGTCCATGTGGACGACGCAGGTGCCGCACTGCCCGGTGTCGCAGCCCACCTTCGTGCTGGTGAGTCCGAGCTGGTCACGCAGCAGGTTGACCAGCAGTACGCGCGGTTCGACCTCGGCGGTCACCGGCTGGCCGTTCACCGTTAACGAGGTTTCCATGCCATCCCCTTCCGTTGCCGCCGCGCCGCCGCTGGCCGCGCGCGCGGGTCAGCGCACGTTGTCCAACTTGCGTACGAATGCCTCGGCGAGCTCGGTGGAGGAGTACGGGTTCTGCCCGGTCAGCAGGTTGCGGTCCTCGACCACGTGGGAGCCCCAGATCACCTCGGCCTTCTCGTACTTCGCGCCCAGCCGCTCCAGTTCGACCTGGAGGACGAAGGGGAGCTGGCCGGCCATGTCGGTGACCAGTTCCTCGTCGTGGCTGAAGGCGACCATCCGGTAGCCCTCCAGCGGCCAGCGGCCGTGCGAGTCACGCAGCGGCAGCAGCGCCGAGCCGCCGTGGCAGACCGCGGCCAGCGGGAGGTCCAGCTCCAGCACGTGGCGCACCACGCGGGTCATGTCCGGGTCGTGCGGCATGTCCTGCATGGCACCGTGGCCACCGCTGAGGTAGACCCCGTCGTACCCCGCGATCTGCTCGCGGGTCAGGTCCGCCAGGTTGAGAGGGTGATTCAGCTTGTCGAGCGAGCCGATCACCTTCTTGTAGTGCTCGATGTTCTGCACATCGTGATCGGGTGAGCCGGCCGGCCGGGTGGCGCTGACCCGCTCCAGGGACAGGCTGCCCTCGTCGACCGTGGGGCGTTCGCCGCCAATGGTGGCGACATCGACCTCCCAGCCGGCCTCGACGAACCGCTCGTACGGCACGACGAACTCCTCGGCCCAGAAGCCGGAGGCGTGCATGCGGCCGTCCAAGAGGCCGAGCTCTTTCGCCTTAGTGATGAGAATGAGCACACGCGTCATGACACTTGCCTCTCGGGAAGATCGGTGGCCCCGCCGGTATATCCCCCAGAATTTTCCCGGCGAGGCCGGATGAAATGGTGCCCGATGGTTGAATTTGCCAACTCCTACCCGGTAATAATGGTCGCGAGCCGGCTTGGCGTCGTCAAGGACGGTGGGTCACTAAGTAGGGCCCCGGACACGGCAAAGTATTGTGCTGCCTATCCCGACCGGTCGCGCCCGGGTAATCGAATGTGTCCGCAATGTAACCGCGGTGACTGTGCGCTCATAGCGAGCCGAGTTCTAGAAGTCCACTGATCAACTCTCCAATTGGGCTCAGCACCCGAGCGGATCGCTAGTTGGCACAGCAGGATGGTGCCGAACGGCCTCCTCGTCCGCCGTTCTCGCTTCGTTGCCGCACACCCTGCGGCTCGAAAGGGGCCCCACACATGGCCGACGACATTGACCGGGTGCGAATCCCGCTGCCGCGCCCGGTCCTGCTGGCGCTCGACAACGACGCCTCGCAACTGCGGTCGATGCGGCGCGACCTGCGCCGCGCGTACGGCGACCGGTACCGCATCCTCACCGCGCTCACCGGCCGGGAGGCGCTGGACATCGTCCGGCTGCTCGCCGAGCGCAACGAGGAGGCCGCCCTGTTCTGCGTGGGCCAGCAGCTGGCCGACATGACGGGGTTGGAGTTCCTGCTGGAGGCCGGCGGCAACTTCCCGGAGGCGCGCCGGGTGCTGTGCGTGGCGCCCGGCGGCGAGGCGGTCGGGCTGGCCGCCATCAACACCGTACGGCTGGACCACTGCCTGAGCGGGCCGTGGGATCCGCCGCAGGAGCGGGTGTTCCCGGTGCTGGACGACCTGCTCGCCGACTGGCACGCCACCCACCACTCGCGCTACGCGGGCCTGCGGGTCATCGGGCACCGGCTCTCGCCGACCACGCACCGCATCCGCGACTACCTCACCCGGAACATGCAGCCGTTCCAGTTCTACGAGGTGGAGCGGGACGCCGGCGCCAGCGAGTTCGCGGCCGAGTTCGGTCGCGGGAAGCTGCCGCTGGTGATCTTCCCGACCGGGCCGCTGCTGGCCGCGCCGAGCATCGCCGAACTGGCCGGCACCCTCGGGCTCACCACCAGCGCGTCCCGGCCGCACTACGACGTGGTGATCGTCGGCGCCGGGCCCGCCGGGCTGGCCGCCTCGGTGTACGCCGCCTCCGAGGGGCTGACCGTGCTGACCGTGGACGCCGAGATGCCGGGCGGGCAGGCCGGCACCTCCAGCCGGATCGAGAACTACCTCGGCTTCCCGACCGGCCTGTCCGGCGGCGACCTGACCCGGCGTGCGGTCGCCCAGGCCCGCCGGTTCGGTGCGGAGATCCTGCACCCGGTCGCGGTCACCGGCATCCGGCGGGCCGACCCGGCCCGCATCGTGGACCTGTCCGACGGCTCCGAGGTGAGCGCGGAGACCGTGCTGCTGGCCATGGGCGTGCGCTACCACCGGCTGCCGGTGCCCGGCGCCGACCGGTTCGAGAACGCCGGGCTCTACTACGGCGCCTGCATCACCGAGACCACCTCCAGCCTCGGCCGCCGGGTGCACATCATCGGCGGCGCCAACTCCGCGGGCCAGGCCGCCATGCACTTCTCCCGGTACGCCGACCAGGTGGTGCTGCTGGTCCGCGGGGGCGACCTGCGGCACGGCATGTCCCAGTACCTGGTGGAGGAGATCGAGCAGGCGCCCAACATCGAGGTACGTACGTCCACGGCCGTGGTCGGCCTGGACGGCGGCGACCACCTGGAGCGGATCACGCTCCAGGAGGGCGCGGACACCTACGACGAGGCCGCCGACCTGGTCTTCACCTTCATCGGCGCGCGGCCGCGTACCGAATGGCTCGACGGGCTGATCGAGCGCGACGGCAAGGGTTTCGTCAGCACCGGCCCCGACCTGACCTGTACCAGCCCGCGCTGCGGGACCTGGCCGCTGGCCCGCGAGCCCCTCCTGCTGGAGACCAGCATGCCCGGGGTCTTCGCCGCCGGGGACGTCCGGTCCCGGTCGGTGAAGCGGGTGGCCTCCAGCGTGGGCGAGGGGTCGATGGCGGTGGCGCTGATCCACCAGTACCGCAGCGAGTAAGGGGTTCACTCCCGCATGCCTGCGTCGACCCAGCGCTCGAAGACATCCACCTTCTCGCTGGGCCAGGGGCCGTCACAGGGCATGGTGCCCTCGCGCAGCCGGTGCAGGATGGCTGGCGCGTGCTGCTGGACGTCGGCGTAGTTCCACAGGTCGAAGATGAACCGCATCGAGTTGCGGTCGCGCGAGCGGAACAGGTCCTTGATGTGTGCCTCGTACCCGAGATCCACCTCGGGGCCCGGCAGCGCCGCCGGTGCCTCCTCGACCTCTGCCGGCGCCAGCGCGGACACCCGGGCCCACGGGGTGGCGTCGCACACCCAGTCCCACTTGGGCACCGGCATGTTGGGTGGCGGCTTCGAGGCCTCCTGCGAATTCTCCACCGCCAGCCGGGAGCCCCACTCGATGTACGCGGCGAAGGCGGCCTTGAACTCGGCGTCGTTCGGCAGCCCGGCGTCGATGCCGGCCTGGTACATCATCTGCACCCAGCGGCTGCGCTGGTCCTCGGTGATCTTCTTGCCGGCGTGCTGGGACAGCATCCGCGGGTAGCCGCCGTACCGGTCGGTGTAGTAGCTCGGGCCGCCGAACACCTCGGCCAGCCAGCAGGCGACCCGCTCGGGGTGGTCGGAGTGCATCGACTCGAACAGCGGGCGGACCTGGTCGTCCATCGGCACGTACTTGCTGTAGAAGATCGTGGTCATGCGCAGCAGGACCGGCAGGCCGCCGGCCCACTCGAACAGGGTCGGCTCCTCCGTGGGCGGCGGGTCGGCGAAGTTGACGTACCAGTGCATGCCGCTGCAGAAGGGCTTGTTCTGCGAATGGCCGCACCGGCACAGGCTGTAGTGCTCCAGCGAGACGCCGGTGTTGCGGGTCACCGGGCCGCCGTCGCCGTCCGTGAGCGGGACGCTGCCGGTGACCCGGTACGGCCCGTCCTTGGAGATCTCCACCGAGGGCGGGCGGGTGCCGCGGTGGTCGACCTGCTCGCGCTCCTCGACCCCGTCCACGCCGAAGCTGAGCGCGCCGGACGGGCAGACGCGGGCCGAGCGCATGATCTCGTCCGGGCGGGCGCCGCTGGGGGTGACGAACGGTTCGCGGCCGGCGCGGTAGACGCCGGGCACCCGGTCGGTGCAGAAGCCGGAGTGCGCGCAGATGCCGCGGTTGTCGTAGATGGTGACGGCGGTGCCGTCGTAGGTGTCGCGCCGGTCCGGGACCCGCTTGGGGTCCTTGTCGCCGCGGAACCTGACCCGGGCATGGCTGCCGTCGCAGAACGGCTTGCGGCCGGACTCGCCGCACCGGCACATCGCCATCTGCGGGCGCAGCTCCAGCGGCACGCCCAGGTAGTCGGTGACGTCGGTGGCGTTGGTGATCAGGTACGGGCCGTTGGTCATCACCTGGATGTCGGCGGGCAGGCTGGACTGGAGCGCGGACAGCTCCTCCTGGCAGGCCTTCAGGTGCTCGGGGCCGGCGGCCTCGGCCAGCACCAGCGTCATGTCCTGCAGGGTGGCGGCGGCCTCGGTCACCTCCGGCGGGGTGTCCGGGCGGGCCCGGAGCTCGGTCACCGCGACCGCGAGCGCGTGCAGCCGGCTCGGCGGCGGGGTGCCGGCGACCGGTTTGGCGCGCGGGCCGCCGGATTGGTCCGGCGCGGTGTCGAGTGCGCTGCTCAATGGCCGGATGACGCTGGCCTCAATTCGCGCCGCGCCGTTCGGAATCTGCGGGAACGGGAAGTGCGTCAGGTCGCCGGCCAGCGCCGAAGCCTCGGCCAGAACTCTGCGTAGTGCGGCTTTCGAGTCGGCCGTGAGGACGCCGGGCTCACTTGTCTGGGTCATGCCAGTCCCCTCGCCCCTCTCGCTTTGGACACCCGGCCAGGATATCTCCGGCGCCGTACCTGCCCAACGAAGGAGTTGTATTCCGTTAAGTCTTAAATACTGGTGCCATTACTGGAGGCGTCCACCGCGGCCGCGGCCACGTCGTCGAGGGTGCCGCCGGTAAGGAAGTCGCGGATCGGCAGCGATATCGTCAGGTCCTGCTCCAGGCGCAGCTTGAGCCGGGCCGCGTACAGGGAATCGAACCCGAGTGCGGTGAGCGGGACGGCCGGGTCGATATCGGTCGGCGGGGTTTGCAGCAGTTCGGCCACGCGCTGGGTCAGGTAGTTCGTCATGGCCTGCCGGCCCTGCCCGGCCGTACTGACCCCCGCACCGCCTGCCACCGCGGTGCCGGCACCGGGTGGTGCCGGGGCGGCTGGCGGTGCGGGAGCCGTTCGCGGCACGGCCGCCGTCCTCGGCGCGGCCCGGCTCGGCGCCGTCCTCGGTGCTGCCCAGGACGGTGCTGCCCGGGGTGGTGCCGTCCTCCGCGGCGGTGCCGCGGTCCTTGGCGGTGCCGTGCTTCGTGGCGGTGCCGTGCTGATCGGGGACGCCGTGACCGGGGGTGCCGTGCTGATCAGGGGTGCCGTGATCGGGGATGCCGTGATCAGGGGCGTCGTGTTGGTGGGGGGTGCCGGGATCGGGGGCGCGGGGGTGGCCAGGCGTAGGGCGGTGGTGGGGTCGTCCCGGCCGGGGCCGTCCGGCCAGAAGCAGGGGGACGGCCAGGCCTGGCTGGCCGCCGGCCGCAGCTCCCGCAGGGCGCGCAGCCGGTCGCCGCGCGCGTGGTTGGCCAGCGCCTGGTCGGCCAGGGTCGGTACGGTCCGGCGGTGGGCGGTCCGGCCGTAGCCGCCGGGGCGGCCCGGCCGGGACTCCTCCAGCCACGCCGCGGCCGGCCGGTGCCGGCGCGGCGCCGGCTCGCGCGGCTCGTCGGTCCAGAACGCCACCAGGCTCGGCGCCGGGCCGTCCAGCGCCGCCGGCCCGGCCTCGACCAGCGTCGACTCGACCAGCGCCGGCTCGGCCAGATCCCCCTCGGTCAGGGCGGGTTCGGGTAGCCGCAGCGCGGGCAGCCCGGCCAGCGGCAGGTCGACGGCCGGCGCTGCGGGGTGGACGCGCAGGCCGCGCAGGTCGACCAGGACCGCGCCGTCCCGGGCCAGCAGCTGTACGTCGCCGCACACGCCCTCGGCGGTGCCGGTGAGCCGGGCGTGCACCCACACCGGCTGCTCCAGCCCGCCGCGGCAGCGGATCTCGTCGGCCCCGCACACCACGACCAGCCCGCGCCGGGCGCGCAGCGGGCCGGGCAGGGTGGCGACCAGCGCCTGGCCGGCCGACTCCAGCAGCGCTGGGTGCAGCCGGTGGCCGGCCAGCTCGTCCCGGCACCGGGCCGGGTAGTCCAGCAGCGCCAGCGCCTCGCCGGAGCGGCACCACACCTCGCGCAGCGCGCGCAGCCGGCCCGTACCCGGCCCGGCGACCGGGTGCATCTCCCGGTACAGGTCGGCGCCCGCGGTCCGCTCGACGCACCAGGCGCGCACCATCTCCAGCGGTACCGGCCGCGGCCGCGGGTCGTCCCAGCCGGCGCGCAGCCGGCCGGAGGCGAGTACGCCCCAGGTGGAGACCGTGCCGAGCGCCGAGCGCCGCCCGTGCACCTCGAAGCGCCGGCTGCCGTCCTCCTCGCCGCGCAGCAGCACGCGCAGCACCAGCTGGCCGTCCGGCCGCGGCGCCATCTGCTCGTGCCGCTCGAAGCTGTCGATGCGGACCGGGGCGCCGTCCAGCGCGCCGCCGGCCGCGGCGAGCACCGCGTCCAGGTAGCAGCCGGACGGGGCGCACCCACCGGCGGCGGCGACATCGGACAGGTACGGCGCGGTGTCGGCGGTCAGCTCGCAGTCGGCCACCAGCAGCGACCCGGCCACCTCGGCGAGGAAGGCGGGCTCCGGCTCCTCGAACGGCTCCGCCGGGCCGAGCAGTTCCTCGACGAGCAGTTCGTCGCTCAGCTCGTACCCGAGATAGCCGACGTCCGCCGGCAACCCGTCGACGGGATCGACCAGCATCGACCCGACCGGCACCGACTCGATGGGCGCCGACTCGATGGGCGCCGACCCGATGGGCGCCGACCCGATGGGTTCCGGGTCCACCGCCGCGCTCTCGCCGATCCAGTACCGCCGCCGCTGCCAGGGGTAGCTCGGCAGCTCCACGAACCGGCCGCCCGGGTTCAGCGCCGCCCAGTCCGGGTTGTACCCGGCCAGGTACGCCCGCGCCGCGCCCTGCCGCAGGCACGCGGCCTCCGGCTCGTCGCGCCGCAGCGAGCCGATCGTGGCGACCTGCCGCCCGCACTCGCGCGCGGTGTCCTGGATCGCCTCCAGCAGCTGCGGGTGCGCGCTCAGCTCGACGAACAGGGTCGGCTCGCCGTCCTCCAGCACCGACCGTACGGCCCGCGCGAACTCCACCGGCAGCCGCAGGTTGTCCACCCAGTACCCGGCGTCCAGCTCGGTGCCGTGCAGCACCCCGCCCGGCCGCGCCCCCGGCACCGTGCTGTACATCGGCAGCGCCGCCGGTCGCGGCTTCAGCCCGGCCAGCTCCGCCCGCAGCGGCTCGCCGACCGGCGCCACCTGCGGCCCGTGCGCGGCCACCTCGACGTTCAGGATCTTGGCGAACACCCCGCGGCCGCGCAGGTCGGCCACCAGCGCGGTCAGCACCTCCCGCGGCCCGGTCAGTACGGTCGCCCGGTCGCTGTTGGCCGCGGCCACGCTGACCGTGCCGCCGCACCCGGCGGCGGCCCGCATCGCCTGCTCGGCCCCCAGCTGCACGTACGCCATGGCGCCCTTGTCGCCGACGGTGCCGAGCAGCCTGCTGCGCCGGCACATCACCGCGGCACCGTCCACAATGGACAGCCCGCCGCCGACGGTGGCGGCGGCCACCTCGCCCATGCTGTGCCCGACCACCAGGTCGGGGGTGATGCCGAGGGCCTGCCAGGAGGCGGCCAGGCTGACCGCGACGGCCCACATGGTCGGCTGGATGGTGGCGATGCCGGTGGGCGGCACCGCGCCGGTGACCCGGTCGCGCACCGACCAGCCGGCCTCGGCCCGGATCGCCGCCTCGCACTGGTCGAGGGTCGCGGCGAACGCGGCGTCGCCGGCCAGCAGTTCGCTGCCCATCTGCGGGGTCTGCCAGCCCTGCCCGGGGAAGACGAAGGCGACCCGGGGGCGCTCCAGCACCGGTGCCGCGGCGACCAGCGCGCCGGGGGAGCGGCCGCCGATCTGGATGTCGCGCAGTGCCCGGACCAGCGAGTCCCGGTCGGTGCCGACCGCCGCGGCCCGCCACTGGTGGTGGGTGCGGCGCAGGCCGGCGCTGTGGCACACGTCCAGCGGCGCGGGCACCTCCGGCCCGGCCAGCAGGTCGGCGTACGCCCCGGCCAGGTCGCGGACGGCCTCGGGGGAGCGGGCCGACAGCGGCAGCACGTACGTGCAGGGCGCGGCCGGCCCCGGGGGTAAGGCGGCCAGCCGGCCGCGACCGGCGGTGGACCGCGGTGCGCGCGGCCGGCGCCTGGGCGCCACCGGAACCGCCGGCGCGACCGGGTCTGCGGCCGACAGCACCACGTGCACGTTCGTCCCGGAGATGCCGAAGGAGCTGACCCCGGCCAGCCGCGGCCGGTCGTCCCGCTCCGGCCAGTCGCACCGCTGCGTGGCCAGCGCCAGCGGGCTGCCGGCCAGCACCGGGTTCGGCGTACGCACGTGCAGGGTGGCCGGGATGGTGCCGTGCCGCAGCGCCAGCGCGGTCTTGATGAAGCCGACCAGCCCGGCAGTCCCCTCGGTGTGCCCGACGTTCGACTTGGCCGAGCCGACCAGGCAGGGCTGGTCCACGCTCCGCCCGGCCTCCCGCTGTACGGCGGCCAGCGCGGCCAGTTCGACCTCGTCGCCGACCGCGGTGCCGGCGCCGTGCGCCTCGATGTAGTCCAGGTCGGCGGGGGAGATGCCGGCATCGGCGCAGGCCCGGCGCAGCATCTCCTGCTGGCTGGCCATGCCGGGCGCGAACAGCGACCCGCCGGTACGCCCGTCGTTGGTGACCGCGCTGCCCCGGATCACCGCGTAGACGCGGTCCCCGTCGGCGACGGCGTCCTCGAGCCGGCGCAGCGCGACCACGGCGACGCCCTCGCTGCGCACGTACCCGTCGGCCTCGGCGTCGCCGAACCGGCAGCGCCCGCGCGGGGCGAGCACCCCGGCCTGGGCCAGCGGCTCGGCGTCGTGGGTGGCCAGCAGCAGGGTGGCGGCGCCGGCCAGCGCGAGGTCGGTCTCGCCGGCCCGCAACCCGGCCGCGGCCAGGTGTACGGCCAGCAGCGCGGTGGAGCAGCTGGCGTCGACCATCATCGAGGAGCCGCGCAGGTCCAGCGCGTACGAGATGCGGCCGGCCGGCGTGCTGAGAATGCCGGCGCCGGTGTTGGCGTGCAGGTCGTCGATGCCGGCGCCGGCCAGCATCCGCCGGTAGTCGGAGGCCAGGCAGCCGACGTACACGCCGGTGCGGGCGCGCAGCCGTTCCAGCGGCACCCCGGCGTCCTCGATGGCCTCCCAGCTGGCCTCCAGCAGCAGCCGCTGTTGCGGGTCCAGCCGGCTGGCCTCGGCCGGGCTGATGCCGAAGAAGTCGGCGTCGAACTCGTCGATGCGCTCCAGGAACCCGCCGGAGCTGGCGGCGCGCCAGCTGGCCACCGGCCCCGCCTCGGCGTAGCGCGGGGGCAGGGTGTCGTTCACGGCGTCGCGACCCGCGTGCAGCAGGTCCCAGAAACCGGCCAGATCCGCACTGCCCGGCAGCCGGCAGGACATGCCAACCACCGCGATACCTGTCCGCTCCATGGCGTGCCGTCCTCCCGTTACATACCCGCGGCTTCGGGTGGGTCCTCGTGGATGTCCTGGGGATTAGCTCCGCGTGCGACGGTGCACAGGACGTGAGGTGCAATGGTCAGAGGCGTGCCACCGGTCAGGGGCCTCTGGAGCCCGCACCCTGGCATCGCGAGAACACAGCGGGCAACCCCAACGTGACGGAATGCGACGGCCGCCGATTCCGGTCAGGCGGAATCGATGCTTGCTGCGGGGAGATGGAACGCGATCCGTACGTTGTCACTTTCCGTGGGCGTCATGACCTGGATGTGCATGGTCCTGGTGCCCAAACGCGGATGGCGGAAGACCCGCGGCCGCTGCCGCTGGCTGTGCACCTCGTGTTCGACCCACCAGCGTGTGAACTCCGGGCTGGCCTGTTGCAACGAGTCGATGAAATTACTGATCCGCGGGTCGTTGTGCCGCATGGCGACGTACTGGCGGTAACGGGCGACGATGTCGCGGCAGTCGTCTTCCCAGTTCACCAGGCGTTGCTGCGCCTCGGGTTCGGTGAGGAACCACCACATCATGTTGCGCCTCGCAACAGGTAGCTTGGCGAAATCGGTGTACCACTCGGCCGCCGCGTCGTTCCAGGCGATCACGTTGGCGATCTCGTCCATCACGTACAGCGGGTGCGGTCCCTGGCCGAAACACTCGACGAGGTCCTGCACCATGTCGGTCATCGAGGCCGGTTCCTGGGTCACCCGCGCTCGCGGCGGGTGACCATAGACCAGCAGGTGCATGTACTGCCGCTCATCCTCGCTGAGCAGCAGCACGCGGGCCAGGCTGTCCAGCACGGCAGGCGAGGGACGGATGTTCCGGCCCTGCTCAAGGTAGGTGTACCAGGTCGGACTGACCCCGGCGAGGACGGCAACTTCCTCGCGTCGCAGTCCCCGACTGCGCCGGCGCCGGCTGATTGGCAGCCCGACCTGTGTCGGATCAACCCGGTCCCGACGGCTTCTCAGGAAACGCGCGAGTTCGCTCCGCCCCGGATCCTCGCCCGTCAATCAATTCCCTCCGTGAAGGTAGAACTGGAAGTACCAGCATAAATACGTTCTGTGTGCCGAGCGCCGCAGTGGCCAGAATCCATTCGGGCGGGTCATGCGGGAACCGCAAAGTACCCGCCCGGCTGGGCGGGTGGCCGCCTACCCGGCCGGTACGACAGAGCGGGGGCGGGGTTGTGCATCCGCTGATCGCGGCGGTGGGGGCAGCGGTGGAGTTCCTCTTGGGAACCGCCCTGATCACCGCGGTCGCGGGCAGCGTAGCGCGGACAGTGCTCGTTCCCCGGGACCGCTCCTCGCGGCTGGTTCGCGGCGCACTGCGTATTTCCCTTGCCAGCGCACGGATCGCGGCCAAGCCCGGCTGCCGGGACGGTGGCAAACCGCGGCTGATCGACCTGGTCGGCCCGGCCGGGATGTTCGCGGTGCTGCTGGCGTGGCTGGCCGGCCTGCTGGTCGGCTTCGGCTTACTCGCGGCGGCCGCGGGCAGCGCGCGCGGCAGTGCCAACCCGCTGGTCGCCCTGCTGCTGCCGGTGGCGGCCGCGCAGGGCGGCGCGATCGGGCAGGCCGCTGCCATCGCGTTCTGGCTCAGCGCCGTCGCCGTACTCGCCTGCTTCGCCAGCCACCTCGGCACCGTCGCCGCGGCGTACGGCCGGCGGGAGCGCACCGTGCGTCGGATGGCCACCCAGGCCGTACGGCCCCCGGACGCCGAGGACCTGATCGCCGCCCACCTGCACGGCGGCGCGCACACCGTCGACCCCCTGCTGCTGGAGTGGGACCGCTGGTTCAGCGACCTGCGGGCCAGCCACTCCGCCTACCCGGTGCTGGCCAACCTCCCCCGCAACGGCAACCTGTGCTGGCTCGAGGCCACCGTGATCGCCCTGGACACCGCGGCGCTGGTGGACGCGATCGCCCCCAGCCGCGCCGTGCCGGCGGCCCGCGCACTGCTGCGCTCCGGCACCGCCTGCCTCGCCGAACTCGCCGACCACCTGGGCGTCGCCGTACCGAAGTCCCAGGTGAGCCTGCAGGGGCGCGAGGAATACGACTTCTTCGACACCGTGAACCGCGCGGTGGCGGCCGGCCTGCCGGCCGAGCGTGATGAACACCGTGCTTGGGCGGTCTTCCAGGACTGGCGGCAGGCGTACGCCCCGCACGCCTCGGCCATCGCCGCGCACCTGCTGTGTTACTGCCCACCCCCTGAGCCGGTCGACGTTCCCAGGAGGAGCGATGTCCCTTAACGCCGAGGCCGTGGCCGTTCAGGATCGCAGCCCGATCCTGGCCGGCGGTCGGTTGGACGATCTCCGCAGCCTCTCCGACGTGTGTGGCGAAGTGTTCTGGTCGCTGGCCCGTGCCGACCAGCGGCGCTGGGCCGAGGTCTACGTCCGGGGGCTGCTGTCGGTCCCGGGCCGCAAGTCGATCCGCCGGATCTGCGACCAGGTGGTCGGCTACCCCGCCGAGCAGTCCCTCCAGCAGTTCCTCAGCCAGAGCCCGTGGGACGAGAAGGAGGTACGGCGCAACCTCGCGCACCTGGTCACTGCCAGCGTGCGGCCGCGCGCCATCGCCTTCCGCGAGATCGCCTTCCCCAAGCACGGCTCGAACTCGGTCGCGGTGACCCGGCAGTACGCGCCGTCGCTGGGCCGGATGCTGAACGGGCAGTTGGGCATCGCGGCGTTCCTGGCCACCGACGCCGGGGCGTACCCGGTGAACTGGAAGCTGGTCATGCCGCGCTGCTGGGATGAGGACCTCAAGCGGCGTACGGCGGCCGGTGTGCCGGACTCCGAGCGGCACCAGCCCTGGTGGTGCTACGTGCTGGAGGCGCTGGACGAGCTGATCGAGCGCTGGGGGATGCCGCCGGCCCCGGTGCTGGTGGACGCCCGGCACGAGCGCCGGCTGGAGCCGCTGCTGCGCGGGCTGGAGGCGCGGCGGGTGCACTACGCGGTCCAGGTCTCCGCCGACTGCCCGGTACGCCCGGCGCGCGGCAACCACGCCGGCGGCGCGACGTACGGGGCGGCCTACAACGGGCCGGCCTACCCCGGGCCCGGCTACAGCGGCCCGGGCTACAGCGGCCCCGGCTACAGCGGTCCCACCCGGCCGAGCCCGGAGCGCCCGATGACGGTGGCGGATCTGGCGAGCACGGTGCCGGCGGGGAACAGGACCGTACTGGGCTGGTCCGGACCGGGCCGCGGCGGCTGCTCGGCGTTCGCGCTGACCCCGCTGGTCTCGCTGCCGGCGCTGCCTTCCGGCCAGCAGGTCCGGGTCATCGCGCCGGGCAGCGCGCGCGGCTGCGTGCGGCACCTGATGGCCGAGTGGCCGCTGGGCCAGCCGCGGCCGACCGCGCTGTGGATCACCAACCTGCGTCGGGCCCGGGTGCCCAACCTGGTCGGGCTGGTCAAGCTCGGCGCGCAGGTCGACCACGACGTGCAGCGGCTGTCGGAGGAGAGCGGGCTGCAGCACTTCGAGGGCCGCTCGTTCCGCGGCTGGCACCACCACGTGACGCTGGTGTCGGCGGCGCACACCTACCGGCTGCTGCGCGAGTTCGAGGCAGAGAGGTCGCGGGCGTGAGCAGCGGGAGGATCAGCGAGCTGGACCCGTTCGGCCCCGGGACGCCCCGCGGGGCGATGACCGGCCGGCGGGTGGAGGCCTTCAGCGACGGCGTGTTCGCGATCGCCATCACCCTGCTGGTGCTGGACCTGGTCGTGCCGAACCGCGCCGAGGGGGATGCGGAGGGGCTCGGTCACCTGCTGGCCGAGCAGTGGCCCGCCTACCTCGCCTACATCATCAGCTTCATGGTGATCGGCATCATCTGGGTCAACCACCACACCGTGTTCAACAAGGTGCGGATGGTGGACCGGAAGGTGCTGTTCGCCAACCTGCTGTTGCTGCTGATCGTGTCGGCGATCCCGTTCCCCACCAAGCTGATCGCCGAGTACCTGCGGGCCGGCGCCGACTCCCACCTGGCCGCGGCGATCTACAGCTCGACGATGCTGGCGATGGGGCTGGCGTACAGCGCGCTGTGGTTGGCGGTGACCCGGGACGCGCGGCTGCTGCACGAGCACGTCGACCCGGCGGCCGGGCGGGCCGCGATCCGCCGCTTCGGCCTGGGCAACGCACTGTACGTGTGCACCATCGGCCTGTCCTACGTGAACGCGATCCTGACCCTCGCGGTGCACGGCGCGCTGGCCGTCTACTACTGCTTCGACCAGCTCGCCGGAGCCGACCGCGACGGCTGAGCGCCGGGAGGGCGACCACGTGACCACCACCGAACCGGCGACCACCACCACCAACGCGACCCCGGCGGCGCCGTCGGCGCTCAGCCCGCTGGCGTACAAGCTGTTCCGGTACGTCTGGCTGGCCGGCCTCGCCTCGAACATCGGTACGTTCATGCACACCGTGGGCGCGGCGTGGCTGATGACCACGCTGACGAACTCGCCCAGCCAGGTGGCGCTGCTCCAGACCGCGAGCGCGGTGCCGGCGTTCCTGCTGGCGCTGCTGGCCGGGGCGCTGGCCGATGTGGTCGACCGGCGCCGGCTGCTGATCTGGAGCCAGCTGCTGATGCTGGTCGCCGCCGGCCTGCTCGGCGTACTCACCCTGCAGGGCCGGGCCACCCCCGGCATCCTGCTGGGCCTGACCCTGGTGCTCGGGATCGGCGCCACGCTGAACCTGCCGGCGTGGGCGGCCAGCATCCCCGAGCTGGTGCCGCGGGAGGAGCTGGCGCCCGCGGTGGCGCTGAACGCGGTCGGCATCCAGGCCGCCTCCGCGATCGGCCCGGCGATGGGCGGGATCGTGGTGGCCGCGCTCGGGCCGGAGTGGGTGTTCCTCATCAACGCGCTGTCGTTCCTGGCCGTGATCGGCGCGGTGCTGAGCTGGAAACCCCAGCCGCGCACGGGGTTGCCGGCCGAGCACATCCTGAGCGCGGTCCGCACCGGCGTCCGGTACGTCCGCAACGCGGTCAGCGTGCAGGTCATCCTGGTCAAGGGCGGGCTGTTCATGCTGTTCAGCGCCGGGCTGTCGGCGCTGCTGCCGGTGGTGGCGCGGGACCGGCTGGACGCCAGCGCGGGGGAGTTCGGCATCCTGTCGGCGGCGATGGGCAGCGGTGCCGTGCTGGCCGCCTTCGGGCTGCCCCGGCTGCGCCGCGCCCTGTCGGTGGACGCGCTGGTCGGGCTGGCCGCGCTGGTGTACGCCGGGGCGACCGTGGCGGTGGCGCTGGCGCCGAGCCTGTGGCTGGCCTGCGCCGCGCTGGTGCTGTCCGGCGGCGCCGCGATCACCGTCATGTCCACCGCGATGATGACCATGCAGGCCGTCCTGCCTTCATGGGTACGGGGCCGGGCGCTGGCCGTGTTCCTGCTGGTGTTCCAGGGCTCCAACGCGGTCGGCGCGGCCGCTGCCGGTGTGGTGGCCAGCGCGACCAGCGCGACCTGGGCGCTGCTGGCCTCGGCCGCGGGGCTGGTGGTGGTCACCGGGGTGGCGGCGCCGCTGCGGCTGGCCGGGCGGGCCGATGTGGACCCCTCGGCGGCCGGGCTGTGGCCGGACCCGCGGATCGTGATCGAGCACGCCGAGGACGACGGGCCGGTGCTGATCCAGCTGGAGTGGCTGATCGCGCCCGCGGACGTACCGGCGTTCGTCGCGACCATGCACGAGGTGGCCCGGCAGCGGCGGCGCGACGGCGCGCTGCACTGGGGCCTGTACCAGGACACCGCGGCGCCCGGCCGGCTGGTCGAGTCCTACACCGTGCCGACCTGGGCCGAGCACGAGCGCCAGCACCAGCGGATCACCACCGCCGACCTGCCGGCGCTGGCCGCGGCCAACGCGTACCTGCGGGAGGGCGGCGCGCCGACCACCACCCACCTGTTGGCCGGTGACGCGCGCCGGCACCAGCACGGCGCGGCGGCGGCGGCCGCGGCGCACGCGGCCACCTGCACCGCGGCGGCCACCGGCTGAGGACCGTACTTACGGTCGATCCGGGCGGCCGGGCCGGTGTCGTACGGTGATCGCCGTGCGCGCCCTGCTCCGGTCCGTCTGGGACGAGCCCGCCCCGGCCGACCCGCCGGGGCCGGGCTGGCGCGACTGGGTACTGGTGGCGGTGGTGCCGCCGGCCGCGGTGCTGGAGGTGCTGACCCGCGCCCCGCGCTGGCCGGTGGCGTCGGCGGCGCTGGCGATCGGGCTGGCGCCGCTGCTGCCCTGGCGGCGGGTACGCCCGCTGGCCGTGACCGCGCTGGTCTTCACGGTGGTGACGGCCGTCCAGCTGATCCTCGGCGGCGATCCGGGGATCATCACCATGCTGTACGTGCTGCTGTTCCCGTACGCGCTGTTCCGCTGGGGCTCGGGCCGGGCGGTGCTGCTGGGGCTCGCGGTCCTGGCGGCCCGGGTGGCGCTCAGCGGCGACGCGGTGAGCGGGCTGGCCGTGCTGGTGGCGGCCGGCGCGGTCGGCGGCGCGGTCCGCTTCCGGGCCGGCGCGCAGGCCCGCGAGCTGGACCGGGCCCGGCTGCTGGAGCGGGAGCTGCTGGCCCGCGAGGTGCACGACACCGTCGCCCACCACGTGTCCGGGATCGTCATCGCCGCGCAGGCGGGCCTGGCCGGCGGCGCGGACGGGCAGGCGGCGGCGCTGGGCGCGATCGAGGGCGAGGCGACCCGTACGCTCGGCGAGCTGCGCACCCTGGTCCGGGCCCTGCGCCGGGACGAGGCCGCACAGTGGGCGCCCGGCCCGGGCGCGGCGGAGCTGGCGGCCCTGTCGGGTCCCGGCCCCGGTCCGGCGGTGGACCTGCGGATCGACGGCG
>Ga0081455_10000705_pt1 | contig 43320 bp, 71 predicted proteins | sample TabmetS3T2R1_FD_70207 | JGI IMG/M metagenome (GOLD analysis project Ga0081455, IMG submission 70207) | Tabebuia heterophylla rhizosphere microbial communities from the University of Puerto Rico - S3T2R1 | ecosystem: Host-associated > Plants > Roots > Rhizosphere ... | reverse complement strand
AGGCGTATGAGCGGGTATTCGCGGACACGTTCGTGCAGAAATTCTTCAGGTTGAAGCCAACATGACAGTGAGAGAATTGAAACTGCGCTGTACGCGCTGCGGGTGGGATCAATTCCGCATGGTTCGCGATCGAACGCGACAACCGCGCCGTCGGCGATATCGTTTGCGAGTGCTTACGCTGCGGCGGCAAAGAGCCGGTCGGCTACCTGCCGGACGTCGATCCGCCACAGCTCCAACCATCGCGCGAACCAATTGGGGAGAAGATATGGCGAGCGACAAACTACAAATGACGCAGGAGGAATATAACCGGCTGATCCATGAGCGATCACGAGTGTTTGGATTCGGCATGGAGACCTCGTTCTCCGTGCCGTGTCCGTTCTGCTGCGCGCCTGATTGGATGACATACCGCGTGCTCGAGGTGGAGGAAGTCATGAAGCGGGGTGCGACGTGCAAGGTTTGCGGGCGCGGTGTAAAGGCCGTTTTCACCGTCGATCAGCCGGGACACAAACAGTTTGAATTCGTGCAGACGTGCGGGCCGGAGTGCGACTTGCCGTTCCTGCCGCCGATGCGCAGGGTCGAATGACAGAGACCAACACATGCAACTGCGGTTGGCCCGGCCCGGACTATGGGCCGCACGACCCGGATTGCGGCGATCTGTCTACGGGTAGACCGTGCGACTGTACGCATGCTGACCCATGGCGTTGTTATAACGGCGGGCGTGTGCCGCGTATGCCGTGCGGGTGTCAATGCCATCGGGAGCAACGCCCATGAGGTGCACACACTACGAGTGTCGCTGTGTACGTGCCAACGAGTTGGCCATGATGTCAGACCTAACAGGTGACCCGCGGTTGTTGGTCGAAGCCGTCCACGTTCACAACGATTATGTTGAGTGCCGACGGGTCCTTCCCCCCCCCACCCCGCCCGCGGGTGCCGGCGGCCGCGGTAGTCCGCTAGCGTCAGTATGTCAAACCGAGGCACCAGGGAGCCCCCGTGGATGCTGAATCTATTCTGCTGCAGCGGCCTGTCACCGATGTCTGGGCGACGCCAACATGGCTATATCAAGCGCTCGATCGTGAGTTTGGGTTTACCTTGGACCCGTGTAGCGATGGTGCGAACGCGCGATGCGCGAGGTTCTACACGCCGAAGGAGAATGGTCTCCTGCGCGATTGGGGTACGGAAGTTGTGTTCATGAACCCACCCTATTCTGCATTGGAGGAATGGGTGCGGAAAGGCTATGGAGCGGCCCAGGAGGGGGCGACCGTCGTGGCTCTGGTGCCAGCACGGACGGACACCCGATGGTGGCACGAGTATGTCATGAAGGCCGAGGTGCGCTTCATCCGTGGCCGGCTTAAGTTTGGCAACGCCGAGAATAGTGCACCGTTTCCCAGCGCGATCGTCGTGTTCAGGCCGCGCACGTTCAAACTTACGAGTTATGGCAGTGCCGCCGAGGGCGACGACGTTGCATGACAGAGTTGATATCCATCCGCGAATATGCGCGCCGCCGCGGCGTCGCTCATACGTCTGTGTTGAAAGCAGTCCAGCGTGGCCGCATCACTCTCGTCAGGGGGAAAATTGACCCAGACGCGGCCAATCGTGCATGGGAGACCAATACCGACCCCGCCCAACGCCGGCCGACCCGTGGGGCAAAGGGGGTCAACGGGACCCCGAAACGTACCCCTGAGGGGGTCACATACGCGAAATCTCGCGCGGAGCGGGAAACCTACTTGGCGCGTCTGGCGGCGTTGGAGTACGACGTCAAAAAGGGAAAGTTGGTTGATGCCGACGAGGTCCGCGCACGAGTGTTTGCTATTGCCCGGACAGCTCGCGACATCCTTATCGGCATGCCGGACCGGCTCGCGCCGCGCATCGTGGGCGAGACGAATCAACACGAAATCCACCGCATGATCGCCGAAGAAGTCGCGCGAGTGTGCAACGAGATCGCCAATGCTCGCGGTCTGTGATGAAGCCTGGGCGGATGGCTGGCGCAACGACCTAACGCTCCCGCTGTCGGAGTGGTCCGATGCCAACATCATCCTGTCGTCGAAGGACAGCTCAGAGCCCGGACCATACCGCACGTCCCGGACACCCTACGCCCGCGAGGTCGCCAACTGCCTGTCGCCATTCGATCCGACCGAGCGCGTCGTGTTGGTCTCGGGCGCGCAAATGGGCAAGACGCGGGTCGGGCTCAACTGGATAGGCTACATCATTGACGTCGCGCCCGGCCCGATGCTCATGGTCGAGCCGACTGTTGACATCGCGAAGAAGGTTTCCAAGCAACGCCTCGCGACGATGATCGAAACGACGCTCGCGTTGTCGGAGAAGGTCGCGGAAGCGCGCAGCCGAGACTCCGGGAATACGATGTTTGAGAAGTCGTTCCCCGGCGGCATCCTGCTACTGACGGGCGCCAATAGCGCGGTCGGTCTGCGATCGATGCCGATCCGCTACCTGTTTTTGGACGAGGTAGACGGCTACCCGCTCGACGTCGAGAACGAGGGCGACCCGGTCGGGCTCGCCGAGGCGCGCACGACCACGTTTGCCCGGCGGAAGATTTTCCTAACATCGACGCCGACGCTGAAGGGGCTGTCGCGGATCGAAGCCGAGTACTTGCTGTCGGATCAACGCCGGTACTTCGTCCCGTGTCCGCATTGCGGGGTATATGACTGGATCAGATGGGAGCGCATGCAATGGCCCGAGGGTCAACCCGATGGCGTGCGCCTCGCGTGTCAGTCCTGCGGGGTGTTGCTCGAAGAACGGCATAAGCCCGTGATGTTGGAGCGTGGCCAGTGGCGGGCGACTGCACCAGGGCCGGGCAAGTCGGCCGGCTTCCATATCTCGACACTCTACGCGCCGTTGGGGTGGCGATCATGGGCCAGCATCGTGCGGGAGTGGCTCGCCGCACAGGGCGAGCCGGCGAAGCTCAAAAAGTTCGTCAACACCGTGTTGGCCGAGACCTGGGAAGAGAAGGGCGACTCGTTCAGCGCGCACGACCTCAAGCAACGGCTGGAGGATTACCCCGCGGAGGTCCCAAGCGGTGTTGGTGTTCTCACGGCTTCCGTCGATGTTCAGGCGGACCGTCTCGAGCTGGCGATCAAGGGTTGGGGCGCGGGCGAGGAATCATGGTTGATCGCCTTGCATCAGGTCCACGGCGACCCGGCAAAATCGGACCCGTGGTTCGAACTCGACGAGTTGCTCCAACAATCCTTTGAGCACGTCTCGGGCCGCAAGCTCACGATCCGCGCCGTGGCGATCGACTCGGGCGGGCTGCACACCGAGCACGTCTACCGGTTTGTCAAACCGCGAGCGACGCGCCGCCTGGGCGACGACACCATCCAACACGTCTACGCGATCAAAGGCATGGCGGGCGCCGGGCGGGAGATCCTGGGGCGGCCCTCCGCCAGCAACCGTTATCAGGTCAAGTTGTTTCCCGTGGGCGTCGATACCGCGAAAGACACTGTTTTTTCGCGCATGCACCGGCTCGAACCCGGACCCGGTTACATGCACCTGCCTGCCTGGGTCGATGACGAATACCTCGCGCAGTTGACCGCGGAGAAGGCCCTGCGCAAGTACAAGCGGGGCGTCGGGACGGTGCGCGAGTACGTCAAGCTCCGCGAACGAAACGAAGGCCTGGACCTCGAGGTGTACAGCCTCGCGGCGTTGCACATGCTGGGGCGGCATACGATGGCCGAACTCGGCCGGCTCGCCGCGGAGAACGACGCCGCGGCCGCGGCGCCCGTACAACCTGCGGAACCCCAAGTCCCCGGAATCGCTCACGTTCCCGCCGAACAAACACAGCGCCTCGGCGGCAACTGGTCTACCGGCCGCAAGGGCTGGATCAACAAGTGGTGAGACGGTATGAGACGATGTTGTTTCACGTGGAACCAACACCATCGAGTTGTAGCGGCCGCCGCCGCTCCGCGGAAAGCGTACAGCGGCGGGCTCTGAGCGTGTGATAAATCGCGCGGCTCATGCCACCCGAGCCGCAAATCCCAACCGAGTTCCCCCCGAGCATCACGGCCGGGACCACTTTCAAGATCGACCGCAGCTTTTCCGAGTGGCCCAACACCGGGTGGAAGTACACGCTGATCCTGGCCGGGTCGGCGACCGTCGCATCGAAGGACGCCACCGCGGACCCGACCAACGCGCAGCTCTATCACCTGGTGATGGCGCCATCAGATACGCAACCGTTGAATCCCAGCGGCGGCGGTACGGCGTTGTCCTACAAGTACACCGAGCGGCTGACCGCGCTCGATATGTCCGGGGAGATCTTCGACATCGGCAGCGGCGTGTTGGAGGTCGAGCCTAACTTTGCGACTGCCCAACCGGCCAACACGCAGACCCACGCGGAAAAGATGCTCGCCGCTATTGAGCAACTTCTACAGGGCCGCGTCACCTCCGACCTGTCGAGCTACGCCATCGCCGGCCGCAGCATCACGAAGATGACACTGGACGAGTTGCGGCGAGCGCGCGGCTTTTACGCGGCCGAGGTCTGGAGAGAGCACAACCCAGGCGTGTTCTCGCAACCGGTCGATGTCCAGTTTGCGCCGACTAACGCCCCGGCGAAGGGACGCACGGCGTGAACATCCGACGCACGTTAGCGCGCGCAGTGGGAAAGCTCGCCGGCTGGCTCGCAGGCACACGCAACACGTTCAAGGGCGCGGAGTTGTCGCGCCTCTGGTATGACTGGATTGCCTCGCCGATCAGCGCGGACCAAGAGATTTCCAACGACTTTCTGCGGTTGCGCGGACGTGCCCGCGACATGCGCCGCAACCATCCGCTCATGCGCCAGTACATGGCCATGTTGAGCACCAACATCATCGGGCCGGACGGGATGCAACTCCGCGCGCGCGTGCGCAATCGCGACGGCAAACTCAACAAGGCGATCAACGCGGCGATCGAGGCGGCCTGGCTCGACTGGTCGGCCGAAGTGACGGTTGACGGGACGATGGGGTTGGTTGATCTGCAACAGCAGCTCGTCGAATGCCTCGCGGTAGATGGCGAAGTGTGTATCCGCAAGGTGAGGAGCTACGCGGATAACCCGTATCGCTTCGCGCTGCAGTCGATCGATCCCGACTTGTTGGATCATCAATACTCCCGTGCCGCTGGAGACAGCCAAAACGAGATCCGGCTAGGCATTGAAATCAACGGGTGGGGCCGGCCCGTGGCGTACTGGTTTTGGGACAAACACCCAACGGACATGGTTGTGAGCAACATCGGGGCGCGGCGGCGCATCCGGGTACCGGCGGACGAGCTGTTGCATATCTACCGGCCCGACCGGGTCAACCAGAGTCGCGGGATAACCTGGCTCAACAGTGTTATGTTCCCGGCAAAAATGGTGGACGGTTATGTTGAGGCGGAAGTCGTTGCCGCCCGCACGGGCGCCGCGAAAATGGGCTTTTTCCAAGTCAAGGACGGTGCCGCCGAATACGTGCCGCCGAAGCCCGGTGAACGTCTCACACTCGAAGCGCAGCCCGGCCAGTTTGAATCGCTGCCGCCTGGCTATGAGTTCAAGGAATGGAGCCCGGACCATCCGGCGACGGCATTCCCCAGCTTTTTGAAAGCGATTGTGCGTTGGATCGCCTCGGGGCTGCGTGTTAGTTACAACACATTGGCGAATGACTTGGAGGGGGTCAACTTCTCCAGTCTGCGCAGCGCCCTGTTAGTCGAGCGCGATGAGTGGCGCAAGTTGCAGATGTTTTGGGCGCGGCGGGTGTTGAAACCCATATACGCCGAGTGGCTCGAATTCGCGCAGCTCTCCGGAAAGCTCTATCTCGACTCGCGCGACTGGCAGAGCTTCATGGCGGTTAAGTTCATGCCGAGGGGTTGGAGTTGGATCGATCCGCTGAAGGATGTCAACGCATCAATAGCCGCGATCGACAACGGGCTAACTTCGCGCGGCCGCGTGTTGGACGAACAAGGGCTGGACTTCGAAGAGATCGCCGAGGAACTCGCCGAGGAACAAGCGCTCATCGAAGAGTTGGGACTGCAACTGTCCGGTGTCGGCGTCGGCGGCGGCGACGTGGCCGGCGACAACCAACAGAGCGACCAGGGCGGCGACAACGCCAACAACGACCGCGCCATCCGGCGCCGCGAGCGTTTGCGATTGGTTTCCAACCTACTGGTACAGGAGCGTTAGCGCCATGCCTGACGATACCTCGCTCAAGGAACGCGACGAGCTGCCATTACAGCGGCGCACGTTCAACGTGACCATCACCAAACGGGCGACGGCCGCACCCCCGGCCGCGGAAGGCGCAACGGGCGGTCGCGCTGCGGGCGAGGACGATGGCGATGGAGACGAAGAGCTTTACGACGTTTCGCTTTCATCGGATCAACCTGTCGATCGTTGGTGGGGTCGCGAGATCCTCATGCACGGCAAATCCAACATCAACCTCGAGCGCGCCAAGGACGGGCTGCCGCTGCTCGCCAACCATGATAGCTACCGGTCGCTGCCGATCGGGCGCTTGCAGGACTTGCGCGTCGATGACGGCAAGTTGAGGGCGGCCGCGCGATTTTCCAAGACGCAGGCCGGCCGCGACGCCAAAACCATCGTTGATGAAGGCCACCGGGAGATGTCGATCGGCTACACGATCGACGAATACGAAGTAACACCCGGGAAGGCCGACGAGCCATCCGTTTATCGCGCGACGCGGTGGACCCCGATGGAGGGCTCCATCGTCGCCGTACCTGCAGACCACACCATCGGTGTTGGTCGCAATTCAAGCGGGGTGAAGTACCCCGTTCATGTTCGAAACCTGCCCCCCGCGGGCTCAACGGGAGTTAGCACTATGCCAGACGACGCGCCGGCCCCGGCCGGGGGCCAGACCAACAACACGGTTGCCAGAGACGTTGCGGAAATCGTGCGCCGTGCGCAATTGCACGGTGTCAGTGATCACGTCGCCGACTGGCTCGAGCGGGGGTTCAGCCTCGCACAAGTCAACGAGGAAATCCTCAAGCTACGCGCGACGCCGCCCACCAAACAGCCAGCGGCCGAACAGTTGGACCTGTCCGAAAAGGAGCGCAAACAGTACAGCTACGCGCGGGCGATTCTCGCGGCGGTCGATGCGCGCGAGGGCCGCGCGAAGAACTGTTTCGAGGTGGAAATCAGCCAAGAACTCGAAAAAACGATGCCGATGCAGTACAAGCGCAACGGCGGGCTGTTTGTTCCGACCAGCTTGCGCGGCGGCAAATTCAAACAGGACCAACATATTGCCGTCGCTAACCCGGACTTTCTGCGACAGCTAGACGATCTGCTAACACGTGTTGGGATCATCGACTCCGCAACGACCAACGCGATTAAGGAAACCGTCTTTACCCAATACGGCGGCGAGGTCATCGAAATACTCCGCAACACCGCGATGGTTGTCGCGATGGGCGCGCAGGTGTTGACCGGGCTCGACTCGCCGGTCGGATTCCCCCGGCACACAGGGGACGTGACCGCCAATTGGGTTGCGGAGAATCCGGGCTCGGACGTCACGGCAAGTAACGTCACGACGGACCTAGTCACGTTGACTCCGAAGACGTTGCAGGCAACGACCGCATACACACGGCAGTTGCTGGTCCAAAGCTCCATCGACGTGGAGGCGATGGTGCGCGGGTCGATCGCCGCGGCGCATGCCCTGGCCTGGGACAAGGGCGCACTGCACGGCACGGGGCTGAACAATCAGCCAACCGGTATTTACAACACCGCGAACGTGTTGACGGTGGACTTCTCCAACGCCGCATATTCAAACACCGGCCAATTGATCGCCTACACCGGTGTTGTGCAGATGGAGACGATCGTCGCCGCGGCCAATGCGTTGCTGGGCAATCTCGGCTTCTTGACGACTCCCAACGTCGCGGGCCGGGCCAAGCAAACACTGACGTTTCCCGGCGCAGCCATTGCGCAGGGCGGCCCGCTGTGGCAGGGCACGGTGTTGGAGGGAAACATGGATGGGTACCGGGCGCGGGCGACCAATCAGGTTAGCAAGTTGCTCGGCACCAACGGTGTTGCGTCGCCGGCCGGGACCTATCACGGGCTGGTGTATGGCAACTGGAGCGACCTGCTCATTGGGCAATTCGGGGGCGCGATGGAGTTGATTGTCGATCCGTACTCGCAGAAAAAGCGCGGTCTGATCGAGGTCACCTCGTTCCAAATGTGCGACATCGCGATCCGACACCCCGTTAGCTTCGCGATCGGGATCAATCTCAACCCGTAAACGACGAGGGGAATTCCGCTTCATTTAACCGGAGGCCAACATGCCCAACAAAACGATCATGCCCCTGCGGCAATTCAACCTCGGCGACGGCCGCGTCGGAACTCCCGGCGTGCCTGTCGAAGTTCCCGACCATATCGCGCATGCCGCGCACTCGTTCGGCAACGCGAGAATCCTGACGGACGAGGAAGCCGCCGCGGCGAAAGAGACGAAGGAGGCGCCCGGCGATGACGATGCACCGACATCGCAGGATCGGGACCCAAGAGTGCGTAAGAGGTAGCGCCAACATGAGCCACCAACTTACGCACCTGGCGGCGGCGGGTGTTGCCGCGTCGTTGTTGCCGCCCGGCGCGGTCGCGGCCAACACCAACGGGACGGGCGTCTCGTTGGCCGGCCAGAAGGGAACCGCGGCCGCCATCCTCAATTGCGGCGCGGCGACCGCGGGCACCAACCCGACGATGGACGTCAAGTTGCAGGAGTCGGACGACAACTCCACCAACTGGACAGACATCGCCGGGGCGGCGTTCTCCCAGGTGACCACCGTCGCCAAGTGTCAGGTTATATCGTTTCGGCCGGGCGAGCGTAAGCAGTACATTCGCGCGGTTGCGACGATCGGCGGGACCTCGAGCCCGAGTTTTCCGCTGTCCTGTTCGATCCTGACACTGCCCGCCTGAGCCGGCGCACATGCCCACGTATTTCGGCGACAACGACATTACGACGATCTTTCAGGACGCGAAGTCCCGCGGCCTGGGCGTCAATGTGTCGATTGCCGGCGGTGCTCCGATCGTCGGTATGGTCGATTACGTGGGCCGCGACGTGTTGCAATCACTCAACATCGCAGGCATCAGTGGCGTGACGATCACGGTCACAGTGCAGACGTCCGCGTTGCCCTCGCCACCCCTGCGCAATCGGACGACGCTCACCGTGGACGGGCAAAACATGATTCTGCGCGACTCGCAATTGGACGGCGACGGCGCGTTGACTCATCTGCTGTGCGAGCGGGCGCCATGAGTTCGATCCGTGAGCAAATCATCGAAGCGGCGATGACGCGACTCAACACGGGCGCGCCGACCGGAGTTCCGCAGACAACACGCGCCCGGCAGGAACCTTACTCGACCAATGAGTTGCCGGCGATCACGATCAAGCCGCTACGCGAGGAAGTTGAATACGAGGCCGAAGGGAAACGCAGCTATTTCCGCAAGCGGGTGCTGACGCTGCGCGCGTCGGTGCATTTCGTCGGCGACGATAGTGTCGGCGACCCGATGACGGTTTGGATCAGCAAGCAGCTCGACGGGCAGACATTCCCGACGCTCATGGAGGATTGCATCGAAGCGCAGTATGAATGGGAATACGCGGCCGAAGATCAACCCTATCTCGTGTTGCATCAGGACTTCCGAGTCATCTATCACACCCTTGTCGGCGATCAAACACGCACGCAATAGGAGTTCCGACCATGCCTTCCATCACAGGCCCAAACATTATCGCGCCCAACCCCAGCCTGTGCATGCTAGGGCGCGGTGTGGTGTACTTCGACCCGTTCGCGCCCAACTCAACAACGCGGACCGGCATACAGGACCTCGGCAACTGCACCACGTTCGAGATCGAGCCGAAGGTTGAAATCAAGGAGAAGTACGAAAGCCGCGACCCGGCCAGCTCGCTCTATGCGCGGGCGGTCACGCGCGAGACGTTCTCTCTGAAGATCACGGGCGACGAGTACAGTATCGACAATCTCGTCCGGGCGTTACTCGGTACGGGCTACACCCTCACGGGGGCGACCGGGGCCACGGTCACGGATGAAACGATCACGCCATCGGGTGGGGCGGTGCTCGGCCGCTACTATGACCTGGCGCATCGGAACATCACGACGCTCACCAACGTCAAACAGGGCTCGACGGTGTTGGTGTTAGGCACCGACTACACGGTTGACCTCGTGCGGGGTCGGATCTATCTGTTACCGACCTCGGTCACGATCACGCCGGGGTCCGCGCTGACTTCCTCGTATGTGTGGGCTCCCTACACGTACACCGGAGTCGCAATGGGCACGGTTGGTACCATCGAAGGCTATCTCAACTATCGCGGCAATCCCGTGAAAGGGCCGCTATTTGAGGGCGAATGGTGGCATGTTAGTTTCACGCCCAGCGGCGCGCTCGGATTCATCGCCGACGACTTCGGCAATTGGACGCTGGAAGGGTTGGTCATCGCGGACCCGGTGAACCATCCGACGGAGCCGATCGGGCATCTGATCGCGGTTGGCTAAACCCTTGGGGGCGGGCTGATCGGGGCGCCGCCCGCTGGCCGACAGGCGCCCCCTGTCAACAGCGAGGCAACGGCGATGGTGTTGGAAATTGAGGGTGCCGGGAACTATCAGCTCATCACGCGCCGGACGATTGAGTGCGACATTGCGTTGTCGAATCTCATTCGATCGTCTGGCGCCGCGCAGGCCTTCACGGACGCGCTCGAGGCCGGCGAAGATCCCGATTCGCGGGTGTTCGCAGCCGTCAGCGGTAGCGGCAAACTGTTTGACATTCTCGGCGCCGCCCTGGTGCCCGAGGGGATCGACCCGTTGGAGTGGACGCCGAAGCTCCAACAGCAAACCGCCGACACACTCAAGCGCGTCACCTCCGACGCCGGCAAGCACACGCTACTGCTCGCGATCGTGCCCTTGGTGACGAGTTTTTTTCTGGCAGGGCTGCACTCTATGGTGACTTCCCGGAACTCTTTCCTCGTTCCGGCGAGCCGGGTGCAGCCCGATTCCGCGAGCGCGGCGACCACGACTACGGAGACTGGGGGCTCATGGTTCGGGAGTTGGCTCGGTACGATCCGGGCCGGGCTCAGGAGATTGTCCGATGGCCGCTCCGCGAAGCCTTGATGTGCTATGTCAACCGGCTGAAGCGCGATGCGCTCGAAGCGTGGCGACACGACATGTTGATATGGGCGGCCGTCGCGACGCAGTCCACCAAGAAGATCAGCGCGCCCGCGGTGCCCGACATCCTGAGACCTAACCATGCCCACTAATCAACAGGACGTCCGCGTCAGACTGTCGGCCGAGGGCATGGCCGAGGTCGTCGCGGCCTTCAAACAGGTCGCGGCCGCCGGTAAACAGAGCGCGCACGAGACCGGCGAGGCCTTCAAAGAGCTGAAGAAACAGTTCGAAGAGGTTGGCAAGGGATTGCTCGCCGGCCTGTCGATCGTCTACGCTGCCGACAAGTTGAAGGAACTGTTCAAGCAAACACTGGAGAATGCCGACGCCCTGACGCGGCTGTCGAAGCAAACCGGCTTGTCAACGGATGCGATTCAGGCCTTCGGCCGGGCGGCGGTGGAAAGCGGCATCAGCACGGAGTCGGCCAACGCGGGACTGGCGAAGTTGAATCTCTCGTTGGGCAAGGCGCAGACCGAGGGCAAGGAGGCGCAAGTTGCCCTCCGGGACCTGCAGATATCGGCCGCGGACCTGAGGAACAAATCGCCGGACGAGAAGTTGGCGTTGATCGCGCAACGCCTCGCGGCGATCCCGGACCCGACCCGTCGAGCGCGGGACGAGGTCGGGTTGTTCGGCAAGACGGGCCAGGACCTCGACCAGGCGCTCGTTAAGCTCGGACAGGAGGGCATTGGCGGGTTGATCGGGAAGCTGCAGGACCTGGGTGTCTATCTGGACAAGGAAGCGATCGAGCGATTCCAACACCTGGGCGACCAACTGCGCGATGCGAAACTCGCCGGCCAAGGCCTCGGGACGCAGTTCCTGACCGGGCTCGTGCCGGCGCTCGACCACGTGGCCACGCAGATGATCAAGGCCAGCGGTGCAGGCGAAGGGTTCCGCCTGGTCGGGGTGGCGATCGGCGCAGTGTTGAGCGCCATTGCCGGGATCATCACGACGGTGGGCCAGACGATCGGGCTCAATTTCGCACTGATCATGAACCACGTTCAAGGCGCCGCGGCCGCGGCCGCGCTCGCCGTGAGGGGACATTTCCGCGAGGCTGCCAACGAGGTGGCCGAGACGTTCAAACACGATGCGGCAATCATCAAGGAATACGGCGCGGATGTCGCCGGCACGTGGAAGGGGTTGTTTGCCGGCGAAGAGAAGCCGAAGGAAACCGCCACGCCGGGCGGCACGCCCCCGCCGACCGGACCCGACGAGGCGCTGTTGCGCGCGCGATATAACTTGCTTGCGGCCGAACTGGACAACGAGCTGAAGCTCTTCCAGGCACACAACCAACTCCAATTGGCGCAGGAAAAAGCCGCTTACGATCGCGGCGAGACCTCGTTGCGGGAATACTTCGCGCGGCGCGAAAAGCTCATCAACGCCGACTTCGACAAGCGGATCGCGACGTTGAAAGCGAAGTTGGCGGCGCAAGAGAAGCTCCCGACGCCGACCGGTGTCAGCCCGGAAGCGGCGGAGGTGCAGAAGCAAGTCGAGCGGGAAAAGCTGCTCGGTGAGATCCGGGACCTGAACGCGCAACGGCAGCTTGCGATCCAACAGGAGGAAAACAACCTGCGTCAGCAGGAGGTGCAGAACGTCCAGGCGCAAATCAGCGCCGAGGAAACGCTGTTGAAGTTGGCCGGCCGGCGCACCGATGCGGCACGTCTGCGGCTATCGCTCGAGGCCCAGGCGCTCTCCAAGGAGCTGCTCGCGGGGGGCGTGAAGCCCGAGGACGCGGCAACGGCGGTCGGCCAGTTCACGGCGCAGGGCGGCGCGAAAATCGACTTCGACGAGTCGGTTGAAAAGGCCCGGGCGGCACTCGCGACGTTGGAAGCGCGGAAAAAGGCGGTACAGAACCAGGTCGAGCAAGGTCAACTGTTCTCCATCGCGGGCGAGCAAAAAATACTGGATATCGAACGGCAGACGTTGCCGACGCTGCAGGCACAGGCCGAGGCCATGTTGCAGCGGGCGCGCGCATCGAAGGACGACACCGCCATCGCCCAGGCGGAGGCGTTTAAGGAGAAGGTTGGCGAGATCGCCGCGCAGACCAACACGACGGGGCAATACATGAAGGAGTTCCGCGCCGGGGTGGAACAGTCAATCGGCGCCGGATTGAACAGCTTTCTTGACGAGGCGATCTTCAAGAGCAAGAACCTGGGTGAGGCCTTCTCCAACGCCATGAAGTCGATGTTGACGGATCTTGCGAAGTTGGTGTTGAAGATCGAAGAGGAAAAGTTCCTCAAGTGGATATTTGGCGGCGGCGGCATCGGCGGTGCGCTGGGCGGTGGCGCGGGCGGTGGACTCGGCGCGTTGTTCGGCGCGGCCGGCGGCGGTTACATCCGCGGGCCGGGCACGACGACGTCCGATTCGATCCCGGTGTTGGTGTCCGATCAGGAGTTCATCGTCAACGCGCGGGCGACGGCGCGGCCGGGCGTGCTCCCGTTCCTCCATGCTTTGAACGACGGCGGATTCCGCGGCCCGCAACCCCTGACACGGTTTGCGGCCGGCGGGTCGATCGGCAACACGATTTCCCGCCCGCCCGCGGCCGCTCCGCCGGTCGTGCTGAAGGTCCACCCGGACGCGCTGCATATGACCCTGCGCGACTGGTTCGAGCGGGAGGTCGCCGACATCGCGGCGAAGCGTTAAGGCGTGATAACGATCTACCCCGCAACCGTGTATGCCGACTCGACCGGCGCGTTGGTTGTGTTGACCGGGCCGGCGAATCGCGCGGTCACGTGGTCGTTGATCGGGCCGGGCAGCTTGACGCCGATCACGGAGTACACCGACGACCAGGGGCGCGCGGCCGCGAGCTACCTGCCGGCCGGGGCGGGCTCGGCGACCATACAGGCGACCTATGGCACTTGAGCTACTGGCCGGCCCGCATCCGATCACGACCGACGGCGGCACGCCGATCGCTTCGTTCAGCAACTCGTCGGGCATGGAAGCGGCATACATTCAAGGGCTCGGGCTGTTTGCCAACATTACGCCGGCCGGCGAAACGGCGGAATATTGCGCGGTCCAACTGGATGGCACGGCACACCGCCGCGGGTGGCGCAACGCGATCGTTCCGCTGGTGCTGAATCTGCGCGACGGTGGGTTCGCATGGCCGAACGTGAATCAACTCTACACATTCGACGTGCTCGCGGCGACGGCGGAGCCGACCCCGTTCTATACCGTGCCGTCGGGCATTCTCACCATGCAAGTCATTTGCGCGGACCGCTATCTGCGCTTCAGCCTGGGGAGCGTGCAGACGAGTGTGGACGGTGTCACCTTCACGACGGAGCACGTCTGGAGCGGGAGCGCGCCGGGGGTTGGCAATACGGTCTCGCGGGGCGGTGCACCTAACATCGTGTGCGTCTCGTTCCCCAGCTCGGGGCAGATTCGGTTTTACGACGTGCTGCGCAAGGTCGAAGTGGGCGGCGTGCGCTATACCGGCGAGGCCAACCGAGGTATCTGGTATGTGCCCAAGCATGACGTCTTTCTCGAACTCACAACCGACGTCAAGCTGAAAATCTTTGCCAACGCGGTGCGGCCGGCGTCCCTCGCCAATCCGGCCGCGCTCGCGACCGTCCAGGCGGGACGCGCGGTGCAGGTGCGCACGCGCTTGTTGGGCGCGCAGTCGGAGCCCTGTGCCGACGAGCGGGTCAACTGGTCGATCACGGCCGGGTCCGGTTCGCTGGCCGAAGCGCAGAGCACGACCGATGCCAGTGGCTACGCCTACAACACGTTGGTCGCGCCGGTTGGCAGCTCGGGGAATGTCACCGTCCAGGCAACCGCGAGTTTCTAACATGCTGCGACAAACCTTCACATCGGAACCGTTTCTCTACCGGCTCGCCGCGGACATCCCAATCACGGGATTTCCCGGCGCGCACTACTATCCGGAGTACACGACCCCACCGCGCATCTACGGGGAAGAGTACGACGGCGGCGGCGTGGTCGCGCTGTTTGTGCAGGAGGAGCCGCGTGTTGATGGTTACGAGGTCGTCTATCTTTGGCTGCAGCAGAATCAAATCAACTGGCCGAGTTATAACTATGCGCTGCATAGGTGGAACGCGACGACGGGCACGTATCTGGGCCGGCAGGACGCGGGACTGTCGCCGTATTTGAGCACCCTTGCGCAATCGCGCGACGGCACGTTGTGGCTGTTATATGACGTCAGTTCGATCTACAAAGCCAGGTTAGATCCGGCGGCCGGCCTGGTCATTGACGCCACCCCGGATTACAGCCTCGCCGCATTGGGGTTGACGGGTCTGCAAACCTTCAGTGTCGATGTTGAGCAAAATCTTCTATTGGGTAGCGAAGCTGTCAGCGACAGTCTGGGCGTATACAACCTGACAACGGGCGCACTCATACGGGAAATTAAAACCCCCGGCATGGTGTCCCAGATCATGCCCGAGGATTTGGGCCGCTGTTATGTCGCCGTGGCAAATAGCTTCACGGACAGGCGCGTGTGTTTGGTGAACTACGCAACGGGCGAATTGCAATCGGTGTTCAAGGTGGGCGACACGTTTAGCCCATACTCGGTACAACATGCCGTGACCTGGGATCGGAAGTACCGGCGGTTCCTTGTGTGGAATTACGCGCCGATCGCGATCGACGGACAAAACACCAGCGTAGTGAAAGGCTACTTTCCGCAGCCGCAGCCGGTCGGCATCACAAAGCCAATCCCGTTGCGGCCGCCGCGCAAGTATCGATCGACGCCGATCCTGACACGCATCTATGGCGACCTGGGCGAACCGATGCCGGGCGCCCGCGTGACGCTGTCGCCGGATTCCGGGATCGCCACAGTGACGGGATTCCCCGGCCTGACCGACTCGGACGGCGAAAGTGTCGGCACGATCTACGGGGCGGATGCGGGCTCTCTCACACTCACAGCGAGCGCGACCGTATGACGACACTCACCAGCTCGGCAACCTTTACCATCGGCGCCGGCGCGGTCGTGATTGAGTCCGCGCCGCTCACGATCCTGCCGGCGATCGGCGCGGCGACCGGCCGCGGCCGGCTGATCCACCCGACGCTCGGGACACTCGACTATCCGAACGCCCCCGACGAGTGGGTCAACATCGACGGCGATTTGATCGTCGCGCCCGTGTGGGCATCGACCAAGACGTTGCAGGGGTCGGCTAACGCCCTTTGGCAAGGCAACGTCCGCGACGTCACCGTCAGCGAGTGTTGGATTCAGGAACTCAACATTCCGATCGCCTTCCTGCGGCAACTGCTCGCCTTCTTTCAGAACCCGCCCGACCCGGACGCCGGGACCCCGGTCCAATGGTGGCCAAACTACACGAGCCCGCTGGGGTTTCAGGTGGCGATGACGGGCGTCAAGGTGGCTGGCGACAGCGGCGCCGACGGCATCGTGTTGGATGCGCTCGCGAACCGTAGCGGGTGGGTCGATGGCAAGTTGACCAACACCATGCAAATCCTGGGGCGCGTGTAGCGATGCTCACGAGCTGGGCACCGTTGAACCCGGACGCGCCCAAGGCGGCGCAGGTCATCCGCCACCCCTCGGCGACGTTCGCGCAGTTGATCCAGGGCAGCTCAACCGATGGCGTTGACCTGTCGCAATACGTATCGGCCTGCCGGCATACGTCGCGGGACGCGGATGTCACCTTCGCCTATCACAACGCGCTGGCCGGGAGTGCCCAGCCGAAGCCCGGCGAGCTGCTCGAACTGCGACTCAATGGGCAGTTTTTATGGGGCGGCATCATCGACAGCGCGACCTCGTACCGGTTGCGATCGGGTGAACATTCGCTCACGGTGAAGGCCTACACGCGCGACAACACCCCGACATGGAAGGAGGTCAAGCGGGTTACGGATCTGTACGCCACCGGAACCCCGGTCGGAGTCATCGCGACGGATATCGCCGCGGCCCTCGGGCTCGGTGCGACGGAAATCAACTTACCGTTTTTCGGCGTCTACACCGTCCACAGCAATATGCAGCTCGCCAACATGGCGGCGCAGGACATGTTAGACACCGTCATGTTGAGTTCGGGCTATGAGCCCTACGTCGATGCTTACGGCATCCTGCGGGCAATCTCGCGGGACCTCGGCCGTGCGTCCGACGTGATCGTGTCGGAAGATCGGGTCGTGTCGATCGACGGAAGCAAGGCACGCAGCCCGATTACCTCGGTGCGGGTGTTATGGCTCGATCCCGCGTTGACCCTGGTTGCCCAGCAGGACCAGGCGCTCGAACAGGCGACCATCACGGCCGGGTTTTTCCAACTCCACCAGAAGCAAGATGTCTACTTCAGCGAGGATCGGACGCAGCGGGCGCAGAATACGTATATGGTCGTCAAACAGTCGGCCAACTCCGGGTTGCTCAACTTTTGTTCCGAACACTATTCGGTCATCAGTGCAACGCAGGGCCGGATCGAAGTCGATACATCGATCTTTGCGCCGTGGCTCGCAACGGAAGGGCTCGCAGGGCTCATTGCATCGTCCTACATCCCGGACGACGTCGCGGCCTTCGGGGGCGGTGTGACGATACCGGTTGGGCGGTTGGTCGAGATGGTTTCCAACGTCGCAATCCTACTGGTGATGATGTCGTTGGGTACCGGCATGTATGAGGTGCGGGGACAACCCTATGACTACGTACACGGCCGCAACACGAGCGAAGCGACCGCGGCCGGGGTGCCGGACTGGTTGCTGCAAAACGATGACATCGAAAACGACTTCGTGATGACCGAAGCCCAGGCGCAGGCCTTCGCCGCCCGCGAGCTGATCTACCGGGCGCGCTCAGCGAACACGTACAAGATCACGATTGTGGACGACCCGCGGATCGAACGGGGCGACATTGTCGAGTTGTACGACGGCTCACGCCTCTACGTGTTGGACTACTCGCGGGATCTAACCTATGGCGCACCGGCCAATCTGGAAATTACGGGGTTTCGAGCGTGAGCACAGGCAACGTACTAACCTACCTGACCGAGTCTCAGATCACAAACGCCGAGACCGAGATCGACGGCAAGGCGTTGACCCGGCCGGCATTGCTCGCGACGGACGGGGCAGTACTGGCTTACGTGGTCGATGTTGACATCGGCAAGAATGTCATTTTGCGCAACGTGCCGATCGCGCGAAACAACCGCTCATTGGTGTTCACCGACGCCGGGAGCGCCATCCGTTTGCGCCGCACCGACAGCGGTCGTTACGAGATCATCGGGTTGTCCAACGAGCTGCCGGGCACCTATACGACGTTTTCGGTGAACCTCGAGGACTTCACCTTCGGCGCGGTCACCGACTTGACCATCGTCTCGCGGCTGCTCACCTACGCCGAACTCGTCACCTTCGGCGGTTACGGGACAATCCCCTATGGCGCCATTGGGATTTTCAAGGGCGGCGCGCTGCTGGAGATCCGCTCATGAGCTTAGCACTGCAAACACTCAACAATGGCGACACCAACTATGTCGCCAAACACAACAGCAACTATTCCGACATTGAGACCGCGGTCAACGGAATTCTCGCGGCGCTGGGGGCGACGAGCGGCGGCAGTACAGCCAATCTGCTGGCCGCGCTCTTCGGCAGTCAAACCGCTTTCCTGGGCAATACGAGTTACACGCAGAGCACCGCCGGAACCGTGATGACGGTCACCGCCGGCTATGCGTGGCGCCCGGACCTGGGCACGGTACTCTACAAGGCCACGTCAACCGGAATCGACTTCGCCGGCCAATCGGCGGGGACCTATTACATCGTGCTCGGCGCCGACGGCACGCCGGCGCGGCAGACAACATCGACCTTTGCACTGTATTCGGTCGTGTGGTCGGGGTCCGCGTTTGGCACCATCACGACGCTGGCGCCGATCCTGCCCAACGGCGATGTCCAAGGGACCTATCAAACGTTGACGCTTGTCGCGGGTGCGGTCTCGCTGGCGAAAATGGCCAATCTCGCGGCCAACTCTCTCATCGGGAACAACACCGGCTCGCCGGCAACGCCCATTGCGCTGACAATCTCGCAAGTCGTCGCAATGCTCTCGGCCGAGGTGACAACCAACAAGGGCGTCGCGAATGGTTACGCCTCATTGGACTCCGGCGGCAAAGTACCGACGTCGCAACTGCCCGGCTCGGTCGTCGGCGCGGTGGACTATCAAGGCACGTGGAACGCCAACACCAACAGCCCGTCGATTACTACCGGCTCGGCGTCGAGCGCCAACAAGGGGTATTACTACAAGGTTGCGACCGCCGGCACGACCACGGTAGACGGGATCAACGATTGGGGCGTGGGCGATTGGATCATTTCCGACGGCGTAAGCTGGGGGAAAATCGACAACACGGAAGCCGTCAGCAGCGTCGCCGGCAGGACCGGCGCCATCGTGCTCGACGCCGCCGACATCGCATCGGGCACGTTCTCAACCGCGCGCATCCCGGCGTTGCGCTATGACCTGTCAACCTTCTTTCCGGGCGTGCCGGCCAACTCGCAGCTCGTTCTACGCTGGCAGGCGCCGCGCGCGATCACGATCCCGTCCGGCGCGACGAACTCGCAGGCGAGTGCCGGCACGGCCGCGACCGGATCAACCACGTTCACCATCAAACAGAACGGCTCGAGTGTCGGGACGATTGTATGGAGCGCCTCGGGTACGACGGGCGCGTTTACGGTCAGCTCGACGATCAACATCGCGGCGGGCGATGTCATCACCATCACCGGCCCGGCTACGGCTGACGCGACGCTGGCCGATATCAGTATCACGCTCGCGGCAACCGCGTGAGGTTGGATCATGACTAGCTTTTTCGTCCGCTCGCGACCAACGGCCAATTGGTCCACAGGAGCCAAGAGCCTCGGCGACAAGGTCGTCTCAACCAGCACGACGCAGGGCCTGGGCATGTGCTTCGAGGTCACGACCGCGGGGACCTCGAGCGGCTCTGAGCCGGCCTGGAATTACACGATTGGCGCGACAACGACCGATTCCGGCGGGGTGGTATGGACGTGCCGGGGTGGCGCGGGCATCTGGCTAGCCAACAAGGCTTACGGGTTGGGCGACCGTGTGGTGAAGGTGTCGCAAACGAGTCTCAATAACGCCTCCTCCGTCGTTTGGGAGTGTACGACGGCTGGAAATTCGCATGCCTCCACGGAACCAACCTGGCCGACCACTGTCACGGCGGGCACCACGACGCAGACGGATAACACGGTCACATGGACGGCGCGGCGCGCGGACACCTGGGACAACGCGCATCCCTTCATCGCGGCCCTGTGCCGGGATGCGACCAACTCAACTATCCGCGTGAGTGCCGGCGACACGATCTATATGTCGAAAGGACATGCGGAAACGACGCTGCCCAGCTCAATTTCGGGTTTGGGAATCCAACTCCCGGGCACACTCACGAATCCAAACAAGGTTTTGTGTGTCGATGATACGGGGCAGCCCTCGTCGCCGACGACACTGGCGACGACGGGCAAGGTGCAAGTCACCGTCGGCAATACGACTACGTGGATGGCACTGTATGGCTTCGGCTATTGGTACGGCGTGCAGCTCATCAACAACAGCTCCTCCGGTTCCTCTCACATCTACCTTGGTGGCGGGTCCGGGGGCATTGCAACCAACCAGGGTTGTCACATCTTCGACAACTGCACGATCCAAATCACTTCCGCGTCCGCGACCATCTTCGGAACCGCATCCGCTGTCAGCTCGACACAGAAGTGTAAAGTCACGTTGGTCAATTGCACCGTCAACTTCGGGAACTCGGGCAACAACATTACGCTGGGGACGCACGGCGACTTTGTTTGGAAGGGCGGATCACTGACGGGCACGGCGCCGGCCGGTCTGTTTTACACAAACACCGGTAGCGGCGGCGGCGGTTCTGTTCACGTCGAGGGCGTGGACCTCTCCAACCTCGGCGCCAACAAGGTATTTGGCAACAGCGGTTGGTCGGCGACGACTTGGAAATTCCGGTTCGTGAATTGCAAGACCAACGCGAGCACCGTGTATCAGTCATCGGACGGCGCCAACGAAGGCTATGGCAGCGTCGTTGCTGACTTCATCAACTGCGGCTCGGCGGGCAACAATTACAAGTTGCATCGGCACACCGCGTTCGGCGACATCGACGAAGAAACGACCAAGATTAAGAGCGGCGGCGCATCGGATGGGACAACGGGCATCGCTCACAAGATGGTGAGCGGCGCCAACGCGACTTGGCTATACCCGCTCGAAGGGTTCGACCTCGTGACGTGGAATGACAACTCGGGGTCGAGCAAGACCGCGACCGTGGAAATTCTGACGGACAGTGCAACGCAGCTCAACAACGACGATGTTTGGTTGGAGCTGGACTACCTGAAGGACTCCGGCGACCCGCTGGGCGGCATCGTGAACAATACGAAGGCGGATATTCTGACAGCGAACGCGGCGCAGCCAACCTCATCCGTAACGTGGACGACAACCGGCATAACCAACGTGATGAAGCAAAAGCTACAAGTTAGTTTCACGCCGCAGCAGAAAGGGCCGGTACGCGGGCGGGTGCTGTTGGGAAAGGCCAGTGCGACAGTCTATGTCGATCCGGTCTTGACGATAACCTGACATGGCAACGCAAACCGAATACATGGCGCCCGCGCCGCCCTCGCCGGCATCCGGGCCGCCTGTGTCAGTCACGGCGGGCACGACTGCGCGGCAATGGGTGCTCCCGAGTGGTGCTGTGCTCAATGAGGTGATTTCCGGGGGCGGCGCGGCCGCGCAGCGGCCTGTCGTGCAAACCAGTGGCTAACGATGATGACCAACACCGGCTGACGGTCGTCCTCAAGAAGCTGTCGCCGACCTGGGCGTGGGTGCGGGCCAACTTCACATTGCCGGCCGTGTTGACCATCCTCGGAATACTCGGCGCCGCGGCCGCTTATATCATCACGCTGCGCACGCGCGTGACGGTGTTGGAAAGCGAAGTCACGCACATCGTGACGATCGCGCCGGACCAGGCGAAGCTAGCCGCACTTGCGCAACGGGTCGATGATCACGAGGGACGCATTAAACGATTGGAGGCCGGGTACGATCGGGCGCAAAATGAGGTCGAGAAACCCAACCCCGCCTCACCGGTACGCCGCAAAGGCCGTTAGGATGCCACGCCGTAAGAAGTTCGCTGTTTGGTTGTCGCTGACCGCTTTGCGCGATGCGTGCGAGGCGCTGTTGGAGTATGTCACGACACTGCACGATCGTGCGCGCCGGAACGAGCGCGGTGCGTCGCGGGAGCATGCGGAACGAATGGCCGCGAGCGCCAAGGAGCTGCACGACGCTTTGGACAGTGTGCAACGAACCGGGAAAGGGAAGAGCGATGAATCTAACTGAACATTTCACGTTGGAAGAGCTGACGTTCTCCAACATCGCACTGCGCGGGGGGGTCGATAACACGCCCGGGCCGCGGGAAATCGCCAACCTGACCGCATTGGCCCAAACGCTGTTGGAGCCCGGCCGGCTCATTCTCGGCGTGCCCTGGTGCATTGACAGCGGCTACCGATCGCCGACCGTCAACGCCCTGGCGCGCGGCTCGACCAACAGCGCGCACATGCGAGGCGGGGCGGCCGACGTGCGGCCGGTTGCCGTGCCGCTGCGCAATGCCTTCAATGCGCTGCGGACTTCGACGTTGCCATACGATCAGATCATCATGGAGTGCAACGCATGGCTGCACATCGCGGCGGCGCCCACGGGACAGGCACCGCGGCGCGAGGCGTTGTTCGCGAGCTGGGACGCCAGCGCGAAGAAGTGGCAATACTGGCCGGCGCGTTGATAGCCGCGTCACAGATTCGGAACCACGCGGGCGGAGCTGCGCGGCCGCTCACGGAATTCTGCGCGGCGGCGTGCATGATGCGCGCCTCACTACACCGGGGGCGGAAGGATGTTTGCGGCGTTACAGCGCGTATGGAATTGGGCGGACGATCATCTAACCAAGATCCTCGCGACCATCGGCGGCACGTTGGAAATTACCGACGTGACCGGCTACGCCGAACCGATCAAAGTGTTGGCCGGCGACCTGGGGTACAAGGTCGCGATTGGCTGCGCGTTTGTGTGTCTGTTCTGGCGCGGCCTGGTCACCGGCCGGCGCGGCGCGGCGATGGCAGCTCAACTCAACACCCCGCCCGACATTCCATGAATCATCGAACCGGGCACGGCAACCTGACCGCGTTAGCATCTCCAGCGGCGCGCGTCTGCAGGTCGGGTTGTCGTGCCCACCCGTACCGATGTTGACCCAACTGGAAGAGCGTCTCGCCTGGGCCGCGGCCGTGTTGATCCTGGGCGCGTGTCTGGTCATTGGTCTGGAGCATCGCGGCGCGCAGAAGTGCCTCGCGGCCGATGCGAAGTTGGACCAACAGGCCCAGGTCCACAACGCCGCGGTCGATGCGGTCAATACGGAGATCATCCAACAGGAAGCGCGTGACTATGCGGAAGCTCTCTCTCGTCCTGTATTGCGCCCTATCAGTGTCAGCTTGTGCGACCGGTCCGCGGCGAGCCGTCCCATGCGTCGCGCCGAAGCAGCCGGCCGCGCAGTTGATGAAGGCGCCGGATTACCAAGGCCGGATAACCCGGCGCCTGTGTCAGATCGCACCGTCGGACCCGAACTGCAAGCCATAGGACGGGACGCCGACGCGCAGATCGCCGGACTGCAGGATTACATCCGGCGAGTCTGCCCCGCGCGCTAGTCTCGCGTGAATGCCGTCACGACAAACGACACACCAACGTTGATAGCGCTTACCGCGTAACGGCCTGTCTGCGCGTCGCCAACCTTGGTTAGTGTGCGGTCGTACTCCATGGTTACCGTTGCCCAACCCTTCCATCGATAGGCGAGTCCAACGCCGACCTGGGCCACGTTGCGCGCAGCGCTGTGGTTCGATTCTGTATGTTCCCCATCGCCACACCTATGCTTGAACGGCCTTCCCAACTCGTCAAGACCAATGCAGGTTTCGTATCCAATAGACGCGGAGTTACTAACTTCTGTTCGCGTGTGCTCAAGGCCCGCGCGGGCCAGGACATTTAAGCCGCGCCAAACAGGCCAGTAACCCAGCAGCGCGCCGCCATACCACCTTGTGTTGATAGTGGCCCTTGAATCAAAGAGCCGAATTTGTCCATTCTGGCGTGCAGTGCCCTCCAAAAAGAAGTCGGTGCCATCCAATCGTGTGAAGTCGGCGCCGCCGCCGAGTGTATCGCCGAAATAGTTCGCCTCCAGCGTTAGGTATCGCGTTAGATCATAGTTCAGCGTCAGACCGATGAACCCCGATTGGTCAAAAGTATCCGTTTGGCGGAGAGTTAGAATGGTTGCGGGGCCACTCGAAAAATTCAACGCATCGGCGGCCGCCAGATCGCTTGCGCCGTGCATCGCGTTGCCATATGAGGGCATCGAATAGACGATGCCCAGCTCGGGCGCATGCCACCCCGCGAACGCCGGCGCCATCATGGTCAACGAACCTAACGCGAATATGCTTCTTCTCATTGCAGAATCCCTTTTAGTGGTGTTGTTGTCTGTCAGGATCGGATTTGGAAGAAACGGCGCCGGGTTCCCGGCGCCATGGGGGGGGGCGGTTACGAGGCCTGCGCGCCCGGTTCGGCTTTCTTGATGAACCCGCAGAGTGTCTCAACGGATACGCGATTGTTGCCGTCTTCGGCGTGTTTCGATAGGACCTTCAACAGCACGTAACCCGTGATGTCGTTGTTATCTTTCTTGCGCACGACCCGCACCCGCCGCCCGGCGAGGATACGCTTCTCGACGTCGTCGAGCGTGATATACGCCGAGAGATCCGAGTCATAGAGTCGGCGGTTGGGGTAGCGGATGATGTTTCCCGTGCCTCGTTGTCTGGTAGCCATATCTAACAGTCCCCTTCATAGTGTTGGGCCAGCGGCGTTCGCCGGCACTCGGTTGGACGGATCGGTAAAGTCATTCCGTTATCGCGGCCGCCGCTGTCGGCGCAGCAACCGCAATGCAAATCGTGACGTGAAGTATCCGCCGATGCCGGCGGCGAAGAATCGAAAGTCGGTATACTCGTCGCCGGGAAACAGAATCGCCAACAGCAACACGATCAACACGACCGTCGCGACAATGGCGACCGTGAGCCCGATCGCGACTCCCAGCTCACGGGCGACGATCTTCCGGGCCATCATCGACGGCGGCATCGTGATGGCGCGCTGGGCGGTGCTTTCTTCTTCGCCTCTCTTGTGCGGGCGACCTCGCGCCGGTTCTGGCGCGTCTCGAATTCCTCGGCCGTTTCCTTGAGGCGCGCGAGGTCTGAATCCGACGCGGGGGCAGGGACCGGGTCGTCGTATCCGTAAGCGTCGGGATGCAGCCTTCGGGATTCTTCCCGACTGCGCTCCAACTCGCGCAGTAGGAGCGCCCAATCGTTGTTGGGATTTCGCGCAGTCATGCCCGTTGCTTCCGAGTCAGACTCCGTTTTAACTGGCTGATTGCGGCGGTGTCGATATAGCCGCTGCCACTTTCCGGCCGCAGACATCGATCGAAACGACCTACCTCGCGCCCCTTGAAGTATGCTCGATAGTGGCCGCGTAGCTTCATACTGCTGTACAGGCTATACGTACAGCCATATTTACGGGCCAACTTCTGCCATGCCATGAAGTCGGTCAATTCAACGGCGTCTGTTGATTTCATTGTCGTGTCGCCCTCGCGCGCAGCTCTTCGATACTCGCCGGCACGAGACCGCGCACCATATCGACGTGAAGCTCTAACAGTTTGTCCATGAGTTCCTGACCGCCCTGGTAGTGCCCGGCGAGCCATGTTGAGAGTAAGTCGGCCAATACTCCGCCCTGAATGTCGGGAGGCAAGCCGGCGAGCTTCGGTCTGATCCCGGCGGAGATAGCGAGGATTCTTTCTTCGTCGGTTTTCGGTTCCTCGGCGCTGCCCGCAGTGAGCACGCTGACAATGTGCCTGAGCCAAAGCTCGGGATGGGTCGGGTCCAGGCTCATCAGTATTCGCGCGGCGAGTTCGTTTGCTTCGTTTTTTGTCATGAGTCAATCCCGTCCACCCAATGGTCGCGCCCGCATGTGACGCAACGGTACTTGTAGTCAACATAGGCGCCGCAATTCGATTCCCACCGCCAACAGTGATGGAATGTTGATATCCGGCATTTGCCGCAGTAGCGCGACTCCATCGGCTCGGGGTGAAGCGTACCGTCCGATTCGCGCATGGGTCCCGTGTGTGTCATCACGCCTTCCCTTCGGCCGCTGAGATCGCCGCGGCGTCCGCCTGGGCATTGCGTCGGATGTCTTTGGCGACGGCTTCAAGGAAGCCCGGCACGCCCGCGTGTAGGATCGCCGGCCCGCAAAGCTCGATCCCGTTCCCCTGGTCGCCATCCAACACGACGAGAATGATCCCCTTCGCGTGGAACCGCTGTTGCAACTCTGTGGCGATGTCGCCGTATTTCCCCGCTCCTAATGCCATGTTATTTGTCCCCTATATCGTCTAAGTGTTGCCTCGCGGCGTGATGAATAACTTGGAGATCGGCGCCGGTCCCGGCCATCGCCGCGAGGTGTCGGATGGTGCCCTCTGCGATCTTCGCGCGCCGCTCCCAATAGCGCACGACCTTGAACCAAAGCGACCATCCGGCGATGAAGCCCAGCACCAGACAGAGCGCGAAGAGGATATAACAGGTTAGAGTCATGGCAGCTCGTCGTCGCCTAAATGGTCGGCGGCGTCCTGCATCAACTCGGCGAGTAGATTGATGAGTGCTGCCCGTTTAATCGGGTTGGGACTGCTTTTGCAGGTTCGCCCGAACAGCTCCGATTCCATCCGTTGCCAGTTGCCACGGTGTTGGAAGTACGATTCCAACAGCACGGCCGCGCACGCGAACCGGCCGCGGCCGCCATGCTCTAAGATCGCATCCGCCAGCGCGGGCGAGACGACCTGCAGCCACAGACGCGCCAATATCCGCTCGGCCAACTCGTCCCGCCCGTCGCGACGGAGTTGACCTAACACGCGAACGATAGCGGCGGCAAAGGCCGCGCCCGGCACGTGTTCGAGAATCGCGTCTAACCGCTGTTGCTGTGCCTGTGTGCTCATGATTCTCCCGGATCTTCCCACGGACCGTCATTTCGATGGATGGCCGCGAGCAACATGCATTGCTCGAATGTGTAGCGTTTCGGCGGCGGCGTCGCTTCAACGCCGCACTGCTCATAATAGTAATCGCGCGGCATGAAGCGCGCCCGCTCGTCAATTTGACAGTAGTCAACGACGAGCGTTAGCGGCAGTTGCACTTCCGCGCCGGTCTCTTCGTTGACATAGGTCCCTTTGCCGGGTGTCTCGACCCAGGCATGTTGTACCAACGCGCCAGTCCATGAATCACGGACGCGGCCGTGTACGACGCGGGACTCTTCGTTGCCGTGATACTTCACCGTCCAAATGGCCACACTGAAACAGTCGCGGCGCGTGAGCCCGCGCGAGAATTGGAACTCCTGCAGCTCGGTGACCAACTCGCCCCGAAGATCCTCCGCGAATACGTCACAAAACGCGCAATGCTTACGCCGGATGTCCTCGGGATCGGTGTTGTCCATGCGACACTTTGGGCAGTGATAGGTCATGCTCTATCATTCCCCGGCTCGGACCACGGTCCGGCGTTCCGATGCAACAGTCCTAACAAGATCGTCAGCTCGCGCGTGTAACGCTTCGGGGGCGGCGGCATCCGCACGCCCGCACTCTCGTAATACGCACCGCGCAGCATGAACCGGGCGCGCGGGTCAACCTGGCAGTAATCAACAACGATCACGGCCGGGACCGGTATCCGCGAACCGGCGGCGTCGATGTAGCTTCCGGTGCCCGGTGTTTCGACCCAAGCGTGTTCGACATAGCCAACCGATCGCGCCTTGATCGAGTTGCGGATCTTGCGCGCCTTGCGGACCCAACCATGCACGAGCCGCGCATCCCGGTGGAGCGCATGTTCGAGCAACGTCTGTGCGGCCACGCTAAAACAATCCCGACGTGTCAACGCGCCGGTCTCGAAGAAACCGTCGCGGAGTGCGCTGACGGGCTCGGCGCGCGACTCTTCGGCGAAGAGGTCGCAGAACGCGCAATGCCGGCGCGCAATGTCGCGGGCGTCGGTGCTGACTAACCGACACTTCGGACAGATGTATATGTTGGCATCGGGATTAAGCATTGCACGGTTGTAAACGCCCCTTGCGCAGCTTGCCGGCATCGATGACGCGCGGCATGAAGTCGCCCGGAACGCGGACCAGGGCGAGCGATCCGACTATCCCGATCAGCTCCCCGTGCTGGGTGTCGTTGATCCAAACGCGGTCGCCGATCACGGCGTGGGCACCATCGGCGCATCTGATTGAGGCGATCATCGGATGGCGTTCTCCGTCGGGGCTCGACGCCGACGTCCGGGGTTCCACCTTTTGCCACGATCCTGACAATCCCCGTCAGGAGCCCTTTCGGTCGACGTCGAGCCCGGGTGAAATTTTCTCATGCGCAGCCGTCCGACTCGAGTATGTCGCCGCTCGCGATGTTGGCCGCCTGGACCACCGCGAGTAGTTCCTTGGCTTCCTCCATCGTGCGAAAGCGGGTGCGGCCGGATTCATAGCTCCATGTCTTGCTCTTACAGATTCTGCAATGGCTGTTGATGACGCCATCTAACACGAGCTGCGTCAGCGCGTTGCGCAAGTCATGCTCGGCGTCGTGCTGTTTGGTTTTGGTATCGTCCCAGGCGGCCGCCATGATGCAGTGACGATGCTCGCACAGGCATTGCGTGATCCAGATCATCAGGCTAACTCCGACTCGTCGCAGGGTTCGTATGCGCCCGGTAGTAGCTCGACCGGCTCAAGCCCATGAGCCTTGCGCCAGGCGTTGAGGCGATCGAAACATACCGGACAGATCGGCTCTCGCTGGCCAGTGATGGCAGCGCTCGACGGAACGCGCATCGGGTTGTAACTGAAAATCTGCCCGCAACCGATGCACGGGCTCATGGCCAACACGTATCCCATTACGGCGCGACCTCCAACTTACAACCGAAGAACCCTTCAGCCGCCCACACCTGGCCGGGGTAGCGCAGATGAACCAACCGAATGGTCAACTGCACGCCGGGCGGATCGCCGCAGATGTACTCATTGAGCGCTCGCAGACTCGACGCCCGGATCAACCGGAAGCTGTGACAGGTGAAGTCGCCTTCGTTACGTTGGTAGACGAGGAACAACCCGGCCGCGGTCTCGTTCGCACTGCCAAGGAATCCGCTCATGATTTCGGGCAAGAGGTAGGGCGATGCGGCAAGGTACCGGATCGTCCGCAGCGCGCGGATCGGGAATAGTTCGATCGACCGCACTATCCCTAGTTCGTCGCCCTTCACGGTGTCAGTCCGTCGCAATTGTCGCCCTGCGCACCCACGCGGCCGGCGGCGCTCTCCTGTTCGATCCATGCACGAATCTCGGGATCTAACTTGGCGCAGAAGTACCCCTTGCCGCCGCGGGCGAGCCAGCGGCAGCAGAGTTTGCCTTCACCGATTCGGCACAGCGATTTCAGACGGGGGTCATCGTCGGGCAGGTGATTGTTGTTGCTCATGGCCCGGCATGGCGGCCGATGGACGTCGCGCACGTTCGCATGGTCACTGTCCTCCTTACCCTGTGTTGCGCTGTTCTCGGTGCGTTGCGTTCGCAACGTGCGGTTGTAATGGAACCGAAATTATTTGACAAGACGAAAGTCGCATGATGCGGCGCAATTCACTTGTTGTGCTTACGCCCAGGCGTGTATCGTGCCGCGCCTGACACAATCTGCGGTTGTAAAAAGATGGATCGGGGACCGCGGCGTGTCTGGGCGGTGTGCGGTCTGCACGACACCGGGCCGGGATTGCCCGATCGGGGGGCGGGGCGTCGAAGGATGCGGCAGACCAGGGCCAGCGAATCGCTCTCGCTGCCTGGACGCCATCGACGCCCGCACCCCCGATGCCACGGAACCCAGCCGGCCGGCGCCGCCCCACGGGCTCGTAATGAGGGCACAGGGGGGGGTCTGTGGACGCGATGCAATATATACTGGCGCGCGACGGATGGAGGCGTGGCCGAGTGGTCGAAGGCATCAGTCTGGAAAGCTGACAACGGGGCGATCCCCCGTTCGAGAGTTCGAATCTCTCCGCCTCCGAGAATCCCAGCCGCGCGCACTTGCCTATATCGGTGCCTATACGGACTAAGGCGGGTTTCAGCGAAATGCTATTTTTACCGGGGTTTTTGCGTGCAATTAGAAGGACACCCTCTCCGCCAAACTCTCGTCTAATGCGGCGTCATGGCGTCTCATGACGTCGCAGTTTCCCAGAAAATCAGCGGCTTAGCGTCTCTTACCATATCACGCCGGTTCATGGCGTCGCACCCCCGTTGCCTATATAATTGCCTATATGGCGCCCCCGGGTGCCTATACGAACCACAACAACGGAAAGGACCGTCATGCAAGACAAGTTACTCGCCGCCGCCCTGCTAATCGCAGCGCTCGTGCTGTTCTCCAAGATCGTGACCGCGCTCCCGGTCGCCCAGCTCCACGCCCTGAGCGACACCCTCAAAGCCATCCCAGGAGGCCGCTAGCATGTTGACCGAAAAGACCATCGCCGCCGCGAAGCCCGCCGAGAAAGACTATCGCCTCTGGGATGAAGGGGGCGGCGGCCTGTATCTGGACGTCAAGACCACGGGCCGCAAGGTCTGGCGGATGTCCTGCCGGATCGCCGGCAAGGACGTGCTGCTCACGTTCGGCCGGTACGATCCCACGCACGCCGACCACGTCTCATTGAAGCGCGCCCGCGAACATCGCGACGGCGCCCGGCGCGCGATCCGCGACGGCAAGGACCCGCGCGAAGAAAAGCACAAGGCGGCCGCCGCGGTGAAAGCCGCATTGAACCCGGACGACGCCGACCGCGTGAAGCCCGTTGCCCTCGCATATCTCAACATCCGCGACGGACAAGACCCCAAGACCAAACACCAAGACCAACGCCGGCTCGAAACCTACATCTTCCCTTTCAGGATAGAGCGCCTGGGCGGCCGCAAGATGGGCGAAACCGCTATGCGCGACGTGCAGGATAAGGACCTACTCGCCGCGCTCCGGGCGGTGGAGGCGTTGGGCAGGCAACCCCTCGCGCACAAGATCAAAACCCTGTGCAGCGGCGTGTGGAAATACGGCAAACACGAGGGCAAGTGCGATTCCAACATCGTGGCAGACCTCGCGGGCGCCGTGAAGCGCGGCCGGAAACGACACTTCGCGAGCGTGCAGGAGCCGCGCCGGATCGGTGCGTTGCTCCGGGCAATCGATGGATACGAGGGGCAACCGGAAACGCTCTATGCGCTCCGTCTGCAACCGTATTTTTTCCTACGGTCCAAAGCGCTGCGGCATCTCGAATGGAGTTGGGTTGACTTCGACCGTGAGGAAATTCGGATATCCGAATCGATCCAGAAGAAACGCCGCCCGCATGTGATCCCGCTCGCGCGGCAAGCGATCGTGCTGTTGCGCGAGTTGCACGCGCTGACCGCCGACCGTTCCAAATATCTCTTCCCCGGCCTGCGCAGTGCCGGCCGCCCGATATCCAACGGGACATTGAATGCCGCGCTTCGCCGCATGGGATACGCGAAGAGCGATCAGACGACGCACGGCTTCCGGTCGATCGCGGATACGCACCTGCATGAAATGGGCTACGCGCACGCGATGATTAAAGTTCAGATGTCGCACCTCGCCACGGAAGACGACACCGACGAAGCCTATAACTATGCGCAATATCTGAACGACCCCAACACCGGGAAGCGGCCGCGCCACGTCATGATGCAGGCCTGGGCGGACTATCTCGACAAACTGCGCGCGCTGGCCCTGCGCAGTGATCCAAACACCAACAACGTCGTTCCGATGACCGCAGCGTAAATAAGAGGAAGGGGGTTCATTCCATGTTGCACAAATTAGACGGCAAAGCCGAAATGACCATTATCAACGGCCTGAGAGTCGCGGCCCGCGCGTATGACGACTCGGCCAAGGCAATGGAGGAGATGACGGGACTAGATAAGAGCGGCAAAGCCGCCCGCGTCCGACTTGTCGAGCAATTCAACAGACAGGCCACCGACGCGCGCAAGCTCGCCGATCAGATGGAGGAGGGCGAAACCGAAGTAAACGAGGAAACAACATCATGAAACGCGGACAGATAACAGTGATTGAAGCGCAGCGCGTATCCGGCGACCTCTATAACTGCACGTCGCCCTATAGCAGTCTGGCCGATGCGCTCACCTGGGACGGTATCTGCTCACTGGCGAAGTCGGCCGACACGTCCGAGGTGCGCGTAACCAACTCCTACTCCGGGCCGGGCGAGCTGCCGCATATCACCTACCGCCCGAGTCGGGAACGGCCGTTGTCGGCGATGGTGCGGCCATCGATGGCAACGGAGGCAATCGTAACCTAACCGCCCACCTGGGGCGCCCGATCCTGGGCGCCCCCGCCGGGGGTGCAGCGCTTCATCAGCGCTTTCTGACCCTCCCGCAGACTCCCGATCCGTCGCCCGTTCCGCAGCTCGTTGTTGATCGCGTCATACTCGAACACGACGCCGTGCACCCCGCGCAAGTGCCACAGCGCGCGCTTGAGATCGCGCCGGGAGCTGCAACACTCCAACACGCTGCACTCATCCTCGTCGATGACCTCCGCGCGCTCGTCGTAAATGATCCAGGCGTGTTCGATCATACCGGCGAAATCTCCACGGTCCATGCGGTTAGCGGACGGTTGGGCTTACCATCCGGGCGTAACCCGGCCTGCAGGCGCACGGTGTCCCATGCATCTATCTGACTCAGATATCGCCGCGCCTTATCCTTGTCGTCGGTCGTTTCCAACACGAAGCCCGGCTCGTACTCGCCGCGGCGATTCATCCGCGTCGGCCGGTACTTCACGAGATAACGCCCGTCATGTTCCGTCGGCACGCCGAGTGCGGTGGCGATCAACCGTATGGTGCACTCCATGTTAGGTCACCAGTGACCGCCGGAATCGGTCCAACTCTTCCTGTATGAGCGCCATCCGTCGCATGTCGTTGGGGGTGACATCGGCGCCGGCATCCATCACGGCATCACGACCCATGATGCACGAATACAGATGCTCTGCGCCGAGGAAGAATACCTTGCGCGTGTCGGCATCGATCGACTTTCCGCGGCCCAGCGTCGCCGCGTAAGCCATCCAGCCGCCTTCAATCAACCTGCCTTTATCTGCCCACTCCTTGGCGATCCGGTCAGCGATGTCGGCTATTTGTGCGCGCTCGTCCTGCGGCGGGATCGAAGCAATCTTGACGAGTGATGTCGGGTCACACGCCTGGGGTTGCTGCGGATGGCCATCAAACGAAACGAACACCGACTCGATATCCGCTTCAACACGGGTGACCTTGCCGTCCTCGCAGTCGGCATGCCGCACGTTGCCGTGTGCGTGGCCGGGCACGTAGCGCACCAGGTCGCCCGGCGCGAAGTCTGCGGCTCTATTGTTGTTCATGGTGTTACCTCCTGCCATCGACTGGACGGGCCATTGCCCTCGGTGTTGAATGCGCGCACCTTCGTGACGTTGTCGCCGGCAAGCTGTAGCAGTTCTATGCGCGTAATCGGATACAACATCACGGGCTTGACTTTGTCGGAATCGCGGTCGAGTAGATAGGCCACCGCGGAGGCATACGCGCGTTGCGGCGCCATCACAGGACCATCCGCAGATCAAACACACGACGCGCGGCCGGGGTCGGCGGCCGCTGTTCCTGCAGCGACGCTGCGAACTCGTTCGCGATGGCGTCCGGGACGGGCTCTTCGACCACGGGCGCGATGCGCGTCACGAAGCACACGACCGGGATTCCGCTCTCGGTCTTGCCTTCCCATATGCGCGCCGGCACGGCCGGCCCGTCGCCGTTGTCAGTAACCAACTCGATAACTTGGTCTGTGGACTCAATTGTGATTCTCATTTGCGTGACTCCTTCGGGCAAAAATGGCGGACGTGCCGCCCCTGTTGGAACCTGACGTCGCCGGCCTGCACTGTGTCGGAGTTGACCGGCGTCAATCGACCTCGGGCCGTGATTAGCCAGACGATCGGCGCGCTGCACGCGCGGCAGACGCCATGGCGCGGTGTTGGCGGGGCCGTTCTCACGTTCGAGAGTCTCGTTTCTCGGCGCACTCCCGCTGCGCCGCCTCGATGACCGGCTGCAACTTATACAGCCATTCGTAATGGACCTTGAGGGCCGCTGTTTTCATCGACTCGATTCCTCGCCACGTTGCAGCCGTTCGTAATCCGCTTTCGACGGCGCCCGATGCGGCCATAGGCTCTCTTTCTCGAAGCATGGCGCGCAGCGATATCGACAGCCGGCCGCGGCGATCAGATACAACGTCGTTGGGAACGTGTTGCACCCGGCGCAGTTGCCAATGCGGACCTCGGGCAACGGGTCCGGTCGATGCCGGCTCATGACTGCGCCGCCTTGGTCAACGAGTCGCGGGCCATCTTGACACTGGCGACGGCTGCCTTGGCAATATCCTTGTACTCCCGCGCCTGCAAACCATAATAGCCGTTGCCGTCCGCGATCGAGCGCAGTGCGCCCAACATTTCATGATGGCAGTTGATCGCCGTCGCGAGGTTGATAGCCCATTCGACTTCCTGCGGACCCATGGCCACGTAGGCGATCGTTCGGCCGTCGCACTTGAGGGCGATCCGCGTATCGGTGTCGACGATGACGACCGGTTGCGTGTTGTCCGGCTGGCGCTTACTCATGTTTGCTATCTCGCGGCTCGAAACCGTGATCGCGCGCCCACTCCCGCAGCGCTTCATACACGGTGCGCTCCAGAAAGACGACGTTGTCGCGGCCGTAGGCGCTTCCCTTGAGTTCGATCATGCCGTCGCGCTCGCTGACATACACGCCGTCGCCCAGGTAGCGCGACAATCGGCCGCTCATGACTGCCCGCTCTGGCGCAACTTCGCCTTCACGAGCTCCAGCGCGGAACCCGCGACGATTCTGAGTATGCCGGCCGTGATGTTGCTCACGCATCCGGCGTGACCGGTGTTGTATGCGGCCGAGCCGGTCAACTCGCCCAAGACCTGGGCCACGGCGATCAACACGTCTTGGTCGGCAATGCCGGGGTGCGCCTTGACCCACTCGTCGATCACGCCCGGCAGGTAGCAATGCAAGCAATTCTCATCGGCCGGCAACCCTGTTAGCTCCGTGAACTCCAGCCCCGGCCCGCTCATGGCTGCGCATCCCGATGTTGGGCCGCGCGTTCCTTGAGCCACTCGTCCAACTCGTGCTCGAACCAACCCGTTGCCCGTTCCGTGATCTTGAACGGCTGGGGAAACGTGCCGGCCTTGACCCGGCGCCAGATCGTGGCGGCCGACAGGCTGGTCCGTTTCACGACTTCAGGCAGTCGCAGGACCGGGCCGCCCTTGTTTGACTGTTTGCTCATAGCGACTACATTCCTCGTATTCGTGTCATCCGACCGCAGTGTTGGCATTTGCAGGACCTCCGTCGCTCGTGTTCGGTTTTCAGTTGCAGATATCGGCGCCGGGCGTCCATCCAACGCGATTCATACATCGCAAGCTGCGCGATGACCCATACCGGATTCAACTTTGCGCCGCAGTTGCCGCACGTGACCTCATTCTCGGACTCACAAAAGAAGTACGTCGCCGGGAAGTGTGAACAGCCGGCCAGTACCGACTTGCGCTCAAGCGTGCGGTCATTCGCGCGCCTCCTGAGCGGAAAGTTGATGACCTCACTCATCGCAGGAACACACACTCGGTCGGGTCATTATGGCCGGGCGTGTAGAACTTCGTACTGGTTGAGGCGAGATATTCTCCGGGCATCATCACGCGCGGCCGACCGTCCGCCATGATCGACGGCAACGGCCGGGTCACGCGACCGATGGACCATATCCACTCGCCGGTCGCGGCCACGCAGTAGTCGCGCCCCTCGTGGAACCGTGACAACAAATAGTCGCCGGTCGTGGTCCGCGGCGCGTCGCTGACATCGATGGCGCGCTCTTCTCTCAACTTCTGCAACATGCGCAGGTTTTTCCCGTTGGTCATGACAGCTCTAGTTGTTTGCCTTCGTTCTCGGTGATGCGCTCGACGGCGCCATCCGCGGCCTGTTTGAGCCGACGCTTGTCCGGGGCACTCAGTTTCGCCCACAGCTCGCGGCGCCGGGCTTCTAACTCTTCGTACTCGATTCGGCCGCACCCGGCATAGCGCTTGACCAGCTCGTCGGGGTTGTACGCCTTCGCCGGCTTCCCGGAAGCGGCCGCGGGGGCGGGATCATTCCGGCGGGGTAGCGGAGCATCGCCGGCCGCCCACCGCGCGAACGCCGCGCCAACACGCTCGTCGAGCGGCTTTGTGAGGTCAACGAACTGGCGATGCTGCGCCTCAAGTTTGATCGGCTTTGGGATGCCGGGCTCAACCTCCGTCAGTAGGAAGCTGGCCGTCAGCTCGAAGGGTAAGCGCTTTTCGCAGATGGGAACCCAACCGCCCAGGCCGGTTCGTGTCTTCTTCGGCTGGATTTCCAACTTGCCGTCCTTACCGCGCGCCATTTCGATTTTCTCTTCGGCGCGAAAGCATAGGATCAGGTGCGAACGCAGTTGCAGGAGCCGGTTGACCATCTTCCGGTGCGCCATCTTCGGCGCGACCCATGCGGCCATCTTGCAGCGTTCGCGCTTGTCCCAATCCTGCCCGGCCATCCGGTCAAGCTCTTCGTCCTGCCATTCCAACATCCCGCCTTCGCCCTCCCACTCGTGGGAAGCGGAATCAACAACAACAACCGGATAGTGCGCGGCGTCGGCCGCGATAATGGCATCCTGATAGGTCGCGGGGCGAAACGGCGCGACCAACTCGCTATGATCGAAAAGAAACTGACCGGGCTCGAGTTCAGTCTGGCCTTTACGCGGTGCGTAGTGCAGCGCGCGGCGAGCCTCACTGTCAGAGACGGCAAAGCGGCGGCCGCACGTACAGCGAGCGGTCGGTTTGCACGTGCAAGGGCCGCCCGCTAGACCAGTGGCGAGCGCGAGGGCGGAGTACGTCTTTCCCGAACCGGTGCCACCCCCGAGCCCGATCAACAAACTAACACGCTCCCGGACGCCCGGCGCAAACGACACCGCCGGTCGGGCCTGCCCGCGACTCACGAGTACGCCCCTTGTTCCTCGGCGGCCAAAACCCACGGCGGCGCGTAGAGCGTGACCGGCTCGACGCAGTATCCCGGCCACTTCCCGGTCGCGAGGCACTCCTGCCAACGCAGCACGGCGCGCTCCCAACGCAAGTGTCCGATCGTGCGGAATCCCCCGTCGGGCCGCGCCGGCACGACCGAATACGGCGGTTCCAACTCCAGAAATAGGAACGTGAACTCAATGCGGCCTTCAAACTCCGGGCGCAACGCCGCCAGCGCGCGCGTGTAGGCTGCGTACTGGATGTCATATCCGCGATCGACGAAAGTCTTCTCGCAATTCTTCGGGCTGGCGTTGGCCGCTTTCTTCAGGTCATAGATCACGCCACGGTCGAGCAACACATGATCCAACATCGCGCGGCACACGACCGGCTCGCCGTCGCTGGTGCCGCGCTCGCGCCATTCGATCGCCAGCTCAGATCGACCGGTGAAGGGGAAGCCCAACTCGCGACAGCGGGCGCTCAACGTGTTGGCGGCCGTGGTTGCCTCCACGAACGCCCGCTCTTTCACCGGGAGCTTACCGGCGGCGATCGCCTCGTCGCGCGCCGCCTTCGCTTCGTTCGTCCGGTACTCGTCGAAGGGAAGTACCGCGATGTCTTTCCCGCAGCCGAGTATCAGCTTATGGATCAGCGTCCCGGCATCCATCGCCGCGGAAGATTCGGCCGGCTGCGCGCCGAGTCGGGGGTGTCGGGTGTAGGCATGGAGCGGGGAATGCTCGACGAGTGTGTGAGCGATCGACTGCGAAAGAGACGGCACTTTGCACGGGTCGCGATGGTACGCGGCGGGTGTGACATCGAGAATGCGAGCCCGCAGTTTTGCGCGCATGACGGCTCCTTGTGCGCTCGATTCCTTCCCGATCGGGCGCACCCTTCATTGATCGGTGTTAACGCAACCTACAACCGGAAGTTTCCCGGTGTCAATAATCGGACTTTCAAAAATCTGTGGATAAGTATATCGCGCAGCGTCACAACACTGCGGCGTCATGAGACGGCATGAGATGTCATGATGCCTCACGCGACTATAACTTCCGCGTGTAAGGCTGGGCTCGCGTTGGACAACATGAAACGCGCAGTTGTACATTCCCGCCCCGGTGCGCGATCCACCCCGCCACGTCGAGGTCATAACCAACATGGACACAACCAAGAACCGCGAAGCGATCGAGCGTGCGGTCGCCGGGGCCGGCGGAATCTATCGCTGCGCGCAGAAGATGGGCGTCACCTATCAAGCGATCCAGAAGTGGCTACGCAACGGCGTGGTCCCGCCCAAGCGTGTGCTGCCATTGGAGCGCGCGAGTCGACGCCCTGGTCCGATGGTTCACAGGTCGAAGATCGCGCCGGACATCTATCCGCGAGCCCTGTATCCGCAGCCTCGCAAGCGTGCATCGAACGCCGACTCAACACCGACCGCCGCCACCGCTTGAACGCGGGGCGGCCGCGATGGCATGCGACGGTCTGAGACGGTTTGAGACGATACGCGCGTCACGTCGCGTGACCGTGACGAGGTCACGCCCGTGAGTTACATCAAGGTCGAGAAAGACCTTCCCGATGATCCGCGGTTAATGGAGCTGGCAACCTCCTGTTATGACGAGGTTTTGGCCGCGCTCACCGGACCGGATTCCAACGCGCGAAGTCACGTGTTGCGTCACGCGTTACTCGGCGTGACAGTCTGCATCTGGAAGTACGCGGACACCTACTTGCAGAGTGACGAAAGTCTGCCTGTCACGTTACAGGGGCTCGCCGCGGCGATCGGAGCCCCCATTGAACTATTGAAGCGATTCCCGGAGCGCTGGTTGAAAGTCAGACCGGACGGAACCGTGGAATTGCCGCGCTACACGAAGAAGAATCGCCTTGTTGGCAAGGACTTACGGCGATCGGAGTCTGATCGGCGCGAGTCGGATCGGCTGCGGCAACAGCGACATCGCGCCAAGCGAAAGCAACAGCGCACGCCGCCGCCTGTCACGCAGCGTGACAACGGCGGACGTCACGCTACTACCGGTACCGGGACCGGGACCAGTAACCCTATACCGGGACCGGCGGTCACGACGCTCGCGAGCGCCTTGGGGCGCCTCGCGTCGCGACCGGAGAACGGACACGGGCCGGCTAGCTCGAACGCCGCGGAGCCCGGCGAGCGGAAGCGGGAGCGGAAGTCGCAAGCGACGCTGAAGTCGGACGTCCGCATGTTGAGCAACAGCGGGATCGATGCGCCGACGATCGCCCGCACCCTCGCGCAGCACGGCGTGACTGAGAACGACGTCAAGCGCTGGCTCGACGAGGGGGCGAGCCCATGAACTCAACATTGCTCACGCGCGGTCTGCGGCCCGCGTCCCAACTCGGGGCGGATCGACCGCACGGATCGCGGCTGCGCTATCTCGCGGGCTGTCGGTGTCTGAAATGCCGCTGCGCCAATGCCAACTATGCGGTACACCGTGCGCGCGAGATCGTCTATGGCCGATGGAATGGCGTCATTGATGCCGGCGCCGTACGCGCGCATCTGAGAAAGCTATCGCGCGCTGGTGTTGGTACAAGGACCATCGCGCGACAGGCTGGAATTGGGCGAACCTGTATTGAGCTGCTGAGAACCGGGGCACGCTCGAGGATTCGCGCCCTCGCGGCCAGACGCATCCTCGCAGTCACCGTGAATCAGCTCGCCGATCACGCCACCGTGCCGGCCGGCCCGACCTGGCGCCGGCTCAACCAACTGTTGGATGAGGGCTTCACAAAAAGGCGATTGGCGCATGAACTCGGCATTGGCCGATCGCTGCAGATCCGTCGCACTCGTGTACTTGTGCGGACCGAACGGGCCGTCGAAGTGCTCTGGCGGAAATACATGCAGGTTTAACTGACCAACACCACAGGGGAACGACGTATGTTTGAACTACAGAACCGCGGCGCCGAAGTAACCCAACACATGAACGTGCGGGGGGAGAATCACGGCGAGAACGACGTCAAAACCGCGATCGACATCGTGTTGAAGGGCATCGCGCTTACGCCGGCCGAAACATGCGAACTGTTCAAGGACCCGGACGCCTATGATCGGTTGTTCCGCAAGCTCGACGACTCCGACGTACTGGACCCCGTGTTCAAACAGGTCAAAAGGTTTCCCATTGCCTACAACATCGAATCCGCCCGCGTGGAAATCGACACCGGGCACGGCAAGCCCATCGTTCTGCCGGATTGCTCCATCGCCAAACTGTCGGTTACGACGGGTGATTGCGGCAAGGTCGCCCTGCAAGGGCAGATCCAGTGCGTGCCGAAGGATGCCGGCGGCCGACTACTCGGCCTGATCGGCACCAACGTGCATGTGAGTATCCGCGTCCAGAACGAGCAAACCGACATGTTGGATAGTGACAAGACCGGCAAGCGCCCCGTCTCGGGCGGGTTCAAACCGAAGCGTACCGGGAAGCAGATTGACGCCGAGATGCGCGCGAATGCGAAGCGCAAGCGCAAAGCCGCGAAGAAGGCCGGCACCAACGGCGCCGCGTCGGGAGCTGCGCAAGGCACGGCATGAGTCGCAGTCCAACAGTCCACACGCTGAAGCTCATGCGGTCGCGCGGCTATCCGCTGGTTGAGGTCGTCGAGCATTGGAACCCGCATGTTGGAATCCGTCAGGATCTATTCGGGATTCTCGACGTGTTGTGTGTCGGCGATGATGGCGTCGTCGGCATACAGACGACCTCAGACACCGGCATGTCCGCGCGCATCGCCAAAATCCGGGCCGCGACAATCGAGGTCAAACGCGGCGACCAGGTCGAGACGGTGGACGTGCTGGCGGCGCTGCGTCGGGCGCGCGTGCGGGTGTTGGTTCACGGCTGGCGCAAGCGAAACGGGCGCTGGTGGGTTCGTGAGGTTGAATTGTCGTTGTCGGAGGGAGGGCCGCCAACATGATTGTCGAAAGCAACTTCCAACGCTGGGTGATGGACTTCGGGCCGCGCAAGCTGGCGACGGAATTGACTCGCCTGGGCCGCGATGTCGCGGTGACGCGCGGCACGGTTTACCAGTGGCTCAACCGCGAACGGGAGCCGCGCTCCGCGAAGATCCGCGCCTTGGTTCAGATTGGACAGGGGCGTATCACTTTTGAGGACGTACACCAACACTTTGCCCAACACCGGGGGTTACTGCGATGAGTCGGCTATCACATGCAATTACGATCGACACGCGAGCGGACACTATCGAGATTTTCGGCACCAAGTACGCGCTGGAGGTGTTCCGTGCGCTGGGCTTCGGTCCGGTCGGGGCGGTGTTCAAGATCGTGAAACGAAACGATGGCGTGCTAACGCTCCATACGCTCGAATGGGAAAACCCGGCGGCCGCATCGGGCGTACCGGAAGGAACCTAACATGACTGCGCGAGTAGTTCACGGATTCGACTACCGCCGACGCCAGGTCGTCGCATTCTCGCGCCGGGACTGGCGCGCGATCATCGACGAGCTGAAGGCCTGCGGAGGTCGATGCGTGCGACATCGGCGCGAGCGATCGGGAGACGATGACCTATTGTTGATCCGACATGGTCGCATCATCGCGGAGGTGTACGAACATGACTAACAACCTGCCCTATGAGAACGCGACGAGCGGCGACCGGGCACTCGGTGAGGCGCAAAAGATTCTCGAAAAGTTCGGCTGTCAGAGCTTCGGCACCATGACGGATGGGGCGCGCGGTTGCACCATCATGCAATTCAAACACCGCGACCGGGTCGTGAGCCTGGAGGCGAGCTGGAAGGGCTACGCGGCCGCGTGGCTGAAGTCTCACCCGCATTTGCCGCACAAGTCACACACCTCGCGCGCCGACCACGAACAGCGGGCCGTGAACAAGGCGCGGATCGCCGTATGTTCGATCCTGCGCGATTGGATCAAAGGACAGGTCACTGCGGTCGAGTGCGGCGTGTTGAGTTTTGAAGCGGTGTTCATGCCGCATATGTTGCTCCCGACCGGCGAGCGGCTGATCGATCGTGTCAAGAAGGCCAACATGCTCCCCGGACCCGACGACGACGCGAAGGTCGTCAGCCTGGGCGGACGCAAGTCATGATCGATGCAACCTTCGCGGCCGACCTTGCCAATGCGCTGGAGGCAATGGCCGGTGCCGATGCCATGGAGGGTACGCGGTATGTGAGTTTGCATCCCGACATGGTCCGGCGGATCGCCCGGCTGCTGCGGATCGCGCAGTTGGTCAACGACTTCGAAGGACTCGGCCGGCGCGGCCTGGTTGTTTCCGTCTGCTGCGGTCCGATGCACGGTGGGCGAGCTGGCGGCGCGTTCAGTTGGTCCGTCGATTGTTTGTGTGACAGCTCGCGCGAATCCTTCGACCACGCATATGCGGCGCGCGACTTCGGTCACTGCCTCGAGATCGTCCAGACCGAGGCCGCAACACGGGGTTGGCTCGATGCAAATCAACGTCCACTTTGATACCTCGGTGTTGGATAAGACGGCGGCCCGCTATGAGAAAAACTTGGCTTATTCGGTCGCGCAATCGATCAACGCGGCAGCGCTCGAAGCGCAGAAGCGTATCCGGCGACACCTGCGGGACGTGTTTCACATTCGCCGCGGCGAGTTCATCGACCGCACGATCAAAGTGTTCGCGTTTGCGAGCGTTGGAAAGGATCGTGTATACGCCGAGATCGGCGTCGACAATAAACCGCGGCTGCTCATCCTGTCGATGTTTGAAACGGGTGGCAACCGCTTGCCCTTCAAAGGCAAGGCGCAAGCCGTGCCGGTCACGGGCCAGATTGCGCGACCTTCTTCCGCGTCCAATGTCAATCCCGCGTACACGTTTCAGGCGTTGAACTTCCACCGCGGCCCAATCACGGCGCGCGGCCGGCACGTGTTGGCCGCTCGACGCGCGCGCGGGATCAACAAGCGCAAGCTCTCGGGGCAGTACTACGTCTGGCAAGGCGCCAACAGGACGTTCATCCTGCAGGCGACCCGGCGCGCACCCTTCGGCGGCGTATTCCAACGTGTTGGACCTGGGCGGGATGACATCCGCATGATTTACAGCTTCCGGCGCACGGTCCCGCTACGCAAAGCGCTGGCGTTCATCGAGACCTCGCGCGAGGCGTATGAGCGGGTATTCGCGGACACGTTCGTGCAGAAATTCTTCAGGTTGAAGCCAACATGACAGTGAGAGAATTGAAACTGCGCTGTACGCGCTGCGGGTGGGATCAATTCCGCATGGT
>Ga0081455_10000704_pt1 | contig 43373 bp, 34 predicted proteins | sample TabmetS3T2R1_FD_70207 | JGI IMG/M metagenome (GOLD analysis project Ga0081455, IMG submission 70207) | Tabebuia heterophylla rhizosphere microbial communities from the University of Puerto Rico - S3T2R1 | ecosystem: Host-associated > Plants > Roots > Rhizosphere ... | reverse complement strand
CCCTCGGCATCGTCTACAGCACCGACGCTGCGGCCGAGCCCAACGTCAAGATCGTGGCGAGCTTTCCCGAAGACTCGCATCCGCCCATCATCTACCCCGCGGCGCTGATGAAGGATTCGAAAAACGCGGACGCCAAGACCTTCCTCGACTTCCTGCGCAGCGCCAAGGCGCGTTCCTCTTTCGAGAAGCAGGGCTTTACGGTTCTCGTGAGGTCCGCCTCCTCGACATGACGACATGACCGCGGAAGAGTGGACGGCGGTTCGGCTGAGCCTGCTGGTCGCCAGCACGGCGACGCTGGCCAGCCTGCCGTTCGGCATTGGCATAGCCTGGCTGCTGGCGCGCGGACGGTTCTGGGGCAAGAGCCTGCTCGACACGTTGGTCCATCTGCCGCTGATCCTGCCGCCGGTGGTCACCGGGTACCTGCTGCTGATCTCGTTCGGGAGGCGCGCCCCGATCGGCGCGTTCCTGGCGGAGCATTTCGGCATCGTCTTCTCGTTCCGCTGGACCGGTGCCGCGTTGGCCTGCGCCGTGATGGGTTTCCCTCTGCTGGTGCGCGCCATCCGGCTCTCGATCGAGGCCGTCGATAGCCGTCTTGAATCGGCCGCTGGCACGCTGGGCGCCCACCCGCTCTGGGTGTTTGCCACCATCACCTTGCCGCTCTGCCTGCCCGGGGTGATCGCGGGCGCCATCCTGTGCTTCGCCAAGGCGATGGGCGAGTTCGGCGCCACCATCACCTTCGTCTCCAACATTCCCGGCGAGACGCAGACCTTGCCATCGCTAATATACACCCTCACCCAGGTACCCGACGGCGATGCTGGTGCGCTGCGGCTCACTCTGGTGTCGATCATCATTTCGATGCTGGCGCTGCTGGGCTCGGAGCTGCTCGCGCGGCGCATCGGCGTGAGGCAGATGGCGGCATGAGCCTGGACGTCGACGTCGACCATGCGCGCGCCAGCTTCCGTCTCAGCGCGCGTTTTACGGCAGCACCCGGCCTGACAGCCCTGTTCGGCCGATCCGGCTCGGGCAAGACGACGTTGGTCGACATCGTCGGCGGCCTGATCCGCCCCGACCGTGGCAAGGTCTCGGTCGATGGCAAGGTGCTGGTCGACACCGAAGGCGGCCTGTTCGTTCCCATGCATCGCCGCCGCATCGGCTACGTCTTCCAGGACAGCCGGCTGTTTCCCCATCTCAGCGTGCGTCGAAATCTGCTGTATGGGCGCTGGTTCACGCGCGGCAACGGTGATGGCGCTGCGGCGGATCTTGCGTCGGTCGTAAAGCTGCTGGGCATCGACCACTTGCTGGAACGAAGGCCGGTATCGCTGTCGGGCGGCGAGAAGCAGCGGGTTGCGATCGGCCGAGCGTTGCTGGCCCATCCCAGGCTCCTGCTGATGGATGAGCCGCTCGCGGCGCTGGATGAAGCGCGTCGGCAGGAGATCCTGCCCTACATCGAACGGTTGCGTGATGAAGCGGGCGTGCCGATCCTCTATGTCAGCCACTCGGTGCCTGAAGTGGCGCGACTCGCGACCACGATCGTCATCCTGACCGACGGAAAGGTGACGGCGGTGGGGCCCGTGGCCGACATCCTGTCGCACGCCGACAGTGGCGACGGCGGCAGCGTGCTCGAGGCCAAGGTGGTGTGCCACGACGAAGCCTTCCACCTCTCGATGCTCGCCACCGCGGCTGGCCAGTTGCAGGTGCCGCGGCTCAACGCTCCGGTCGGCGCGTCGGTACGGGCCTACATCCGGGCGCGCGACGTCATGCTGTCGCTCGAGCCGCCGCACGGGATCAGCGCGCTCAATGTTCTCGCCGGCCGCGTGGCCGACATCGTACCCGCCGCGGGCGGTGCGCAGGCCGATGTCCGATTGGACTGCAATGGCGCCATCCTGGTGGCGCGTCTGACCGCCAAGTCGGTCCAGGGCCTGGCCCTGACGCCGGGCCGGCAGGTCCACGCCGTGATCAAGAGCGTGTCTTTCGAGCGCAGCTGAGAACCGGCTATCCTGGCCCGAAAGGGGAAACAGCCATGGCGGCAGCAAACGTCCGCAAGGGCATGCCGAGCGTTGCGCTGAACAAGGAAGAGTTCGCTCGGCGCCTACGCGAGCGCTTCCATGATCCAACCTTCGCGACGGTGGATGCCGAGATCGAGCGCATCATCGATGTCGCTTGGGATGGTTACGACAAGTACCGCAAGTCGCCGCGCACGCAGCCCGCCGGCCCCGGCTATGTCGATCCGTCGTACGACCTCCCGCTCGAATGGCTAGAGACGCGGCGGGCGATAGCGCAGGCAGAGGAGCGGCAGAAGTCGCCGGCTTCGAAGCCGCGCATCCTGCTGATCAACGGCTCCTCCCGCAGCGACCAGACCTGTCCCGGCGAGATCTCCAAGAGCTATCGACTGGTCGAGATCGCGCGACAGATCTTCGCCGGCGAGCCCGATTGGGAAGTCGAGCTGCTTGATCTCAGCCGGATCGCGTCGGAGTACGGCCGGCACATCCATCCCTGTAAGGCCTGTGTGTCGACGGCCATGCCGCTCTGCCACTGGCCCTGCTCCTGCTACCCTAACCATGCGATGGGTCAGGTCAACGACTGGATGGCCGAGATCTATCCGATGTGGGCAGCAGCGCATGGCATCATGATCGTGACACCCGTCAACTGGTATCAGGTGCCGGCGGGGCTGAAGGCGATGATCGATCGGCTGGTCTGCGCCGATGGCGGCAATCCCGATCTGACCTCGACGTCCGGCAAGAACCCGCAGAAGGCCAAGGATCTGGAGCTGGAAGGCTGGACTTATCCGCGCCATCTCGCCGGCCGCGCCTTCTCCGTTGTCGTCCACGGAGATGCCGCCGGCGCCGAGACGCTGCGGCGTGTGCTTGTCGACTGGCTGAAAGACATGGGCCTGATTTCGTCGGGTCATGCCGCCGAGCTCGACCGCTATGTCGGCTACTTCGAGCCCTATGCGGTCAGCCATGACGCGCTCGATCGTGACGAGGCCTTCCAGGAGGAGACGCGCAATGCGGCCCGCGCACTGGTCGAAGCCGTGAAGCTCCTGCGCCGCGGCGAGCTGCCGAAACCTGACGCGAGACTGCGCGACGTCCGGCCAAAGTGAGGCGCCGACCGTTCCGCGCCGTGGCCCGAAATTGTCCAAATCAGTTGCGATTCCGATGGGGTTGGCCCAGCAATGGGCCAACAGATGAGGAAGCGCCCATGACCGCCCCATTCGACTTCGCGCCTTTGCTCGCCCCTAACACGCCGCCGCCTGCCGTGAAGTGGAGCGGCTTTCCCAAGTACAATTTCATCGGCGGACACAACGACGCAAAGCACCTGCCGGTCGACGCCCTGGTCGAAGCGGCAACGACCGTGCTTCGTCGTGAAGGTCACACGCTGGCGACCTATGGGCTCAACAGTGGCCCGCTGGGCTACCGGCCGTTGCGCGAGTTCCTGGCGGCCAAGCTCAAGCGCCATGCCGCCATCGACTGCTCGCCGGACGAGATCCTGATCACCTCGGGTTCCATGCAAGGGCTCGAGCTGGTGAACAGCCTGCTGCTGGCCAAGGGCGACACCGTGCTGGTCGAGCAGGAGACCTATGGCGGAGCGCTAACAAAGCTCACGCGACTCGGCGTCAACACCATCGGCATCCCGCTGGACAACGAAGGGCTTCGTCTCGACGCGCTGAAGGCCAAGCTCGCGGAACTCAAGCAGAAAAGCATCAAGCCCAAGTACATTTACACCATCCCCACGGTACAGAACCCGACCGGCGCCATCATGGGCGAGGCGCGCCGTGCCGAGCTTCTCAAGATCGCGGCCGAGCACGGCATCATGATCTTCGAGGACGAGTGCTATTCCGACCTGATCTGGAGCGGCCAGCGACCGCGCTCGCTATATGCGATGGCCGGCGGCGAGGGCGTGATCCATATCGGCTCCTTCTCCAAGTCGATCGCGCCTGCACTGCGCGTAGGCTACATCGTCGCCAAATGGGACGTGCTCTCCCGCATCCTGGCGCTGAAGCAGGACGCAGGATCGGGCGCGTTGGAGCAGATGGTGCTGGCGGAGTTCTGCCGGCAGCACTTCGCCGAGCACGTGCCCAAGCTCGCCAGCGCGCTGGCCGGCAAGCTGCAGACCCTGCGTGAGGCCCTGGCCGAGCAGTTCGGCACGTCGGCCGAGTTCGGCGACCCGCCGGGCGGCATTTATCTCTGGATCAAGCTGCCCGACAACGTCGACACCACCAAGCTCGCGCAGGCCGCCCTCGCCGCCGGTGTTTCGCTGAACCCCGGCCCGGAATGGTCGACCAACAAGGACTACGCCCGCTGTCGCCTGCGCCTCTGCTTTGCCAATCCCGAACCCGAGACGATCAAGCAGGGCGTCGCGGTGCTGGCCGAGGTCTGTCGCCGCGAATTCGGCGTTCCGCTGCGCAGCGCCAACGTGGAGCCAACGTAGGCGCTGAGCAGACCTGGGGCGCTTCTACTCCGCAATCACCATCCACAGCACGCCGAACTTGTCGGTCACCATGCCGAACTTGGAGGCGAAGAAGGTCTTGCTGAGCGGCGCCTGAACCTGGCCGCCCTTGCCGACGGCCTTGAACAGCTTCTCGGCCTCGGCGTCATTGGCCGCATTGATCGACAGCCCAAAGCCCTGGAATGAGGGCTTGCCGGCACAATGGCCGTCCGACGCCATGATCTGCGTGTCGCCGACCTTGAACGAGGCATGCATCACCTTGTTTTCGGAACCAGGCGGCACCATGCCAGGCTGCGGCTTCTCAGGACTCTCGCTGAAGCGCATCATCATATCGACCTTGGCGCCGATCGACTCCTTGTAGAAATTAAGCGCCTCCTCGCACTTGCCGTCGAAAAAAAGATAGGACTGCACGTTCATCGCTCTCTCCTTTGTCAGTCGTCGAAGGATTGGTAGGCCGAGGTCCAGAAGTCACGGAATACGCGTGGTGGCTGCGGCGACTCCATCATGCGCTGGGTCAGCAGGATGCCGATCATGTCCTCCGCTGGATCGACATGGCCCGAGGTGCCGTAGCCGCCATCCCAGCCGTAACGCCCCGGCGTGGTGCAAAGATCCGTGCGCCGCGTGACGACGGCGCCGCCCATGCCCCAGCTCGCGCCGTGGCCGAAGAACAACTCGGCGCCCTGCCTCTGCTCGGGCGTAAGCTGGTCCGACATCATCAATTCCACGGCCGGTCGCGACAGGATCCAATGGGTGCCGTGCCTGCCTTTGTTCAAGAGCATGCGATGGAAGGCGAGATAGTCGTCGGCCGTCGAGACGAGGCCCGATCCGCCGGCCGCAAAGACGGGCGGCTTGGCCCAGCGGCTATTGCGCGCATCGTCGAAGAAGGTGAGCTCCTTCTTCTGCGGGTCCATCATGTATGCGCTGGCCAGGCGATCGAGCTTGTCGGCCGGTACATGGAAGCCGGTATCGTGCATGCCCAGCGGCTCGAACAGGTGATCGCGCAGGAAATCGCCGAGCGACTGGCCGGAGGCGCGCGCAATCAGCACGCCCAGGACGTCGGAACCGGTGTGATAGAGCCATCGCTCTCCCGGGTGATGGATCAGCGGCAGGCTGCCCAGACGCCTCATGAAGTCATCGGCGGAGAGCTCCGGCTGCCAGGGGCCGGGCGCCAGGCCAGCGTCCGCCATCGCCTTCTGGATCGGATGCCGGGGCGGCCAGACCATGACGGCGCCGAGGCCAAAGGTGAAGGTCAACAGATCCCGCACACTGATAGGTCGTCTGGCCGGCACAGTATCCTCGACCGCGCCTTCCAGGCTGGTGAGCACACGACGGTCAGCCAGCTCCGGAAGAAGATCGTCCACCGGATCGTCGAGGCGGAGCCTGCACTGCTCGACCATGATCAAGGCGGCAACCGCGGTAATGGGCTTGGTCATCGAGGCGATGCGAAAGATCGTATCGCGTCGCATTGCGGCGTCAGTCTCGAATGACTGACGCCCTATCACCTCGACATGCGTCTCGCCGCGCCGGCTCACCAATGCCACGAGGCCGGGCATGTCACCGCCTGTCACGTGGCGCGCCAGCGCATCGTGCAGCCGGCCCAGTCGCCTCCTGCAGAGGGAGGTGGCAATGCTCATGGGTTGACGGCCATGAAGGCGGTGAAGCGTTCCAGGGCGCCGGTCCAGCCTCCTTGATGATCGTCGCGGGCTTCTTCGGTTTCGAAGGCGGTGTGTTTGAGCGTCAGGCGCGTTCGCCCACCAAGGTCGTCGAATGTCACCGTCACCAGCGTCTCGCGATCGATGATGCCGGTCGCATGCTCAGTGATGTAGGTGAACACCAGGCGCTCGGGCGGAACGATCTCGCGATAGACACCATGCTTGGTCATGAGGTTGCCGTCGGGCGTCCGCAGGCGACGTCGCCACACGCCGCCTGGGCGCAAATCCAAGTCGCAGCTGAGCGGCGTGAAACCTGTCGGTGCCCACCAGCGCGACACCTGTCCGACATCGGTCCAGGCGGCGAAAACGCGATCGCGAGGCACGTTGAATTCACGCGCGAGGACGAATTCGGCGGCAACCGGCCTGGTCGCGACGCTCATGGATTCCTCTGGAACTCGGTGTCGATCGCGATCTCGATCGCGTCGCCCAGGAGCGCCGGCAGGCCGAAATCGACGGGATTGATGCGCGTGCGCGCGGTGACGCCGATGCGCGGCTGGCCCATGAAGCCCTTGCCGGCGCCGACCAGCTCGACATCGAAAGTCACCGGCTTGGTCTTGCCCATCAGCGTGAGCTGGCCGTCGACCTTGGCGGTGCGCGCGTCGACTTGCCTGAAAGCCGAAGAGACAAACGCAGCCTCCGGGAAGGCGCGGGCCTTTAGGAAGTCATCGCCCGCAAGCTGCTCGGCGAAGCCTTTGACATTGGTGGCGATCGACGCCGTCTCGACCTTGGCCGTGAGAGAGCAGGCCGCGGCATTGGCCGGATCCCAGGCGAGTGCGGCACTCACACGATCGAAGCGAAAGACGCTGTAGGAATAGCGCAGGTGCGACACACGCGCGATCACGGCGCTATGGTCCGGATCGAGCGCATAGGTCCCGGCGGTTGCCTGCTTATAATCGGTCTCGCCCATGTAGACGCCGGGCGGCAGATCCGATGGCGTCGACTGCGCCCAGGCGGATGCCGCGCCTGCCACGAGAGCCAGCAGCAGCATCGGCACGCGAAAGACGTGGATCGCGCCGGGATGGTTCCCGTCGTTCATCGGCGACTCCTCGACTAGTGCTATGACGTCTCGCGGTTACTTAACCGTATAGTTAAGTATTAGGAAGGATCAGCAATCCTGTCAATCGGGACAGGATTTTACAGTTCGTCACGCCGCAAGATGATAGGTAAGGACACGAATTGGGTGGTCACGAAAATTATTCATGATGAAAGTCCGCGCCGGCCGTAGGGCTGTTTCTGGGTCACAGGGCATGGTGACGTCGCCGCATGTGCTTGCATCGCAAGCAGGTGCCGATGTGTTGCGCGATGGCGGCTCTGCGATCGACGCTGCCATCAGTGCCAGCGCCGTCCTGTCTGTCATCTATCCGCACATGACCGGCGTCGGCGGCGATGCCTTCTGGCTGATCTATGACGCAAAAGTGAAGGCCGTGCGCTACCTCGATGGCGGTGGCCGGGCGACGTCACGCGGCACGCTCGCTGCCTTCGCTCGGCTGGGTCTCGATGAAGTCCCCTATCGAGGGCCGCTGCCGGGCACGCTCACAGTTCCCGGTGCGGTCGCGAGCTGGACCATGGCGCATGCCGGCCATGGCCGGCTGCCTCTCAAACGTTGCCTGGAGAGCGCCATCGGTCATGCCCGCGAAGGCTTTCCCGTCGGCGAGCGGCTGGCGCGCTGGCGCGAGCTCGCGCGCCCGGAATTGGCCAGGGACCCGACGGCGGCGGCGATCTTCCTGAAGGAAGGCCCGACACTTGCAAATCCCAACCTCGCACGAACGCTCGAGGCGATCGCCAGCGATGGCTGGCACGGTTTCTATGACGGCGACGTCGCGCGCGAGCTCGTGCGCTACTCGGACAGCGCCGGCGGCTTCTTCAGGCGCGACGATCTGCTGGCCCAAATCGCGCGATGGGGCGAGCCGATCAAGGGCACCTACCGCGATGTCACGATCTACGAGACGCCACCACCGACACAAGGCTTCGCCGTCCTGAAGATGCTGAACCTGCTGGAGCCGTTCGAGCTGCATAAGAGACCGTTTCTCGGCGCCGACGCCGTGCATCTGATGGTGCAGGCCAAGCAGCTCGCCTATCACGACCGCGATCGCCATCTCGGCGACCCACGCTTCGCCGACGTGCCGATCGAGCGACTGATCTCCAAGACTTATGCCGACGAACGGCGGGCCCTGATGGATCTCGATCGCGCGCTGCCCTGGGACCGTATCCCCTCCTATGGCAGCCTGGCCGGCGATACGGTCTACGTCGCAGCTGTCGATCGCGACGGCAATGCGGCCTCCCTGATTCATTCGCTCTACGGCGGCTTTGGCGCGGCCGTGGTCGCGGGACGTACCGGCGTGGTGCTGCAAAATCGCTCTGCCTATTTCTCACTCGATGCCAAGAGCCCAAACCGGCTGGAGCCGGGAAAAACACCGCTGCACACGCTGATCGCCTCACTCGCGTTCAGGAAGGATAGGCTCTGGGGCGTGCTCGGCTGCATGGGCGCCGACGGCCAGCCGCAGATCCATATGCAGGTCTACAGCGCCATGATCGACCATGGCCTCGACATCCAGCAGGCGTTGGAGATGCCGCGCTTCCTGTCCGGCCGCTTCGCCATTGGCGAGCCACGCGACACGTTGCATCTAGAAGCTCGCTTTCCCCCCGAAACGATCGCCGAGCTAGAGAGGCGCGGCCATCTGCTCGATTGCTGGGGAGACTGGGACGAGCTGGCCGGGCATGCGCAAGGCATCACGCTCGATGGCGAGACCGGTATGCTCGCCGGTGGCGCCGACCCGCGCAGCGACGGCGAAGCGGTTGGCTATTGAGCCTTCGACTCCTGCTCCGAGGTTGAATCCGCGGACTTGCGATCGACATGGACGCCGACGAAGTCGTTGACGTTCAGGCGCACCGGTCGGCTGGTGCCGTCGTTGTAATAGCGCTTGAAATAGAGGGTCTGCTTGTCGCGAATGATCTTGCGTGCCTCGTCGACCATGTAGCGATGCACCCGGAAATTGTTGGCCGCCCAGGCGTTGAAGATCAGGCATTCGCCTTGCGTGCAGTCTTCGTACGTCAGGGCACGGCGGCCTTCGACCCACTCCTCCGCCTTGTCCCGCGTGACCAGCGCCCAGCCCATGAAGCCCTGCACCTGCTTGCCGTCGGTAACGAAGTAGTAGTGGTTGCGATTGATCTGGCCGACCAGGATGCGCGTCCATTCGCCGAAGTGCTGCCGGGCGAAGGCCGGCTTGGTCATCAGGTGATTTACGACCAAGCCGAGCGCTACGACGGGGCTGTCCGGCCGAAACAGCCGCAGCGTCGAAGTCGAAGAATTCGGACCGAGGGCTTCGCTCACGACGGGTGATGTTGCCTGCACGACTTCCTGCTTGTCCAGCTGTTCCCAACAGTCAGCCGGCGGCCTTTCGGCCGCCGGCTCAGCTCGTTGGCGAATTGGCAGGCTAGAGAACGAAGTTGCCTGTCGTCAGGGTGAAGCTGCCGTTCAGCTGGATCTGGAAGTCGGCAACGGCGTCGCCGTTGATATCGCCCATGACGAGTGTGGTGGCACCGGTTGACTGGCGGAGCTCGCCGGCGATTCCATGGAAGGCGCTGGCACCGATGAAGGTGAAAGCCTGGTTGCCCGCCGTGGTCGTGTCGGCGTCGATCGTCGACAGATCGATATGATCGGCACCCTGCGCGAAACCGACGATCTGATCTCGGGTCGCCGCCGTCGTGCCGCTCTCGCCGGACGAGTTGAAGTCGTAGACGTCGGCGCCGGCACCACCCGTCATGATGTCGCGATCGAAGCCGCCCACCAGCAGGTCATCGCCATTGCCGCCCAGCAACGTGTCGTCGCCGAAGCCGCCCGACAGCGTGTCGTTGCCGTCACCGCCGTCGAGGGTGTTGGCGACGGCGTTGCCGGTCAGCGAGTCGTTGAAGCTCGAACCGGTCAGGTCCTCGATACCGCTCAATGTATCGGTGCCGGCACCGCCCGTGTTTTGCGCACCGGCAACCAACGCTACCGTGACGGCGGAGGCGGCGCCCGCGTAGCTCGCCGTATCGGTGCCGGCACCGCCGGTCAGCGTATCGTTGCCCGCGCCGCCGATGAGTTCATCGTTGCCGTCGAGACCAAGCAGGATGTTGGCAGCGGCATTGCCCGTCAGGGTGTCGTTGAAGTTCGACCCGGTGATGTTCTCGACGCCCAGTAGCGTATCGCTGCCGGCACCGATCGTGTTCTGCGCCCCGGCAATCAACGCCACCCTGACTGCCGCACCCGCACTGGAATAATCCGCCGTATCGATGCCGGCACCGCCGTTCAGGGTGTCGTTGCCGGCACCCCCTGCCAGCGTGTCGTCACCGTTGCCGCCGACCAGGTTGTCATCGCCGGAGCCGCCACTCAGCGTGTCGTCGCCGTCGTTACCCCGCAGGACGTTGGCCGCCGAATTGCCGGTCAGACTGTCGTCGAAGCTCGAGCCGGTGAGATTCTCGATGCCGATGAGCGTATCGATGCCCGCACCGCCCGTGTTCTGCGCTCCTGCGATCAAGGCCACGTGAACCGCGGCGCCCGCCGCAGAGTAGTCGGCCGTGTCGACGTCGCCGCCGCCGCTTAGCGTGTCGGTGCCGGCGCCGCCTACGAGCGTATCGGCACCGTTGAGGCCGAGCAGGATATTGGCGCCGGTGTTGCCCGTCAGGGTATCGTTGTGGTTCGAGCCGGTGATGTTCTCAATGTTGCTCAGCGTGTCGGTGCCCGCACCGCCGGTGTTCTGCGCTCCGGCAATCAATGCCACTGTGACGCCGGCAGCCGCATTGAAATAGCTTGCCGTGTCGATGCCGCCGCCGCCGTCCATCGTATCGTTACCGGCGCCGCCTATCAGCGTATCGTCGCCGGAGCCGCCCAGCAGCGTATCATTGCCGGAGCTGCCGTTCAGGGTATTGTTACCGACGTTGCCGGTCAGCGTATTCGCCAAGCTATTGCCGGTTCCATTGATGTCATCCGAACCTGTCAGAACCAGATTCTCGACATTGCCGGAAAGTGTCCAGGTAATGCCGCTTCGCACGGTGTCAATGCCGGCACTGGCGGCCTCCACGACCTTGTCTCCGCCGTTGAAGACATAGTAGGTGTCGTCGCCGGTGCCGCCCCTGAGAGTGGAGCCGCCGGATGGTGTCGAGGCAACGGCCGTATCAAGTGAGACGCTGAGCGTGTAGGTCGAGCCGGCGATCGGCGCTACGCCTCCCGAGAACCGGTCGACGCGCAGGTAATAGACACCGCCGGCCGCGAAGTTGTAGGTCAAGTTCGAATCGAACCCCGAGTCGCTGCCCGGATCGATGACCGAGTCGTCGCTGGTGGTCAGCAGCGTGGTGCCATCCGTGCTGAACAACTCGAGGTAAGTGTCGACCCCGCTGGTCTGGTCGATGTCGAATGTCGCCGTCGCGCCGGCCGCCACCGAGAAGCTGTAGTATTCGAAATTGCCGCTGGCTGTCGCCCGCACCGTGGCGTGGGGGATGGTCGTCGAGTTGGCGATGAAGGCGCATCCTTGGAGGCCGAAGTGACCGTCGAGATTGACGGCGCTCCCGACGCTCGAGTTGCTCTGGGCCTGCGGCTTGAAGATCGTCGCGTTGTTGTAGCTGGAGTACAGGGTGTCGTCACCGGCACCACCGTTCAGCTGGTCCACGCCACCGCCGCCGCGGATCACGTTATCCCCGGCGTTGCCGGTCAAGATGTCGTTGAAGAAACCTCCGTTCAGGTTCTCGAAGCCGGACAGCGTGTCGATGCCGGCCCCGCCGGTGTTCTGCGCCCCGGCGATCGCCAAGTTGACCGTGACGCCGAGATCGAGCGTGTAGCTCACCGTGTCGGTGCCCGCGCCGCCGTTCAGCGTGTCGTTACCGAAGAAGCCGTCGATCGTGTCGTTGCCGCCGTTGCCATTCAGCACGTTGGCCTGGCTGTTGCCGAGGATCAGCGTCTCGCCACCCTGGCTGCCTTCGACATTCTCGAAGCCCGAGAGCGTGTCGCTGCTGCCGAGATAAGTCAGCTTCTGTGCGGATAGGTTGATCGAGACTCCATCAACGAAGCTCACTGAGCTGTAGTCGATTGTGTCGATGCCGCTGCCGGCGTAGTAGGCGTCAGAATTGACACCATCGCTGTCGATGAAAGTGTCATTGCCGGCCGAGCCGTAGATCGTGTCGGCACCGGTGCCACCGTTAAGTGTCGAGCCCGTGGTCGGGTTGGCGAGGCTATGGCCGTCCACCGACACATTGAGCGTGTACTCCGAGCCGGCAACCGGTCCGACCCCGCCGGAGAAGCGATCGACCCGCAGGTAGTAAGTGCCGGCGTTGGCAAACGTGTAGCTGAGATATGAATCCAGGGCGGTTGCGCTGCCTGGATCTATCACGCTCGAATCGTCTTCGGTCGTGAGCAGCGTCGTGCCGTTCGTGCCGAACAATTCAAGGTACGTATCGACACCGATGGTCTGATCGATGTCGAACACCACGTTGGCGCCGGCCCCAACGGTAAAGCTGTAGTACTCGAAGTTGCCGCTGGCGGTCGCCAGCACGGTGGCATGGGGCGTTATCGTCGAATTCTGGATGATCGGCGAGTAGGTCTGAACGAAGCTGCTGTCCAGGCTGACGGCCGTGCCGATCGTCGAATTGTTCTGGGCCTGAGGTTTGACGATATAGGTGTTCGGCGACCCGGCGGAGATCACGTCGTCGCCACCGAGGCCGTTGATCGTATCGCTGCCCCCGATGCCGGAAATCGAGTTGTTGCCGTCGTTGCCGCTCAATGTATCGTTGAAGTACGAACCGGTCAGGTTCTCGAAGTTTGATACCGTGTCGACGCCGGACCCCCCGGTATTCTGGCCTCCGGCGACAGCCAGACTGATCGTCACGCCGCGATCGAGATCGTAGCTCAGGGTGTCGGTCCCGTCGCCGCCGTTCATGGTGTCACTGCCCAGGAAGCCCTGGATCGTGTCGTTCCCGTCGGCGCCAGTCAGGACGTTGGCGACCGAATTGCCGATGAGCGTATCGCCGCCGCTGGTGCCATAGAGATTCTCGACGCTGGAGTAGGTATCACCGGCGGCATCGCCGAACTGCCCGATTCCCGTCGAGAGGTTCGCATTGATGGCCGTGGTCTGTCCGTCATAAGTGGCGGTGTCTGTGCCCACTCCGCCGCTCAGATAGTCCGCGCCGCCGGCGCCCTTGAGGCTGTCGTCGCCGTCGCCGCCGTAGAGGGTATCGTTCTCGGTGCCGCCGTTCAAAGTGTCGTTGCCGTCACCGCCACTCAGATAGTCGGCTCCGCCAGCGCCCTTGAGGGTGTCGGCGCCGGCGTTTCCGTACAGATCGTTGGCCGCATCATTGCCGAGTATCGTGTCATCACCCGAGCCGCCGACTGCATTCTCGATCGTGGTGGTGAGATAAATGCCGATATTGTTGGTTTCGCCGCCGATCGAGGACCAATTCCCGGGAGTCAGGTCGATGGTCTGATTGTTGGAATAGCCGGAAGCGTCCAGCGTATCATTGCCGCCGGAGTCGTACAGCGTGAACGCTGGCGTACCCGTGTAGGTCGCGAAGTTATAGAAGCTGCCGGCCGTACTGTTGAAGCCGTAGGTCGTGTTGCCGCTGCGAGTGGTCTGCGCGCCGTATATCGACTGCACGGCGTAGATGTCCGCCATCTCAGGCGTGAGCACGTAGTCGTACGTGTCGGTGCTGTAGTTGTTCTGCGAGAAGTACGACATCACGGACCAGCGCCACGTGTCGTTGGTGTAGATATTGTCGACGCCGTAGGTGCCGCTGCCGTTGTACGGCCCCTGATGGCCCAGGCCGAGCGCGTGGCCGGTTTCATGCACATAGGTCTGGAAGAAGTAGCTGTAGTTGCCAGACGCTGCGCCGCCGGACCAATCCGAGCTGATGTGCACGGTGGCGTTCGACATATCGCCGCTGGAAACACTGTACGAGGTTACTGCGGAGCCGCTGCCATCGTTGATGTAGGTGATATCGGCCGCGCCGGTCGTGAAGAAGAAGCTGACGTTACAGACATCGTGCCAGAGGCTGAGCGCCTGTATGGCAATCGCCTGCTCGGCGGAGGTCAGATCCTGAATGTTCACGCTGAGGCTGTTGTGGTCCCAGCTGCGGGCACCGGTGCCCTGATAGCCCGACCAGCCCCAGAAGCCGTTGACCAGGTAGTCTGCCAACGTTGGGATGCTCGCAAACGTGGCCGCCGGCGCATCCCCGACCCCACCTGTTCCGCCGCTTGAGCTGCCAGTGCCCGGTTCGTCGTCGCAGCCCAACCCGCCTTGCGTCGTCTGCTGCGTGGACGGCGCGGTGCTCAACAGCCCCAGGCCGTTGGAGTCGATATCGTTGAAGACTGTCTTGTGATCGCCGTCGTCGAGAAGACTGGAATTGCGCGCACTAGCGTTCGTAGCTGGCATGGCTGGGTCCTCCGCGTGTCACACCAATTGTCTATGTAGCGCGTCAGATGTCAATCAATGGTTGTATGATTCTCATATAATCACACCGCTACTGCGAACGACATGCTTTGTTGCATACGTTTCAGCCATCTGTTGCTCTGTTCTCATGGCAGCGCCCGTTCACTCTGTCGCTGGGCGGAGGTCAGGCGTAACTTTTACGACTGAACTTGTACATTGTGCACCTCTTGGTTATGCTGTCCCGCACGCTCATTCGCAGACGACAGAGAGGGGGAATGATCGCGAGCGTGACAGCCGGTGAGTGCGCAGAAGACCCGGAGATGTTGCGGATCATGCACTTTTGCAGGCCTGTCGCTCTTGTCCCTTAAACGAGATGCGGATCTCTATCACTGGCGGTCTGCGGCCGGAGGCCGTTATCGGAACACAAAGAATCCGCTACCGTTGATTTGTTATAGTGGCAAAAGCCACATCCATTCAGGCAAGCTTGATATTGGATAGTCGGCGCGGCTCGAATTCGTATGCCGCTTTGCGACAGCCCTTCCGGGCGCGCCCAGAGATACAACCCATAGGAGAGTATCCCAGGCTCTGCAAGGCATCCGAACGATGGCCGCCCATCGGCTGCTCTCCTCAGTAGGCGTATGTTGCTGGACTTCCTGCCCCAGCAGCGATGGCGGCGCGAGCCCGCCATGGCTTGCGGCGATCGACCTCAAGGTCGCGCCTGACTGACGTATGATACGAGCGAGCCTATCCCCTGGGTCGCGATATCGCGACATGAGTGCCTCGGAACGGCCGCTGTTATGTCTGGCAAGGACTATCCCAAGAGTTGGTATGCTGCCACGCGGGACCCCCGTCTTGATCAGCCCGGCCTATCAGGCCGGGTGGAAGCCGATGTCGCGGTGGTGGGGGGTGGATTTGCCGGCCTCCATACCGCACGCCTCTTGGCGAAGCGCGGCTTCCGGGTTGTCCTGGTCGAGCGTCGCCGCATCGCCTGGGCTGCCTCGGGCCGCAATGGCGGCTTCGTCGGCGCGGGCTATGCCATCCGCACGGGCGCCTTGATCGAGCGGCTGGGACTCGACCATGCGCGTCAGCTTTATGCGCAGTCGCAGCGCGGCGTCATGACCGTGAGCGCCGCCATAGAGGAGCTCGGGCGGCCCAACATCAGGATGGGGACGGGCAAGCTCACGGTCGCGCGCACGGACCAGGGGCCGGACTTCGCCGAGCGCACGTGGGCCTTGGCGGAAAAGCTCGGCGCAGGCTTTGAGCCGTGGGAGTCCGCGCGCGTCCGCGAACGGCTCGAGACCACGCGGTATCACCAGGCGATCCACGATCCGCAAGCGTTCCATATCCATCCGCTCAACCTCGCCTTGGCGCTGGCCGCCGACATCGAGCGGCACGGCGGCAAGGTGCATGAGCAGACCGAGGCGGTCGGCTTGAGCAGACAAGGCAGCTGGCACGTGCGAACGGCCGCCGGCGAGATCGCTGCCCGCCATGTCGTGCTGGCGGGCAATGCCGATCTCGGCCGCGTGCATCGTCGCATCGCGCGCGCAGTGCTGCCGATCGCGACCTATGTCGCGGTGACGGCACGACTCGGGCCAAGGCTTGCCCAGGCGATCCGCTGGCGCGGCGCGATCTCGGATACGCGTCGTGCCGGCGACTACTACCGCGTTGTCGACGGAGACCGCCTTCTATGGGGCGGCCGCATCACCACCGGCACACGCGAGCCACCCAGGTTGCAGGCCATGATGCGGCGCGACATCCTCTCGGTCTATCCGCAGCTCGGCGACGTCGCGATCGAGTATGCTTGGCCCGGTCTCATGGGCTATGCACCCCACATGATGCCGCAAGTCGGCGAGATCGAGCCGGGCCTGTGGATCTGCTCGGCGTTCGGCGGCCACGGCGTCGCGCAGACCGCAGCAGGCGCGGACGCGGTGGCAGCGGGGATAGCGGGCGAGGACGATCGCTGGCGGCTGTTCGCACCGTTCGGGACCGGCTGGGCTGGCGGCCCATTCGGTCGAGCCGCAACACAGCTCGTGTACTGGAAGATGCAGGCCAGCGATTGGTTGGATGAAAAGCGGCAGGCCAGGAATGCAGAGGGTCTGAGGACTTGAGCTGCTGGCGCACTGCACGCTTCTTGCTCCAAGATGTATCATGTTGCTGGCACAGATTTCCGATCTCCACGTCCGGCCGGTCGGCGAACGCTACAAGGACACCGTCGACTCCAATCGCCTCTGTGCCGAAGCCATCGACCATCTCAACCGCCTAGGCCCTCGACCGGACCTCGTGCTGATCACCGGTGACCTGGTCGATGAAGGTCTCGAGGCGGAGTACGCCTCGCTGCGTGGCCTACTGGCCGGCCTCGAACCGCCCTGCCTGCTCATGCCCGGCAACCACGACGATCGGGAGATCCTGGCGCGGCACTTTCCGGATCATGCCTATCTGCCGGCGACCGGCGCCAAGCATTACCTGATCGACCGTCATCCGGTGCGCATCGTCGCCCTCGATACGACTGTGCCTGGCGAGCACCACGGCGAGATCGACGAGACCGGCCTTGCCTGGCTCGAGGAAGCGCTCCAGGCGACACGCGGTGCCCCGGCCATGGTGATGATGCATCATCCGCCGATCGCCTGCGGCATCCCCTATCTCGACAAGTACATGTGCCGGAAGCCGGAGCGCATCGCCAGAGTGATCGGCCGCTTCAGCCATGTCGAGCGCGTCCTGTGCGGCCATGTCCATCGGCCTGTCCAGCAGCGCTGGGCCGGCACCTTGCTCTGCTGCTGCCCGAGCACCGCAACCCAGATCGCCTTGCAGCTTCGGCCCGATGCAAAACCCGCGTCCTTCAGCGAGCCGCCAGCCTGTCTGCTCCATTGGTGGCGCGACGGCGTGATGGTCACCCACACGAGCTATATCGGTCGCTTTCCGGGACCTTATCCGTTCGCGTGAGCATGGCGGCTTCCGCGGTGGCAATCCGAGATGGGATGCGGTAACGCTTCACTCTGCAATGCGGGGGAGTGTCGTCGGAACCATGTCGTACCGCAGCCTGTTTCTGCTGCCCGTGCTGGCCGTCGCCCTGGCCGGCTGCAAGCCCGAGAACAAGTTCCAGCCGCCGCCGCCGCCCGAGATCAGCGTCGGGGTGCCTCTCCAACAGGACGTGACGCCCTATGAGGTGCTGACCGGCAATACGGTGGCTTTCAATACCGTGGACCTGGTCGCCCGCGTCAAAGGCTTCCTCACGGCCATCAACTATGTCGATGGCGCCTACGCCAAGAAGGGCACTGTGCTCTTCCAGATCGAGCAGACGATGTACCAGGCCAACCTCAAGGAGGCCGAGGCCCAGCTCGACTCGGCCAAAGCGCAGCTGCTGAATGCCGAGGCGCAGTTCACCCGCCAGGAAACGCTCCTGCGACAGAACGTGACGGCGCAGAACACCTACGACGATGCCAAGGCCAAGCGCGACAGCGACCGTGCCGCAGTGGAGAATGCCCAGGGCAACCTGATCGTGGCCCAGACCAACCTCGGCTACACGACCGTAGGGGCACCGTTCGATGGCGTCGTGAGCAAGCATTTGCAGAGCGTCGGCCAGCTCGTCGGCGACAACACCGCGACCAAGCTCGCCACCATCGTCCAGCTCGACCCGATCTATGTCGAGTTCAACATGAGCGAGCAGAACGTGCTGCAGATCCGGGAGAACCTGCACAAGCGGCTGACGCTCGACGAGATCCAGAAGGTGCCGCTCGAGATCGGCCTGATGGACGAGGAGGGCTTCCCGCACAAAGGGTTCCTCAACTACGTCTCGCCCGAGATCGATCCGACGACCGGCACGATCCTGGTACGCGGCCTGTTCCAGAACCCCAGCCGCAACCTCATCCCGGGCTTCTTCGTGCGGGTCCGGGTGCCGCAGGGTCTCGTCGCCAAGCAAGCCCTGCTCATCCCCAATCGCGTGATCTCCGAAGACCAGGCCGGCAAGTATGTCCTGGTGGTCAACAAGGACAACGTGGTCGAGGAACGGCGCGTCACGACGGGCCAGCTGCTGGTCGGCGGGTTGCGTGTCGTCGACAGCGGACTGAAGCCTGACGAGCGCGTCGTGCTCACGACGAACGGACGAGCCGTGCCGGGCAACAAGGTGGTTCCGAAGGAAACCAAGATCCCACCGCCACCGCCCAGCGCCAATGTGGCCGTGCCCATCACGTCCACACCGGCGACACCCGCGCCGGCCACATCCGCTCCGGCGACGCCTGCTCCTCCGCCCGCCAGCAAGTGATCCAGTCGGACCAGAAGCGATGATATCCGCCTTCTTCATCAATCGTCCGGTGCTGGCCAATGTGCTGGCCATCGTCATCGTGCTGCTGGGCGGCGTGTCGCTCGCCGTGCTGCCGGTGGCTCAGTATCCCAATATCGTGCCGCCGACAGTGTCGGTGACGACGAACTATTTCGGCGCCAGCGCCAAGACGGTGATCGACAACGTCGCCCTGCCCATCGAGCTGCAGGTGAACGGCGTCGAAGGCATGATCTACATGCAGTCGTACAGTACCGACGCTGGTACCTACTCGCTCACCGTCACCTTCGAGATCGGCACCAATCTCGATTTCGCGCAGGTGCTGGTCCAGAACAAGGTGAGTGCGGCGCTGGCCTCCTTGCCGCCGGCGGTGCAGGCGCAGGGCGTGATCGTCGAGAAGAAGTCGACCTCGATCCTACAGATCATCGCGCTGACCTCGCCGAACGGCCGGTTCGACAGCTTGTACATGAGCAACTACGCGACCATCAACCTGATCAACGAGCTGGCACGCGTGCCGGGCGTCGGCAACACGACGGTGCTGGGCGTCGGCGAGTATTCGATGCGCGTCTGGCTCGATCCGCAGAAGCTCTACACCTACGGCCTCACTCCCTCCGAGGTGAGCAAGGTCATCCAGGAACAGAGCCAGCCGGTGACGGCCGGCCAGGTCGGCCTTCCGCCCGCCCCCAAGGACCAGGACTTCCAGTTCACCGTCGATGTGCACGGACGGCTGAGCTCGCCCGAGGAGTTCGGCAACATCGTCGTCAAGGCGGCCCAGGGCAATGGCGGACGGCTGCTGCGGGTGAAGGATATCGGGCGGGTCGAGCTGGGCGCGCAGACCTACATCGAGACCTTCAAGCAGAATGGCAAGCAGGGCGCAGGCATTGCCATCTATCAGCTGCCCGATGCCAATGCGCTCGATGTCGCCACGAGCGTCAGGGCCAAGATGGCCGAGCTCAGCAAGGCCTTTCCAGAAGGACTCTCCTACAACGTCCCGTTCGACACGACCATGTTCGTGAAAGCTTCGATCAACGAGGTCTTCATGACCCTGTTCGAGGCCGGCATCCTGGTGCTGATCGTGATCGTGATCTTCCTGCAGGACTGGCGTGCCATGCTGGTGCCGGCCACCACCATCCCGGTGACCATCATCGGCGCCTTCGCCGCCATGGCTGCACTGGGCTTCACCCTGAACACCACGACCATGTTCGGGATCGTGCTGGCGATCGGCATCGTCGTCGACGATGCCATCGTGATCGTGGAAGGTGTCGCCCACCATATCGAGCGTGGCCTGTCGCCCCACGATGCCGCGATCAAGGCCATGGACGAGCTGTTCGGGCCGGTGATCGGCATCACACTGGTGCTGATGTCGGTATTCCTGCCGGCCGCCTTCGTGCCCGGCCTCACCGGCAAGATGTTCGCCCAGTTCGCGCTGGTCATCGCCGCCACCGCCTTCATCAGCGCCATCAATGCCGCGACTCTCAAGCCCACGCAGTGCGCGCTCTGGCTCAGGCCCGCGGTGCCGCCCGAGCAGCGCAATTTCTTCTTCCGCGGTTTCAATGCGATCTACCAGCGCGTGGAGAACGGCTACGCCGCCATCATCGGCAGCATGGTCAGGCGCAGCGTGCTGATGGTGCTGATCGCGCTGGGGCTGGCTGGGCTGGGCGGCTGGGGCGTGGCGCGCCTGCCGACCGCCTTCATCCCCAACGAAGACCAAGGCTACATGCTGGTCGGCCTCTATCTGCCCGACGGCGCTTCGCTCGAACGCACGGACGCGAGCCTCGCCCAGATCAGCTCGATCGCCATGGCCACGCCCGGCGTGGAGTACGTCACCGCAATCTCTGGCCTCTCGGTGCTCGACAGCAACAATGCCCTGGCCAATGCCGGCGTGGCTTACGTGATCCTCAAGGATTGGGGCGAGCGGCTGAAGCACGAAGGCCAGGACCTCCGGTCGATCGTCACGCACATCGCACGCGAGACGCAGAACCTGCAGGATGGCCGTGCCTTTCCGCTGGTGCCGCCGCCCATCCAGGGCATCGGCAATGCCGGCGGCTTCCAGATGCAGGTCGAGCAGAAGGATGGCAGCTTCGACTACGTCAAGCTGCAGAACGCCACCGATAACGTCGTCCAGCAGGCGAGCACCCAGTCGTCGCTCACCAACCTCGTCACGTCGTTCCGGGCGGGCGCGCCGCACGTGCGCGTCGAGGTCGACCGGTCCAAGGCCGAGAGCCTCAAGGTTTCACTCGGAGATGTCTTTACGACGCTATCGACCTATCTCGGCTCGGCCTACGTCAATCGCTTCAACAAGTTCGGCCAGACCTTGCAGGTCTTCCTGCAGGCCGATTCACCCTACCGCACCAAGCCCGAGGACATCTTGAACCTGCAGGTGCGCAACGTCGAAGGCCAGATGGTGCCGATCGGCGCGCTCGCGACGCTGCATCAGGATTCGGGAGCGCCGTTGATCAGCCTCTACAATCTCTATCCCTCGGCGGCGATCAACGGTGCGCCGGCAGAGGGCTTCAGCTCGGGCGAAGCCATGTCGCTCATGGAGCAGATTGCCAACACGCTGCTGCCGCCGGGCACGGGCTTCGAATGGACGGCGATGAGCTACCAGGAGAAAATCGTCGGCAACCAGATCCTGTACGTGTTCGGCCTGGCGATCCTGCTGGTCTATCTCTGCCTGGCCGGCCAGTACGAGAGCTGGGTCGCGCCGCTCGCCGTGATCCTCGCCGTGCCGTTGGCCCTGATCGGTCCTGCCCTTGCGCTGAGCAGCCTGGGGATGGCCAGCAACCTTTACACACAGATCGGCCTGATGCTGCTGATCGCGCTCGGCGCCAAGAACGCCATCCTGATCGTCGAGGTGGCGCGGGACGCGCGCCTAAAGGAAGGCAAGGAGATCGTCGAGGCCGCCGTGCTGGCCGCCCGCACCCGCTTCCGGCCCATCCTGATGACCTCCTTCGCATTCATCCTGGGCGTGGTGCCGCTGGTCACCGCGACCGGCGCCGGCGCCAATTCGCGCATCTCGCTGGGCATGGCGGTGATAACCGGCATGCTGGCTTCGACCTGCCTGGCAGTGCTGTTCGTGCCGTCGTTCTTCACCACGCTGCAGCGCTACGAGGAATGGCGCAAGAAGGGCAAGGTGGCTCCAAAGGCGGCGGTGCGTCCCGAGCCCGCGCCGTAGGCGCAGGGATTCGGTATGCGATTTGCGTGGCTCCACGCGAATCGCATGCGAGGGGTGCATGATCGGAGCAGGATTGCGCAGTTTTACGGCATTGGCGCTGGCAGTGGGCCTGCTGGCGCCGCAGCTCGAGGTGCGGGCGCAGACCCGTGCAGAGACCCTGCGGCAGGTCACTGGCAACGTCATCAACACGCTCGATCCGACCATGCCCGGCTCGACACGCGAAGCCTTCGGGCTCAGCATGAACATCTACGACCGGCTGGTGACCTTCGAGCGCAAGAAGGTCGGGCAGGGCTGGATCTTCGACCACGAGCATATGCGCGGCGAGCTGGCCGAAAGCTACGAGGTCAGCCCCGACGGGCTCCGGATCGTCTTCCACCTGCGCCAGGACGCCAAGTTCCACGACGGCTCGCCGGTCACCGCCGATGACGTGAAATGGTCGCTCGACCGGCACGTCTCGTCGAAATCGCTGGCCGCCCCGCAGCTTGCCAGCGGTTCACTCACCAAGGCCGAGCAGTTCAAGGTCGTCGACCCGCACACGATCGAGGTGACGCTCGAAAAGCCCGACCGGCTGGCCTTGCCCAACCTTGGCGTGGTCTACGCCCTCATCTTCAACAGCAAGCTCGCCAGGCAGCATGCCACAGCCGAGGATCCGTGGGCGCAGAGCTGGCTCAAGGACAATACCGCCGGCAGCGGCGCCTACATGGTCGAGAGCTTCAAGCCGGGCGAGCAAGTCATTCTACGCCGGAATGAGAGCTGGAAGTCAGGCCCCAAGGGCGAGCTGCCGTTCTTCAAGCGGGTCATCTCGCAGACCATCCCGGAAGCCGCGACCCGTGCCAACCTGATCGAGCGCGGCGACGCCGATCTGTCGATCGACCTGCAGGCCAATGCCATTCCCGCCCTCGAAGCACAGAAGAAGGTGAAGGTCATCTCGACGCCGCAGTTCAACGCTTTCACCTTCGTCGGCTTCAACACCCGCATGGCGCCGTTCGACAACGTCAAGGTACGCCAGGCGATCGCCGCCGCCCTTCCCTACGACGACATGTTCAAGGCGGCGATCTTCGGCCGCGGTGCGCCACTCTATGACGGAACCTGGACGAGCACGCCGACCGATTCGAGGTTCCCGCAGCCGATGCCGGTCAAGACCGATCTCGCCAAGGCCAAGCGGCTTCTGGCCGAAGCGGGCTTCCCCAACGGCTTCGAGACGAGCTTCTCGTTCAATGTCGGCACGGCCGCGGTCAGCGAGCCCATGGCCTCGCTGATCAAGGAAAGCCTGGCCAAGGTCGGCGTCAAGGTCGAGATCCAGAAGCTGCCCGATGCGCAGATCAGCACGCTGGTATCGGAGAAGAAGCTGCCGTTCCTCACCGAGACCTCGATCGCCTGGCTGCCGTCGACCGACTATTTCTTCCGCATCTTCTTCCAGGGCGACCAGCGTTGGAACTACTCCTCCTGGAACAACGCCGAGATCGTCAAGCTCACCGAGGCGGCGCGCTTCGAGCTCGACCCGGCGAAATACGACGCCATGGCCAAACGCATGATCGCGCTGGAGGCCGAGGAAACGCCGATGGTCCTGCTGTGGCAGCCCAACCAGGATGCGGTGATGGCCTCCACTATCGACGGCTACACTTACTGGTTCCACCGCCAGGTCGACTTCCGCGACTTGCGCCGACAGTAGAGTAGAGAAATCGCGTGAGCCTCGCCGCGCGCGTCGCATTCCGAACGGCCCGCCGGTTCGCCTCGTCGCTGCCGGCGCTGCTGGGCGTCGTCGTGTTCACCTTCCTGCTGATGCGGGTGCTGCCGGGTGATCCGGCCGTGTTCTTCGCCTCCGGCCCCAACGCCGGCCAGGCCGAGATCGAGCAGATCCGCCAGCAGATGGGTCTTGACCGTCCGATACCCGAACAGCTCGTCCTCTACCTGCGCGACGTCGCCACCGGCAATCTCGGTCGCTCGATGACGACTGGCCAGCCGGTCACCCGCGACCTCAGCCGACGCCTTCCGGCTTCGCTCGAGCTCACCGCCTGCGCGCTGGCTCTTGCCTTGCTGCTGGCCTTGCCGCTGGGCATCGCCGCGGCGCTGCGGCCGGGCTCGCTGATCGACCACGCGGTGCGTCTGGTCTGCACCCTGGGCGTCTGCCTGCCGACCTTCGTGTCGGGGCTACTGCTGATCTTCATCTTCTACTTTCTGCTGGGGCTGGCCCCCGACCCGACCGGCCGTCTCGACGTCTTCGCTTCCCCGCCGCCGACGGTGACCGGATTCCTGCTGATCGACGCAGCCTTGGCGGGCGACGGCGAGGCTTGGCGCGCGGCCGCCGCCCAGCTCGTGCTTCCTGCCATCACCATGGCCTTGTTCGTGCTGGCGCCGCTGGCGCGCATGACCCGTGCCTCGATGCTCGCCGTGCTCGGCAGCGATTTCGTCCGCACAGGCCAGGCGCTCGGCCTGCCGCGGCGGCGCATCGTGCTGGTTCATGCGTTGCGCAACGGGCTCCTGCCGGTGCTCACCATCGCCGGCATCGTCTTCTCGACCATGCTCGGCGCCAACGTGCTGGTGGAGAAGATCTTCTCCTGGCCGGGCGTGGCCTCCTACGCGCTCGATGCCCTGCTCGCGTCCGACTACGCGCCGGTCCAGGGCTTCGTGCTGCTGATGGCGAGCCTCTTCGTCGTGATCAACCTGGTGGTCGACATCCTGTACGGCCTGGCCGATCCGCGCGTATCGATCGAATGACCGCCGCGACGCTGCGCCATGTCGGCTGGGTGCTGCGCACCAACCGGCTCACCGCCTTCGCAGCATTCGGTGTCGCCCTCCTGGTCGCGGCGGCGCTGCTCGGCCCGCTCGCCGTGCCCTACGATCCCGTGGCCTCGGAAGTCAGCGCCGCGCTGCAGCCGCCCAGCGCCAGGCATTGGGCCGGGACGGACCAGCTCGGCCGCGATATCCTGAGCCGCATCGTCGTGGCAGCCCGCCTCGATCTCGCCATCGCCGCGTCGGCCGTCAGCCTCTCCTTCCTGCTCGGCGCCTTGATCGGCAGCGCGTCGGGCTATCTCGGCGGCCGGGTCGATCGCTGGATCGGCCGCTTCGTCGACGTGCTGATGGCTTTCCCGCTGTTCGTGCTCGCCATGGCGATGGTGGCTGCCCTCGGCAATCGCGTAGAGAACATCGTCTACGCCACCGCCATCATCAACCTGCCCTTCTACATCCGCTTCGCGCGCGCCGAGGTCAATGTGCGGCGAACCGCCGGTTGGGTCGAGGCGGCGCGCGTGTGCGGCAACAGTCCGGCCAAGGTCGTGCTGCGCTTCCTGCTGCCCAACGTGCTGCCGGCGATGGCCGTCCAGATCTCACTCAATCTCGGCTGGGCGATCCTCAATGCCGCCGGCCTCTCTTTCATTGGCTTGGGCGTGCGCCCGCCCACGCCGGAGTGGGGCATCATGGTGGCCGAAGGCGCGCGCTTCATCACCACCGGCCAGTGGTGGCTGGTCGCCTTTCCCGGCCTGGCGCTGATGCTGTCGGTGCTGTGCTTCAATCTGCTCGGCGACGGGCTGCGCGACATGCTCGACCCCAGGATGCGGACATGAGCGCCGCCTTGCTCGAGATCGAGGGTCTGCGCGTCACCTTCTCGACGCGGCGTGGTCCGGTCGAGGCGTTGAAGGGCGTGTCGCTCAAGGTGGCACCGGGCGAGACCTTGGGCATCGCGGGCGAAAGCGGCTCGGGCAAGTCGGTCACCGCGCTCGCCGCCATGCGCCTGCTCGATCGGGCCGGCCGCATCACCGCCGGCCGCATCCGGCTCGGCGCAGAGGATCTGATCTCTGCTTCGCGCGCGACGCTGCGCCAGCTGCGTGGCGCTGCAATGTCGATGATCTTCCAGAATCCGCGCGCCGCCCTGGACCCGATCATGCCGGTCGGCAAGCAGATCGCCGAGGCCCTGCGCGCCCATCGCGATCTCTCCTGGTCCGCGGCGCGCGCCGAAGCGCTCGCCCTGCTGGAAGCGGTACGGATCCGCGATCCGGAGCGCCGGCTCGACTCCTACCCGCACGAGCTGAGCGGCGGCATGTGCCAGCGCGTCATGATCGCCATGGCGACAGCCTGCCGGCCGTCGCTGCTGATCGCCGACGAGCCGACGACCGGGCTGGACGTCACGACCCAGAAGACGGTCATGGACCTGCTTGCTCGGCTGACGCGCGAGCGCGACATGGCGATGATCCTGATCACCCACGATCTCGGCCTCGCCGCGCAGTACTGCCAGCGCGTGACCGTCATGGAGCAGGGCCGCGTCGTCGAGACCGGGCCGCCCGATCAGCTCTTCAGCGCGCCGACGCATCCCTACACCGCCCGCCTGGTAGCGGCCTCGCCGACACCCACGTCGACGGTCGACACGATCGTCGGCGCGGCTCCATCGATGCTGTCCGCCCCCACTCCGTTGCGCAGGGCCGCGCCCCTGCTCGACGTCGAGGGCCTGACCAAGCGGTTCGACGTCCATGAACCCGCGGTCGACAGCGTGTCGTTTCGGCTCGGCGCGGGCGAAAGCCTGGGTCTGGTGGGCGAATCGGGCTCCGGCAAGAGCACGATCTCGCGGCTGGTATGCCGGCTGATCGATGCCAGCGCGGGCGACATCCTGTTCGATGGCGCGCCGATCGGCCGCATTCCGGCGCGGCTGTTCCATCGCGCCCCGCAGCGGCGCGACATCCAGATCGTCTTCCAGGATGCCGGCGACTCGCTCAATCCGCGCTTCAGCGTGTTCGAGAGCATCGCCGATCCGCTTCGCCAGCTGGGCCAACGGATCGATGGGCAAGCGCTGCGCCGCCGCATCGTCGAATGCGCGGCAGATGCGGAGCTCGGATCCGATCTTCTCGATCGCTTTCCCCATCAGCTCTCGGGCGGCCAGAAAGCGCGCGTCGGCATCGCTCGCGCCCTTGCGCTCAAGCCACGCCTGCTGGTCCTCGACGAGCCGACGGCAGCGCTCGATGTCTCGGTCCAGGCGGCAGTGCTGCAGCTGCTCGACCGGCTGCGGCGACAGAACGGCATGGCCTGTCTGTTCGTCAGCCACGACCTGAACGTCGTGCGCATGATGTGCGAGCGCACCATCGTGCTGCAGCGCGGCCGCATCGTGGAGGAAGGTCCCAGCGCCGCGGTCTTCACCACGCCACGCGCCGCTTACACGGCCGAGCTCATCGCGGCCATTCCGCACTTCACACCCTACGTCGACCCATATTCGCGACGAGCGGCAGCCTCGCTGACGTAACCGTCGGCCACGTCCTGGGCGAGCTGCCCCCGGTCACGTTCCTGAGGCGGGCCGAAGCCGCCGGCACCGGGCGTGTCGAGCACCAGGCGAGTTCCCTCCGGCACAGTGATCGCGCCCTTGGTGATCACCGGCTGCACGCGGCCATCGGGAAATTCAAGTCGGGCGCGCGCCGGCGCGCCGGCCACGCCACCGGCCAGGCCGAAGGCGGGCGTCACCATGCGCTCGCAGCAGATCGCAACCTGGGCCGATCCGCCCAGCACGCGCCAGATGCGGCGTGAGGCCAGGCCGCCGCGAAAGCGGCCCGCACCGCCGCTGTCCGGTATCAGGGAATAGTCTTCCACACGCAGGGGAAAGCTCATCTCCAGGATCTCGATCGGTGTGTTCATGGTGTTGCTGATCGAGCTCGACAAGGCATTGATGCCGTCCTTGATCGGCCGTGCACCGAAGCCTCCCTTGGTGACCTCGTAGCTGACGTAGCGTTCGCCCGAGCGATAGTCGGTGCCGCCGAAGGTCACCACGCCGCTTGTGCTTTGCGAGCCCGCCATCACGGACTTGGGCGTGATCTGATGCATGGCGCCCATCACCATCTCTGCGACACGATGGGACATCTCGTGATTGGCGTAGACCACCGGCGCCGGCTCCCGGGCGTTCACCACCGACCCTTCCGGCGCCACCACGGTCACAGGCCGCCAGCATCCGGAATTGGGCGGGATCAGGCTGCGCGGATCGACAATCATCTTGAGCGCGCAATAGACGCCCGAAGCCGTGACCGTGAGCGGCGCATTCATCGGGCCGGGCACCTGCCCGTCGGAGCCCGCGAAATCGGCGATGATGCTGTCGCCGCTCTTGCGGATGCTGACTTTCACGGTGAAGGGTTGATCGGCGGTCGCCCCCGGCTCGAGGATGCCGTCGCCATCCAGCACTTCGGTGAACGACGCATCGCCGTCGGGCAAGGCAAGCAGGGCCTGGCGCATCATCCGCTCGGAGTAATCCTGCACGGCGTCCATGATGTCCAGGAGCTCGTTGGCGCCGTAACGCTTGGCGAGCGCCGCAAGCCGCACCGCCGCCCGGCGATTGGCCGCGACCTGCGCGCGCAGGTCGCCCTGGCGTTCCGAGGGATTGCGCACGTTGGCGAGAATGATCGCCTCGACATTGCGGTCGACCTTGTCGTTGCGATAAAGCCGCACCGGTGGCAGCCGCAGGCCCTCGCCCCAAATCTCGGTCACCGCGCCGTAGCTGCCCGGCGTCGCGCTGCCGATGTCGGGCCAATGCGCCCGCACGCAGCCATAACCCAGCAGTCGATCGCCGAAGAAGGCGGGCGCGATGACGTTGACGTCGGGCAGGTGCGACCCGCCGTGATAAGGATCGTTGTGGATGAAGACGTCCCCCGGCTCGACATCGTGGAAGGCGGCCACGACGGCGCGCACGGCATCGGGCATCGAGCCGAGATGGATGGGCAGGTCGGGGCCTTGCGCCACCATGTTGCCGGAGGCATCGAAGATGCCGCAGGAATAGTCGCCCGCCACCTTCAGGAGCGGCGAATAGGCGGTCTTGGCGAGGACGATCTTCATCTCCTCGGCGGTCGAATACAGCGCGTTCTTGACGACCTCGAAGCGCGCCGGATCGATGCGGTAGCGCGCTGCGCCTTCGTCCCGCATGGTCAGCTCCTCTCCATCCGGATGAACCCTTCGCTGTCGACGGCCGCGCTCCAGTCCGGCGGAACGACCGTCGTCGAGTCGAGCGAGTCGATGATGGCGGGACCGAACAGGGTCGTCCCTGCACTCAGGGCCTCACGCCAGATCACCGGGCAAGGTTGCAGCCCGGTCGCGGGAAACCACACCCGCCGCGTGCGCGAGGGGCGCGCGACGGCACCGGCAGCCTGAATCAGCCGCACATCCGGCAGCCGGCCGAGTGCAGACAGGCGCAGATTGACGAGCTGAACCGGCTCGGCGGCATTGGCATGGCCATAAACCTGCTCGTGCTGGCGATGGAAAGCCTCGGCGAGTCGCCGCAGGCTCTCGACGGTTACAGGCCCCGGCTCGAGCGGCACGGTGAGCTCGTAGGCCTGCCGGCGGTAGCGCAGGTCGGCGTGACGCAGGAAGTCGCGCCGCTCGGCCGGCACCTTCGCGGCGTCGAGCATCGCGGCCCCGGTGCGGGCCATATGATCGAGCGCCTCCGCCACCAAAGCCGGCTCCACCGCGGCAAGGTCGGCGTAGAGCGTGCGCGAGTAGTCGCGCCGAAGGTCGGTCGCGACCAGCCCCAGCGCCGAGAACGCACCAGGTGCGGGCGGCACGATCACTTCGGGGATGGCCAGCTCCTGGGCGAGGGCCGCGGCATGGACCGGGCCTGCGCCACCAAAGGCGATCAGACGAAATTCTTGCGGATCGTAGCCACGTTCGATGGACACGACGCGCAGCGCTTCGCACATGCTGGCATTGACGACCTCGATGATGCGCGCCGCCGCGTCGATGGGTGAAAGCCCCAGCGGATCGCCGATATGGCGCGCGATCGCCGCCTCCGCCGCCGCGCGATCGATCTTGAGACTGCCGTCGAGCAGCGACCCGGGATCGAGGTAGCCCAGCACCACATTGGCATCGGTGACGGTGGGCAATGTGCCGCCGCGGCCGTAGGCGGCCGGCCCGGGATCCGCGCCGGCGCTGTGCGGGCCGACCTTCAGCGCGCCGCCGGGATCGATCCAGGCGATGCTGCCGCCGCCGGCGCTCACCTCGGCGAGGTCGATGACGGGCACGCGGATGGGATGGCCCGTGCCGGCCATCCAGCGCTTCGCATTGCCCGAGCCGCCGACCTCATAGTCGGCCGTGACGGCGACTTCGCCGCCGGCAATCAGGCTCGCCTTGGCGGTAGTGCCGCCCATGTCGAAGGAAATCAGATCGGGAAAGCCGAGCTGGCGGCCTGCCAGGGCGGCGGCCACCACGCCGGCCGCCGGACCCGACTCGACGGCCGCGGCGGGCATGCGCAGGCATTCGGCGATATCCAGCACGCCGCCGCTGCTGGCCATGACATGAAGCGGTGGCAAGCCGAGCTCGTCGGCCGCAGCCTGGAGGCGCGCCAGATAGCCTGCGAGGAGCGGGCCGACATAGGCGCACACCGCTGTCGTGCTGGCGCGCTCGAACTCGCGAATCTCCGGCAGCACCTCGGACGACAGGAAAATCGAAACATCCGGCAGCGCTGCCCTCAGACGCTCGCCCAGGCGCCGTTCGTGGGAGTCATTGAGGAACGAGAACAGCAGCGAGACCGCGACGGTCTGCACGCCCGACGCGCGGATCGCCTCGATCAGCGGGGGGATTTCCTCCTCGGCCAGCGGCGCGACGACCTCGCCCTGCGCGTCGATGCGCTCGGTGATCTCGAACCGCCAGCGCCGTGGCACGAGCACCGCCGGACTGTCCTGGAACAAGTCGTAAAGATCGGCGCGCGCCGCACGCCGCAATTCGAGAAGGTCGCGAAAGCCGCGGGTTGCGATGAAGCCGGTGCGAGCGCCTTTCTGCTCGAGCAGGGCGTTGGTCACGACCGTGGTGGCGTGCGCCAGCAGAGATACCTCGGCCGCGTCGAGCGCTTCTTTTTCAAGGCCACGCTTCAGGCCATCGAGAACGCCTTCGGCAAAGGCATGCGGCGTCGTGAGCACCTTGGCGATGCCGATACGGCCGCTGGCTTCATCCACGATCGCGACGTCCGTGAAGGTGCCACCGATATCGATGCCGATGCGTGACGCCATGCAATGCCCTCCTCCTCACGCCTTCCGCGCAGGATGCACGGTTCGTGCCGGTGGCGCGGTGACGGGGTTATTGGAATAACCAAGCACCGGGGCCGGGGGTGAGACGTTGTGGCCCGCCGCCTGTGCTCGAGGGGCCAAACCGGCGCACCCGCGCGCCGCATCGCGGGTTTCCGCAATTGGCGCAGTTTCCGCAGGTGATCCGCCAATCGGCGCTGTATACGATCGCACTGTCAGCCCCAACATGTGAGACGCCGATAAGGCGGGGTGCGCCGGCGTTATGGGTTAGAACTATAGTGCGATCTGGCAACTGCAATGCCGATTTTTTTGCTCCATGCATATGCATTGAGAGATAATCTCGACCTGCCGAATTTCTGCGCTCCGGGCGACGCAGAAATTGGTGCTGGCACTGCTAAAGCACAATCCGCTCGGCTGGAATCAGCCGAGCGGATTGTGCCCTGTGGAACCAGCATCCCCAGTGCGCGCGAGTCCGGTCAGGTGGAACCGTGGAACGGTTCCACCTGACCGGATTCCGCTCTAGCGTCCAGAATGGTCGCGTCCAATCGCTCTATCGTTGACCGAGCTGAACCTGTCGGTCCACCACAAGCCAAGTGGCCCGGGCGGCCACCAGGATTTCGCCGTTCGCGCTCAGTAGGGCACTGTCGGCAAACAGCTTGCGGCCGTCTCTGCCCGTCGGCCACGCGACAATGATGCATCGGTCGCCCGGGCCGGGCCGTCTCTCGATGCGCACCCCCATGCGTCCCAGAAGAATCGCCTCAGTGCCGATCATCCCCAGGTGCCGCGCGCCAACACCGGCAAATCCAGTCGGGCAATCCAACGCGGCCCAGACGAACTCGCCGGCAACGAGACCATCCTCGCTCGCAAGATTGGGATGGGGCACCCAGGGTGCCGCGACTGTTCCGGTCTCGTGGCCGGAGCGCGGCGGCACGGGGCCTGGGATGATGCGGAGACCATCGTCGTCCACACGCGCCGGCCCGCACACACAAAGCACATCGGCAATGGATGACGGCTTTCGTCATATCGCGATCGGCAAACCGCATCTTGCGCCTCGGAGAAGCCAACGATGGGGATTGCGGGAACATTGACAGGAACTCTGTGGCCCGTCGCGAGTGTCGTCTCCTCGTTCCTGAGCGCCACGCCATGCTCGCCTGCCACAATCGTGAGCCGTCGGCCGAGCGGCGGTGGCGCCAGCAAGGTGACCTCCGCGCTTCCATCAATGTGATTGGCGAGAAGCCCGCAAGCATATCCGCCATTGGCCGAGCTTGGAGAGCCGCAGAAACGTTTATCGATCACGACGATCTTCATCGATGCCTCTTCGGTGCAGATCTCTCGCGGCGAGCCGCTTCACTTGACCCGCAGCACGATCCGCCCTTGCGCGCTTCGGTTCGCCACAGCGCTCATTGCCTCGGTGACGCCCTCGAGCGGAAGAACTCGATCGATGTGCGGGCGCAGCTTGCCCTCGGAGACCCACATCATGACAGTCTCGGCCGCATGCCTCGCGTCATCCGGGAAGCGTTGTTTCCAGGGACCAATGAAGACGCCGACAATCGAATAGTTCTTGAGCAGGGGCAGATTCATGGCGAGCGACGGAACTTCGCCGCTGGTGAATCCGATCGGCATCAGCCGGCCATTCCAGCGGATGAGCCGGGCCAACGTGGCGAAAAGCGTCCCGCCAACATTGTCGACGCACACGTCGAGGCCTTCGTCGCCGGTGAGAGCCTTCACACGTTGACGCACGTCCTCGCGCGAATGATCGATGACCGCGTCGGCGCCATACTGGCCGACGAGCGTCGCCTTCGCAGCGGTGCCCACGACCGCAATGACGCGCGCGCCAAGCAAACGTGCAACATCGACGCATGCCAAGCCAACACCGCCGGCGGCTCCCGTCACGAGGACCGTTTCACCCGCCTGCAGCCGCGCCCGCTCGATCAGGGCATACCAAGCCGTGAGATAGGCTTGCAGGATTGCCGACCCCGCAACGAAATCCACATTCGCCGGAAGGAGCACCGCCGACGATTCTTTGACGACCATGCGTTCCGCAAAACCACCGAACCAACTCTCGCAACAGACCCGGTCACCGCGCCGGAAGCGCGTGACACGCTCGCCGCAGGCAACCACCACGCCGGCGGCGTCGGTTCCCGGGACGTAAGGGAGGGTCGGCCGCATCTGATAGCCGCCGCCGGTCATCAAGTAGTCCATGTAGCTCACGGACGCGGCGTGCACATCGACCAGAACCTCGTCCGCCCCCGGATGCGGTTCAGCAGCCTCGGCCAGACTTAGGGCTTTGATGCCCTCGAATGCATTGCAAAGAACCGCGCGCACTTCACCCTCCGCGATCGGCCTCGGAAGCCATCACCATCGCTTGAAGACCGGACGGTGAGGGCGTTCCGCGGGGGATAGCATCGCCGCGTCCCCCGAGCGTCCCCTAGCCCATGCTCGGCGAGGATGTTCTCGCGACCGGCCGTGCCAAATTGGCTACTTGGTAATGATGAACGTCACGCGACGATTGCGCTGACGGCCCTCGGGATCGTCCGATCCATCCGGCTTTCGGTTGGGCGCGACGGGATTGCGTGCGCCGAAACCAGCAACCGTGAACTGCATCGTCGCCAGGCCTTCATTCGCTCCGAGCCATGTCCTCACGGCAATGGCGCGGCGCTCGGACAGCCGCTGATTATAGCTCTCGCCGCCAAGCGCATCGGTGTAGCCCTGGATGGTGACGGGTCCATGCGCGCGCTCGCGCAGCACTTGCGCCACCTCATGCAGCGCGCCTTGCGCAGAGGGACGGATCTCGGCCTTGTCGAAGTCGAACAGGATGTCGGCCGGCAGGGTCACCTCGATGGTGGTCGCGGTCTCAGTCCGCACCGGCCCGGACGGAAAGGTGACTGCATCGGTGGGAAACCCGAGCGGAGTCGAGCCGAACGAAATCGGATCGACCGGATATGATGTTGCATGTCCCCCCGCCGCGATCAGGAGCAACGCGCCGCAGATCAAAATCATAGTCGGGCCGGGCCGCTGCATCGGTGCTATTCGGCCACCGGGACGCCGGTGACCAGGTCGAGATTCTCGTAGAATTGCACGGCCAACGTCTTGGTGGCCTCAGGCGGCGCCGCAAACGTCGCCCAGCAGTTCACCTGTCCGCCCGGAGGCGTGCTGCAGCTGGAGGACATCAGGCCGGCCCCGTATGACCGCCGGGCGGCGAGATCGACAAGATGAATGTTGCCCACGACCATCGAGAAGTCGCGTTCGCCGTCGTTGGCGAGAGCAAAACGGAGAGTCACGGTCTTACCTTCTGTACGCCTCAGCGACAGGATGTCGACATGGACCTTGCCGTCATGAGTGGCGGCGGACGCGATCGGCTTGTCTTCAGCGTGCGCGGGCAACAGCGGGAGTGCCAGGACGGCCGTGATGCAAGCAGCGAGCTTGCCCAACCATGATGCAGCGGTCATGCGTTCTCCTGATGGCGATGCAAAACCTCTCCAAGCCGCAGTATCACCGCTCCCTCGACGGTGCAATCGGGCCCAAATGCATGTCAGCTGACGCTAGTCAGGCCGATGCTGCCGCCGAGGCCGTGTCGCGCTTTACCGTCTGGATGACCTCAAAACCTTCGAAGTGGGGATGCCCAAGGTAGAGCGGCTTGTTGTCCCCGGCGCTGCGGTGTGCCTGGCGGAAGGCCTCCGAGCGTGTCCACGCCTCGAAATCCTCGCGCGATCGCCAGACGGTGTGCGACGAGAACAGCGTATGATCCTCCTGGGACGGCCCTCGCAACAGGTGGAACTCGATGAACCCCGGTACTCCACCAAGATGAGTGTCACGCGACAGCCAAACCTGCTCGAACGATTCCTCCTGCCCGCGGATGACCTGGAAGCGGTTCATGGCGATAAACATTTGTCCCTCTCCTCGTGATCGACTCACCGGACCCTGAGTGCAGCCACACCGATACTCCCCCAGCGTCCAGACCGCCACTTTGGATCAAGAGCGTCATTTCGACGTCGCTACCGTCCAAACTGTGAACGCACGCGACCACCGGTAGCAAAGCCAAGAGCAGAGAGCTTCGTTTGGAGGGGCCTCAGGTTGCTGTGGAAGGCTCTGGCACAGTGCAGTGGAAAGTTGGCGTGCCACAGCGATCGAAGGGAACTGGAGCGCTACCCTCCGAAGGTAGAGGTCGTGAGTTCGAATCTCGCCGGATCCGCCAAACTACGCCATAGCGCGATGTGCTGGCCGATGGCCGCCGAAGCTACGATTGAGCGGTTTGCTGGCGCAGAAGCGCCGCATCGACCGACCCGCCTTCGGAGGGTCATTACTGCGCGCCGAAAAACTCGTCCTCAACCGCGTAATCGAACAGGTCTCTCGGGTAGCGTGCGAGAACCGGGAATCGTTCTTTCCAGTCTCCGTCGCCGGCAGTCGCGACCAGCCAATCGCAGACGAGTTTGGCGGCATCGGCATAAGTCGTCGCCGGTGAATAGCCCAGCTCGAGGGCTGCCTGACAATCCAGCACGAAAGGGCGTGGCACGGACCATGGCGTTCTGCCGACCGACGGTGGATAGATCTGCTCGTCCACTTCCACGATCCGACCATCGTAGTCGAGGTGCTGCGCGATGAACGCCGCAATGTCGGCCACGCTCGGCGCCGATGGATCGGCGATATTCAGCACCCGGTGTCCCGGCGTTTCAACGGCGACACGGGTCAACGCGGCGATGTTGGCGACGGACGATGTATGAAAGCGGCTTGTACCACGATAGGCTAGCGGTATGGCCCGACGATGGTCGAGGATGCGTTTGACGAACCACCATTCCCTTGGAAGGCGAGACTCTAGCCCGTGGATTGCGCACGGCCGCAGGATCGTGACCGGCGCTGCGCTTTCATCGAGCAGGTGGCGTTCCAGAGCGATCTTCCGCGTCGAATAGGTGGTCGGACCAGGATCGACCGTCGGCTGTGTTTCCGCAATTGGATCGGGGAATTCCGGAAAGCCGTTCTGCGATGCTTCATCCAGGGTCCGGCCCAGGTTGTCCCGATAGACGCTGGATGACGATATGACGACAAAGCTGCCGATGCTGCCTTGGACGGTGATCAACTGGCGTGCATGACCCAGATCATACGCGGTCGTGTCGATCAGTGCGTCAGCGCCGGTGCCGAGCGCACGCGAGAGACTGCCGGGATTGTCACGGTCAAGCACAGCAATCCTTGCGCCACGCTCAACAAGCTGCTCCGGCGGCGGATGAGCGCCACGGTGGGAAACCGTGACATTCCAGCCAGCGGCAAGGAGATCCCCTGCCACTGCGCGGCCAATTTGCCCGGTTCCGCCTAGGATGAAAGCGCGACGTGGCATTGGGCCATCACGTGTAATGTTGCTCCCGGCCCGATCGGTCGTTGAGCGGTGGTGGCAACAATTCAAACCCGCGGCTCGATCGTACCGAATTCTACAAGCTGCGCATCAAGACTCGCTCTCCGTTTGCTAGCGTTGAGCCAGTCTCGACGAATCCGATCAAACGATAGAAGTCTAGCGGGCCGCCACGACCGAGCACGACGCTGGTCTGCATTCGTTGATATCCAGCATCGCGCAGAAGATCGATCAACTGCACAATCGCTTGCTTTGCGTGACCCTTCTTTTGGTGGTTATGGTCGATCATGAATCGCCAAAGATAGGCAACTTCCGAATCATCTGCCGGCTTCCACATCGCGAAGCCAACCGTACCTCGTCTGCGTATACCGCCCTGAAAATGGCGCGCCGCTCGAAGTACGCTTGCGCGATTGAGAGTGCATTGGGGGCGACAAAGCGCTTCTGATCCTCGCTTGTTTCCAAGGCACAAATCACCCGCACGGTTGCAGCGGTTATCTCGCGGAGGGTTACGATGGACATCGCGTGAACAAACCAGTTCTCCCGCCCATTGCCAAGACGGCCTCAAAGCGAAGGCCAGAGCCAGGAGCTCGCCAGCTCGGCCCTCGCGATGCGGGTCATCGGGCTACAGTGTAGACATAGTGCCCATCATCGGACGTGGCCCGCCACAACCTCCCGATCCACTTGAATTCCCGGACAAACGACTTTCGCGGGTGACGCAGGCTCGCTCAGACTTGCGCCGCACCGGGCCGTGTCACCGACATTGCCGTATAGGTCGCCGACAAACGTGGATGGTTCGGGATCTCACGCTTCAGTCTGGCGAACGACGCTATCCCACTCTGGTGCCCGGCCGCTATCTGGCATACGGCGCTGACTGGCAGACCAGGGCGCGCCTGCCCCGTCGCTCGACCCGAACAGCGTGTCGAGTCTGCCTCTTGGCGACCTCGTCCCGCTTGAAGGAGGCCGAGGTCTTTACCGGATCGGAGACCTCGACTTTGATTACGTGCGCATGTCTCCGCGCGTGTCATGCCTACGGGATGATCGATTTCGGTCGGCAGCCTCGCGACTCACATGATGGCGTACTTGACATCAGGTGTACTTGATGGCATAGAAGCCATCACGGTGGGAGCCACGATGATCCAGCAGTACAAGGTTGTCGCCGCAAATGGCGACATCACTGAACTGGTTGTTTGGCTCGTCCCGAATCCGGTTTGGCCGTCCCAACATTCCTACAAGTACAGGGCGGCCTACGTGGTCAACGGCAAGCGGGTTGTCGGCTTCTACAACGAACGTGACAAGGGTGACCACGTGCATATCGGCGGCAAAGAGTCACCCTACACCTTCACCATGCCGGACCAACTCGGCGAGGACTTCATCGCAGCGATAGACGAGTACAGGAGGAAGTGATTCATGACCAAGCGTAGGCTGACTATACGGCTAGAATCCGATTGGCGTGCTGGCATTCGCTCTGCAGTGCGTCGAAGGTTCGGCGCGAAGACATATCAAGGCGAGGTGTTGGCGTTCGAGACGCCGGGAGCTTTCTTTGGCAAGTTGACGGAGAAGCGCTGGGAGCTGGTTCGAGTCCTCCAAGGACAGGGAGTCCTCTCAATTCGCGAGCTGGCTCGCCGTGTCGATAGAGATTTCAAGCGCGTTCATGAAGACGTTTCGGCTCTCATCGAGCTCGGCCTATTCGAACGTGGTGAGCGCGGCGTCGCCTGTCCCTTCGATAACATTCACGTCGACTTCGAGTTGAAGGCAGCCGCGTAGACGAAAAGATCCGCCTCCCCGGTGCGAGGACGGAGACCAAAGCTGGATCCATGATGGCGATCATCGCAGGCCGCGGTGGAAGCGCGCACGATGGGGATCGTCCAAGACGTCAAGGGTCAAGGCATGCCCGACGAGCTACTCGCGGCATCGAGGAGGCACGATCGACAGATCCGCATTACGATGCTCCGTCGTCGCCGGTCGCGGTGAATGACGGACAGAACGGGAGAGTGCAGATGACCTTGAAGATCGACAGATTCCAGCCGGACGGAATGAATGTCAGGATGTCCAACGGGCAGCCTTCCTATTCACACGTCGTGACGGTGAGCGGCACCGGCAAGATCGTCTACATTGCCGGTCAGCTTGCCCGGGACGTCGACGGAAACTGTGTCGGCAAAGGCGACATGCGCGCCCAGATGGAGCAGACGTTCCAGAACCTCGACCGATGCCTCAAGGCTGCCGGCGCGACATGGGCAGACGTGGTCAAGACCAATACTTTCGTCACTGACTTCGACGAGTTCCAGAAGTGCAGCGACGTGCGCATGCGCTATTTCGGCGTGGCAACACCCACCAGCACGACTGTCGGCGTGACTCGCCTCGCAGGTCCCGATTTCATGGTCGAAATCGAGGCGGTGGCCGTCGTCAATTCATGACTGTGGCTGGGTGACGCGCGCCTCAGCTCGTCTTGGCCTTGAGCTCGTCGAGCTGCGTCCGCGCGCCGGCGATCATGCACGACAGGTCGGACGTCAGCATCACCATGTCGAAGCCGCGCTTCACCGCGCCGGCCGCGAAGGCCGCGCTGGCGCAGTGCATGACGCACTTGATGCCGGCCTTGTGCGCTGCGGCCAGGATCTTGTCGCAAGTGGCGAGATGGAGCGGATCCGGGTTGTCGCCGCGCGGCGCCAGCCCCAAGGCGAACGAGAGGTCGGCTGGCCCGATGTAGACGGCGTCGAGGCCGGGCGTCGCGCAGATGGCGTCGAGGTTGGCGAGGCCCTCCTTCGTCTCGATCATGGCCATGATGACGATCTGGTCGTTGGCATGGGCCACGTAGTCGGCGCCGCCGTAGTGCACCGCGCGCACGGGCCCGGACGAGCGCATGCCGACGGGTGGATAGCGGCAGGCGGCCACCGCCATCGCGGCTTCCGCAGGCGTATTCACCAACGGCACGATGATGCCATAGGCGCCAAGGTCCAACGCCTTCATGATGGCCGCCGGCTCGTTCCAGGCGACCCGCACGACCGGGACCGTGTCGGTCTGCGAGATCGCCTGCAGCATCGGCGCAACGTCCTTCATTTCAGCAGTGCCGTGCTGCAGGTCGACGCACAGGGCATCGAAGCCCTGACGCGCCATGACCTCTGCGGTGAACCCGTGGGACACGGAGAGCCAGCCCAATGTCGCGCATTGCCCGGCACGCCACTTCTCCTTGATCTTGTTCGGTCGCATGGTCGTACCTCCTCTTTTTGCTCATTCGATCCCACGAACGATCAATCCCTATCAAACCCAAACGGCCCCTTGAAGCAAGAGCCGATGGCTTCAAGGACGGCCCTTGGGTGTAAGCTGACGTTTCATCTCAGTGGGACGCCAGATGAAGCGACGGGATCTCCTCGCGGGCCTTTTGCCCTTTGCCGCGCCACTCGCGTGGGCCCAGCAGCCAGGCACGACGGATCCCCGACTGAAAGAGGCGATCGCCTTCGCGAAATCCGCCGAGTCCAAATGGCCTCCCAGCTTGCGCATGCCCGACGGGCAATTCGCGACGACCTACGACTTTGGAGAAAAGGCGCCGGACAACGAGGTGCTGGGGCCGATAACGCCGCGCGGCGGTCCTGCCGGCATCGTCTATCGCGGCGGCAGGCTCCTGGCCGAATGGGGCGACACCGCACGGGCGGACATGGCCTTCAGCGTCGCCAAGAGCTATCTCGCGCTGATCGCGGGGCTGGCGCTGGGCGACGGCCTGATCAGGAGCCTCGACGACAAGGCGGGCGACCATGCCGTGGACGACGGCTTCAGGAGCGAGCAGAACAGGGACATCACGTGGCGCCACCTCCTGACCCAGACCAGCGAATGGCAGGGCACGCTGTTCGGCAAGGAGGATCGCATCGACCACAATCGCGTGGTCGGGCTCGCCGTCGCCGAGGCGCCCAAGGGTACGCCGCGCCGGTTGAAAAAGCCCGGCACCTTCTATGAATACAATGACGTGCGGGTGAATCGCCTGAGCTACTCGCTGCTCCAGCTCTTCAAGGAGCCGCTGCCCTCGGTGCTGAAGCGGCGCATCATGGATCCAATCGGCGCATCGGCGGACTGGCGCTGGGACGGCTACAGGAACGCAACCGTCACCATCGACGGCAAGCAGATGGTCTCCGTCCCCGGCGGTGGCCATTGGGGCGGCGGCCTCGTGATTTCGGCGCGTGATCTTGCGCTGATGGGCTTGCTGGTGGCGCAGGGCGGGGCGTGGAACGGCAGGCAGATCCTCCCCAAGGGCTGGACCGAGGAACTGGTCAAGCCCTGCCCCGTAGCACCGTTCTATGGCCTGCTGTGGTGGCTCAACAGCAACAGGTGGCTGCTCGCCGCGGCATCGGAGAGGAGCCATTTCGCGCTGGGCTGGGGTAGCCACGTCGTGTGGATCGATCCAGACAACGACCTCGTCACCGTGCTGCGCTGGTTCGACTTCGAGCAGGCGCCAGGTTTCGCCGAACGATTGTTGGGCGCACTCAGCAAATGAAACTTGACTGCTCCGCCGACCTTACCTGATTGCCTTCCGCATCACACTTTCGATGTAGGCAGATTTAGAGTCGGTATAAGCCTCGCGATCTGCCTGATGTTCGGCGGCAAGTCGTCTTTTGAGCTGCTCGTAGGTTTCAGCTTCCTCCGGATGAGCGCGCAAATAGTCCCTGAACGCCAACCGCTGCCACATCTCTCCATGCAGCTCCGCGACATGCACATGATGGGAGCGCCTTGAGCCAAAGGGCGGCATCCCCTTAACGAAGAACATTCGATCCTTCTTTGGATTGTCGGCCCAATAGACGTAATCAAGCTTTCGAAGCGCTTCGACAAAGGTGGCCTGTGCGGCAGCCAATGACCGGACCGCAATCAGGATATCTATGATGGGCTTGGCAGACAGGCCGGGAATCGAAGTGCTTCCGAAATGCTCGAGTCCCACGATCAACGATGGATCAAGGACTCCCCGTAGCCGCTTGGCCTCTTCGTCGAACAAGACGGGCCATCTTGGATCATAATCGACGATCTCGACTTCATCCATTTTCGTTGATTCCATGATTAGTAACATGCGAACGCTTGAAGGAACGGCGGCACGAGCAGCTGCAGCTGCTACAAGGTCTTGTTCGTCCTTTCCTGACGATGGGCAAGCCCCCAACCACGCTGATCGACGGCCGCCGCTAGCGAGTGCACGTCGACCCCGAGCGACATCACCGTTCGTCTCCGCTCGAAGCATCACCCCGTCCGCAAGTGACCCGGTGAGGTCGGGATGAGCGAGCGTGCTCCAATCGTTCAGCTGAGGCCGTAGAAGCCCATCGCGCCACCCGCCATCACCTGATGCCTTGTCTCCGGCGACGCGCCTTGGAGGCGATCCAGCATCATTTTCGGCGCGCCGGGGAAGAAGCCGTCGGGGTGCGGGTAGTCGGTCGCCCACAGGATCTTGTGCGGTCCGATATAGTCGGCCAGCACCTTGACGCTGTTCTCGACCGGCTCGAACGAAATCCAGCAATTGCGCTGGAAAAGCTCGCTTGGCCGCGTGCTCAACCCGCTGTCGTTGAACCCCTTGTCATCGAAATGCCGGTCCATCCGATCCAGCCATGGCGCAATCCAACCGCCGCCGGATTCAAGGAAGGCGATGCGGACCTTCGGATGGCGTTCGCAGACGCCGCCCCAGATCACGCTCATGCAGGCCAGCATCATCTCCATCGTATGCGAGATGATGTGGCGTGCGCCGCGGCCTTCGAAACGGTCGACACCGACGGTCGGCATGCCGCTGCTCGCCCCTTCGTGGAACCCGATCGAAAAGTCGAGGTTCTCCGCCGCCGCCCAGAACGGCTCGTAATCCGGGTGATGAATCGGTTTGTCGTTATAAGGGTTCGGCCGAATGAAGCCGCCGCGCATGCCGAGCTGCTTGCGGGCGAACGTCATCTCCTCGATCGCGAGATCGACGTCCTGTAGCGGCAGCATCGCCACGCCGAACAGCCGGTCGGGATAGGGCTTGCAGTAATCGGCCAGCCAACGATTGTAGGCGCGGCACGTCGCGGCGGCGAGCTTCGGATCGTGGATCGCGCCCGAGAACAGCCCGAGGCTGGGATAGAGGAAGGCGGCGTCGATACCGTCGGCATCCATGTCGGGGATTCGCTTGTGCGGATCGAAGCCGCCGGGCTTGCCGTCCTTGTAGGCCATCGTGTCGCCCTCGACGACGCCCTGGCGCGCGCCGACGGCGCCGATGCGGCCGATGCCGAGCCGGCTGTCGCCGACCGCGTGCTCCTCGATCACGAGGCGCTCCTTGCCGTTCTCGCCTTTCACGATCCGCGGCGCGCGGTCGCGAAAAGCAGGGTCGATATAATTGTTCCAAAGATCGAGCGGCTCGAGAATGTGGCCGTCGGCATCGATGACGTTATATGCGCGTCCCATGGCCCAGCTCCTTGCGAGTTAATGAGGGGCGATTTCCGGAAGGCCCTCCTCCCTGCGGATGTCGTTGATGATCTGCAGCACCCGCTCCCGGTAGGGTCGGTACTGCACACCGAATTCCGAGACCAGCCGGGTATTGTCGATCAGATAGTTCCCCGAGAGCACCCGGCCGCCCGTCTCCTTGTCGAAGGTGATCTTGGCGTCGGGCAGATAGCCGCGCACGATATCGGCGAGCTCGCCCAGGCTGATCGCCTGGCCGCCGGTGTTGTAGACGGCGTGGTGCGGCTTGTCGGTCATGATCACGCGGGCGAAGATTTCGGCGATCTCGTCGACATGAACCGGGCAGCGCATCGCGTCCCTGTAAGGGAACTTCACCGGCTTGCCGCGCGCCGGGTTGGTGATGCAGAACACGTGATCGACCGAGCCCACGATCTTGTCGGGCCCGGTGACGTTGGCCGGCCGGATCGCCGTGATCTCCATGCCGTGCTTGTCGCGGTAGTCCTGCGCCTGCCATTCGTTGAAGATCTTGTGCGCAGCGTATTGCACGTGGCCATGGCGGAAATCGTCCTCGGTCACCGGACGTTCGCCGTAGTGCTTCTGCTCGCCGCTGACCGCGAGCGAGCTGGCATAGGCAACGCGATTGCAGCCGACCAGCCGCGCCGCCTCGAACA
>Ga0081455_10000332_pt1 | contig 43434 bp, 40 predicted proteins | sample TabmetS3T2R1_FD_70207 | JGI IMG/M metagenome (GOLD analysis project Ga0081455, IMG submission 70207) | Tabebuia heterophylla rhizosphere microbial communities from the University of Puerto Rico - S3T2R1 | ecosystem: Host-associated > Plants > Roots > Rhizosphere ... | reverse complement strand
CCTGGCTTCGCGGCGACCAGGTGGATGTTCCACGGGACCAGCGTCCGGTCCTTCGAATCTGCCGTCCAGCGCCGGGCACGGGTGTCGAGCTCCTCGAACAACTCGATCCTCAGTCCGGCGGCGGCGAGGGCGCGCGCGAAAGGTCGCGTGAACTCACCTGCCAATCGGTCGTACCAGGCCGCGGCCCCGTCGTAGCGTGCCTCGGGCATCGGCCCGATCTTGGCGCAGTCGGTCGGCCCGTCAGCCCCAGAGCCGGTCCGACGCGATGGCGGCACCCTCGGACAGGGCGCGCAGCTTGCCCCAGGTGACGTCGGGATCGATGCCCTGGGTTCCGACGTGGACGCTGAAACCGCAGTCGACGCCCGCCATCACCCGGTCGCGGCCGACCAGGTGCGCGTAGCGCTCGATGCGCTGGGCGACGAGCTGTGGGTGCTCGATGTAGTTGGACTGCGGCTCGATCACGCCGGGGCAGAGGACCTTGTCGTCGGGCACGCCCGTGCGCTCGAACAGCGTCCACTCGTGGGCGTGGCGCGGGTTGGCCGCCTCGAAGAGCACGGTCTGGGGCTTGGCCGTCCAGACCAGGTCGATGATGTCGGCCAGATCGACGTCGCGATGGTGCGGGCCCGGGTAGTTCCCCCAGCACACATGCATGCGCAGCCGGTCGGCAGGGATGTTGCGCACGGCGTGGTTGAGCGCCTCGATGTTCAGGGCGAGCCGGCGACGGAACGCCGGGAGGTCCAGGTCGGCGTAGGCCGAATGCCGGCCCATCGCCAGGTCCGGGCAGTCGAGCTGTACCGCCGCTCCGGCGGCCGCGATGGCCTCGTACTCGTACCGCATCGCCTCTGCGATGGCGAACAGGTACTCCTCGTCGGTGGCGTAGAACTCGTTCCCGAAGAACAGGGACACGACGCCCGGCGACGCTGCGCTCGAGAACGTGCCGGTGACGGCCGAGCCGGCGACCGCCGAGCCGGCGACCGCCTTGCCCAGGTTGGCCAGGTCCGTCGTGATCGCGTCGCGATCCCGGACCGAGATCTCGCCGTTGCACGCCGGTGCCGTCCGCTTGCGCCGGCCCGGGTTGGCAGCGACCATCTCCGCGCTGCGCGGGTAGTCGACGAGGTCGGCGAAGAAGTAGTTCTGCACCGACTCGCCGCCGAAGCCGTTCAGCCGGTCCTTCACGTAGGTCGCATAGCTCGGCTTGGACATCTCGCCGTCGTTGACGATGGCCACACCGGCGTCGACCTGCCGGTCGACGACCTCCTGCACCGCCCTCGCGATGCGGTCGGAGAGCGCGGCCTCGTCGACGGGGATGCCGTCGCCCCTGGCCCACATGATCTGGATCAGGTCGTCGGGCCGCGGCAGACTCCCCGTGTGGGTGGTAAGGACGCGTTCCTCACCGGTGCCCATGGAAAGTCTCCCTTCGAGCGTCGTCGACCCGACTGCCAGCCGTGACCGTTCTCCGGTAGGCTGTCCGTCCAGTGGACACTAGTCGAGGCATTCCGAGGAGGGAGGGGCCGTGACCGACACGCAGAAGCTTCCCAGCAGGTTGCACCACAACGCGTACGTCACGAAGGACCAGGAGGCGACGAGGACGTTCTACGAGGACCTCGTCGGGCTCCCCCTAATCGCCACGTGGTCGGAAGCCGACGAGCTGTTCGGTGCGAAGCGGGTGTACTGCCACACGTTCTTCGGCCTCGGCGACGGCGGAGCGCTCGCGTTCTTCCAGTTCGCGAACACCGAGGACCAAGAGCTGTTCGACCCGGACCTGACGGCCTCGCCGTTCCGTCACATCGCCCTCAAGGTGACGCCCGAGCTGCAACAGGAGATCCACGACCGCTTGACGGCGGCCGGCTGGAAGCCGGACGGCACGTACGTCCTCGAGCACGGCTACTGCCGGTCGCTGTACACCGAGGACCCGAACGGCCTGCTCCTCGAGTTCACCGTGGACGTGCCGACCGTCGACTCGATCGCGGCCGAGCGGCGTGCCGATGCCCACGAGACGTTGAAGCGGTGGCTGGGGGGCGACCACACCAGCAACAACGTCTATCGGTAGTGCCCACCGGGTGTCGATGAGTGGGTCGCGTGCCTCGACGGTGCTGCTCGTCCACGGTGCCCACCTGGCGGGGTGGTGCTGGCTCCTCGTGATCGACCGACTCGCACGGCTCGGGATCGAGTCCCACGCCATCGACCTTCCGCTCACCGGGTACGCGGACGACGTCCAGTGCGTGCGGACCGCCATTGATGCGGCGCGGGCGCGGCGCGGGGCGGTCCACGTGGTGTGTCACAGCTACGCCGGGCTGCCGGTGGCGGAGGCCGGCCACGCCGCCGCCCACCTCACCTTCGTCGCCGGCCGGCTCCCGATCGCCGGTGAGTCGCCGGGGGCCCAGACGTCCCGTTGGCAGTTCCCGGGGTTCCAGGCGTGCATGCAGCCGGGCGATGACGGCGTTGTCCGCCTGTCGGCGGATGCGGGCCGCTACTTCTTCCACCGGAGCGCGCCCGGCCTCGCCGCGTACGCGATGGATCGCCTGCGCCCGATGACCAGCACGGTCCCGTCTGCAGCGCCGGCAGACCCAGCGTGGACCGTCGTGCCGAGCTCGTACGTGGTGTGCGCCGACGACCGCGCCGTCCGGCCCGACGCCCAGCGCGAGCGGGCGGCGCTGGTCGCCACATCGGTGGAGTTGGACACCGACCATTCGCCGTTCTTCAGCGGTGCGGACGCGCTCGCGGGCTTCATCGGGGACCGCCACCGGGAGATGGGCGCCTCGTGATCGGCCGGGGATCACCCCTACGTGGGGGCCAGGGGGTCGGGCACCGGCAGGCTGGCGAGGTTGGCCCACTCCCGGGTGATGGCGGCGGCCGTGGAGAGGAGCAGCGGCAGGTGCCGGCGCCTGAGCTCGGCGACCGACGTCTCGGCGGCGTGCACCGTCACGTTGACGGCGGCCACGGTCCTACCCGACGCGTCCCTGACCGGTGCCGCGATCGACCGGATCCCGAGCGACAGCCGCTGGTCGGACAGCGCCCAGCCGCGCTTCCGCACGGCCGCCAGCTCGTGCTCCAGGTCGCGCCGCGAGGGCGCGATGCGCGGGATGATCCCCGACTGCGAGGGGATCTTGAGCGCCCGCTGGAGCTCCGCCCGCGGCAGGCTCGCGAGCAGGACGTGGCCCATCGACGTGGCGACGGCGGGGAATCGCGTGCCGATGTGGACCGAGAGGGCGATGATCTTCGGCACCGGCACCCGCGCGACGTACACGATGTCGCTGCCGTCGAGCTGCGACATCGAGCTCGATTCGCCCGTCCGCGCCACGAGGGCCTCGAGGTGGGGGCGCGCCAGCTCCCAGATGCCCAGCGCGGCGATGTAGCCGGTCCCGAGCTCGAGCACCTTGGTTGTGAGGGTGTAGAGCCCGTCGTTCGATCGCACGTACCCGAGCTTCTCGAGCGTCATCAAGAGCCGCCTGGCCGTGGGCCGCGGCAGGGTCGTGCGCGCCGCGGCGTCGCTCACCGACAGCGTCGTGGCGGTCGGGCTGAACGCCGTGATGATGGCCAGACCGCGGGCCAGAGCCTCGACGAAATCGGAGCTCGACTGCCGCGGCATGCGGCGCATCCTCCCACGCCCGTTAGCCCCCACCAAGCACCCCGCGTGCGCCGATCGATCGTGAAGGGACGCCGAAGGCCATGACCCAGGACCCACCGACCGAGCAACCCCGCGGCCCGCTCGACGGCCTGCTCGTCGCCGACATGTCGCGCGTCCTCGCCGGCCCCTACTGCTCGATGCTCCTCGGCGACATGGGTGCCACCGTCGTCAAGGTGGAGGGCCCCGCCGGGGACGACACCCGCACCTGGGTGCCACCCGAGAAGGACGGCGTCGCCACGTACTACCTGTCGATCGGGCGCAACAAGCGGTCGGTCGTGCTCGACTTCCGCGATCCGGACGACCGGGCGCTGGCTGCGGAACTGCTGCGGCGTGCCGACATCGCGATCGAGAACTTCCGGCCCGGGTCGCTCCAGAAGTTCGGCCTCGACTACGGGAGCGCGGCCGAGCTCAACCCGGGCCTGGTCTACCTCTCGATCACCGGCTTCGGCACCGCGGAGGGCGCGTGGCTGCCGGGGTACGACCTGATCGTCCAGGCGGTGTCCGGGCTGATGAGCCTGACCGGCGACCCCGACGGCCCGGCCTACCGCGCCGGGATCTCGGTATTCGACGTCATGGCCGGACTGCACGGGCTCATCGGCGTCCTGGCCGCGCTCCGCCAGCGGAGCGAGACCGGGCGCGGTCAGCACGTGGAGGTCAACCTGCTGTCGTCGGCGATGTCGGGCCTCGTCAACCAGACCGGGGCGTACGCCGCCGCCGGCGTGGTGCCGATGCGGATGGGCAACGCCCACCCGAGCCTGTTCCCCTACGAGACGATGCCCACCGCCGACCGCGACATGATCATCGCCGCCGGCAACGACCGGCAGTTCCGCTCGCTCTGCGAGGTGCTCGGGATCCCCGACGTGCCGGACGACCCGAGGTTCGGTTCCAACGCCGACCGCACGCGCAACCGCGAGGAGCTCCGGCCTCTGCTGGTGGATGCGCTCACGGAGTGGAAGGCCGACGACCTGTTCCTGGCTTTGAACAAGGCGGGCGTCCCGTGCGGGCCCATCAACACGATCGGCGAGGGCGTCGAGCTCGCCGAGGCGCTCGGCTTGGCGCCCCGCGTCGAGCTCGGCACGGATGGGCGAGCGGTCACGCTGGTCCGGAACCCGATCGGGTTCAGCGACGCGCAGCTGCGCTACGACCTGCCGCCGCCGGAGCTCGGCGAGCACAGCGACGAGATCAGGGCCTGGCTGCGCGGCGGTGACGAGCGGCGGGACGCGGTATGACGAACAGGGGGAGCGGGGACGGGGCGTCGTACCGGACGGGCATCGGCACCTCCTCGGCCGACACGATCACGCTGCTCGGGCACGACCTGGCGCACGAGCTGATCGGCCAGGTCAGCTTCGGTGAGCTCGCCTTCTGGCTGGTGGCCAAGCGCCGCCCGACGCCGGCGCAGCTGGCGATGTTCGAGGCGGTCCTGGTGGCGCTCGCCGATCACGGGTTCACGCCCACCGCGATCGCCGCCCGGCTGACCTACACCAGCGCGCCGGAGGCGTTGCAGGGCGCGGTGGCTGCGGGCCTGCTCGGCGGTGGTTCTCGGTTCCTCGGCGTCACCGAGGACTCTGCGCGCTTCCTGTCGGACAGCCTGGCGGGCCACTCGCCGCGACCCCAGGACGAAGCGGGCTGGGACGAGCTCGCCGAAGCGGTCGTGGCGCAGAGCAAGGCGGCGGGCCGGTTCGTCCCCGGGCTGGGCCACCCCGTCCACAAGGTGGAGGACCCGCGCACGCCGGTCCTGTTCGACCTGGCGAGGCGGCACGGCACGTTCGGCGACCATCTGGCGCTGTTCGCGGCGATCGGCCGGGTTCATCCCGCGATCCTCGGCCGGACGCTCCCGCTGAACGGTGCGGGCGCGTGCGGGGCCGTGCTCGCCGACCTCGACCTCCCCGTCTCGGTCATGCGTGGGTTCGCACTCCTGGCCCGGTGCGCCGGCATTTTGGGCCACCTGGCGGAGGAGCAGGCAGATCCGATCGGTACCGACATCTATCTGAGCGTCGACCGCAATATCGACTACCGCCCGTGAGGGCGATCGACATCGATCCGAGCGGCGATCGCAACATCGATTTTCGGCCGTGATGGCAACCCGTCGATCTGTCCACGCTGTGGTAGCTTGACCGCCTGTCGGACACGGAGCCGACGTGAACGGGGCGAAGAGGGGGAACACATGGCAGCTCCGACTTATACGACCACCCAGAGCGACCAAACCGTCGCCGAACCGGCGCGGGTAGGCATCGCCGAGGCCTCCGCCTGGTGGTACGACTGGGTCAACCGGTACCGCGTGGGCGCAGCCGCCCTGGTCGGCGTGATCTCCACGCAGATCGCTACTTATTTCGGTTACGTCTTCCCGGCGTTCGGGCTCCCGACCCTGCCGTGGCCGCTCTACAACGGCGTCCTCGGCGCGCCGGGCGACGAGTTCGGCACGCCCGCGTCGTACTTCGTGGGCCAGTCGATCCACTTCGTCAACGGGATCGTCTTCACGATCCTCTACGCCGTCCTGGCGCTGCACGTGCTGCCGTTCCGCAACACGCACGGGGGCAACATCCTGAAGGGCCTCCTGTACAGCGTCGTGCTGACGGTCATCAGCGTCGGGATCCTGGTGCCCTACGCCTACGTGCCCAAGCAGGGCTACGGCCTGTTCCTCTTCGACGGGCCCGACGGCTGGAAGCTGCCGTTCGCCGTGCTGGTGTGGCACCTGATCTGGGGCTTCTTCATCGGCGTGCTGTACCAGCTCCGGGCGACCGCCAGAAGGGCATAGCCCGAGCTCCCGAACTCGCGGCCTACCCCGGCCGGCCAGGTTGCCGGCCGGGGAGCGCCGGCGCCCCGCGTCGATAGGCTGCGGCCGCAATGGTGGCCGTCGCCCGGGTTCTGGCCTTCGTCGCCGGGGCGACCGTCGTCTTGGCCACCCTGGCCTCGGCGGTCAAGTCGGTCGTCGTTCCGCGCGCAGAGCCGGTGCTGCTGTCCCGATGGGTGTTCGTGCTGGTCCGCAGGCCGTTCGACAGGCTGGTTCGCCGCGCAACCACGTGGGAGGCCGCGGACCGGATCATGTCCAGGTTCGCGCCGTTCGCGCTGCTCATTCAGCCGGTGGTCTGGCTGGCTGCCGTCCTCCTCGGCTTCATGCCGATCTACTGGGCCCTCGGCCTCGACTTGCCGCGGGACGCCTTCGAGGAGTCGGGCTCGTCGCTGCTGACGCTCGGCTTCGCCGTCGATCACCACGGGCCGGTGGTCGCTGCGATGTTCGTCGAGGCGACCATCGGCCTCGGCCTGGTCGCGCTCCTCATCAGCTTCCTGCCCACGATCTACCAGCAGTTCTCCCGCCGCGAGGTGCTGGTCTCGCAGCTCGACGTCCGGGCGGGGACACCGCCGACGCCCGTCGCCCTGTTCCGCCGGGCCGAGCGCATCGGCTGGATCCAGGAGTTGGACGAGTTCTGGCTCCAATGGGAACGCTGGTTCACCGAGGTCGAGGAGTCACACACCTCGTACCTGTCCCTGCCGTTCTTCCGCAGCCCGCACCCCGGACGCTCGTGGCTCACGGCGGCGGGCGCGGTCCTCGACAGCGCCGCGATCCGCGCCTCGGCGATCGACCTGCCGCGGTCGTGGCAAGCCCAGCTGTGCCTGCGGGCCGGGTACCTCGCGCTCCGGCACATCGCCCAGCCGTACGGCATCCCCTTCGATCCCGACCCGGCCCCGACCGATCCCGTCTCCATCACCCGCGACGAGTTCGACCGGGTCCTCGACGAGCTCGCCGCGATCGGCGTCCCGCTCCGGCCCGACCGGGACCAGGCATGGCGCGACTTCGCCGGCTGGCGCGTCAACTACGACGCGGTGCTGCTGCCACTGGCCGGGCTGATCATGGCCCCGTTCTCCCCCTGGTCGTCCGACCGCGGCATCAACTACCGCGTGCGCCTGGTGCGGGCCCACGCCCGGCGCAGCGGCTGAGTCGTCAGGCGGATGAGGTTGGTCGGTATGGTCGATGCAGCACGAATGGCCGCGACTTCCATGACCGACATTGCCGAGCCACGCACGAACGGGCAGGGCCGCCGGGCGGCCCGCCCGCCGTCGATCCTCCTGGGCGCGCTGGAGCAGCAGCGGGCCCTGGCTGAGCTGGTCGGCTTCGGCGTGTCGCTGCCCCTGTTCCGGCTGATGCCGACGGGCGACGGGCATCCCGTGCTCGTGCTCCCCGGCTTCATGGCGGACGACGCGTCGACCATGGCGCTGCGTTCGGTCCTGCGGTCCCGGGGCTACCGGGTCCACCGCTGGGGCCTCGGGCGGAACCTGGGCCCCCGCGCGTCGGTGGTGGACGGTCTCGTCGGCCGGTTCGACGCCATCCACCGCCAGAGCGGACGCCCGGTCAGCCTGGTGGGGTGGAGCCTCGGGGGGATCTACGCGCGTGCGCTGGCACGGTCGCGGCCGCGGGCGGTCCGGCGCGTGATCACCCTCGGCAGCCCCTTCCGCATGCGACGGGGTGACCGCAGCAATGCCTCCCGCCTCTTCGACCGGCTCAACCCCGGTCCGGGCCTGCGCGATCCCCTGGCGCTCGAGGAGCCGCCCCTTCCGGTGCCGTCGACCGCGATCTACACCCGCACCGACGGCGTGGCCCGCTGGCACCTGTGCATCGAGGCCGAGCGTCCCCTGGCAGAGAACATCGAGGTCAGGGGCAGCCACTGCGGGCTCGGCCACAACCCCGCCGTCATCCTGGCGATCGCCGACCGCCTGGCGCAGCCGGAGGGGACGTTCCGCCGCTTCCGGCCCCCGCGGGCGGCAGCGGCGCTCTACCCGCGACCGACGTGGTGGCGCGACGTCACTGACGGGGCCGGCGCGGCCTGACGGCCGTCCGCGCGCCCTGGCGACGGTTGCCCTGTCCTCTGGGCGTAGCCGGACGCTTCGCGCCCTTGCGGCGGGCGCCGTCGGTGCGGTGCCCGTTGGTGGGCAGCAGTTCGGTCAGGCCGTGGGAGATGCCCTCGACGAGGACGTCGATGTCCGGGGCACAGTCGTAGTCACCGGTCACCCCGAAGACGAGTTCGCCGTCGTAGGAGAAGATGGCCACGCCCACCCGCAGGGGCGCAGCGAGCGGCACGTACGGGCACGCTCGTACCATCCGCCGCCCGCAGAGGTACAGCGGAAACTGCGGGCCGGGCACGTTGGTCGTGACCGTGTCGAGCTGCCCCATGCGCCGCGCGGCGCGGGTGGCGACGCGGGCGCCGAGCGTCAGCAGCATCGGGGGAGCGAAGCCCGACAGCGACGTCAGCGCCTCGCCGGCGACGGCCTGCTTGGACTGCTTGAGGTCGTCGAGCTGCTTGCTGATCGCGGCCAGGCGTTCGACGGGGTCGTCGACGCCGACCGGCAGCTCGGCGAACATCGCCGAGACGCGGTTCTCCATGGTGCCGTCGCCGTGTGCGGGGCCCGACGCGGAGCGGGCCCGCACCGACACCGGCACCAGCGTCCGGATCACGCGCCCGTCGGTGGCCTCGCCGCGCGAGCGCAGCAGGTCGCGGAACCCGCGGGTGATCAGTGCGAGGACGACGTCGTTGACCGTGCCGCCGCGGGCGGCCCGGATCCGCTTGATATCGGCCAGCTCGGCGACCGTCCAGGCATAGCGGCGATGGGGCCCGATGGGGCCGTTCAGGCTGGTGGGCGGGGTCGGCTTGACGATCCTCGACAGCGCGACCGATCCGGTCGCCAGCACGCGCACGGTGTCGAGGGTGTGCCGCGGGCGCCGGACGACCGACCCCGCCGCCCGCACCTGCTCGTAGGGGCTGGTCAGCAGGTCGACGACGGCGTCCCGGGCCAGCCGGACCGGGCTCGGCTCGGGCCTCGGCTGCCATCCGTCCTGAACCGGCTCGGGTACCTCGGGCGACAGGTCCAGCAGCACCGCCAGGAGCTCGGCCCCGGACACGCCGTCCACCAGGCAGTGGTGGACCTTCGAGACCATGGCCCAGCGGCCGTCCTCCAGGCCCTCGGCCATCCAGATCTCCCACAGCGGCTTGGAACGGTCGAGCCGCTGCGACATGACCCGGCCGACGAGCCGGCGCAGCTCCGCCTCGCCGCCCGGCTCGGGCAGGGCCGTGTGGCGAACGTGGTACTCGATGTTGAAGTGCGGGTCGTCGACCCACACCGGGCGGCCGAGCGACAGCGGAACCATCGCCACCTTCTGGCGGTAGCGCGGCACGAGCGCCAGCCGGCCACCCACGGTGCTCGTCAGGTCTTCGTATGTTGGCGGCGGGCCCTCGAAGATCCCGACCGAACCGATGTGCATGTGGTTGACGTCGTCCTCGATGTGGAGGAACGACGCGTCCAGCGGGCTCAGGCGATCCATGGGCGTGTCCTCCTTATCGGGGGAAGGTGCTTACCTTCCTGGCGCCATCCAATCAGCCCTTTCTCGCCGTGTCATCAGGTTCGGATGCGTCGATCGAGGGCATCGGCCTCGATGTCCAGGCGCCGCAGCAGCCCGGGGACGATGCGGCGTTCGGCGCTGGCGCCGACGACGGGCACCGCCACCACCAGGTCGCCGTCCACCGTCCGCCGGGTGCCGCCGTCGTCCGGCTTCAGCGTCACGTCGGCTTGGCCGTGGAGGCGGCTGGGATCGGCCTCGGCCTCGAACGTGAGCCGACCGGCGCCGCTGCCCCGATCGAGCCGCAGCTCCTGTGCCCACGTGAGCCGCCGGTTGCCGAGGAGCCGGCGGGCGAGCGGGTCGAGGTGGCCGACGAAGTCGTAGCGCAGGCGCAGCACGGTCTCGGCCCCATCGCTCTCGGCGTCGACATCGAGCAGCTTCATGTCCGGCAGCTGGAGGTCGCGGTGGAACGCGGGGTCGGTCAGGCCCGCGATGACCGCGTCGACGAGTGCGGCGAATCGATGCTCGGCGGTGAAGTGCACGGCGACATCCTGGCAGGCCGCGATCGGCGCGACGAGGAGCGCAACTAGCGGGCTCTCGGTTCGCCCGCGGCCTGGTCGTACGCCTCGGTGAGGAGGTTGCGCAGGTCGTCGTCGAGGTCGGCGGGCTCGGCGACGTTGGCGATGTGGTGGTACCGCTCGCCATAGCGGACGACCTTTCGAACGATGGTGCGATGGCTGGCCGGGCGCCGCAGATAGAAGGACAGCGCGACCCAGCGCTGCCGGGGGCGTAACTCCGCGAACGTCCGCGGGTTCTTCAGGAAGATCCCCACGGACACCGGCTCGACGTGGACCGGGCCCACCTCATCGAGATGACCCATGACCGCGTCGAAGACGGGCCGTTCGTGCGGCGGGCCGGTGGCGAAGTAGTCGTCGAGCGCCATCGCGGGCGCGCATTCGTGCGACTGCCGGGCGCGGCCGAACCGGCGGCCGCACTCCGAGCAGGTCCATCCCCGCATCCGCTCAGCCTGGCCCAACCGACCGTCAGTCAGTCGGCCGGGCGGATGTCCAGCCCGAAGAGCTCCTCGAACCGGGTGTAGTAGGCGTCGTCGTCGCCCGCCGCGCCCAGCGCCACCCAGTCGGCGTCGGTCATGCGCTCGCGTCCCTGGATGAGCTCCGCGGCGCCCCACGACGTGACGTAGCGGAGCCGGGGCTCGTCGGTGGTGACTGCGTGGTGGATCACCTCGGCGACCTCGAACGGGTCGGTGGCGATGGGGATCCCGGTGGCGTACATCTGGAACATCCGCTGGTACGGGGCCTCGTACGCCCCGGTGGTGTTGGGGTAGTCGACGCTCTTGGCGAAGATGGCCGACTTGGTGATGCCGGGCTCCACGATCACGACCCGGATGCCGAAGGGCGCCAGCTCCTGGGCCATGCCCTCGCTGATCCCCTCGAGCGCCCACTTCGACGCGACGTAGGGCGACTGGGCCAGCGCGCCCACCCGTCCGGCCACCGACGTGATGTTGACGATGGCGCCGCTTCCCCGCTCGCGCATGCCCGGCAGCACCGCCTGCGAGCAGCGCACGGCCCCGCAGAGGTTGATGTTCATGACGTCGAGGTAGTCGGAGGGCTGCGTCTCCTCGACAACCCCGTTGCCACCGACGCCCGCGTTGTTCACCAGCACGTCGACCGGTCCCGCGCGGCCGTGGATCTCCTCGAAGCCCCGGCGCACGGACTCGTCGTCGGCGACGTCGAGCTCGACCAGGTCCACCTCGACGCCGCGCTCAGCGGACATGGTGCCGAGCTTGGTCGCCCGGCTGCGGTCCCGGACGGTGCCGATCACGGAGTAGCCCGCGGCGGCGAGGTAGATGGCGGTGGCGCGGCCGATGCCCGAGTTCGCGCCGGTCACGACCGCTACCGAGGCCATGCGCCCGACACTAACCAGGCTCCCTGGCCGGTGCCGCACGGGTAATCTGGACAGTCGGGCATTACCCCCATACTGTCGGGCCCGTGACCGCGCTGCTGGCCCCGCCCTGGACCTCGCTGCTCGACACGGACGGGGAGGAGTTCGAGCGCAACCGCGCCGACATGCTCGAGCAGCTGGCCGTGGTCGAGGACTTGCTCGACGAGGCCGACGCTGGGGGAGGGCCGGCCGCGGTCGAGCGCATGCGGTCGCGGGGGAAGCTGCCCATCCGGGAACGCATCGCCAACGTGCTCGATCCGGACAGCCCGTTCCTGGAGATCAGCCCCCTCGCCGGGTACGGCTCGGACTACACCATCGGTGGCGGCATGGTCGTGGGCATCGGCGTGATCGCGGGCGTGGAGTGCGTGGTGATGGGCAACGATCCCTCGGTCCTCGGGGGCGCGCTCACGCCGTACGCCATCAAGAAGTGGATGCGGGCCATCGAGATCGCTCGCGACAACGGGATCCCCTACGTCAGCTTCGTCGAGTCCGCCGGCGCCGACCTGCGGGTGGAGACCGGTGGGGGTGGCGGTGAGAGCCGCCGGCGCCGGGCGCAGACGGAGCACTTCGCGGAGAGCGGCCGTGCGTTCTACGAGATGATCGAGCTGTCCAAGCTCGGCATCCCCACCGTGTGCGTGGTGTTCGGATCATCGACGGCGGGCGGCGCCTACCAGCCCGGCCTGTCCGACTACGTGATCGTGATCGAGGAGCGCTCCAAGATCTTCCTGGCGGGGCCGCCCCTGGTGAAGATGGCGACCGGCGAGGAGAGCGACGACGAGACGCTCGGCGGCGCACAGCTCCACGCCGAGGTCTCCGGCCTCGGCGACTACCTGGCCACCGACGAGATGGACGCGATCCGTCAGTGCCGGGAGGTGATCTCCCACCTCAACTGGCGCAAGGCGGGGCCACCGCCCGCGGCCCGGGTCGACGAGCCGCTGTACGACCCCGACGAGCTGCTCGGCCTCGTCAGCCGTGACCTCCGTCAGCCGGTGGACGTGCGCGACGTGGTCGCCCGGGTCGTCGACGGCTCACGCTTCGAGGAGTTCAAGGGCCGCTACGGCGCGACGGTCGTGTGCGGCTGGGCGTCCATCCATGGCTACCCCGTGGGAATCCTCGGCAACAACGGCGTCATCTACCCGGAGGGCGCCGAGAAGGCGGCGCACTTCATCCAGCTCTGCAACCAGACCGACGTCCCGCTGTTGTTCCTCCAGAACATCACCGGCTACATGGTGGGCCGCGACTTCGAGGCCGGGGGGATCGTCAAGAAGGGCTCGCAGATGATCAACGCCGTCACCAACTCGACGGTCCCGCACCTGACGGTGATCATCGGCTCCTCGTACGGCGCCGGCACGTACGGCATGTCGGGACGGGCCTTCGGCAACCGGTTCACCTTCCTGTGGCCGACCGCGAAGATCGCGGTCATGGGTCCCAAGCAGATCGCCGGCGTCATGTCGCAGGTGCGGCGCGCGCAGGCCGCCCGCAAGGGCACCGAGTTCGACGAGGAGGAGGACGCCAGGGTCGTCGCCGCCGTCGAGGCGATCCAGGAGAAGGGCTCGCTCGCCCTCGTGGCGACCGGCGCCGTCAGCGACGACGGCATCGTCGACCCGCGGGACACCCGCACCGTCCTCGGCATGTGCCTGTCGGTGGTCCGCAACCGCCCGATCGAGGGCGCGTCCGGCTACGGGGTCTTCCGGCTCTGATGGAACGGCCGATCACGGCGCTGCTGGTCGCCAACCGCGGGGAGATCGCCCGGCGCATCTTTCGCACGGCGCGGTCGATGGGGATCAGGTGCGTGGCGGTCTATGCCGACGCCGACGCGGCGGCGCCGTTCGTCACCGACGCCGACGAGGCGGTCCGGCTGCCGGGCGGATACCTCGACGGGCCGGAGATCATCGCCGCGGCACTGGCGACCCACGCCGACGCCATCCACCCCGGCTACGGCTTCCTGGCGGAGAACGCCGCCTTCGCGGCTGCAGTGACGGACGCGGGGCTGGCGTGGGTCGGGCCCCCGCCCGATGTGATCGCGGCGATGGGGGACAAGCTGGCCGCCAAGCGCGCCGCGGTCGACGCGGGCGTTCCCACGCTGCCGTCGTCGGACGACCCCGCGGCCGACGGCGCTGTCGGGTACCCGCTGCTGGTCAAGGCGGTCGCCGGTGGCGGCGGCAAGGGCATGCGGATCGTGGACGGGCCGGCCGAGCTGGCGGAGGCGGTGGCCGCTGCCCGCCGGGAGGCGGCGAGCGCGTTCGGCGACGACCGGGTGTTCCTGGAGCGCTACCTGCCCCGCGTCCGCCACATCGAGATCCAGATCCTCGGCGACGCCCACGGCGGGCTGGTGCACCTCGGCGAGCGCGAGTGCTCGATCCAGCGGCGCCACCAGAAGATCATCGAGGAGTCGCCCTCGCCGATCGTCGAGGCCGAGCTGCGGGCGGCGATGGGCGACGCCGCGCTGCAGCTGGCGCGCTCCCTGGGCTACGTCTCGGCGGGCACGGTCGAGTTCCTGGTCGACGACGCCACCCACGAGTTCTTCTTCCTCGAGGTCAACACCCGGTTGCAGGTCGAGCACCCGGTCACCGAGGAGGTGACGGGCATCGACCTGGTCCGCGAGCAGCTGCGCGTCGCCGCCGGGGACCCGCTCGGGTACGGGCAGGCGGCGATCACGTTCCGCGGCCACGCGGTCGAGGCCCGCCTCTACGCGGAGGATCCCGCGGCGGGGTTCCTGCCCGCCACCGGCACGCTCGCCGCCTTCGCCCCGGCGGCCGAGCCGGAGGTCCGCTGGGACTCCGGCGTCGAGGCGGGATCGGTGGTGGGCCTCGACTTCGACCCGATGCTCGCCAAGGTCGTCGCCCACGCGCCGACGCGGGGCGAGGCGGCGGCACGCCTGGCCCGCGCGCTCGAGCGCCTCCACCTCGGCGGCGTGACGACCAACCGTGAGTTCCTGGCCGCAGCCCTCCGGCATCCGGCGTTCCTCGCCGGGGAGACGACCACCGACTTCATCGACCGGGTCGGCCCGCGCGCCACGCCGGGCCTGCCGGACGACGAGGTCGCGCGCGTCGCCACCCTGGCGGCGCTGTGGCTGCAGGGCGACAACCGGGCGCACGCGCCGGTGCTGTCGTCGGTGCCCACCGGCTGGCGCAACGCCCGGCTCCCGGCACAGAGCGCCACCCTCGCCCACGGCGACCGCACCGTCACGGTCCGCTATCGAGCCCGGCGCGACGGCTCGTTCGCTCTCGGTCCGGGCGATGACGACGGGGACGGTGACGCTGGGCCCCGCTCGGCTCGGGTCCATCGATGGACGCCGACGGCGATCGACGCCGAGCTCGACGGCCGGCGCTCGACGGCGCTGGTCACCCGCGACCGCGAGCGCCTCTACGTGCAGGCGCCGGGTGGCACGGTGGCGTTCGACGTCGTCCCCCGCTTCGTGGCGCCGGGTGCCGCGGCGGCGACCGGCGGCGGGCTGGTTGCGCCCATGCCCGGAATCGTGCTCGACGTCCGTTGCGGCCCCGGCGACGTGGTCGACGCCGGGCAGACCCTCGTCGTGCTCGAGGCGATGAAGATGGAGCACCACGTCCGAGCCCCCGCCGGCGGGGTCGTGGCCGAGGTGCGGGTGGCCAAGGGCGAGCACGTCCAGACCGGGGCGGTCCTGCTCGTCCTCGATGCGGTCGGGGAGGGCGAATGAGCGATCCCATCCGCATCGCCAACTGCTCGGGGTTCTACGGCGACCGCCTCTCGGCCGCCCGGGAGATGGTCGAGGGCGGACCGATCGACGTCCTCACCGGCGACTGGCTCGCCGAGCTGACCATGCTCATCCTCGCCCGCACCCGCGCCAGCCGGGGGCCTGGGGGCGGCTACGCCCGCAGCTTCGTCGTCCAGATGGAGCAGGTCATGGGCGCCTGCCTGGACCGTGGGATCAAGGTGGTGTCGAACGCCGGTGGGCTCGATCCGGCCGGGTGCGCCGAGGCCGTGAGCCAGGTCGCCGGCCGGCTGGGCCTCACGCCCACGATCGCGTACGTCGACGGCGACGACCTCCTGCCGCGGCTGGGGGAGCTCACCGCCGCCGGGGTCGACCTCGCCCACCTCGACACCGGCGAGCCGGTGGGGGACACCTCCCGGTTCGTCAGCGCCAACGCGTACCTGGGGTGCTGGGGCGTCGTCGAGGCGCTGCGGCGGGGCGCCGACATCGTGGTGACGGGCCGGACGACCGACGCCGCCGTGGTCTGCGGGCCGGCGGCGTGGCACCACGGCTGGGCCCGCGACGACTGGGACGCGCTGGCCGGCGCCGTCGTCGCCGGTCACGTCATCGAGTGCGGGACGCAGGCGACCGGCGGCAACTACTCGTTCTTCACCGAGGTGCCGGGCATGACCCGCGTCGGCTTCCCCTGGGCCGAGATCGCCGCCGACGGGTCCGCCGTGATCGGCAAGCACGAGGGCACCGGTGGGGAGGTGTCGGTCGGGACGGTCACCTCGCAGCTCCTCTACGAGATCGCAGGGCCGGCATACCTCGGGCCCGACGTCACGGCCAGGTTCGACACGATCCGGCTCGAGCCCGCCGCGCCCGAGCGGGTCCGCCTCCACGGCGTGCGGGGGGAGCCGCCGCCGCCGACCCTCAAGGTGGCGATGAACGAGCTGGGTGGGTACCGCAACGACATCGCGGTCGCACTCACCGGCCTCGACATCGAGGCCAAGGCGCAGCTCGTGGAGGACGCGTTCTGGGAGGCGTGCCCGTACAAGCCGGACGACTTCGCCAGCGTCACCGCCCGGGTGGTGCGGACCGACAAGGCCGATCCGGCCACCAACGAGGAGGCCGTCGCCGCGTGGCGGCTGACGGTCAAGGACCCCGACGAGCGCAAGGTGGGGCGCGCGGTGTCCAACGCCATGGTCGAGCTCGGCCTGGCGACCATCCCGGGCTTCTTCGGCCTCTCCGGCGGCCCGCGTGAGGCCCGGCCGTACGGCGTGTTCCGGCCGGCGCTGGTCCCCGCCGAGCTGGTGCCGCAGCGCGTGGTGGTCACGACCACGGGCGACCGCACGGTCGTCGATTCCACCGTGACCGAGGATGCCGCGCCGGCGGTCGACATCGATCCCGCTCCCGGGCCCGCGGCGGCGGCGCCCGCCGGCCCGACGGTGCGGGCACCGCTCGGCCGGGTCGTCGGCGCCCGCTCCGGCGACAAGGCCGGCAATGCCAACCTCGGGGTCTTCGCCCGCAGCGACCAGTCCTGGGCGTGGCTCGACGGGTTCCTGACCGTCGACCGGCTGCGCGAGCTGCTCCCCGAGACGGCCGGCCTCGCGGTCGACCGCCACCGGCTGCCGAACCTCCGGGCGCTCAACTTCGTGATCCACGGCCTCCTCCAGGAGGGCGTGGCGGCCTCGACCCGCCAGGACGCCCAGGCCAAGAGCCTGGGCGAGTGGCTCCGGGCGCGGATCGTCGACCTGCCCGCCGTACTCGTCCCCGATTCCACATGAGTGCCGTCATCGTCGACGACATGCGGCGGCGCCTCGCGGCTGTCCGTCGTCCGCGGCCGATCATGGGCCGGGACCGCGAACGTGCGCTGACCGGGCGCCAGCGGGAGCTGCTCGACCAGATGGAGCGCCTGATCGCGGGCGGCTTCGCGACGCTGACGATGGCGGAGCTGGCGGCCCGCCTCAACTGCTCGCTGCGCACGCTCTACGCCCTCGCCCCCAGCCGGGACGAGCTGGTCCTGATCGTCGTCGACCGCAACCTCTGGCGCGTCGGCCGGGCGGCACGCGACGCCGTCCGGGAGGATCTCGCACCCCTCGACGCGGTGCGCGCCTACCTGGAGGCGGCGACGGTGGCGGTCAGCGGGTGGACCGAGGCGTTCGCCCGCGACCTGGCGGCGGTCCCGGCCGCCCAGGAGCTCGAGGAGGGCCACAACGAGTACCTGTTCGACGTGACGCGGACGCTGCTCGACCTCGCCGTCGAGCGGGGCGACATCGCCGGCGTCGACACCGCCGCAGTCGCACGGGTGCTCGCCGGCCTCGGCCGGTTCTTCTCCCGCCCCCGGGTGATCTCCGGCCTGGAATCGTCACCCAAGGAGGCGGCCGACCAGGTCGTCGACCTAGTGCTGCGCGGCCTGCGCAGCCGCGCCGAGGAGGCGAGGACCACGGGAGGATGACCAGATGACCGATGTGCAGCGGGTGGCGGCCGACCTGCGTGACGAGCAGGACGCCCTCGACGCGATCGTGGCCGGCCTGACCGCCGAGCAGTGGCGGCTGGCGACCCCGAGCCCGGGATGGACGGTTGCCGACCAGATCGGCCACCTGACCTACTACGACGGGGCGGCCGCCACCGCCATCGAGGACCCGCCGGCGTTCAAGGAGTCGGTGGCCGAGCTCTTCGCCGACCCGGGCCGCATCGACAGCCTGACGCTCCACCGCCACCTGTCCACGCCCGACCTGCTCGACACGTGGCGCGCCACGCGTCGCCGGCTGGCGCGGGCGGCGGCCACCCTCGACGACGACCGCCGGGTCGAGTGGTATGGGCCCTCGATGGGCGCGAAGTCGTTCCTCACCGCCCGGCTGATGGAGTGCTGGGCGCACGGCCAGGACGTCGCCGACGCAGTCGGCGCCCGGCGGCAGGGCACGGACCGGCTCCGCCACGTCGCCCAGCTCGGGTTCATCACCCGCGGGTGGTCGTACGCGAACCGCGGGCTCGAGCGTCCGGAGGGCGATGTGCGGCTCGAGCTGACCGGGCCGTCCGGCGACCTCTGGTCCTTCGGCCCCGACGGCGTCGCCGACGTGGTGCGGGGCCCCGCCGAGGACTTCTGCCTCGTGGTCACCCAGCGCCGCCACGTCGACGACACCGCGCTCGAGGTCGCGGGACCGCTGGCCCGCGACTGGCTCGCCAGGGCCCAGGCATTCGCCGGGCCGGCCACGGATGGTCCCGCCCCGGGGGTCAGGGCGGTGCCCGGGGACACCCGGGGGAGCACGCCATGAGCGTGGTCGAGGCCGCCCGGGACGACAGGGGTGTCCTCACCGTGACGCTGGCGGACGAGGCGAACCGCAACGCCCTGAGCTCCCGCCTCGTCGGCGAGCTGGGCGACGCGCTCGACGCCGCCGAGGAGGATCCGGCGGTGCGGGTCGTCGTGCTCACGAACCGGGGGAGGGTGTTCTGCGCCGGGGCCGACCTGTCCGAGCGCTCGTCGGGGGCCCGCGCGGGCGGCGACCACGATCGCCCGGCAGCGGTGCGCCGGCCCGAGGACTTGTTCGGTCGGTTCGCACGGTCGTCCAAGCCCTACGTGGGCCGGATCGCAGGGCACTGCGTTGCCGGGGGCATGGGGCTCGCCGCGGCGATGGACATCTCGATCGCCGACGACGACGCCAGGTTCGGCTTCACGGAGGTCCGCGTCGGCGTGGCGCCGGCGGTCATCTCCGTGGTCTGCCTGCCCAAGTTGCGTGCCGCCGACGCCCGGGCGGCGTTCCTCCGGGGCACCCGGTTCACCGCCGCCGAGGCCGCCCGGATCGGGCTGATCAACGCCGCCGTGCCGGGTGACCGACTCGATGGCGAGGTCGCCGCCGCCGTCGACGACCTGTTGGCCGGCGGGCCCGGCGCCCTTGCCGCCTCCAAGCGATTGCTCGCCCAGGTGCCCGGCATGCCGGTCGACGAGGCCTTCGCCTGGACCGGCGCCCTGTCCGCCGAGCTGTTCGCCGGCGAGGAGGCGAGGGAAGGCATGCGGGCCTACCTCGAGAAGCGCCCGGCACCGTGGGTGGCTCGCGTGCCGGAGGGGGAGAACCCCGGACAGGGAGGCTGACCATGCGCACCGCCGCCACCGAGATGTTCGGGATCGACGTGCCGATCTTCGCGTTCAGCCACTGCCGTGACGTCGTCGCCGCCGTCACCAAGGCCGGTGGCATGGGCGTGCTGGGCGCGGTTGCCCACTCGCCCGAGCAACTCGAGATCGACCTCGACTGGATCGAGGCCGAGGTGGGCCACCGGCCCTACGGCGTCGACCTCATCGTGCCGCTGAGCTACGCCGGCTCCGAGGCCGGCGGCCTGTCGGTCGAGGAGGTCCGCGCCCTGATCCCTCCCGAGCACCGGGCCTTCGTCGCCGACATCCTCCGCCGCTACGAGGTGCCCGAGCTGCCCGACGCCGCCACCGGACCCGGCGGCGAGCCGTCGTCACGCAGTGGTCCCGTCGGTGACGCCGGCGCCGGCATGATCTTCTCGGCCGAGCGCGCCGATCCCCAGCTCGAGATCGCGCTCGCCCACCGGACCGCGCTCGTGGTCAACGCCCTCGGGCCGCCGACCGAGCACATGATCGATCGGGCCAGGGCCGAGGGTCGCCGGATCGGCGCGCTCGCGGGCGCGGCCCAGCACGCGGAGCGTCACGTGCGGGCCGGCGTCGATCTCATCGTCGCCCAGGGCTACGAGGCCGGCGGGCACACCGGCGAGATCGGCTCCATGGTGCTGATCCCGGAGGTCGTCGACGCCGTCGGCGACACCCCGGTGCTCGGCGCCGGCGGGATCGGTCGCGGCCGGCAGATGGCCGCCGCCATGGCGCTGGGCGCCGCGGGTGTGTGGTGCGGCTCGGTCTGGCTCACGACCGACGAGGCCGAGACCCACCCCGTGGTCAAGCAGAAGTTCCTCGCCGCCGGGTCGGCCGACACGGTGCGGTCGCGTTCCCGCACGGGCAAGCCCGCCCGCCAGCTCCGGAGCGCATGGACCGACGAGTGGGACGATCCGGAGACGCCGATGCCGCTCGGCATGCCCATGCAGCCCGTGCTCGTGGACGGCGCGTTGCAGCGCATCGACCGAGCGGCCCACCGCCCGGGGTCCGGTGCCGAGAAGCTCGCCAACTACTTCGTGGGCCAGATCGTCGGCACCATGAACCGGTCCAAGCCCGCGGCGCAGGTCGTCTACGAGATGATCGACGAGTTCATCGAGGCGACGCAGTCGCTCGGCCGCCAGCTCGACGCGGGCTGACCCACGACGCGGCGGCCGCAGCGTGGCGGCGCCGCCCAGGGCTACCGTCCGGCCCGCAGGGGTACATTGCCTGCGCCATGTCGATGCCGGCCGGGACTGGGAAGAGAGCCGCGGACAGGCTGCGCGATATCGAGTCGGTCACCGATGCGGGGCTCGCCCGGCTCTCGGTGGACGACCTCCTGGACGAGTTGCTCGATCGGGTTCGGGACATACTCGACGCCGACACGGCTGCGGTCCTCCTGCTCGACGCGCCCGCCGGCCAGCTCGTCGCCACCGCCGCCCGCGGCCTCGAGGAGGAGGTCTACCAGGGGACGCGCGTCCCCCTCGGGAGGGGGTTCGCAGGGCGCGTGGCGGCCGGGAAGCAACCGGCGGCGATCGAGGACGTCGACGCGGCCGACATCGTCAACCCCATCCTCCGCAGCAAGGGCATCCGATCGCTGCTCGGCGTTCCGCTGCTCGCGGGCGATCGCCTCCTGGGTGTGCTCCACGTCGGCACGCTCGCGCCCCGCAAGTTCGGCGCCGCCGACATCGACCTGCTCCAGATGGTGGCGGACCGGGTTGCGCTGGCCACCCAGGCCCGCCTCTCCGACACCGAGCACAGGGCGGCGGTCGTCCTCCAGCGCAGCCTGCTCCCCGAGCGCCTTCCGCAGGTGCCCGGCCTCGAGGCCGCCATCCGCTACACGGCCGGCGGCGAGGGCGACGTCGGCGGCGACTGGTACGACCTCTTCACGTTGCCCTCTGGCTGGGTCTGCATGACCGTCGGCGACGTCGTCGGCCGCGGGCTGCGGGCCGCCGCGGTCATGGGCCGACTGCGCAGTGCCGTGCGTGCCTACGCGCTCAGCACCCGGAGCGACCCGGCCGTCATCCTCGACCGGATCGACCGCATGCTGCGGCAGTTCGAACCCGGCGAGATGGCGACCGCCGTCCTGGGCCTGCTGGAGCCCTCGTTCGAACGCCTCCACCTGTCGCTGGCCGGTCACCCGGCGCCGGTCGTGGCCACCGGTGACGGCCCGGCCACCTACGTCGACGCCCCGGTGGATCCGCCGCTCGGCGTGGCCGCCGCAGTCGGTCGCCACGTGACGACGGTGGACCTCCCACCCGGAGGCGTCGTCTGCCTCTACAGCGACGGCCTCGTCGAGCGCCGCTCGGTGCCCCTGGACGCCCGCCTCCGCCTGCTGCGCGAGGCCGTGTCCGCACGCCCGGCCGAGGAGGTGTGCACGACGGTGATGGTGCACCTCATCGGTCCCGATCGGCCGACCGACGACGTCGCTCTGCTCACAGTCCGGCGGCTCGAGCTGGCGTCGGCCGAACCGCTGGACGTGACCGTTCCGGCGGTCGCCTCCTCGCTGCGCGACATCCGCGCCGCGGCCAAGCGCTGGCTGGCGACCGTCGGCGCGAGCCCCGAGGACGTGATGGACGTCGTGCTCGCGGTCGGGGAGGCGACGAGCAACGTGGTCGAGCACGCGTACGGCCCCGGCGGCGGCCTCGTGCACGTGCGCCTCGAGCTCCAGCAGCAGGACGTGCTCGTCACCGTCCGGGACAGCGGGCGCTGGCGGTCGCCACGCGGCGCCAACCGGGGCCGTGGCACGCACATCATCGAGGCCGTGACCGACGAGCTCACGGTCGACCGTCGCTCCGACGGGACCGAGGTCGTCATCCGCCGGCGCCTGCTCGACGCGGGCTCACGCCGATGACCACCGCTCGGGTCGACGTCGCGCCGGACGACGGTGGCGTCCGCATCGCCATCGCCGGGGAGGTGGACCTCGCCAACGCCGCCGCGGTCGAGGAACAGATCGTCGCCGCCATCACCAACCAGGTGACAAGCGTGTCGGTCCACCTCGGTGACGTCGACTACATCGACAGCGCCGGGCTGAGGATCTTCTTCGCACTGGGACCGCGCCTGGCGGCCCTGCAGATCACCCTCGAGCTCATCGTCCCCGTCGGCTCGCCGTCCCGGCGGCTGCTGGAGGTGTCGGGGCTACCGTCGCTGGTCACGCTGCGACCGCCCATGGACGGCGCTGCCCGCTGACAGGGAGGGACCGTGCCGTACGTCGTCCACAAGGTGGTGCTCGAGAGCGTGTCGGATGCATCCGGCCTGGCGCGCCTGATCGATGCGGGCGCGGTCTCCGCAGACGGCGTCGTCGCCGTCATCGGCAAGACGGAGGGCAACGGCGGAGTCAACGACTTCACCCGCATCCTCGCCGACCAGGCCTTCCGAGGCGTCCTGCTCGAGCGCGGCAGCAGGTCGCGTGACGAGGTCGAACGGATACCCATGGTGTGGTCGGGCGGGACCGACGGCGTGCTGACACCCCATGCCACCGTCTTCGCCCGCCAGGCGGGCCCGGCGGGTGAGGGAGGGGCGGCCGCGGAGCGGCTGTCGGTCGGGGTGGCCATGAGCGACGTCATCCTGCCCGAGCACATCGGCCGGCCCGCGATGGTGGCCACCGTGGCCGAGGGCGTCCGCCGCGCGATGGCCGACGCTGGCATCGACGATCCCGCCGAGGTCCACTACGTGCAGACCAAGACCCCCCTGCTCACGATGGCGACGATCGAGGACGCCCGGGCCCGGGGCGAGGACACGGTCACCGACGAGCCGCTCGAGTCGATGAACCTGTCGAACGGCACGACGGCGCTCGGCATCGCCGTGGCGCTCGGCGAGATCGAGACGCCGGCCGCCGAGGCGATCGGCCGCGACCTGTCGCTGTTCTCGAGCGTGGCGTCGTGCTCGTCGGGCGTCGAGCTCGACCGGGCCCAGATCGTGGTCGTCGGCAACGCCCCCGGTGTCAGCGGTCGCTTCCGGGTCGGGCACTCGGTCATGCGCGATGCGCTCGACGTCGACGGCATCTACGCCGCCGTCCGGTCGGCGGGCCTGGACCTGCCCGACCGCCCGGTGGCCGCCGACCTCGGCGACCGGCTCGTCAACGTGTTCATCAAGTGCGAGGCCGACCCCAGCGGACGCCTGCGCGACCGGCGCCAGGTGGCGCTGGACGACTCCGATGTGCACCATCACCGGCACATCAAGGGAGCCGTGGGCGGCGTGGCCGCCGCGGCCGTCGGCGACCCGGCGGTGTTCGTGTCCGTGGCCGCCCTCCACCAGGGCCCGTCGGGGGGTGGCCCCGTGGCCGCCGTGGTCGACGTCGGCGACGCCTGAGACTCGTCGCTCGACGTGACCCTCGGAGCTCGCACTGCGCCCCGGCGTGACATGGGGCATACTGTCGGCGACGACTTGGACCCCCTGGGCGCGGGCTCAATAGCCGTCGTTGGAAGTCACGGGTCGGGCGACTCGTAGCTAGCGGGGATCAGGCGATTCCAACGCTGGGGGGACGACTGGGCGTAGTCACGAAGGTTCATCGAGCCTCGGATCGGCGATTTGGTCGTAGGCCGAGTGCTCTCGCCGGCTCCGTCACGCGGAACGCCACGGTGGCCGTCGCCGGATTGACGGCCGCGGTCGTCGTGACGCGCCACGTCGGCGGACTGGTCGGCGAGCCGCGAATCCTGGCGATGGTTGCCGCTTCGACGAGCGTGGCGCTCATGGCCGCGCTGGCGCTGGTGTCCTACCTGTCGTGGCGCGCCGTCGCCGATCATCGGGCGCTCTACATCTCGGCCGCATGCTGTTGCTACACCACCTACTCGCTCGTACTGGGTGCGGTCGTCCCGAGCGTGTCGTCGGCCGAGCTCGGAGACGCCGGCGCGGCGTTCCAGCTCGCGGGGACACCGGCGGTGGTTGTCTTCGGCCTGGCCGCCGGTCGTGGCAGCGGCCGGTCGGTTCGCGGGATGAGGTCGCTGACGGCAACGCTCATGCTGGCGGGTGCGACGGTTGCCGCCGTCGCCCTCGGACTGTCCTTTACGCAGGTCACCGGCATCGACCCGGGTGCGCCCACACCATCGAGTGCCCGGTCCGGGCTATTCCTGGTCGCGGCGGCGTGGGGGATCGTGGCATTCGCGCATGCGTTGGCACCGCGGCGGTGCGGCACACGCGTGCCCTCGGCTTGGTGGGTAACGGCGGCCGGCATCGGCCTCGCCTACGCGATTGGGGCCGTCCCGGGGACATGGGCACACGCGGCTGCCTGGCTGACGATGACGGCGGCGCTGATCGCCGGCCTGTGCGGCGCTGTGATGGAGCTGGAGCGGCACTATGCGACGCAGCAGGACGAACTACGCGCCGGGCTCGTTCCGGCGACACCGCCGCTGTCCGCCGCCCCCGTGGTCGACCACGACCGCGCCGAGCTACGCCACGATGCTCGTGCGGCGCTGCTCGGCATCGAGGCGGCTGCGCAGGGCCTCAGCCGACATCGAGACCTCCTCACGCCGGAGCAATGGGACGAGCTGTCGAGTGGTCTGGTCGCTGAGGTGCATCGGTTGGGCAGCCTGATCGACGGTCGCGTCGATGCCACTTGCTATTTCGACCTCCGCGACGCGCTCATGCCAGTGATCTCCTGCGCTCGCGCCAAGGGGTTGCGGGTCGAGGTCGACGTACCGGCAGGCGTGGGCGTCGCAGGATCACCGCACGGGACCAGCCGGGCGCTCTTGTCGTTGCTCGACAACGCGCGCGTGCACGCGGCGGGATCGCACGTCAGCGTGCGAGCGGTCGTCGGCGGGCGCGAGGTCACCGTCCACGTCGAAGACCGCGGCCCGGGCGTGCCGGCCTCCCTACGTGGGTCGCTGTTCGACCGCGGCGCCCGGGACGCCACCAGCTCCGGGTCCGGGCTCGGGCTCCACGTCGCCCGTCGGCTCATGGAGGAGTCGGGAGGGTCGATGGCCCACGAGCCGCGCGCGGGAGGTGGCAGCTCGTTCGTGATGCGCCTCCCGTTGGCGGTGCGCCGGGACCGGCCAGTGCCCGGCACCGGGGCCCGGCCCGGAGCCCAGGCGGGCTCCCTGTGTCCTGTCCCGTGGTCCGGCCAATTGCCGAGGTCGGTCGCCGGCTGACCGTCCCATGAGCCGGCGCGTCCTGGTCGTGGACGACCACCAGTTGGTGGTCATCGGCCTGGAGCTAGCGCTGCGCGCCAGGGATTGGACCGTGCAGACCGCCAGCGGGCCTGACGCCGCGGCCGTCGTGGCTCAGGCGTGTGAGTTCGGGCCAGACTGCGTGCTGCTCGACCTGCACCTGGGCGACGAGCTGGGCAGCGGCGTCGAGCTGATCGCGCCGTTGAGGGAGACGGGTGCTGCCGTCGTGATGCTGACGGCCGAGACGGATGTGTTCCTGCTTGCGTCTTGCATCGAGGCCGGGGCCGAGGGCTGGATCGGCAAGGACGCCTTCCTCGATCGGGTGGTGGCGTCGATGGAGGACGTGCTGGCCGGCCACCCCCTCATGGGTCGGGCGGCTCGCGAGGCTCTGCTCGACGACCTGCGGGTCAGGCGCCACAGCCTCACCCACGCCCAGTCGCCCTTCGAGCGCCTGACGCCGCGTGAGCGCAGCGTCCTCGGCTGTCTGGCGGAGGGCCTGTCGGCGGACGAGATCGCAACGAGCCACTACGTATCGCTGGCGACCGTTCGCTCGCAGGTACGCGCCGTCCTACAGAAGCTCGGCGTGCGCTCGCAGTTGGCCGCGGTGGCGATGGTCAACCGTGCCGGGTGGAAGCCCGACGACGGCGAGCGAGTGGATTTACCCAATTCTGATGATGAGCGGCGGCGGCGGTGACTGCAGCGTGTTCGCGCCTCACCGCGCGTGGCGGGGGCGGACAAACAAGGAGCTTCGACTCGATGTACAGCTTCATCTCCCTGATCCTGGCCCGCATGACGGCGACTCGGGACAACGACCGTGGTGCCACCATGGTGGAGTACGGCCTGCTCGTCGCACTGATCTCGGTGGTCGCCATCGCGTTCATCATCACAATCGGCGACGAGGTCGCCACGGCGTTCAGTGACGTGGCGGATGCACTGACTGGCTGATAGCCGGCGGGAAGTCAGACAGGAAGTCAGGACGGGGCCGGACTGGCCTGGAGGTCGCCACCGATCCCCCAGGCCGCCCCGCCTACGTCGGTGCGGCGCGGACCAACAGGGAGCTCGGCGTTGATGAGAGTCAGGCGGGACGAGCGGGGCGCCAGCATGGTGGAGTACAGCCTGCTGCTGGTGTTCGTCGCTGTGGCGGCGATCACCGGCGTAGCGGCGCTGGGGCTCGAGGTCGCCAGCTTGTTCGAGGGCATCGACCTGCCGGGGTGAGAACGGCGAGCGCAAGAACATCTGAGGAGCGGATGGCGTGGCGACGCGTGTGCGGCACGACAACGGGGCGGCAATGGTCGAGCTCGCGCTCATCCTGCCCGTGTTGCTGGTGCTGCTTTTCGGCATCATCGAGTTCGGGCGTGCATACAACGCAACGATCTCGATGCAGGCCGCGGCACGCGAGGGCGCGCGCGAACTCGCCCTTCGTCACCCGGCCGGTGACGTCGAAGCCAAGGTCCGGGCCGCCGCGCCCTCGGTCGACATAGATTCGATCTCCCAGTCCCCGTGTCCTGCCAGCGGCGACGGCGAGGCTCGCGTCGTTCTCACCGAGGACTTCACGTTCGGCATCCCTTTCATTCCCCTCGGCACCAGGACCCTGTCGGCAACGGGGGTGATGCGGTGCGGTGCGTGATGCCATCGTCCGCCGGCACCGACCGGGGCATGGTGCTCGTCTGGGCCGCAGTCTCGTTGGTCGTGCTCCTCGGTATGGGCGCGCTCGTCATCGACGTCGGGGCGCTCTACCAGGAGCAGCGCGAGGTGCAGAACGGTGCCGATGCTGCCGCACTGGCCGTGGCCAAGGACTGCGCTCTGGACGATTGCCTCGACGAATACGGAACTGCGGATCACTACGCGGACGAGAACGCAAAGGACGATGCGTCCAACGTTCCACTCGTGTGCGGCGATGGGCCCGGCCTGGCCGCCTGCTCCGACCCGCCGCCCGACACCGACGGCGCCTCCGGTTGGGTCCACGTCGACACCTCGACCCACAACCCCAGCAACGAGGCCAACGACACGCAGGTCGACCTCGTGCTGGCTCCCGTACTCGACGCCGCCAACGTGGGCGAGACGGTCACCGCCAGCGCCGCGGCCGCCTGGGCACCCCTCGGCGCGGCGAGGACCATCCCGCTGACGTTCTCGACCTGCGAGTTCACCGCTTTCCGTGGCTCCCTCGACCCGCCCACCTTCCCGAGCGAACGGGGCTACATCTACTTGCGCGACACCACGCTGGCGGGCACCTGCGATGCCGGCCTGACCGGCGGCTTCGGCTGGCTCGATGTGGGCGATTGCGTGAGCCAGATCACCGCTGACCAATGGTTCGAGGACAGACCGGGCAGCTCTGTGCCGCCGGGGTGCAACCCGCGTGACTGGCGGAACCGCGAGGTGGTGATCCCCCTGTTCGACGGAACACGTGGCGTGTTCGGAACCGACGACGCAACCGACGACGCCGAGTACCACGTGGCCGGGTTCGCCGGCTTCAGGATTCTCGGTTACCGCTTCGATCGCGCCAACAGATGGAGGATCTTCAGGTGCCCGGGCACCACCAGCCGGCGGGTTGCGTGCGTCTACGGCGAGTTCACCCGAATCACCGCCACCGATGGCGAGTTCGGCGGCGGGGACGACTTCGGCGCCCGGATCGTGAAGATGATCGGCTGACTCGATGCCGGAAGGGACACCATGAACCGAAAAATCACCGGCGTCATCGTGGCCATCGTTTTGGCCGCGGTCGGCACGTTCGCCCTCGTGGGATACGTGCAGTCGGCCAAGGACGAAGCGGTGGCCGGCGAGCGACAGGTCGAGGCATACGTCGTGCGCACCGCGACCGCGAAGGGCGCGACCGTCGACCAGGTCCGTGACGCAGTAGAGAAGACCGAGGTTCCCGCCAAGGTACGGCCCGAGGACGCAGTGACCGACCTCGACGAACTCGACGAGGGCCTCGTCGCCGCGGTCGACCTGGCGCCGGGCGAGCTGCTCCTACGCAGTCGGCTCATCCAGGCCGAGGATCTCGCCCGCGCACAGGTGCCCGACGGAATGCAGGAGCTGACCGTTGCCCTGGAACCCGAGCGTGCCGTCGGCGGCAGTCTGCGAGCCGGCGACACCGTCGGCGCGGTGCTCTCGTTCGAACCCTTCGACCGGCAGGACGGCCAAGGGGGCGATGCTGGCGAGCAGACGCCCAACATGACCCACCTCACCTTCCACAAGGTGCTGGTCACAAGCGTCCAGTTCGACGAGAACGAAGCCGAGGCATCGACGTCGATCGGCGGTGGGAACGACAGCGGCGACGGTGACGACGAGGTGGAACGCGCCCCGAGCAAGAGGCTTCTCGTCACCCTTGCCCTCACGTCGCCGCAGGTCGAGCAGCTGGTCTTTGCCGCGGAGTTCGGGCACATCTGGCTGACGGCCGAGAACGCCCAGGCCGATGAGAGTGGCACCCGAGTCGTGACCCTGGGCGAGGTCTTCGGTCCGGCCGCAGCGCCGATCGGGGTGCCGCAGCAATGAACGCCAACGACGGTGTACGCGGCGGCCGCATCGTCGAACGACCGCCGGGACAGGCCGACGGAGCGGCGCCCCTGGCAACCGTGGCCGTGCTCAGTGGACATGCCGAGGTCATGAATTGGGTCGCATCCGTGCTGCAGGCCGACGTCCAGGTCCGGCTCCAGCAGTGGCGGAGTGGTGGACAGTCGCGGACGGTCGACGACATCGTCCACGAGGTCGCCGCCGACGATGTCCACGTCCTGTGCATCGGGGATGACGTGCCCCTGGAACTCGCGTTCGCCGTGGCATCGCTGATCGACCGGTCCCAAGCGCAGATCGGCGTGATCCTGTTGGCGGCGCCGTGGCCGGAGATCTGGCGCGGCGCCCTGCGGGCTGGCGTCCGCGACGTGGTCGACCCCAGCGGCGGTGATGGCGAGTTGCAGCCGACGCTGCTCCGAGCCCTCGAGCGAGCGGCGCGCCTGAGGGAGTTGCGTGCCGCAGCTGCTCCGGCCGCAGCACCCACCGGCAAGGTGATCGTGGTGTTGTCGGCCAAGGGCGGATCGGGCAAGACCATGGTCGCCACCAACCTCGCCGCGGTGCTCGCCCGCATCGTCCCGGGGTCTGTCGCCCTGGTCGACCTCGATGTCCAGTTCGGTGACTCGGCCTCGGCCCTCGGCCTCGTGCCCGAGCACACGATCGCGCAGCTGGCCCTCGTCCCCGACATCGACTCGACGACGCTGAAGGTGTTCCTCACCCCACACGAGCCATCTGGTGCCTTCGTCTTGTGCGGTGCGAACTCGCCGGAAGAGGGTGACTACATCACCGACAAGCATGCGGCGCGGGTGGTCGAGCTCTTGATGCGCGATTTCGCGTGCGTGGTGGTCGACACACCCGCCGGCATCGAGGAGCGCACGCTGGCGGCACTCGACTACGCCACGGACGCCGTGCTCGTGTCGACGATGGACGTCGCGAGCATTCGCAACCTGGGCAAGGAAATCTACGCGCTCGACCGTGTCGGCCTGCTGCCCGCTAACCGGCACTTCGTCCTCAACCGGGCCGACGCTCGGGTGGGCATCGACCTGGCGGACGTCCGGGCCGCCCTGCGCATGGAGATCGATGCCGCCGTACCCAGCTCGCGCAGTGTGCCGCTGTCGATGAACCAGGGCCGCCCGCTCGCCATGGACGATCCGTCGTCGCCCGCCGCCCGTGAGCTGGTCAGGCTCGCGCACCGCTTCGTGCCGGAACCGGGCAGGGACGATGCCCCGAGTGGCGACGCCAATGGGACGCATCCGCGACCGGAATCGACGACCTGGTTCCGTCGAAAGGGGCGTTGAGGTGCGAGCGTCGCGACGGGTGTGGGGCGGAGCCCCGTGGGAGGCACCGTCGTGAGCCTCTCTGAGCGGATGCGCGACCACGCCGGTAAACCCGACCGCACGGTGCTCGACCCCACCGCCGCGGCGTCGAACCGCCAGGTGGTGGTCACCGATGCGGTTGCGGAGCTCAAGGGAAGGGCTCAGGACGCGCTGTTCGCCCGGCTCGGGGTGCGCCTCTTCGACTCGACCCTCACCGAGGAGCAGCTCCAGGCATTCATTGCCCAGGAGATCACGGAGCTGATGTCGTCGACCACCGTGCCGCTCTCGGCGGCCGAACGGCGCCGTTTGGTCGAGGAGATCATCGACGACGTGGTGGGCCTCGGCCCGATCGAGCGCTACATCTCGGATGCGAGCGTCACCGAAGTCATGGTCAACGCGACGGACCGGATCTACATCGAGCGCGACGGCGTCATCGAGCAGACCGACTCGCGGTTCGTGTCGACCGACCACCTGCGGCGGGTGATCGAGCGGATCGTCGCCCAGGTGGGACGGCGCATCGACGAGTCGTCCCCCATGGTCGACGCCCGACTGTCCGATGGTTCTCGGGTCAATGCCGTCATCCCGCCGCTGGCGGTCGACGGTCCCGTGCTGACCATCCGCAAGTTCGCCCGGGACGTCTTGCGGATCGACGATCTCATCCACCTGGCCACGCTGAACCTGCACGTTGCCGCCTTGCTCTCGGCATCCGTGCGCGGCGGCCTGACCGTGATGGTGTCGGGTGGCACCGGTACCGGCAAGACGACGATGTTGAACGTGCTTTCGTCGTTCGTGCCCGAGGGCGAGCGGATCGTCACGATCGAAGACGCGGTTGAGCTACAGCTCGACCAGAGCCACGTGATTCGCCTGGAGAGCCGGCCCCCGAACATCGAGGGCAGGGGTGAGGTGACGATTCGCGATCTGGTGCGCAACGCCCTGCGGATGCGGCCGGACCGCATAATCGTGGGCGAGGTCCGTGGCGTCGAGGCGCTCGACATGCTCCAGGCGATGAACACCGGCCACGACGGATCGCTCTCCACCATCCACGCGAACGGTCCGCGCGACGCCATGGCCCGCTTGGAGACGATGGTTCTGATGGCGGGCGTGGAGTTGCCCAGCCGCGCGATCCGTGAGCAGATCGCGTCGGCGATACACCTCATCGTCCACCTGCATCGCTTCAGGGACGGGAGCCGCCGCGTCACCCAGGTGTCGGAGGTTGTCGGGATGGAGGGCAACGTGATCACGCTGTCCGACATCTACTTCGTCGATTACTCGGCCGGATTCGGGCCCGATGGTCGGTTCGAGGGCCAGCTGCGCCCGACGGGCGTCCGGCCGACGTTCTCGGACCACCTCGCCGACGTCGGCATCGTCTTGCCGGACGAGATGTTCGGCGGCCACGAGCTGTCGGCCTCCGGCTCGGGGTGGTGAGCACTATGGCTTGGCGCCGGGTCCGGTCGACGATGGGAGCGCCGACGCGGTGGCTGACCTCCGTCGGCGCCACGTCAGGTTCGTTGGCAATCGCCGGACTCGTGCTCGGCGGCGCCGCGGCCGGAGCGCAGGAACCGGCACCGATCCAGATCACCTCGATCGACGCCGCCGCCTACCCGAGGGTGTCCGCCGTCGTGACCGCTCCGACGGGCCTCGCCGGCGTCGACTACACCGCGGACGCCTTCGAGGTCCTCGAGAACGGACAACCGGTCGACTCGACCATCGAACGAATGCCAACCAGCACGCTCGAGGTGATCCTGGTCTTCGACACCTCTGGGAGCATGGAGGGGGCACCGCTGGCGGCAGCAAAGGACGCGGCCGACGGGTTCCTCGACGTCATGCCACCCGAGGTCAAGGTCGGCGTCGTCGGCTTCGGCCCGACGCCCACGCTGCTGGCGGCGCCGACAACCGACCGCAGCTCCCTGGCTGCCCAGCTGGCCAACCTGACGGCCGACGGCGAGACCGCTCTCTACGACGCCGTCGTACAGGCAACCTCGCAATTCTCGCCGGAGGTGAGCGACCGCGCCGTCGTGTTGCTGTCGGACGGCGGCGACACGGCAAGTGCGGCCGACCTGCGCCAAGCCGAGGCCGCCGCCGGCAGTGCGACGGTCAACGTCATCGAGCTGGTCACTCCGGAGAGCAGCCGGGCGGCGTTGGACGAGCTGGCGACTGCTGGCGGCGGCACCGTGTCTTCGGTGAGCGACCCTGCGGCGCTTTCGGAGCTCTACAGGGCGACGGCGCAGGCCCTGGTGAACCGTTACCGCGTCACCTACACGAGTGCGAGCCACGGTGCGACCGAGCTGACCGTCCGTCTGACCACCGACGAGGGGATGCGCGAGGCAACGAAGCAGGTGGAGCTTCCGCCCGCTCCGGCGCCGCCGCAGGCCCCAAAGCAGAGCGAAGGCTCACCGCCTACCGACCCCGGGCCCGTCAGACCGGAGAGGGACACCGCACCCGCCCAGACCGGACTCCTCATCGGGGCAACCGCCGTGTTCCTCGCACTCCTGACTCTCGGCTTGGTCGCGCTCCCCGCTGATCCGCGGGCGCGCCTCACTGCCGCTCGCCTCAGCGCAACGCACGCCGTGACCGAGGGCCCGAGCGTCTCACAGCTCACGCAGCGGCTTACCGCCGCGACCGAGCGCCTCCTCGATCGCAGAGGTCAGCGTCAACGCCTGGCCACTGCGCTCGAGGTCGCCGATATCTCTCTGCGAACAGGGGAATACGTCTTGTTGGCTGCGGTGGCCACGCTCCTCGCCGCCCTGGGCGGGTTTGCCATCGCCGGCGCCGTCGGGCTGCTCGCGGGTTTGGTGGCTGGACCGCTCTGTTCCTCGCTGCTCGTGCGCTCCATGGCCGACCGCCGCCGGGCCCAGTTCGCCGAACTGCTCCCCGACAACCTGCAGCTCCTCACCAGCTCCCTGCGCTCGGGATACGGCCTGCATCAGGCATTGGCCACCCTGGGCCGTGAGGCTTCAGAGCCCGCTCGCAGCGAGTTCCGCCGGGTGTTGCTCGAAGTCAGGGTCGGGCGCGACCCCGGCGACTCGTTGCGGGCGCTGGCCGACCGGATGGGCAGTGACGACTTCGGCTGGGTGGTCGGTGCCATCGAGATCAATCGTGAGGTCGGTGGCGACCTCGCCATGATCCTCGACAACGTGGGCGAAACCATCCGCGAGCGTCAGCGGTTGAAGCGCCAGGTCAAAACCCTCTCGGCCGAGGGGCGCCTGTCGGGCTACGTGCTCACCGCCCTGCCACTGGTCCTGGCCATGGCCATGGCGGTGATCAATCCCGGGTACCTGGCGGGCCTGCGTTCGGGCTTCGGACCCGTCCTCGTGGTGGGCGGAGCCGTGCTCCTGATGATCGGCTGGATCTGGATACGGCGCCTGACGCGTCTCACGTTCTGATGCAACTCGACCCGGAGGTGCACCCACCCACATGAACCTCATCCTCGTCCTCGGCTCGGCAGCGGTCGTCGCGTCGTTCGGTGCGCTCTGGTGGGCGCTGTCCGGTCCGCGCGTCGCGCGGACGCCGCTCGACCTGACCACCGGTGTCCGCCCCCCGATCGACGACGTGCGCACGATCACGCTCCGGGGGGGTGCGGGGGACCATGCGATCGAGCCGTTCATGGTTCGGCTCGGCCTGCTTGGGCGGCACTACACGCCACAAAGCATGAGCGCGGCCCTGGAGCGTCGGCTCCTGCTCGCCGGAACACCCCGGGGTTGGACACTCGAGCGGGTCCTGGCAGCCAAGCTCCTGCTCGGGTGCACGGGTGCGGTCTTGGGGATTTTCCGGTTCGTCATCGAACCCAGCGGTCTGAGCGTCGTCCTCGCGGTTGGCCTGGTCACCCTCGGCTACTTCGCTCCCGACCTCGTCCTGCGCCACCGGGCCGAACAGCGCCAGGAGCTGGTTAAGCGCACGCTTGCCGACACCATCGACCAGCTGACCGTGGCAGTGCAGGCGGGACTCGGGCTCGACGCCGCTCTCGCGCGCGTGTCGCGGAGAACCAAGGGACCACTCGGCGACGAGTTGGCTCGGGTCGGGCAAGATATCCGCGCCGGGATGGCGCGGAGCACGGCCCTGACGGCTATGGCCGAGCGCGTGCAGTTGCCCGAGCTTCGACAGGTCGTGCTTGCGCTCGCCCAGGCCGAGCGGCTGGGCGTGCCGGTGGCCAAGACGCTGACAGTTCAGGCCCACGAGCTCCGGGTCAAGCGCCGCCAGCACGCAGAAGAGCAGGCGATGAAGCTGCCGGTGAAGATCTTGTTCCCGACGGTTCTGTGCATCCTCCCCGCCCTGTTCATCGTCGTCCTGGGGCCGGCGGCGCTCAACATCTACGACAACCTGGTCAAGGGTTGAGCCCGATGGCGGATGTCATCGCTAGGCACTTGGGAAGGGAGGAGCTCCGCTCGGCCCTCACGATGCTCGTCGAGCTCCATCAGGCGGAGCCGGGCAGCCACCATCCATCCGGTCGTGCCACGGGATTCACGCCCCTCGACGACGTGCTGTGCGGCGGTGTGCATCCTGGTGAGCTGCTGCTGGTCGGGGGGAAGCCCGGGGTCGGCAAGACCGTCGCCTGCCTGCAATGGGCGAGGGCCATGGCCCAGCGCGGCGTCGTCTCGATCTACCTCTGCTACGAGCACGATCAAGCCACGCTGGTGGCACGGCTGCTGTCGTGTGAGCTGCGCGAGGCGGCCATGGCAGAGGGCCGGCACTTCGATCTCCGTCTCGACGAGCTGCATGGACGGTTGCGCGATGTCGCCGCCGGGACGTTGACGCTGCGGGAGGCACTCGACTCAGACCCGCTTCTCGGCGAGGCGGAGCGGCGGATGGCGGCGTATGCGGATCGGCTGGTGCTGTTCCAGGGCTCGGGAGGCCGCACCGACGTCGCCGCTGCCGGAGATGCCGTGAGTCGCTTCGCCGGCGAGCCGTGCGTGCTGTTCGTCGATTATGTGCAGAAGGTGCCGGTCCGACCCGACGGCATCACCGAGGGCGAGCGGGTCGGCCGGGTCGTGGAATCGCTGAAGGAGCTTGCGCTCGACCATGCCTTGCCCGTCGTGGCCATTTCGGCGGCGGATCGGGAGGGACTGAAGGCGCGCCGGGTGCACCTCCACCACTTCTGTGGGTCCGCGGCCCTGGCGTACGAAGCCGACGCGGTTGTGGTGCTCAACGACAAGCTCGACGTCGTCTCCAAAGCACACGTTGCGTACACCACCAACCGGATAGAGGAGTTCCGGCGCGAAGTCGTGTTCTCGGTCGAGAAGAATCGCAGCGGGCTGAGCGACGTCGACCTCGAGTTCGTCAAGGACTTCGGCCATTATCGCTTCGATCCCCTGGGAAGCTGGGTCGCGGAGCGGCTCTGGCGAGAGAACTCGATCGAGGCCTGAGGCGTGGCGTCGGCGTAGTGCGTCGGCCAGGGTGGCGCTGACCAGAAACGCCCGGAGGGTCGGAATGGCCCTACCATCCGGTGCTTGAACGTGCGGACGCCAGAGATGACCGGCGACACGGCGGCTGACCCCGGCGCGGCCGTTGCGAGCGTGCTCCTGCGCGACCTCCTGGCCGGACCGGTGCGCCCGGCGACCGTCATCGCCGCCGGGCCGGCGGCCACCTACGCCGAGGTCGGCGGACGGGTCCTGGCGATCGTGGCTCCCGGCGGGGTGCGCCTGCCGTGCGCCGTGGTGCTGGCGGGCGCGGCGCGGCTTCCCGCCGCGGGAGCCGGCCTCTCGGTCGGGGCCGGCGCCGTCCATCGGGATGGCTGCGCGGTCGTCGCCGTGCGCCGGTGGTTCGACCCCCGTGTGCGCCTGGCCCGCGTCGATCACCGGGCGCTCGCCCGCTTCGCTCGTGCGGTCCGGTCGCGCGGGACGGTCGACGGCCTACTGCCCGGCGACGCCGTCGACCGGCTGGCCGGCGGCCTGGGCGCTGGCGACGCGCGCGACGCGGTCACGTCCCTGCTGGGCCGGGGGTCGGGCCTGACGCCCGCCGGCGACGACCTGCTGGCGGGGGCCCTCGCGAGCCTGCGGGCGCTGGATCCGCCGGCGGCGGACGACCTGGGGACGGTCGTGCGGGCGCTGGCGCCGCGCCGCACCACCCGCCTGTCGGCGGCGCTGCTGGAGGCCGCCGACGTGGCTGCGGTGGTCCCCGAGGCCGCCGGTGTGCTCCGCGCCCTGGGGGGCGCCGGGGACGTCGAGGCCGCCGCCGGCCGGCTGGTCGACGTCGGCCACACCAGCGGCTGGCACCTGGCCGCCGGGCTGCTCGTCGGCGTGACCCACGCCAGGGCCGGGGCCGGGGCGCGCGCCCGGGCGGCCCGCCGGAGGGCGTCGTGACCGAGGTCGTGCGCGTCGAGCGCGGCCGCTACCAGGACTCGGTGACGCTCATGCGGGCGAGCGCCGCCGCGCAGGAGATCCCCGGCGTGGAGACCGTCATCGCGGCGATGGGCACGGACCTCAACCGGGCCCTGCTGGTCCAGGCCGGATTCCCCGATCCCGAGGCGACGGCCGACGACCTGGTCGTGGCCGTGTCGGCGGACGGGTCCGCACCCGCAGAGGAGGCCGTCGCCGCGATCGACCGGCACCTGGCCGAGCGGAGGGCATCGACCCCCGGCGCCCACCAGCGGCCGGCGCCGCGCACGGTCGAGTCCGCCGCGGCCAGGGCGCGCGACGCCGGCGTCGTCGTGGTCTCGGTGCCCGGCCCGCACGCCTACGTCGAGGCGGCGGCCGCATTGCGTTCGGGGCGGCACGTGATGGTCTTCAGCGACGGCGTCGACGTCGACGCCGAGGTCGCGCTCAAGCGGGAGGCCACCGCGGCGGGCCGCCTGGTCATGGGGCCCGACTGCGGCACGGCGATCCTCGACGGGGTCGGCCTCGGCTTCGCGAACGTCGTGGTCCCCGGGCCGGTTGCCCTGGTGGCGGCGTCGGGCACGGGCGCGCAGCAGCTGTGCTGCCTGCTCGACGGCGCCGGGATCGGCGTCCGCCACGTGATCGGGGTCGGCGGCCGCGACCTGGCGTCGGCCGTCGGCGGCGTGTCGACGCTGGCGGCGCTGGCGGCGCTCGACGAGGATCCGGCGGTCGAGGTCATCGGGCTGGTGTCGAAGCCGCCCGATCCCGAGGTGGCCGAGGCCGTGACCGCGGCGGCCGCCCGTTGCCGGACCCCCGTGGTGGGGGCTCTCGTCGGACCCGGCCGGCCCACGGTGACGGACGCCGCCGCCGAGATCGCCCACACCCTGGGCGCAGCTGCCCCCGACCCCCAGTGGTGGCGACCGGCGGCCGACCCCGGGCCCGCCCGGCCCGGCCCCGTGCTCGGGCTGTTCAGCGGCGGCACGAATGCGGCGGAGGCGCTGGTTGTCCTGGAGGAGCGCCTCGGCCCGGTGCTCTCCAACGTGCACCACGACGCGGCGAGGCGGATCGGTCCCTTCGACCAGGCCGGCGCCGCCCACGCAGTGTTCGACCTGGGCGACGACGCGCTGACGGCGGGGCGGCCACACCCGATGATCGACCCGGCGGCGGTGGCGGACCGGATGAGGAGCGCCGCCGGCGACGACGCGGGCCCCGGCGTGGTGCTGCTCGATGTCGTGCTCGGCCACGGCGCCCACCCCGACCCGTCCTCCGTGCTGGCGCCCGCGCTTTCCGAGGCGCGGGCGACCGGCGCGGCCACCGTCGCCGTCCTGGTCGGCACGCACGGCGATCCCCAGGGCCTCGACCGCCAGGCACGCGCGCTGGCGGACGCGGGTGCGATCGTCCACCGCAGCAACGCCCGCGCCGCCGCAGCGGCCGCGGCGCTGGCCACCGGCGTGGGGGCCGAACCCGTGTCCACCAGGTCGGGGCCACGATGAGCGCCGGTCCGAGCCCCCTCGCCGACCTGCTGGTGGCGCCCCCACGCGTCATCACGGTCGGGGCCCCCACGCTCGACGAGGCGCTGGTCGCGCAGGGCGTGCCCACCGTGCCGGTCGAGTGGCGGCCACCGCCGGCGGCCTCGGCTGCGGCCGTCGCCGCCGTCATGGTCGATCCCCGCACCGCCCAGGCCAACCGGACGGCCGTCGACCGGATGGCCGCGGTCCGGCCCCGGCTCGTCGACGTGCGCCCCGCCGCCGAGCTCGTCGGCATCGCGCGTCACCAGCTGCTGCACGCCGGCCCCCCACTCGACTGGGCCGCGGCCTCCGGACCGATGCGGGGGGCGATCGTCGGTGCGTGCCTCTACGAGGGCTGGGCCGACACGCCCGACGCCGCCGAGCGCCTCGCCGCCTCGGGCGCGATCGAGCTGTCGCCGTGTCACGACCATGCCAGCGTCGGCCCCATGGCCGGCATCGTGAGCCCGTCCATGCCGATGTGGGTGCTCGAGGCCGACGGGCGCACCAGCCGGAGCACCCTCAACGAGGGCCTGGGCAAGGTGCTGCGCTACGGCGCCTTCGGCGACGCGGTGACCGAGCGGCTGCGCTGGATGGAGCGCGTGCTCGGGCCGATCCTCGCGTCGGGGCTGCGGCGCCACGGCCCGATCGACGTCGGGGCGCTGATCGCCTCGATGGTGGCGATGGGCGACGAGGGCCACAACCGCAACCGGGCGGGCACGTCGCTGCTGGTGCGGGCCCTGGCGCCAGACCTGGTGCGCACGGTCGGGGACGGCGCGCCGGGCAACGCGGCCGGCGACGTCGCCGACGTGCTGTCGTTCATCGACGCCAACGACCACTTCCTGCTCAACGTGGTCATGGGCGCGGCCAAGCTGATCGCCGACGCCGCGGCCGGCGTCGCCGGCTCCAGCGTCGTCGTGGCCATGGCCCGCAACGGCACCGACTTCGGCGTCCGGGTCGCCGGCACCGGCGATCGCTGGTTCACCGCTCCCGCCGCGGTGCCCGAGGGGCTCTACCTGGGCGGGTTCGGCCCCGACGACGCCAACGCCGACATCGGCGACTCGGCGATCACCGAGACCGTGGGGCTGGGCGGGTTCGCCATGGCCGGTGCCCCCGCCATCGTGCAACTCGTGGGGGGCGACGCCGGCGACGCGCTCGGATGGACGGAGCTCATGTACGAGCTGACGCTGGCCGAGCACCCGACGTGGACGCTGCCGGCGCTGGGCTTCCGCGGCGTGCCCTTCGGGATCGACGTGCTGCGCATCGTGCGGACCGGGGTCGTACCGATCATCAACACCGGGATCGCCGGGCGCGTGGCCGGAACCGGGCAGGTCGGGGCGGGGCTGGTGCGGCCCCCGCTCGAGTGCTTCACCGCGGCGTTGGCGGCGCTGGCCGAGTCCGCCGAGTCGGCCGGGTCGGCCGAGTCCGCGCAGGCGGGTGGGCGATGAAGCCCCCGCCCTTCGTCTACCACCGGCCGGCGTCGATCGAGGAGGCGACCCGGCTCCTGGCCGAGTTGGGAGACGAGGCGAAGGTGCTGGCCGGCGGCCAGAGCCTGGTGCCGCTGCTGAACTTCCGGCTGGCGGCCCCCGCCCACCTCGTCGACATCAACGGGATCGCGGGGCTGGACCGGCTTGACGGGGCCGATGGCGCGATCGAGGTCGGCGCCACGGTCCGCGACGCGCGGCTGCTGCGCGAGCCGGGACTCGCCGCCGCCCATCCGCTGCTCGTCGAGGCCACGGGGTGGATCGCCCATCCCGTGATCCGCAACCGGGCGACCGTGTGCGGCTCACTGGCGCACGCCGACCCTGCGGCCGAGCTCCCGGCGGTGCTGGCCCTGCTGGCGGGCGACGTCGAGGCGGTCGCCTGGCGGCACGGCGCCCTCTCGTCGCGGCGGGTGCCGGCGGAGGCGCTGTTCACAGGGCCACTCCAGACCACGCTCGACCCCGACGAGCTCGTCGTGGCGGCGTCCTTCCCGACGTTGGCGCCGGGCACCGGCTGGGCGGTCGAGGAGCTCGCGCGCCGCCACGGCGACTACGCACTCGCGGGCCTGGTCCTCACCGTCACGGTCGACGGCGACGGGCAGCCGGCGTCGGGCCGGGCGGCCTACCTGTCGTGTGCGCCGACGCCGGTGGTGCTGGACATCACCCCGGCCCTGCGTCGTGCGCGCAACGACGTCCGGACCGCGCCCGTGTACGACCTGGTCGCCTCGTCGCTGGACCCGACCGACGACATCCACGCCACGGCCGCGTACCGGAAGCACCTCGCCGCCACCCTGACGGTGCGCGCCGTCGACCGGGCGCTCGAGCGGGCCCGGGCCGGCGCCCCCCCATCCGAACTTGCGGCGGTTGGCGACCCCATGGGGGCCCCAAGCACCGCAAGTTCGGGTTCTGGCGGAGGGAGGGCCGAATCGTGAGCGAACTCGTCCGTGCCCCCAGCCCGCACGACCTCCACGAGGTCGTGGTGACGGTCAACGGCGTCACCCGGTCGGCACGCGTGCCGGCACGCCGCCTGCTGTCCGACCTGCTCCGCCACGACCTCCGCCTGACCGGCACGCACGTCGGCTGCGAGCACGGCGTGTGCGGTGCCTGCACCGTGCTGCTGGAGGGCGAGCCCGTCCGCTCGTGCCTGACCTTCGCGGTGATGGTCGACGGCGCCCGCATCACCACCGTCGAGGGACTGGCGGGACCCGACGGCGAGCTCGGCCCCGTGCAGCGCGCGTTCCGCGAGTGCCACGGGCTGCAATGCGGATTCTGTACCCCGGGATTCCTGCTGCTGGCCACCGAGCTGCTAGCCCACATCCCGGAGCCCGGTGACGAGGAGATCGCCGACGCCCTCGGGGGCAACCTGTGCCGCTGCACCGGCTACGTCAACATCGTCCGCTCGGTCAGGCGGGCGGCCGAGCTGACGCGTGAGCAGGAGCCGACTTGATGACGACGTTTCTTCGGGGGCTGCGCCCCCGCACCCCATCGTCGCCCGGCTCGCTGGCGCTCGCTCGGTCGACTGGTCAGGAGCTGCGCTCATGACCACCCAGTGGTTCGGCGAGCGGGTGGAGCGGCGGGAGGACCAGCGCCTGCTGACCGGCGCCGGGCGGTTCCTCGACGACGCCGGCCACGATGCCCTCGGGGTGGCGTTCGTGCGCAGCCCCCACGCCCACGCCCGCATCACCGGCGTCGACGTCGCGGATGCCCTCGACGTCGACGGCCTGGTGGCCATCTACACGTGGGACGACCTGCCCGGCCGCCTGGCGGATCCGCTGCCGCTGCTCATCCCGCACCCGGACCTCACGCATCCCCGGACGCAGTACGCCCTGGCCCGCGGCGAGGTCAACCACGTCGGCGAGCCGGTCGCCATGGTGGTGGCCGACGACCGCTACGTGGCCGAGGACGCCGCCGAGCGCATCGTCGTCGACTACGAGCCGCTCCCCGCCGTCGTCGGCATCGGTTGCGCCCGCGCCGCCGAGCACCTGGTCCATCCCGACGTGCCCGGCAACGTGGCCGCGGTGACCACGCAGGAGCTGGGCGACGCCCGGGCGGCGATCGCCGACGCGCCGCGCGTCCTCGAGTTCGACCTGGCGATGGAGCGGTCGCTGTCGTCGCCCCTCGAGGGCCGGGGCGTCCACGCCCGCTGGGACGCCGACGACCAGCGGCTGCGGATCCGTACCTCGACCCAGACCTCGACCGGCGTCCGGGCCGCGGTGGCCAACATCTTCGGGCTGCCCGACGTGGCCGTCGAGGTGATCACCCCCGACGTCGGTGGCGGCTTCGGCACCAAGGTGGTGCACCCCTACCCCGAGGAGGTCCTGGTCCCGTGGGCCGCTCGCATGCTGGGGCGCGAGGTCAAGTGGGTCGAGGACCGCTACGAGCACTTCGTCTCGGCGACCCACGAGCGGGGCCAGGAGCACCACGTGCGCGTCGGCTTCGACGACGACGGCGTCATCCTCGGGCTCGACGTCGAGTTCTGGCACGACACCGGCGCCTACACGCCCTACGGCATCGTCCTGCCGATCATCACCGCCACGCAGCTGCCCGGGCCGTACCGGCACCGCCACTACCGGGTCACGTTCACCTCGCTCTACACCAACACCGTGACCTGCACGCCGTACCGGGGGGCCGGGCGGCCACAGGGCTGCTTCGTGATGGAGCGCACGGTCGACCGCATCGCCGAGGAGCTGGGGCTCGACCGCGCCGAGGTGCGGCGGCGGAACCTGATCGGCCCCGACGAGTTCCCGTACGACTTCGGGATGGTGTTCCAGGACGGCCGGCCCCTGATCTACGACTCCGGCAACTACCCGGCGGTGCTGGAACGCGTGAAGGACCTCGTGGGGTGGGACGGCTTCGCCGCCGAGCGCGAGGCCGCCGCCGCCGAGGGCCGCCGCCTGGGCATCGGGCTCGCGTGCTACGTCGAGGGCACCGGCGTCGGTCCCTACGAGGGCGGCCACGTCCACGTCGAGACCAACGGCCGCGTCATGGTGGCCACCGGACTCACGTCGCAGGGCCAGGGGCACGAGACCGTGTTCGCCCAGATCGTGGCCGACGAGCTCGGGGTGGACGCGGCCGACGTGTACGTCACCACCGGGGACACCCGCCGCTTCCCCTACGCGGTCGGCACGTACGCCAGCCGGGCCGCGGTGATGAGCGGCAACGCCGTGGCCCTGGCCGCCCGCCGGGTCCGGGCCAAGGCGATCCGGATCGCGGCCGAGGCGCTGGAGGCGGCACCGGAGGACCTCGAGATCGCGTCCGGCGTGGTGCACGTGCGGGGGACGCCGAGCCGCGGCATACCGCTCGCGCAGGTGGCCGTGCTGTCCAACCCGCTCCGCTACGCGTTCTCCAAGGAGGCCCAGGCCGCCACCCAGTTCGCGTCGCCCCCCGACCCCGACGTGCCGCCCGTCCCCGACGACGAGGAACCGGGGCTCGAGGCGCGCGACTACTACTCGCCGGTGCGCTCGACCTTCGCCGCGGGGATGCATGCGGCCGTGGTCGAGGTCGACGCCGACACCGGCGACGT
>Ga0081455_10000703_pt1 | contig 43484 bp, 49 predicted proteins | sample TabmetS3T2R1_FD_70207 | JGI IMG/M metagenome (GOLD analysis project Ga0081455, IMG submission 70207) | Tabebuia heterophylla rhizosphere microbial communities from the University of Puerto Rico - S3T2R1 | ecosystem: Host-associated > Plants > Roots > Rhizosphere ... | reverse complement strand
TAGAGGAGTAAACAAAGACACGCATTTATGGCAGAGTTAGATTGGACAGGAGCACCGATGAAGGAGGGGCAACGTTACGGAGGGCGTCCAGAACATTGCGCTCCGGAGCCATTACAAGAGGAGAAACCTTCTGCCAATCAGAGGCACCGCAAGAAGCGCTTCAGTCCGGAGGGACTCGCAAATCTAAGAGCGTCAATGCTTAAGGCGAGGGCAATACGAGACGCCAAGAGGGCAAAAGAGAAGGCAAACGCTTAGACTTCATATGAACACTCTTGTCCGATGTTATTGCTAACTTCCTCCAATCCCCGCACTTACAGAAACACATATGAGAGTGCGTTGCTATACGTCTTCATCGGATAGGCAAAGCGCTGCCGTTTCACACGCTGGCCGGATGGCCGCAGCTGCGCCGGACCCAGGCACCACCGGGGGCACCACCCCCCGCGTCGTCGAGGCGGCGGGTGTCGCTACCTCTCACGGAAGGGACGCGCACGCGGAGCGTTGGACAAAAGGTTGGACAAGTGCGGTTGGACACTAATGGTTGGACATGAGTAAACAATTTATGGGGTGAGTATGCAGACTACGCAAAGCGGTGGCCCGAGCCGGCGGTATTATTACCGGAGGTTACTGCCGCGAGTGAGGGCGTTGCAGGCGGGGACTGAGCGGGTGCCGGAGTATAGGCGGGACTACCGCGAGAACTTTGCGGGGTTATGGGAGCGGGTGCGTCCGGACATCATGCGATCGCAGCTAAGCCGGGAGGGGAGACCGAAGGCGTTTCAGCAGTTTGATCCGAGGCCTTTGCCGGTTTTGGACGTGGAGATGCTGCCTGGGGGTCGTTTTGTGCCGGTGCAGCGGCATTACGCGCCGGAGTATGGGCGTGAGGACGAGGTGGTGCTGGCGCAGGAGGGGGTTGAAGAGGTGGACGAGTTTCCGCCCCGGCCGTGGAAGGGGGAGGGGGCTGATCCGCTGGCGTTTGTGTTTGGGCGCCGGAGCGCCAGGGCGATGCGGGGGAAGGGCGGCTGGAAAGAGGTGCTTAAAGAGCTGGTGCCCTTGCTCGTGATGGGAGGGGGAAAACCCTTTTCGCGGATAAGCCTTCGCCCGCGTGGGCTAATAGGCGGGCCAGAGGGGATGCCGCGTGTTCTGCCGCCGCGGCCAAAGGAGTTACCGCCTTTGACGCCGGAAGAGGAGGCGGCGCTATTTGAGAAAGCTGGTGCGCCGATGCCGAAGGAGGTTAAGCCATCAAAACCGAAACTGGAGGACATCTTGGACGAGGGGGAACTGCCTCCGAGCATAAACAAGTCTTCTCTCGGTTACGCTATTGAATCCAAGGAAGGCACACGCCACTTCGAGCATCTCCAGGACGCCATGGACGCGCTGGGGCGTCAGAAGCATCCAAACAGCCCGTTTTACGAGGAGCCGCTTGAGGATCTTGGGCAGCACTCGCTTGAAGCACGGATAATGCAGCGCCTGAGGATCAGCAGGCAGGAGGTTCAAGATACGGCGGACGATCACGGTGTGAGCGATGCGGACTATGAAACCTGGCTTCGTAACTGGGCAAAGAATCCGGACTCCATTGAACCATCAAAACCAGAGGAGGTGGACGTGGGGCCTTACGACGAGGCAGCGTTTCAGGAGAAGTATCCGGGATCAAAGCCGGGGCAGGAGCCGAAAGAGCTTGATCCGATGGAGGATCTTTCCATGCGGCTTTTCGGGAAACCTTCCAAGGACCTGAATCAGCAGGAGTCACAGAAGCTGTGGGACGAGTTTCACGCTGATCCGGAGGGGCGCTTCCGTGATAGTCTGCAACACGCCGAACGAGTGGAGCTTGAAGCGTTTGAGGAAAACCTTACTGATCGGCACCGCGATCTGGAGAAGCAGATTAGCGAGAAACTTGGTGGCGACATTGATGAAACACGCTGGCACTGGGATGCCACCTTAAAGGCGATGACGCCGGAGGAATACGAGCAGCATCTATTGGATAAGCTCAACGAGATCGAGGGCGTAAAGCAGGCTTACGAGTCGTATGATCTGAACGCGGGGGAAGAATGGAAGGCGGGAGAGAATCTGGCCGAGGACCGGCGTGTTGAAGATTTGGCACGAGAAAAATACGGCATGGGTCCGCCGAGGCATCGTCCTGACGCCGGCCCGCTTCCGCCGGAGGAACGTGCTGCGCTGGAACCAACCGACGAGGAACTGACTCCAGGCGGGTTAAAGGAGGCGATTAAGCGGCGAGGTCCGGAGGGCGCTGGTGGGACAACACCTGTCCAACCCCCTCCAAAAGGTGGTGCACCGGGCGGGGAGCAGCAATACCCAAAGCTTTCCGGTTCGGCGGAGAAAATCATGCGTCGGAACCTGAAGAAACTGGGATGGACCGACGACCAGATTGATAACCAAGCAGCGTCGGTGGAAGGATTGCATATAGGACTGCTTAAATCAGGCGGCGCCAAGGAGCAGGCAATCATTGACGCGCTGAAGCAGAAAGGATTGGATGCTACGCTCAACTCGTTTACCGAAGCCGCACGGGAACTGAGGAACAAAGGGGACACTGCCGGTCTCAATGAACTGATAAACAACTGGCACGACAAGCTGCTGGATCTTCCGGACAAAAAACTGATCATCGAGGCTGAAGGACTTGCCCCCGGAGAAGCGGAACAGATAAACAAGGCGATCCAAGGGGCGAAGAAGCCAAAAATCACTCAGGGGTTTAAAAACTGGAACGAGACACACTGGGAAAAGGAAGCTGGAATGGATCCGGAGCACGTCAACGATCTCCGAGACGTGGCAACGAAGAACAACATGACAGCCGAGCAGTATCACCAACTCCTCGACGCCTCGGCCGGCAAAGGACCGCCGGTCTGGCTGGGTCCTGGTGAACCGCCGGCAGATTTGGCGCACCTCTTTAAGCCTGGCACAACGATTGAGAAAGGTTCAGGTGACTTCGGGCAATGGTTTAAGAAAACCTACGGCGCCGAGCCGCAGAATGTCCCGCCTGACGCCTTTGAAGGCACGGCCAGCCACGAGGACTGGATGGCGTATCTAAAGAGCCTCCAACCCGCTCCGGGGAGCGAATACAACTGGCTCTTCAACCCCGAAAAGCCTTCAACCGACCCTTTTCCATACAAAACCCCTCCGCACTTGGAGGGCACGCAGGAAGGTCTTCCGCCGGGAGCGGAGGAAGGCTACCCGCCTTGGTGGCTTTTTCAGCGTGGCACGGCCCAGGTGCCCAACACCGACTCGGTGCCGGCCATGCTTACGCCAGGTGAAGCGGTGCTTAACCGTTACGCAGCGGAGATGTTCGGCCGCGGGAAGATTCGGGCGCTTAACCAGCTGGGCAGTTGGATCGAGCGGATGCGTTATTTCGGCGCAGTAGGAAAACAGCTTTCCCGTCCGTCCGAGCGGGGATACAACAGAGGCACAGAGAAGGTCAAAGGAGGCAAAAAGATGAGAAAACGAGAACGATTCATGCCAATGCGCAACTGCCAGAGCGGCTCTTCCATGGTTCGTCCGATCGGTTACGTTTCGCCCGAGCAGGAAGACCCCAAATGGCAGCAGGTGCAGTTTCAGGGCGGGTTAAACCTGGCCGACATAGCGAAGTTGAAAGAAGGCTCACGTCAAAAAGGGATAAGCAGCCAGACAGTCTCCGACATCATGCGGCTTTTGGGGTCGCTGGGCAAGGCATACGGCGGCGGTGCCGGAGCGGGCGATTATTTTGGCAGCGGCTACGGCGCCATGGGGGCGGCGCAATCACAGCTTGGTGGAGTGCCATTAAGCTGGAGCCCTGTGGCCGGTTACCAGGGGGGAGATGACTTTGTTGAGCCCGATGACCTTTTCGATCCCAATGACCCGGCCGTTATTGCCGGTTTTCGGCCAGGGGTAAACGTGATTACCGCCGGCCGTCAGCATCCTCCCGGTTTTTTTAATCCCCGTCGCTTTGGAGGTGACTATGGCGGCGGTGGTGGTTTCGCCGGATTTGGACCATTTGGAGGCGGATACGGGAGGTTACCGATCATGGGCAATCCCATCTCCGGTCCGACTATGCGGAACACTTTCTGGAGCAACGCCAACACCGGAGGACTCGGATACGCTCCTCTGGCTATTCCGCCAGGAGGTTGGACACCGGATACGATCTTTAATGTGAGCACAGCCCGCCACTCCATTAGGCCGAAACCTTTTTAAATGATTACCAAGCGACCGATCGGAAGGCCAAAGGGCATTAAGATACCGCGCACCGACGCAGACCAGATCCTTTCCACCCCGGTGGGATTCTGCGAAGGCGTCTTAAACTACCCGCGTCTTTATAACTGGCAGTGTGACGCCATGAACCCGTTTATCCTGTCCACTGGCCCCAAAGCCAAGATGATCCAGGTGGCAATCGTCAGCCCGAACGAAGGCGGCCGCAGCTCACTCATTATCAGCGGCATTTCGAGCTGGTGGCTCTCGCTGCACAAGAGGGGAAAAGTGGGCATTACCACCGCCGATCAAAAACAGCTCAACGAGCAGGTTATTCCGGCTTTAGAGATCAACGTTAATAAGATGGGTTGGAACTCGGTAAAAAGCCCATACTATCGCATTACGACGCCGGACGGGGCACGCCTGATTGCCTTTACCACCGATGACGCTGGGCGTGTGGAAGGCTTGCACAAGGGAGACGATACCGATTCACCGCTTTTGTGGATTGTCGATGAAGCCAAAAACGTCAAGGAGCCCATCTTTACCGGCATAGACCGCTGCTCCTATAATGCCAAGCTTTTATCCAGTTCGCCGGGGAGCAAGCACGGCACTTTCTACAAGGCGTTCACCGAGCACCGTGAGCAATATGTGTGCATCCAGGCAGGATTAAAGGACTGCCCCCACATATCGAAGGACAAGGTGGACCGCATCATTGCCACCTACGGGATTGAACACCCCTTTACCCGCAGTTCGGTCTTTGGCGAGTTCATGGATCAGGATGAGATAGACCGTTACATTCTTTCGGACACCGACCTACAGAGGTGCATCAACAACCCGCCTCCGTTTAAACCGGGGTTCGTGTTTGTGTTTTGCGACTTTGGCGGAGGCCACGACGACAACGTGATCGCCAAGCGCGACGGCAATAAGATCGAGATTGTGGCCGCCTGGAAGGAAGCCAACAAGGAAGCCGCAGCCGGCCGTTTCATCCGCCACTTCGTGGAACTTGGGGTGAGATCCGACCAGATTGCCGGGGATGCGGCGGAAAAAGAGATGCTCGATCTCATTGCCCGAGGTGGCTGGGCCATCGGACGCCAGAATTTCGGCCAGCGCAACGCCAACGACCTCACCTACACCAGCTGGGGCGCCAAGGCGTGGATGGAAGGCGCTGCCGGAGTCGCCCGCTGCGAATGGATCCTACCGCACGATGACGGGTTATGGGCGGAAATGACGACCCGCCAGAAATATCTGACCTCCAGCGGCAAATGGCAGGCGGAAGAGAAATACGAGATGCGAAAGCGCAACGTCCCCTCGCCCAACAAGGCGGATGCCGTCTTTGGCTGCATGGCGGCCATCGACTACACGATTTTTGAGAAGGTGGTGGACTTCAGCAACTGGCGGGATCAATCCGCCGACATGGCGCACCACCAGGTTTTGGAAGAATCAGGAGCCTCGGCAGGATGGCGATGACAATAGTTCCAATTACAGTGAAAGACGCACAGGCGTTCGTGGATCAGCATCATCGGCATCATCTGGCGCCACGAGGAGGGTTATTTGCGGCAGCAGCGGCAAAGGACGGGAAAATCGTAGGCGTGGCCATAGTCGGCCGTCCGGTAGCGAGATGCCTTCAGGACGAGTGGACGGCAGAAGTAACACGGGTGGCCACAGACGGAACTAAAAACGCCTGCTCCATGCTTTACATGGCTTGTTGGCGTGCAGCCCGAGCACTCGGTTACCAGAGGTTGGTTACTTACACCTTATCTACTGAAAGCGGAGCATCACTGCGGGCAGGCGGGTGGAAATTGGTGGCCCAGGTAGACGGCAGATCATGGCACTGCGAAAGCCGCCCTCGAGTCGATAAATATCCTTTACAGGACAAATTCAGATGGGAGCTGGCAGCATGAACTATGGCGGTAAAGGTATGGTCCAGGAGAAAACTTCAATGGCGATGGGACTGCGGCGCCCGTCACGACCATCGCTACCGCTGGACGGCCCGGCTTTGCGGATGGATGCGCTGGTTAACCGGAGGACTTAAATGAGCAAGTTTGAACACGCCGAGGACATCTTTGACGCATTAAAAGACCGTTCCACTTGGGAGATGCGCCAGGAGACGTGGTATAAGATGCGTCACACCGGCTTACGCCGTATCAATCCACCCTACCCAGGCGCGGCAGACCTCCATTTTCCTCTCATCGACGCTCTCATGGAGCGGATGAAACCTTTCTACTACAAGCAGCTTTTCGCCACCGACCAGTTCGCCTCCTTTGTAAGCCTTCGGACGCAGCCCGCCGACACCACTTCGCAGGTGGCGAGCTGGTTTGATTACCGGCTGAAGCAAAAGACCAACTTCCAGCGCAAGGTGCTTACTTCCATCGACGCCATGCTTCTCGCTGGCCGAGCTCCGATTAAGATCTATTGGGATTTCAAGCTGAAGCAGCTGTGCTTCTGTGCCATCGCCCCAACCTACTTCATCATTCCGGCCGACTGTGACGACATTCAGGAGGCGCCCTGGGTGGTTCACGTCATGTTGATGAGTGTTGACGACTACAAAGCCAACCCCGCGTTCAGACAGGACGCCGATTTCATCGAAAAAATTAAGGGGAACACTACGTCCGAGGCGGGCGTTTACGGCCTTGGCAACCAATATGACACCATAAAGCGCCGGGAGGGCATCACTTTCACCAAAACCGACAATCAGATCATCCTCTGGGAGAAATACTGCAAGGAAAAGGGCAAAGTTTACTTCGAAACCTACTCGCCGCAGTGTCTGGAGGAGAAGGAGTGTGTGCGGCCCCGCCAATACCTTCCATACGACCACGCGATGTATCCGTTTTGCTCCTTCCGGAGCGAGATCAAGGATGAAGGCTGGTATTCGCCCCGTGGAATAGCGGAAATTATTGCCGGTTTCGAGGATTCGCTCTGCCGGCAGTGGAATTTCAAGCACGACTACATGGATTTTGTGAATAAGCCGCTGTTTAAGAATACGGCGGGCATAGGAAACACCGGAGTCATCAATGTCCTGCCCGGATCGAGCCTTCCGCAGGGCTTGGACGTGGTTCAGATGCCTTCTCCTCCCATTTCATTCGACCAGGAGATGCAAATGACCCGCGCACTGGCCGAATATCGCATGGCTATCCCCGATCTGGGCGCTACGGAGCATCTTCAGGCTAAACCAGGAAGCCGAGGTGATACTACGGCGACCCAGATCGAGGCAATCATCGGCCAGAGCGGATTAAGCGACGATATGCGCTCACGGGTGTTCCGGCTCGACTGCGTGGACATCTATAAAATGTGTTTCTCGCTCTATAAGCAGTATGACAGTCAGAGCCTCATCTATGTGCTCTACGACACGGTGGGGCAGGTGCCTCCGGACGCCCTGCACGGCGAATACGAGATAATGCCCAATGGAGCGGCCGATAGCTGGAACAAACCCGCCCAGCTTCAGAAAGCCGCGGCCAGGCTGCAACTCTTGGGCAATTCCCCTTTTTGGAAGCGTAACGAGTTAGAGAAAAACTTCGTGGAGATTGATGATCCCCGCCTGATTAAGCGAGCTTACACCGATCCTGGCATCGAGCACGCCGACCAGATGGAGCAACAGGCGCAGGAGATCTCAATCATGCTTCTCGGATTCCCGGCAACAGTTAAACCGGCCGATGATGATAAAGCCCATCTCCAAAGCGTCCAGGGTTACGTTGACGCCGAGCTGGCGCAACAAAAACCCATATCGTCAAAGGTCGCAAGACTGTTGCTGGGGCATATTCAGGCGCATATGCAGGGTTTGGACCAGAAAAAGGATCCGAATCTTAATGCGGTGCGTCAGCAGATGAAGCCGCTCATTGATTACTTGGAGCAAATGGCGCAACTAGATCAGCAGGAGACCCCCGACAACGTGGTGCCGATGCAGCAACCACAGGAGCCACCTACTGTGACCGATCTTTCCAAGGTGGAGGTGGACAAGTCCAAAATTCAGTCTGATCGGGTAAGTGATGCGGTCAAGGTGGCCGATGCCGTCTCCAATCTCATCAAAAGCGGAGTGGAGGTAACAGAAGCCGACGTTAACAAGGTATTGACAGACTTAGGGCTGCCCCCGATAACTCCATCAGATGAACCGGCCGTGCCTCCTGAAACTCACCAGCAAAATGGCCCCGCATCAGCTGAAGGTGCCCCATGAACAACTTAATCCGCAGGATTAAAGCAGCTTGGTTCTATTGGCGCCACTTTCCCCCGACAGCTATCCCCAGTGACTACTGGACTAACGAAAACGCCCGCGCTCTCTCCTCATTCCTGACTTCTGACACGGGAATTAAACTTCGGCATATGTGGATCGAGAAAGTCCATATGTCGGCACAGCGTGCCATCATGGATCAGTCAGGACACCACTACCACGCGGGCGTGGCTTGGGGGATTCGTGGTATGGTGGCTTTTGTAGACAGTCTTTTAAAAATTTCGCTCTCTCCAAGCGAATTGGAGACGCCCACGGAACGAGAACTAGAGGGCGAGTTCCGGAGCGTTAACAGATAACCCTCGAAAAGGAACCACAGTGGAAATACCACCAGTTGACGCCGAAGAAGCGGCACTGCGCGAACTAGGTCACCAAACTGACCTGGCAGAAGGCAGACCCGTTGAATCGGAAGGTGCGAAAACGCCGGAACAACCCGCACCACCGGCAGAGGCTCCGCAGCCGCCTCCACAAAGGCCGGAAGTAACACCCCCTGACTCGGAACCCGAGCCGACACCACCCGAACCAGAGCCGCCTCCGCAGAAGCCGGCGGCGCAGGAGCGGGATGAGAGAGGCAGGTTCAAAGAAGCACCGCCCCCGCAGGCGCCACCTCCAAAGCAACCGCAAAAGTCTCCTTATGCAGTTGCTCGTGAGAAGGAGCAAAAAGAGCAAATCCGCAAGGAACGCTCATGGAAGGAAATTGTGGCGGAGAAAGATCGCCTGCGTGCCGAGCAAGCCAAATGGCAGGAGGAGCGCCGGATGGAGCAACTCCAGCGCGAAAGCCAGGTGCCACCTCTCCAAAAGGAAGGCATCGACCTGCAAGGCTACCAGAAGGCGTATGTCGATTTCCGCCAGCGCGGAGATTTCGAAAACGCCCTGCGCTCACTGGAAACGGTGCTTGAACTGGAACAAATGGGCAATCAACAGATCCAGCAGCGCCAGGAGGCTCAATACGAGCTGGCATGGCGCAAAGACATGGAGGTAACACTCAAAAATGTCGTGGATCTCAATGATCCCAATAGCCAACTGGCAATCGAGACCGATCGCATCATTAATGAGCACCCCTACCTCTTTTACATCCCGCAGGGATTCCAGAAAGCGGTGGAGATAGCGACCTTGCTCTTGGCGGCCGGTTCGGATTCCGAGTTACGGGAGGAAAATGAACGACTACGCGCACAGCTTGAAGAGTATCAGCACTCGTCACAACCCGCGAGGGGCGGACCCGGAAAGCCGCCACGGGGGCAGCCGACACGCCAAGAGGATATGACTCTTGATGAGGAGGAAGCCCACCTACGCGATCTGACGAGGCGCGAGGATAGTTTCGCTGGGCGCTAACCCAAAGGAGATTTAAATGCCATTACTAACGACAGGCTCTAGCGGCATCGTGGGGCAATACCAGAAGTATTTCAACCGAAGGTTGCAACCACACGCCGTCCAACTGCTCGTCATGGCGCAATTTGGACAAAAGGTGCCCTTCCCGAAAGAGCAGGGCGCCACGCAGATGAGGTTCACACGCGGAGACGTTGCTGCGGCTTCCAATGTCGGCAGTGCCGGTGAAGGTGTTCCGACGACCGTGTTTCGTGATTACACTTACACGTTCATCGACGCCACGCTGGTGCAATACGACCTGGCGGCCAAGATCAGTGATGTCCTCTCGTGGACGAACCTTTTCGACACGCTCAAAAACATGATCGGAGTCATGGGCGAAGACGTTGCCCTTCATGCCGATTCCAAGATCCGCGACCAGCTGGTGGCGGACATCACTGGAGCAGGCAACAGGCGCTACGTCGGAGCCACCCAGACATTCGCCGGTCTCCAAGCCCTGACACAGGCGCAGGGCGCGGTGACCATCAACGACATTCTGGACGGCATGACCCGTCTCACTATCACCAGGACACCCTATTACAACGGGCAGTATTACGCTCTCGCCGGCCCACAAGTCTGGCGCGACGTGCTGGCCGATCCAAAGGTGGTGCTGGCGGGCCAGTATGGGACTTCTAAGAGCCTCATTTCTGGGGAAGTGGGCAAATGGTATGACGTGTCCTTCGTCAAGCACACCAACCCGTTCATCGAGGACGGCACCGGTTCACAGGGCACCTATTCGGTTCCTGCCTCCGCTGCCAATGCGATCTACAGGACGTGGTTGCTGGGGAGCGACGGATTCGGCATCCCGCAAATGGGCGGGCAGAGTCCGTTCAACCCGAGCGTGATGATCTGCGACAAGCCAGACAAGAGCGATCCCACGAATAAGTTCATCACCGTTGGAATGAAAACATTCTGGTGCGTGGTGACACTGAACAACCAGTGGATTGTTTCGCTCTCGTCCAAGAGCGTCTACAGCGGTTAATTCAGCTTGAAACAATAACGGGTCTCCCTCGCTACGGCGGGGGAGACGCAACCTCAGTAACAGTTTAGTGGAAAAGGAGATCAGAAATGCCAACTAAGAAAAAAGAGACAGCTCAGCACAAAAGCCGAGAGACTCAGCGCGAGGAACTGCTCGATGAGGACGCGAAACTTAAACGCGAAGCCACCGAGCGGGGAGAACCCGGAGATACTGTTCCGGGATACGCTGGATCTCATGCGGCCACCGTGGCTGGGACTCCTCCTGAAACAGCAGAAAAAGAAGAGGATGTGGTGATTGGCGAAGGCGGCACTATTACACGACCCACCCAAGTGACTATTGGCGGGATCATGTTCAAGAAGCCGAACAAAGACAAACGCTACATCGGTCTGGCTCTGCTGGAAGGCAGGGTGTTTCACGGCAACGATAAAAAGTTGATCGTGGATCTAACCGAGGCGGTGACAAAAGAAGGCGCTTTTAACGTCTTCAAGTCCCACGTCGGTCCCGAAGCCATTGAGGAAGGCTTTAAGGTCAAAGTGGTGACGAAAGAAGAGGCCGAAAAGCTTGCCAAGCAGTGGCAGAAGGAAGGTGCAGTTCCAGGACAAGGTCCCACGGGCGGGCAAGACAATAACGGCGAAGAAGAGGAGGAGTAACTCCCATGGATGAGTCGATGCCCACGCCCGAGCGTGCCTCGGACGAGCCGGTTCAGGTGGGAGACGAGCTTCCGGTGAAGCTCGATACCCTCTATGTCGGCGGCCAGCGCCCGGAAGTGGGCGACATGGTGGATGTGAAGGTAAGCGGCACAGTGAGCCGTATCGTGGACGACTGCTGCTACGTCACGGTGGAGACTGCCAACGACGAGGAAATCCATACCCCCAAGGGCGACTACGAAGCGGGTGAGGATCTGGTCGCGCAGTCACAGGAAGCTGACATAATGGGTCTGCCAATCGGCGGCGGATACTAGAAGGATGGTTAACGGTTATGATCATTGCCTATAGCAGTGATGCCAAAGGCAACACGATCAGACGCATACTCCACGGGGGCACCAAGCGCAGCCCCCGTGGGGAGCGTCGTCCTGACCGTCATTTCTCGCAGACTCTCATGCGCTCTTACTACGCTATTGAGTGCGAGCAGGGGGCACGTTTCAGGAGCACTTTCACCAAAAACCAGATAAAGCGAGTCCACGAGACCCGCTTGCAGTTATTCGACCAAACAGGAAGGGATCGTTAAATGAAAAAAGGAAAATCAAAAGGCGGAATCAGAAACATGGCTCGACCCAAAGCCAGACGCACTTCCGGCAAGCGCCTCTCGTCTTCCCAGAGGAAGGCCTTCGGCAGGCAGGCGCAGCGGATTGCGGATGACATCGGGAGAGCCGAACACGGAAGGAGGAGCGAGGCTCAACACCCGCTCGACTAAACTATGGGTTTACTCACAATCATCTACTGGGTGCTCCTCGTGCTGGTGGCAGTAGGCGCAGTGGCTCCGGCCAGCTGGGAATACTGGCCTCGAGCTAATGCCATCGTCACGCTGGTGCTCTTTATCATCATCGGCATCAAACTTCTCAAGCCGAACCTCTAATGAAAACGCTTAAACTGCTGGCTTTAATAAGCCTCGCGTGCGCGACTTTTGTTCTTGGCGCTTCAGACGGGTTTACCCGCACCGGTCAGCACCAGACCAACAACACCACATGGACGCCCGTAACGGGCACCTGCCACGCTACCGCGCTCTTTATGAACGTGAGCAACGCGGGGACTTCGTGGGTCATCACGGTGCAGACCAAGGAATCCACGCCGCGGATCCTCTACAAGGCCACCGCCACGGTGGGCAACTTCACTATCCTCAACCTCATTAACGGGATTGAGCTAACCAACGGAATGGATGTCACCTTCGCAGGCACTGCCGGAGTGGCTGACTTCTTTTTCGTCTATAAGTGAACCTCTATGGCCGACTTACAGGGTGGCGAGACGTTCCTGGACGGGCAGAGTTTTAATGCCGCCCGAGCCAATAACCATGTCAACGGGGCAGACGCCCAGCCTGGTCTGATTTCCGACAAAGGCGAGGTGCCGGAAGGTTCCATTGCTGTCGGGGACTACGTTCTTTTGCTGCAAACATCGACTAACGCCCTCAAGAAGGCGAAGGTCGTAGCCATCAATAAAACCGGTGGGAACGTGACGAGTGTGGGACTCGCCATGCCCACCGGTTTTACGGTGGCTGGCTCCCCTGTAACTGGCGCTGGCGTTATCACTGTCAGCTTCACCAATCAGAGCGGGGACAAATTCTTGGCGTCTCCCGTGGATGGCAGCTCCGGGGCGCCGACATTTCGGAACCTTGGTGCCCGTGATCTTCAGATTCCTTATGTTGTTCCTCCAGCTTTCGCGTTTGATTGGAACAACGGCGTGAGGTTCTACAAAGCCTTGGACAACAATAGGGTCTTGAGCATGACCAATGTTCCACAGAGCGGCGAGATTCTCGTGGCCGTGACCTATAACGGATTCACGATCACCGACTGGACAAGCACGCCGGCAATCCGATGGCCCAATGGTGTCATCCCGGTTCCCTCCGGCAGCGCCACTACGGTGTTCAGGTTTGCGGCAATCGCCGGGTTCCTGTTTGGATGGGCGGAGGCATCGGCTTTGCACACATGAGCATGACGCTTGCACAGATGGCGTCCTTTATCACCGGGAAGGTGGGTCAATACGACGACGTATCACTCCGCCTGTGCAAGAACTACATCAATGCCCGTTACAAGATGGTGTGGGACGACTATTTCTGGCGCGACAGCCAGATTACTACCACGGTAACGCTCCCGAGCGGGGAATCCTTTTTTGATTATCCGCCCGATGTCGACCGGATAGTGACTCTCCGGGCAGATCCAGACATTTTCCTAGATCCCATTGACGAAACCTTTCTCATCGAGACCGATCCCACTATTCTGGAGAGGGGCGGCACACCTCAGTTTTACTCCGAGTTTCTGGCGCCCTTTGAAGGGGTGGGAGACGAGTTCGACCCCGGCACGCTGATTAACCGGGTGAAAGTTTATCCCATCGCAAAGGGAACTTTCACCATTTACATCTTCGGCAAGCGCAAATGTCCCGAGATGACTTTTGACGAAGCGGTGTCGGCTTTGCGCAACTGCGACAACGTTATTATCGCCTACGCCATGGGCGATATGCTTGAGCGGCTCCGGCAATACGCCAAGGCACAGGCCAAGTTTCAGGAGGCGAAGGCGCTCCTCGACGAAGCCAAGGGGTTGGAAACGACGCAAGCCAACAAGGCGAGGAGGAACAAGAACCTCACCGTGGTGGGGAACAGTCTTCTTGAAATGACGGACGCGGTATGCGGGATCTGTAACTCATGGACGCCCGATATTCGGATTCTTGTGCGGGAATTTCTGCGCCGGAATTACGTTGCCCTCTACGACATGACGCTCTGGCCGGAATCCACCGTTGTGGTGCGTGTCCCGTTCACTGGGGAACAGGTGATCCTACCGCACTTTGTTGACCGGGTGGAAGCGGTGCGCAGTTCTGACGGGACCAACCTGATGCCCAACGAGCTGACCTACATCCTCAACGTCAACCCCGGAATCTTTGAGCAAACCGGACCCAAGCTCAGCTTTTCCATGCTGACCCCCGTGGGAGTGGGACTCCTTCCCCCGAGCGCAGAACCTCTCCAGATAGCCTCTTCCGCGCTCACAGACGCCGCCAAACGCGTTTTTGTGCGCGGGGAGAGTAACGGCACCGAGGTTATTGAGGAAGTCGTTCTGGACGGCGTTAATCCGGTTTACACCAAATACGCCTACAACGTGCCTCTTACGGTGGGAAAAGACATTACCGACGGAGACGTAACCGTTAACAGCTCGACTACCGACGCACTTTTGGAACTGATCCCTGCCAATGAACGTGAAAGGAAACACCTCCGGCTCTGGCTCCTGCCGCCTCCGAAGGATTGCAACGCCACCGATACCTGTCTGGTTTTGGGCAAGCGCAAGATCACTCCGCTTCGGAGCGATGAGGACACTCCCATCATCTCCGGGGGTCAGCGGGTGATGATTGCCGGCGCGGCAGCAGATCTTTTTACGCGGCTGGGAAACGCGGCGGACGCCGCCACCTACCGCACCATGGCCGATCAGGCGGCCAAGGTTCTACTTAATCAGAACACCGATCAAAACGCCTATGCGCCCAAGCTGGTGCCGATGATTGAACCCAGCCCGCTGGGGTGGTATGGCGGAGGGGAGTGCTGGAGCAAGGAATGAGCTGTGCTAATTCGCCAATTTTAGATTATCAGTTGCCCTCTTGGATTCCGATTCCGGGAGTTCCTGGGTTTCCCCCGAATGGTCCCTTTTTCTACTGGCCGACGGTGAACGCGCTCACGTCCACCGTCATTGGCGATGAACCTACTCCAGGAGGTCTTGTGATCCTCGAGGAGCAATCCATCTGGCGCCTGCCAACGGATGCACTTATCGAGGTCAAGATCTCCGGCCGCGGTGCCTCGCAGTGGCTTCGGGTAGAGGACACCTCGGGTCCGACGACCAACGTGGACATGGGCGGCGTGATAGTCCCACTGGACTACGATTCCTCTTTAAGACCATTCGTGCTGCATCGGGTGGCAGGTTTTTAGAATGAAACGCTATTTATGGTTTCTCCTGTTCACGGCTCTGGCGCACGCGCAGGTGAGCGATGTGCGGGTGGACGCCAATGGCAACGTCCTTAACCCTCTGGTCAATTTCCCCGTAGTCGGGATCCTCACCATAAACGGAATACCTGTCACCATAGGTGGCGGTGTCTCCGACGGAGACAAGGGCGACATCACCGTTAGTGGTGGAGGAACAACGTGGCTGGTTGACAGCGGGGCGATCAATTTCTCGGAACTGGCCGGAGTGGTGGTTAAAGCGCAGGGCGGCGTTCCCACGGGCGGTTCCACGGGGTTTGTGCTCAAGAAAAATTCCAACACTGACTACGATTACGACTGGGCGGCTGACCTTGGGAGCGCACCGGGCGGAAGCAGCGGCCAGTTTCAATATAACAATGGAGGTATCTTCGGCGGAACAGGAATGTTGGTGTTTAACGCCGGCGAGGTGGATGCCGTCAATCTTGGGTTTCGGATTGTGGATTCAAGTGATCCGACGAAAAAAATCAATTTCAGCCTGAGTAATATCACGACCGGAAACGACGTATCAATTACGGTTGCGGGCGGCGGTCTCGCCCCGGTAATCCCAGGTGCAGACACGGGGGCCACAAACAATTTTCTTACTGGCATTACCCCGCTCGGCGTGATTACCAAAGCGCAACCGGCTTTTAGCAATCTGAGCGGGACAGCCACGGACGCGCAAGTGCCAAACACCCTCACGCTCACCGCCGCGTCGAACCTGACCACCAACGGAATTGTGAACGTGTCGGGTGGCAACGGGACATTCGGGAGCGGCAATCTCACGGGCGACGTGACCACTTCCGGTGCGATGGCGACCACCATTGCCAATGGCGTGGTCACTTATGCCAAGATGCAGAATGTATCGGCAGCGAGCCGCCTTCTGGGTCGCGGGAGCGGCGGGGCCGGTGTAGTGCAGGAACTGAGCGTGGTGGGCGCAAGTTGGGGCGCAGGAAGTCTCACTATAGATTCACAACTGAACAACGCTGCGTTCTCATCGGCATGGGACGGAGTAATAGCCACGGGACCAACTCAGAACGCGGTTTACGATTGGGGTCATATCTTTGACACCGACGACGACGGAAAGGTGAACGTGCTCGATCTCGCTGCCGGTATCGTGAAAACCGATGTCAACGGGGTGGTGAGCGTAGCCACGGCTGATACGGATTACACTGCCAACGCTTTCAAGAACATCCTTGTGAGCGGTCAAAGCAACGTGGTTGCCGACACCGCAGCGGACACGCTTACCCTGGCGGCGGGAAGCAACATCACGCTTACCACCAACGCCAGCACCGATACGGTGACAATCGCGGCCAGCGGCGGCGGCGGCACTCCAGGTGGCTCGGATACGCAAGTGCAATTCAATGATGGCGGCAGTGCCTTTGGCGGGGACAGCGGGCTGACTTGGAACAAGACCAGCGATCTTCTCACGATCACAACTCTTCCGGCGGCGAACACTTACGCGACCGGCCTCTATCTTGCCGACACCACGGCAGCAACGGTGGGAAACCAGCAGTATGCGCCATCACTGGTAATGCGCGGAGCGGGCTGGAAAACCGCTGCCACAGCAGCGAGCCAGACGCTCGATTGGCGCGTGACCAATAAACCGGTGCAGGGAACCAATGTTGTTACAGGGAACCTGATCTTTGAGAACAGCGTTGCCGGAACGAGCTACATACCAGTTTTCCAAATCTTCACGGAAGGTGGCAACGGATTCGCGGGACAGGCGTTAGCTGCGGATCGGGCAGGCGGATACATCGGGCCAGGTTATTCGTTCATTAATGATCCTGGCATGGGGATGTATCGCAACGGGAGCATCGGCCTCTCTTTCGCGATGGGTTACGCCGAGATTGCGGGATTCGACAACAATCACTTCTGGATTTTGAAGAACAGTTTCGACATCGGTAACACCAGCTCGACACCGCAGATTCGATTGTTTGCAGACAACAGCACCGGCCTCTCGCTTTACGCGCCTTCTGATTCCACCTCGTTCTTCCCGATCAACGCGGGCCGCAGCACTTCATCCAACTCGTATGTGGATGGCATGACCCTGACCGGCTCGAATAATCTCGGCGCGGGCGGGACAAACCTCGGTGTAGGTGCCCTGTTCAAACTTGAAACGTCAACGACGAACGGAGCGGATGCTGGCCGGATAGCGACCACTTGGAGCAACGGGACGAATGGATCGCAGAGCGCGTTTATGGATTTCCAGTTGGTGAACAACGCGGCTGCAATCACCAGCAAGATGCGATTATTTCCGAGTGGTGGTCTCTCGATCAATAACACGACCGACCCCGGCGCGGGTGTGGTGAGCGCGAATACCGGTTACAAGATCGGTGCAAACGAATTTCCGATTGCGGCCAACGGTTTAGTGAAACGCACAGCGGCGAACACTTACTCGGCTGCGACGGCGGGAACTGATTTTGTTGATCTGGCGTTTAAGACCATCACGGTAAGCGGGCAGAGCGATGTGGTGGCTGACACAGCGAGTGACACCCTCACCCTCGCGGCGGGATCGAATGTCACGCTCACCACTAATGCCGGAACCGATACGGTAACGATTTCCGCCGCTGGCGGCGCGGGCGGGACACCAGGCGGAAGTAACACGCAGTTTCAGTATAACAACGCCAGCGCGTTTGGTGGCATGGCGGAAATGACCTACAACAATTCCACGGGCGCAATCTCCGCTATGGGAGCGACCTTTAACGTGGTGGACGGAACCGATGCCACCAAGAAAACCAACTTCGACGCGAGCGGGATCGCCACCGCGACCACGCGCACACTCAAACTGCCAAATTTCAACAGCAGCACCGTGCCTGGGGGCGGTTCAAGTGGGCAGGTGCTAAAGAAGAATAGCGCGACTGATTACGATTACAGTTGGGCGGCGGACGCTGGCGGGGCCGGTAGCCCTGGTGGGAGTAATACGCAAATCCAATACAACGATGGCGGCGTCTTTGGCGGTGACGGTGGATTAACGTGGGATAAGACCAACCTAATCGCAAGGATCAATGCGAACCTAAACAACTCTGCACAATTCAATGTCTATAACACAGGCAGCGGTAGTGCAGCGCAAGCACTCTTTAATACAGGTAACGGAAGCTCTGTTGGAAGTTATGGGATAACGGGAACTGGATTTAGCACATTTGGAATCATTGGGCCTAATAATGCGTATCTCTATACCGATTCGACTTCGCTGGACTTTATGACCAATAACGGGACGGGCGTCATAAAATGGGCAGCGGGTGGAACAACCGAATCAATGCGGCTTTCGGGGAGTGGAAATGCTGCGCTCTTAACTCTTGGTAGTTCGCAGGACACTGGCATCGCCCGCAACGCCGCCGGTGTAGTGGAAATCAACAACGGGACAGCAGGGCAATATCGCGATTTGGTTGGCAGAAATCTTTATGTCAGTTCCACGAATACTGGAATTTATTATAATACTGATGCTGGACCAGCTGCGGCGATCAAGGCTGGTGGCGGAAATCCAGTTACATTTAATAGCAGCAACATGATCGCGGCGGCTGACACCACGATCACCTGGTCAAATACTAACGGTAATCCTACCAGCGGCACCTACGATACGGCAATTAAACGTAACGCCGCTGGTATAGTGGAAATCAACAACGGCACAGCGGGAACTTATCGTGATCTGATCGTGCGGAATCTCACGGTGAACGGCACCTGCACGGGGTGTGGCGGGGGCGGCGGCGGGGACGTTTCCAATGAAGGAACGCCAACGAGCGGTCAGTATGCTCGCTGGACGGATGCCACGCACATTGAAGGCGTGGGAGCGTCCACGGTTAAAGCCGATCTTGCGCTTAGCAACGTAACCAATGACGCACAGATCAAGGCCAGTGATTTTCCTTCGACGAGTGTGGATAGTGAAATTTCACTCTTTAGTGGCACCACAGGAAAATCACAGAAACGCGCCACTGGCACGGGCATCGTTAAGGTTTCATCGGGCGTTTACCAGACACCTGTCACGGCCCCTACTGGCGTGATAGTGGGCGACACCGACACGCAGACGCTCACCAACAAACGGATTACTCCGCGCGTAGTGGCACAGGCCAGCAGCGCAACGTGGTCGCCCAACGGCGATACCACGGACATTTTCACGATCACCACAGCGCAAGCGACAAACGTGACCACGATCAACGCGCCATCTGGAACGCCCACGGACGGGCAACGGTTGATGTTCAGAATCAAATGCGACGGCACGGCACGGACACTGGCTGGATGGAACGCAGCGTATCGGTTCAGTAGCGACATGACTGCGCCGACAACGCTCGTCGCTTCCAAAACTTTCTATCTTGGTTTTCAATACAACTCTGTTGACAGCACATGGGACAACCTCGCACAGCTCAACAATTTCTGATCGCGCTCCTGTGCCTTATCGCTACGAGTGTTAGCGGAGCCATCTCGCTTATCGGCGGCGGGGCTTCTGTCGGCACTAATTGTCTTATTGAATCTACAACTGCCAATGATGTAATACTTGTCTTCGCTTATTCATCCACCACGACTATTCCATCACTGGCATCCGGTTACACTGACATCGCCAATGCGGCGGGAACGCAACAGGCATACCGAGTAGCTTGGAAATTTTCAAGTGGTGGAGAAACAAGTTCAGGGACTTGGGCTAATGCAAACTGGGTAACAGCTTTAATTTACAGAGGGACGAATACGACCAGCCCCATCGGGGCGACCTCAACCGGAACCGCCGGGAACAGCGCAACTCTCACTTATACTGGGATAACCTGCCAAGACAGCAGCGGGAACAGTTGGATAGCGGCTTTTGGCGGGGCGAAAAGCGCCACTGCCGGAATGAACAGCGGCACCACAAATCTTACCTTGCGGGAAAATGGAGGAGCCACAGGTCAGGTAAACGCGCTAGATAGTAACGGCGGGGTGACATCCCTCTCAAACCAAACGCTTACCGTGACGGGATCAGGTCGCTGGTTCACCGCCACGGTAGAAATTAAAGCTCCAGCAGTCCCATTAAGCGCAGCGCGTAAAGCTTCCTTCTTCCCATTCATCAGACCATAAAACTATGAAAATACGAATACTAATCATCCTACTACTAACAGCGGCGGCGATGTTTGCTGGCACGGTCTGTTTCGACATTCCAGCTGGCGGCCCCACCAACCGTGTCGCGGCGGCTGTGGGAGCGGTGTTAAACCTTACTGACGCCAGCGGCAGTCCACGGCCTGCCACTCAAACGGAAGTCTCGCAGTTCGCATCTGATTACATCAGAATGACGACGCAAGATTACGAGCGGCGGCAGAATCAGCAGGCGTTTCAGCCTTCTCCGGTGCCGATTCAAATATCGCCTGCGCCGTCTCCCACGGCACTCGCGGCCTCAGTTAAAGCCCCTTCCACTCCTAAACCTACACCCAGGAAGAAATAGAAAGGAAAACAGCAAAATGCCAGAACCAGAAAAGACCAGATTAGGCGGAATCATATCCCCGAAACCCACTCCGACAGTAAACATCAAAATCGAAATGACCGAGGACATTCACCTTAACATCTCGAAGGTGATTATCCCCGATCCGGGCAGCCAAATAGACCCGCCGCCACCAACCCAACATGAAGTGAAATGAAGTGACACGGCTCTGGCAGTAAAACAATCAACACCGAAAAAAAGTAATGATGCACCTGGCCACAACATTGCAACAGATCGAGCAGGCCATTGATGCGGTGCCGATGTTTCCGCAGCGGTTCTTTAACGTAATCAGTTGCATCGTGACCTGGGCGCTTTTCCTGTTCATCCAGCATTGGCGGACGCATCCGCAGGACTTCAGCTTTGCCGTGTGGTGGCAGGATGATCGGGGGCGCATCATCGCCGCATCGGTAGTGACTATCGCTCTGGTCATTCTTAAGGCCACTTCCAAGGACGTGGACATGCTGCTGGAGTTCCTTGGCTTTCGGGTGAGCAACACCAGCGGGATCGCTTACGGGCTGGCAATCGCAGCTTTCCTCGGGCTTAAACAGAAGAAAAACGGAAATGGCAACGGAAAGAAAACAGCAGCACATCAGGGCGCATAATCTTGAGGCCATCCTGAAGATTGGCGGCGTGGAGATTTACGCCGATCCAACTGGCAGCTACGTCTGTTTCGTTTCCGATCTGGATATTTGCAATGACGGGAGCGGCCCCGCCCACGGCGATCCGCACCACATCAAGGCGACTGCCTATAAGCACAACAGGAAATACCTAAACGCCGATCACGACTATTACATCGTGATCCCGCCGCAGGTGCGGAAACTTTCCAGACTGAAAGTGATGGGCTGCAAGTCGCGGCTCACCAACTTAACTACTGGCGGTAGTCACGATGCGGTGTGCGGCGAGATCGGGCCACCGAACAAGACCGGCGAAGCCTCATACTGCCTTGCCCGGAAAGTGAACGCCAGCGTCACCCATAACAGTGGTGACAAGCGCAGGCATTATCTTTATGAATTGTGGCCCGGAGTGCCGGCGGCGGTGAACGGAAAACATTACAACCTCGTCTGATGCCACAGCAAGTCCAGCTTAACCTTGAGCAGATGGATGACCCGGTGATCGGGGACGGGACTCCTTCATTCATTGGCGGCCAGGTATCAAACGACCAAGCCAACCTTATTGCCGAAACCGAGTCTGCATCGTTGCTCAACTGTGACCGCACCCGCATCGGAAAGGCAACCACCCGCAAGGGGTCAATCAAACTCGGAGGCACAATCGGGTCCGGCATCATTCAGGGGCAGGCTTTTTACTGGACCAAGGATTACCAATACCCCGTAGCGGCCTGTGACGGGAAGATTTACAAATATGAGAGCGGGGCATGGACGCAGATTGCCACCGGTGGCGCCTTTGACAACGATGAGATCGAGATCGTCAAGGCTGGCAAGATCAACAAGACCACTGCACCCTCTACGCCCTATCCCATTGGAACCACCACCTTCACTGTGGACACGTTCGTGGGGCAGGTGGCGGTGGGGGACAAGCTGCTTCTGTGGCAGCGGGACAAATACTTCGAATACGATATTACCGCCTTCGGAGTGACCGGGGTAAACGTCACCTCGATCACGATTGGCGACCCCGGCAGCGTGGTGGTGGTCTACGACAACGACATGGTGGTGGTCAAACGCATTAACGGAAAGATTAACAACCCTTCAAATTACCCCGCTGGAGCCACCACGATTGCCGTAGACGGGCTTTCAGGACAGGTGGCTAGTGCGGCCGAGACCGGAAGCCAAGGCGACTGGTTGCGCATTATAGGCGAGGAAATACTCCATGCCATCACAGGTCATTCCGAAACGGGCGGGAACACTACCTCCATCGAGTTCGCAGGCACCCCCATTCAGGGGGCGTATGTCTCAAGTGATCCCACTGCGGCCATCATGTTTGCCAAGGGGGTGGATAAACTCTTCTGGACTGACGGGATCGGGGACATCTACAGCTGGGACGGGAAACACACGGGGAACCTGAAAAACGGGAACATCTGGGATCAGGGGCAATACCCCGCGCCAAAAGCCGCCAAGATCGTCGTATGGTTCCAGAACCGGCTTATTGCCTCTGGAATCGCTTCGGAACCTGATGCCATCTATTACAGCGACATCCGCGACCCCTCCCGCTGGGACAAGAATTTTAATTCCCACCGCATCGGAGGGGGTGAGAGTGACCCCATTTCAATGCTGGTTCCGTGGATGGATCAGAACCTTGCCGTGTTCAAGCAAAACTCGGTCTACGTCGTCAACATGGATCCACGGCAGAACCCGACACCGGAAGATCCGACTGCCTTGGTCAGCAGCTTCGCGGTAAAGCTCATCACCAAATACGTCGGGTGCGCGGCGCCACGGACTGCCGTGCAGGTGGGGGGCGAAGGGGGAGACATCTTTTTCATGGCCAGCGACAGGCAGGTGCGCAGCCTGCGCAGGACGATTGCCGCCGAGAGCCAGCAGGAACTGGGTCAGGCACTGAGTCTTCCAATAAAGGATTTGCTCGACCGGATGAACACCGCCTATATGCACCACTCGGTTGCTGTTTACTGGAACGACCGTTACCTGCTGTCTGTCCCTCTGGATTCAGCCCAGTATCCGACAGCGACCTTTCCCTTTTATACTGCAGCCGGCAACTGGTCCGGAATCTGGAGCGGGTGGCATCCTACCTCTTTCTCCGGCCGTGAGGTCAGCGAAGGCGTGCAAGTGCTCCTCTTCGGCCAGAGTGACGGGACGGTGTTCCAGTGGCTTGAGGACACGGGGGCGGACGAGCTTCTGGAAGCCACATACCAGGACAACGGGGTCGATATTCCGACCACTATCGTCACCAGAGGCTACACCTTTGGTGACCTATACGTTTTAAAAACAGGTCTCAACGTGGAGTTTGAGTTTACTGATTCATTGGCTTTTATCACGGTGGTGGCGATCCTTGATCAGTCCACGCAGCCTGGTGTCATTGGCAGTTTTGCCACCACCAGCCTGAAGCCGTTGATTCTGCCGTTCATACTTCCGGCCACGTTGCCCATCGCGGTATTCCTGCGGGAGCAGAAAGACCTCCACCGCCTCGGGCAGTTCCGCGAGATCCAATTAAACATTTCCAGCGAGAAAGGAAAACTCTCCATGCGCTCCATCAAGCTCATGGGATTCCACGACACCGTCCAGCTCCAAACACTGCGGAATACTCCGGTATTTGCCGAATGAACAAGGAACTTTACTCTCACGCCAGAACAGCGGCCATCTTCGTCCAGAAGCACCACCCGCAGGCAAGGGAGTGGCCCAACATCATCGAGTGGTGCGCGTGGTATATCTCCAACGGCTTTATGACTTCGCTGCGGGACGACGACGGGAAAATCCTCGCGCTCGCGGCAGCCCGCCCCGTGAACTGCCCTGAGGACGGGAACATCCCCTACAAGCACGCCCATGACGGCAAGTGCATCTTCATTGATTTCCTTGCCATCGAGGACCACGAAAACCAAATGGTTTACCCCGCGCTTGGACTGGCCATGCAGGAGCGTTTCGGCCGGAGGGAACTGGTGGCCTACCAGAGGGTGTTCAAGCACGACTACGAAAGCTTTCTGCGCAATGTCAGCAGGATTAAAAAAAAGATAGGAGAACCTTATGAGCCAGCCAAGTCCCCCGTCAGCGCCTAGCGCGGGGCAAAGTTTCAGGGAGGGCATCCAGACATGGATCAAATACCTCCCGAAGATGCTCCGCATCGAAAACCAATCCCGCCTGAAATGGGATCCCAAACGCCTTGCCGAGCAGCAGGCATTACAGGGGCGCTTTGGTCCGACCCAGTATGCCCAGCAGCTTGCCGCCTACCGCCAGCTCGATCCGACCGGTTACGCCCTTCGTGAGGCTCTTGGCGGCCGTATCAGCGACATTCTTCAGAGGGGATATGTCGATCCCCGGCAAGCCGGGGTCTACAACCAGCTTGGCGCTTCCATTCAGCAGGCACTGGCCCGAGGCGGACTAGACCCCACCCAGATAGCCGGCTACAAGGCGCTCGGGACTGGGGTCACAGGTGAATACAACCGTGGTTACACCATGGATCCGAGCTTGGCGCGGGAGGTTGGTCAGGCGCTTCGCAGCAGGCAGGATGCGGATGTGACCGGAAACGCCCCAGCCATGGCTGAAGCGGTCTACCGTGGCGCACGGGCACAGCAACTCCGGCAGCAGCGCACCGGCAACCTGCAAAACTTCCTCACGCTCCGGAGTCCCATGGCAGACGCTCTGGCTAGCGCCACCCAGTATTCACAGCTTCAGACCCCGATGGAAAAGGCTCTGGCGCAGTCAGGTGCCTTCGGCAGCCTGCCTACGTCCATCCAGCAGATTCAGGGGATACAGGGGGTAATTCCGGACAGAGCCTTTGCCTACATGAATCCGAACGCTGGTCCACAGGGACAGCAGTTCGCCCTCACCAATTACCCCAACCAGTATGCGGGGTATAATCCAACCAATCCGTGGATGGGTGCTCTTGGAGGAGCCGCCAGCGGAGCCGCCAGTGGGGCCATGGTGGGCAGTATGTTTCCGGGTTACGGCACCTTGATCGGAGCCGGTGTCGGGGCACTGGCGGGAGGTGTCGGCGGATACTTCAGCGACCCCAAGATGAAGAGGGACATTAAAAAGGTGGGGAACCTCCCGATCTACGAGTATCGCTACAAGCCTCAATTTGGCATCAGAGGAACTTTTCGCGGCCCGATGTCTACCGACGTGAAAAAACTCGATAGCGGGGCTGTGAGGCGCGTATTCGGGCATGATTTCGTCACTACCCCGAACCGTCTGGGGATTAACCGAGTGAAAGTGAAGGAGGAATAATATGCCGTGGTTACCATATACGGGGCAGGGCGGCTTGGTGGGTTGGGGATCGCCGCCGGACTTGCGGGCAACTCCCGCATCCGATTTAATCCGCTCGATCTGGGCGATGCGCGAAAAGCAGCGTGAGCAGGTGGCCGACATTCCGCAGACTCTCGCCCAAGCCATTGCGGAGGTGCAGCGCAACAGGATCTCCGACGCTCTCACCTCGCAGTATGAGAAGGAAGGAATTATTCCACAAGGCTTTGGAGGACGCGGCGGATTAACCGGTCTTGGAGCGGCCAACCAGTATATGCAGGCGCAGAAGTATCGCACTTATCCTACCGATGTGAGGGTGATCCCCGGAGAAGATCCGGTGACAATGAACCTCACCACCGACCAGCGTCTGAAGGTCATGCTCGATCAGGCACGGACATACCGCGGCCAGCAGGGATACAACAATTACATTCAGGAACTGATCGACGCAGGGCACCTCTACTACAACGATCAGGGACAGTTGGTGGACAGAAGCGGTAATGTCTACGGCTACGGGGCCAGAGGCGCTCCGAGGCTCATGCCAGGGCAACTTCAGCCGAGCGTGGTGCAACGCCAGCAGGCGGCCGCAGCTACAAGGGCAATACCCAACGTGGACTATTACACGCGCAACGAATGGGTGTTTGATCCCGCTCACATGAAACAGCGGAGGGTGGGACCGTCAGACTTGGATCTTGAACACGCATGGGAGGGGCCAAACGGAGTGATGAACGTGCCGGTCATTAACCCCGGATACAAGCCGGATGAGCCTGCCACCGACGAGAATCCGTATCCCGGTCAGTATTACATCCAGAAGAAGAACCCGAAGTATAAGCAAGGCGGAACCGAATCCGAGACGCTGACCCGCACCATCCCGATTCCGGCAAACGTCTACAGAAAATTCTTTGGTATGGGACCAAATCTTCCTGCGGGAACCAGCGCTCCTCCCGCTTCCAGTTCTCTTGGCGGCATGACTGATGAAGAAATGCTGGCGTGGGCGAATGATCCTGCCAATGCCGATGACCCGCGATCTGGAGCCATTAAGCGTGCTCTTGGTGTGGAGGAGTAAATCAATGCCTACTAGCGCGGATGTCGATGCTTGGCTTAAACAGCGGGCAACGCCAAAGCCAAGTCTGAGCGATGAAGACATCGACGCGTGGCTTGCCGCCAAGACAACCCCGCCGATAACACCGCCTCCTTACGATTACTTGGCTGACCTTCCGGAACCGGAAGCCTTTGCCCAGAGCGAGGAGGGACAGCGCAATATCGCCGCCTTCCAATCTTCGCTGGCCGAAAATATCAGGGCGCTCCTTCATCCCCGGCTCGCGGACACTGCAGCGCTCCTTGCCGGTGGTCCCGCCCTTGGCCCCATCATCCCCAGAATTATAGACGCCTCGCGGACGGGAAACGTGCTTCCGGTCATCTCTCCTGAAGCGGAGAATGTGAGGCGGGTTTTAACGGCGCAAACTCCAGAGGAATACCAGAGCGGAATGGTGCCTCTCCTTATCGAGGGGGCGGGATTCGCAGTGCCAGGATTGCGTGGTGCATTGCGTGGTGCCCGAGTGCCTCCCACGCCGCTAAAGCCACCACCTGTGCCGGAATGGGCCACACGGCCTCCAGCCTTAACCATCCCCATGGATCCGTATGCGCCCTCGGCACAGCAGGCAGAGGCTCTCTCGGCAGCGATCGCCAAAGCCAACCAAACCAAAATCGAGCGTGCGCTGGCCGCCCAGGCGCAGCGGCAAACCCAGCCAGGAGCTCCGGTGGAAGAACCCATCGTTGGGCCGGCGCCTGAACCATGGAACCCGTTGGCCGCGGCAGCGCAGCAGGCGGAGGGGGCACGACAGATGGCACTCCTTCGGCAGCAAGCTGAACTCGAAAGACGCATCACGGGATCAGTTTCCATTCCGACACAGCGACAGATAAACCAACTCAATCAGGAATTACAACGAGGGATCCCAGAGGCACCAGAACGGCGTTTCGTGATCCCGCCAACAGAAGGAGCACCAAATGCCACTCAAATCCAAAGCACAGGGACGGTTCCTCAACTGGAAGTTCGGCCATCAGTGGGTAAAAAAGCACCACTTCGGAGGAAAGCAGGGAGGGTTGCCGGAGCGGGTAAAAGCGCAGCAGGGGTTATCCCGAGTCCCAAGCCCATCACAGCGCAACTCCCCACCCAACCGGGGCAGCCAGCTGTTCCGCCAGCGGTTGCGCCACCGGTAGGAGGAGCGGCAGCGCCACCGCCTGTCCCAGGATGGGAAAAACCTCCAGTAATTCCACGGCCGCGAGCCAAGGCGTTGCAGGCAGCCCGTGACATCGAAGCCAAGGCACCTGGCACCGCCCGGAAAGTGGTCAAAAAGGTGCTCAACCGAAATGTGGCACTCGATGACCTGGAACACGGGCTCCTGCAAGTGGAACTGGAAAACGCTGATGCCGCCTATGAGTCGGCCATTAATGCGGTCAACAGCACTGTGGACAAGAGTCCCCAGCAGGCAGCTGCGGTGGCTCATTTCAATGACGCCATGACGCGGCTTTCGGAAGCCACTGACGCCTACTATAAATCGGGGACGGCCACCGCTCGTGGCCTTGGTTTCCGTGCCGGCACCCAGCAGTTCTCGCTCGCCAGGATGATGCGGGAGATGCAGGCGGCCAATGCGGGGCGTCCGCTGGAAGGACACCCCGAAATTATAGATCGCGTGCGCGAACTCTCTGGCAAACTCACCGATAACCAGCAGCGGATGACTGCCGCCCATGAATTACGGCAGCGGATGGGCGCTATAATGAAGGAGTATGCCAAGGAGAGGGCAGCGTCCGCCGGAGCAAAGGCAGGCTCTTCAGCGCAATCCACGGCCAGCTTTCTTTCCCGCAAGGCTGTCGAAGCCAAGGCTCGGATCGCCCAGCGCAGAGCGGAAGGCAGGCTTTATGCAGGCGTCGATCCGGAAGCGCTCCTCGATCACGTCATTGTGGGGGCGGATCTCCTCGCCAGGGGCGTCACCACTTTCTCCCAGTGGAGCGGCCAGATGATTGCCGCCATAGGAGAAAATATCCGGCCATTCCTTAAAGACATTTACGATCGGTCACGGCGGATGCTGGAATCCACCATGCAGACGGACAAACGTCTTGCCGCCTATAAGAAGCGCAAGCGGGCATCCATAGAGGCGCTCCAAAAGAAGATTGACGCCGGAGACTTTACCAAGCCGGAAAAGACCAAGCTGGCGCTCGATAAAGAGGCTCTGGATTTGCAGCAGGAATACGACAACCTTCGGAACCAGTGGAAGAAAGAGCTTCGTATACGTCAGAAGGCGTCCATGCCTGGGTGGCGCAGGCTATCGGACACCATCGTTGAAGCATTACGGGCCGAGAAACTCACGGGGTTGGGCACCATCGGCAAGATCGTTACCGCCGCCATGCAGAGGCCGATCACCACCGCTGCCGAGGAGGTGGCGGGGAAAGTATCCACCGCCATTCCTTTTGTGCGCAGGATTGCCGAAGGCGCACCCACCGAAAGACCCTCCTTCAGCTCCCTGCGTCATTACCCCGGAGCCGTGGTGAAGGGGATTAAAGAGGCGCCTGAAGTCCTTAGCGGCGCCCATGAGCCACCAGAATACTCCGGCCGCGGACCAAGTGTGCTCCAGTATCCTGGTCGCAGCCACGGTGCGCTAAAGAACCCGATCCGGAAAGCCGAGGAAGCAGTGGGCATGGATCGCGCATTGCAGTGGGCGGAGAAAGAGGGTCTCGACCCGAATAGCCCCGAGGTGATGGCGCAACTCCACGAGTTTGCCAAGCAGCGGGGTCTCCGTGGCATCTGGATGAACGACAATTTCGCCAGCAGAGCCTTTCGGCAGATCCTTTCCATGCTGGAGCGTAATCTGGGGGCGCCTGGATTTGTGGCATCGCGGATCGCCAGAATACTTCTGCCGATTATCCGGGTGCCAACGAATGTGGCGATCGAGCTGGGGCGCTACCACTTCGGGCTTCCCAACGCGGCCGTGAGAGTGGGGCACGCCATCAAAGTTGGCTTGGACAACGTCACCCCGGCGCAGAAGGATCTTATTATGATGAACCTCAAGAAAGGTCAGGTGGGGGCCGGTCTTTTTGCACTTGGATATTTCCTTCACGACAACTTTGGCGGGTTCTACAACGAGGAGACTTCCAAAGCAAAGGAGCGTAAGACCGGATTAAAACCTCTGGAAGCCAAGATCTGGAAGAAACCCGTTCCGGTGTTGGGCCACGGGATACCTTCTTGGGCATCACACAGTGCCCCCATGCTGATCATGCACGCCGGAGCCACTTTCCACGACATAATGGAGACCAAACACGGCACCATCTTTCATTCCGAGCGGGCTGTGCTGCGGGGCATCCTGGAAAACATCCCCTTTATGAATGAACTGGGAAAGGTGGACAAAGCCATAATGGGAGCGGCTCCAGAGGCACAGCGGGTCATTGGCGGGTGGATCAAAGGCAATGTGTCGCCGGTGCTTATTCAAGAGATAGCGAGGTGGACCGACACCCACGATAAGAACGGACACCCGATCAAGCGTTATCCCCGTAACATCTATCAGGAAGTGGAGATGGGCATACCACCGATCCCAGGTGCCCCGAGCTGGATTCCTTCACGGAAGAACGTCCCGCGCTATCCGCGCCCGTAGCTTATGCGAGCGTTTAATATCGAATCCGAACAGTCTCACCCGAACAACCTCCAAGTGAAATATTGAATTCGTCCGCAAATCCATGCGGCAACGCGCGACCGATGCGCGTGATGCACGAAATCGCTACAAGTCCACCGCAAATGCTGCTTCGGTATCATGCCGCTATCCGCGGCCACGTTAACGTCCGTTGACGATCCACGCCGTAAAGACGAAGACCGCCAGTAGCGCCATGGACCAGTAAATCATGGTCATATTCCAAGAGCCTTTAGTTCCTCTGCCGCTTCCTGCAACGATCGGATCACCTTGACCCGCCAGCCGTTTGGTTCCGCCTGGAGCCGGCGGAGCATTTCCTCCTGTTCCGGCCGAAGCTTGGTGTTTCCCACTTTACATTCCCACGCGCACGGAATCGGCACACAGGTAACATTGGTCGGATCCACCTTGTTGGGTTTATTCAGGAGGACGGCAAAAGTGAAGTCGGGCCAGCCCACGGTGGCGTGGCTGCGACGATCCATGCGGCACTCCAGGTAAACGATGCCTTTAAGGTTGAGCAGTTGCCGGATCTGGGAGTGAAGTTTGCGCTCGTTATAAATCTCGACTCTGGCAGCGATCTCTTCATTGGTCCGCAGCCCCATTTCCTTGCGCTGTGAGGGGTCAATCATTTTCAGGACGTGCTCCGGCAAAGGGAGTTTCATTTGGATGGCTCCGGTGGAAACTGGGCGTGTCGAATTTGGATCGCCCATTCGACTAAGGGAAGTATGTCTGTGTTGTCCGCATTATACAAGTAAATAGCTCCATCGGGGCCAACCACTTTGGCGCCGAGGCGTTTTAAAACCTCGTTGCCAACCACGGTGAAGGTGAACCCCTTCTCATGGAGGTAATCGCTGGTCTTATCGAATACAGCCGCATTGTGAGCGCATTTCATCGTTGCCTTTTTGAGCTGCTTTTGGAAGGATTCTTCTCTCATGGCCGCATATGGCTAAGGAGAGTGCGAGTTTTCCGGATACGCACTCTCAGGCCCAGTAAATAGTCATGTTCTTTCCGGCAGACTTCGATCCCGTGTTGCTCCCAAGTCCGTAGAATATCATTTTTGCCTTCCATTGCTTGAGCATGGCGTAGCATCCGGTCAAGGCTTCTTTCACGTTGCTCTTGGTTGGGTCGCAGGATGACGCCCATAACGCTGTCATTTCTTCTGTGATGCTAGCTGCTCTCGTCGGCACCTGTCGATTGCCCGTCGGTCGGCTTGGGCCTTTGCTAAAGCGGATTCGGCTTCGTTCGCTCGTTTGCTTTCGATTGCCACCATCTGTTGAGCCAGCACTAAATGTTCCCTTAACAAGTCGCGCTGCGAGCGGAGTTGTTGGATTTCGTCGGACGCACGGTGGATGATTGCTGTAGCTAGTCGTTCCTTGGCGTCAATCTCTTGTTCTTGCTGCTTGATGAGTAGCTTCTTAGCCTCAAGCTGCTCGCAGAGTTGTTGGATTTTTGTGTGAATCTCATCCAGAGGTTGAGTCGGCGGCGAAACCTCCGGTCGTCGATCTTCACAGCCTTTCAAATCTTGTGCCGCCTCACATCGCGGTTTATGGATTTCGGTGCGCATAAGCGTCTAAATCCTTGTCTATTTGCCGCTTGATTGCCTCGATGCGGCTTTTCTGGATATTTCTGCCCTCTATTGTGACAGATGCCCCTACCTGTTTCCCGTCAATCAACCGCTTCGCCGTTATCCTTGTTCCGGGCTTGTCCGACAGGGTCTGGCAGGATTGAATTATCCAACTGGTCATAGGTGTTCCTTCAGTTTGTCTGGGTAGTTTTCGACGATCCATTTAAAGAAACAGTCAATGTTGCAGAAGTCTCTGTGGTGGAACTTGCTTGGAAGCAGGATCCCGCCTTTTCCGGCCAGACCCCTGGTGCTTATCTCGATCTCGCACATATAGTCCTGCCCGCACTTGTCACATTTGGTGATGGTCATGTGCCCCTCCAAGTCTCCTTCAGCATACTATTAAGGGAACGTGCCGCCTCAAAGGTGGCAAAGGCAGCATCCCATTCCGCAATCGTCTTCTCAGATGCCTCACGCTGGCCCGCTAATGCCTCAAATTCTGCTTGGAACGCCGGATTGGCCCTGGCGTCCACCTCACTGGCTGCGGCGCTTCCTCCGGCTTTTAAATGCGGCAACATATATTTTGCCAGCAGGTTCTTCCGGCGGTCACTGTCGTAGTCACGCACCTGCTTGGCTGCCCCTACCGCAGGAGCCAGCTTGTGGATGGCGTTGCGGGATTGCTCGAGGCGCTTCTGCACCTTCTGGATCTCGTCGTCTCCGTAACTCATCGTGATTTTTTCTTCACTTCCCGCTTGTTAAGGTATTCGATCACAAAGTCACGGGGTTGCCCCGAAATGCTGAACTCTCCGTAGTAGAGGTCACCGATCCGAATGGCATCGAAACACGATTCGGCCCATAGTTGATCAGCAGGGATCGGAGCAAGCACCCCTTCATCAATTTCCCACGCCACGATTCGGCACTCGTTGAGATCCGTTATTTTCCCGTTCTTTTCCCAGCCGTAAACGACATAACATTCTGTGCTGCATGGCAGATATTGATTCATATTGTTGATTGTGCCTCCTTCATGGCCGAGTCTATTGCCCGCCGGACGTTGCCTGGGCCATCAGTCCACGAGAAATGCACCTGGCTTTGCAACCAGTTGAGCCGTTGTGTGTCGGTGGCGTCACCTGATTCCTCAATGGATTTGCCTGAGAGCGCTGCGCGGGCTTTCTCCTCGGCTTTCTTGAACCATTCCTGTTTCTTTCTTCTGGCGCACACGGAACAGATCTTCTTTTTCCGAGAGCCTCTCATGGCACGATTAGACCCGCCTCCTCGGCACGCATCCGGTCCAGCTCAATTTCCATGGACAAAAATAATCCCTCGCGCTCGTGACGTTTGAGTTTCCCCGGCACGAATACGGTTTTGCCTTTGCGTTGCCCCTCCTCCTCATACCAACAGATGAGGTTCTGGCCCCCACTGGGCAGTTTATTGCAGACGTGGTTGTATCTCATGCGAGTTCTAGTTCGGGTTGTTCCGAGTGAGCCGCCTCAAACTCATACCATTTACTAACTTCCATCATGGCTTTGTGGCTCCGTTTAGAACCTGGCGGCCAAAATCGCATACCTGCGCCACGTCACAGTAAAAGAGGCATCGGGTCTCCTCGGCTTTGCGTTCCTCGATGGATAGGACGGCACTGTCGGAAGCATCTCGGATGAAGGCATCCGCCTCCACAATGGTATCGAACAGCTTTACCGCGCGAATCCTGCCCCGTTTCATTACAGCCCACCGAGGAGGCTTCTGCCACCGCTCCTTTGGGGAGCAGAGCGGCAGAGCACCGTCCTCGGCGGCGCCAGAAGCTTTCTTATGCAAAGACACCCGCTTCTGGATAAACTGTAATGTTCGGTTAAAATCCCAAAGTTCAAGATCCCACGCTTTTATCGGCAGTTGCGGGTATTCCCTGTCCCGCATGGCCTGACGCACACTCCAATCCTTAAAGATGGCGATATTGGCCAGCTTTTTCGGGGTGAGGTTCTTCATGTTGTAGACGAGGAAAGCATTGATGTTTGCCTGGGCCGTCCAATCCTCGGTGTCGCCAATGACCTGCTTCCAAGTCTTAGTCTCCTTCCAGTCGTAGAGGGCATCTTCCTCCAAGTCGTAGAGATCCAACTGTCCCGAGATCACCACTCCGGCCACCGCCATGGTGAGCCGCTCCTCGGCAATGTAGCGATCGGGGTTCTGACGTGCGATCTGCTCAAAAATGATATGCTTTGCTTGACCCGAAAGACGCCATAGAAGGTCGGTGATGTCGCGCTGAATCTCCTTGGCATGACGCCGCTCCAGTTCAAGGATCCGAGGGGGTTTGATTAGTTCGGTGGTGGTGTAATCGGCGTTGCCTCTCTGGTAATTGTCCCAGTTGGCCCAATCCTCCACGATTTGCGGGAGGCCGCTAACATTGGTCACCTTCATTTGCCCATCCTTCCCATCCAGCACCCGATAAGGAAAAACAGAGGAGGCGTAAACGCCCAAATTATGATGATCCACCACCACACCTCGCTCATACTTTGATTCCCGCGGCCATGGCAGCTTTTCTCATTGCCTCCTCATCCTGGGCGGCGAATCCATGACCCAAGTAGTGGCTGGTCATGGCGCAGATAAAATCCACTCCGCGCTTCTGCCCGTAGAGCATGAAGACGAGCCGGAAGCTGCACTCAAAGAGCGCCGCTAATACAGCCCTGCTTCTGGCCGGTTCCGGAAGGCTCTCCGCACGATCCATCACCATGCGCTTGATTTCTCCGGTCAGTTGTATGGTCAATTCGTGTTCCTGTTTTGTCATTTCGCTCATAAAGTTTCTCCATCCCGACGTAGATGAGCCATGTCGGGGTAGTGTTATACCACTGCAGATAGTCTCTGAGGGTCAGCATTTAGTATGGGATGGCGTTGCGAATCTCTTCTGTGATGCCGCGTATAAGCCGTAATACCTCGCCTACGTCGTTTTTAGCTTGCTCCTGCAACATTATGGCCGGAAGCGCGGATAAGGCGCTACAGAGCGTTCCGTGGTAGCCCTTCTCGAACCATTCCCCCTTGTGCACGATAATCCAGTTAAGCCTGTCTAAACGGCGAATCTGCCAATCTTCGTCGATCACAATTACACGGTTGGCGTAAGCCTTGTCAGCCTTTGGGATGCGATTCATTGGGCCACCAATTTGGTTAAATCGCGCCACAACCCGTTACGCAATTCCCCGTCTCTTGCCACGATCAGTCGGCCACCACATGGACAGGTTAATTCGTCCTCGATGGTGCCCACTTTAAGCCACGCCCCGCAGCAGGGGCACTCGTATTCTGGCAAATGAGTCCAGTAAGCTTCCTGTTGCGCTATTGAGGGGAAGTTTGCGGGGGAGGGAGTTGAACCCTCGTTCTCCTGCTTATGAGACAGGCGTGGTGCCGTTCCACTACCCCGCGTCGTTAGATTACCATTCATCGTCACCGCTCCCTTGGGAAGCACTTTGTTTGGGTCCGCTTCCGCCTTTTCCTCTGAGGATTTTGGCGCTTCCAATAATCACGCCTTTTTCGCCGCGTTCCCGCTCCTCCTTGGTTTGGGATTGTTTCACCAAATAATCGTTATACTTGGAGTTTGGCGTCTCGATCAGAATAAGGTCGAGCACTTTGCCGCGCTTCTGGTCTTGATAGAAACGGTTCTTGTCCACCTTGGACACTTCGACTTGGACAGCGATTGGCATGGGTTTAGAGCGCCTCCTTTAACGCTTTGATTTGATCTGCGCTCAGACCCTCGGTTATCTTGGCCACCGCCTCCTTGGCCGTTTGCAGCGCCCACAAGTCTCCGGTTTGGTCGGTGAGAATATCCACCTCTTCCTCCGGAGGAGCCGGAGCTTGGTTGGCGTAGCGGGTGAGTTTGTCCACCAAGGATTTCTTGGCTTCTTCCGGAGTATTTCCGAAAGCGGAGTGCTGTTCCCCGTTTAGTTCCGCTGTAGCCATGGACGCCCACCCGTATCTATGGCCGTTTTCATATTTGATTTTCACTTTCATACGTTTCTTCGGTCAGTTTTGGTTAATGGTTATTTCACCCTCCAGACGCGCACTTTGCCGCCGCCAACGGTGCGGATCGCCACCTCGATCCCGTAGTAACGGGCGAGAGAATAAATCGTGGCCGTTTGACGATCAGTAATGAAGGATTCCTCACATTTCATTTTGCTCAGAAGTTGACCCAGTTTTGATCTGGGTCCGCTCGTCACGGGCAAAGGAACGTTCTTTTCCAGAATCCCGTCTGGTTCTTTGGTTTTCACTGGCTTCATCTTAGGTAGTATTGCAATGGTGTCAAGAATATCTTTACAAAGTATTTTTTTAAACTGCTTCCCATCGGAATTTGTCCTGCAACAATGGTCATACCCCGCAGTGCCCCTCGCACTCGTTTCCGAAGAGCAACCCCTGTCCGTGGTCTTCGTCGGTGCGGAAGTCCACCTCTTCCAGCGGCATCTTTGAGGGGTGCAGGTATGGCCGCGGCAGGTTGATCTTCTGGTAAACGTCCTGGAGTTCACGTTCGAAACGCACTGCGGCCATAAATTCCTCCGGACTGAGCCCCTTCCACTGCCGGTTGGATTGAAAGGGACAAAAGAAACAGGCGCTCTTGGGAGGCTTGGGGTAGCCGTGTCGCTCCATCCACAAAAGGCAGTCCCATCGTTTCATTCTCAGATCCACAAGGGGCCATCGGTGCGTCACATTTGGCCTCCACGAGGGTTTCATGCGGTGAGCCTCATCCAGACTAATCCCGATCCACTTTACGCATCTACGGGTTTTGTGGCGCTTCATTAGAGAAGTAATCACCTTGTTGATCGGATGGGTTTTAAACTGGCTTGTGCATTGGCGCATCATTATCCCGTCGGTGGTGTGCGCGGGCAGCCCCATGATCGCTATCTTGCGGTTCTTTCGGGAGTAGTAGGGGGCCAGACTTTTCTCCTGCAAACTTCCGGCGCACACCCGCTCCACCGGAAAGGGAAGGAGCGAGCTCAGTTTGTCGAGCCATTCGTAGACTGCCTTTGGTTCGCCCTTGGTGTCGGCAAAGATCGCAGCCACCGGCATAGGAGTAATGTCCCCCGCTGCGGCCATGAGCGCCAGAGTGCTCGATTGAACCCCGGCGCCGAGCGAGATAACGTGGATGGGATCAGACACCACACATACCCTCACATTCATTTCCGAACCCCAGTTCCTGCTGGCCGCGGTCGATGTCGGTGGAGAAATCCACCTGGTCCAGCGGCACGCAGCTGTGATGCAGATACGGGGCTGCCTCCCGTTTGGAGCACAGCATTTTTACCCGCCGGTATTCCTTGTCGACGCGCACCGCTTCAGCGAACGCCTCCGGCTCTTCGTCGCGGATTCGACGCCACTCGTGGTCGCTGTGATAGGGGCAGTAGACGCAGGCGCTCCTCGGAGGCTTTGGATACCCGTGGCGCAGCATCCACTCGATGCAGTCGCCCCTGCGCATTTTCAGGTCCACCAGCGGGTAGCGGTAAATCTGCCACGGCTCCTTGGGGGTTTTCATCCGGTGCGCTTCATCCAGGGAAATTCCCATCCAGCTTACCACCGCTGGCCGTTGGCAGTTGCGTGGCACCCGCGCTAGGCGCTTCGCAGCCCTGATCAGCGGGGCCACCTTAAACTCGTAGGTGCATTGTCGCCGCCCGTGGCCCCGTTCTCCGTCTGGCCACAGGTCGTGACTGGGAATGCCCACCCGCACAAAGAAACCGCTGACCCCCTTCTCTGCCTTGATTTTCTCCGAGTAAGGTTTGGCCGTGAGGATCTGTTTGGTCAGGCTCCCGGCAGTGACTCGGTGGACCGGATAGTTCAGTTGCTGCTCGAGCCAATCGAGCCAGCGGTAAACACTCGGTGGTTCGGCCTGGGTATCGGCAAAGATGGCGGCTATGGGTCGCGGGGTCACTTCCCCGTGGGCCGCCATTAGTGCCAGCGTGCTCGATTGCACGCCGGCGCCCAGGTTCAGGACGTGTGGTAGGTCTTCTCTCATTTGATGCTCCATTGTTCGGGCCACCTTCATTTGAGATACATGGCCAAGCGTTGTTTCACGGTGCGCTCCATGGCTTTTAGTTGCATGAAGGTCACCCGCTTCACTTGGAAGCCGAGCGCAAACTCATGGGAGATAAGGCGCGGATCCAGATCTTTAAGGAGGAGTATGACCGATTCCAGTAAAGTCGCCTGTCGTTGCAGGTCTAACGCTTCGGCGGGGATGGCGTATTCGCCAAGCCGGTGCAATTTGTAACCCTTGGAACGGATGAGCGCCTCCACCTCCTTCTTGCGCATCTTCGCTGATGGCCGCGTCGGGGAATCCGTTGTTGTGGACGAGTTCGAGGATCTCGGCTTCGGATAGTTCCGCTGCTGTTTCGTCGGTCTCGGCGTTGATTCGTTGTCGGATGTAGTCATAAATTTTCAGTTTGCGCTTTGCCACAAAGTTCCGGGGCGTTGGCCCAAACTCGGCTTCTACGGCCAAGCCCTCGCGGTTGTTTTGTTTGAGCCACCACAAAAGGTAATCCTCCGGCACGTCCACCATCCGTTCGCCTTTGTATTCCCCGAAGGGCATCAGAGTTTCGTCGCTCACTTGGCCGCGGTGCGCCTCGTTGCGTGTCCACAGCTGCCGGAGCCGGATGATTTCGTCGAGGAGTTCCAGGACGATCCGCCCGCTCCCTTTGTTCGCGTGCTTTTCGGCCAGCGTGCGGTATTCCTCCAGCTTCGTCTTGGTCATTGTTGCAACCCATGTTGCTCGTGGTGTTTCATCGTGTCAAGAACCTTTTGGCTCCGGAGTTGCAACCGTCACCTCTCCGTTAGGAGAGAAAAGCAAAAGAAAAGGAAAAGAACCCCTCCACAGAAAAGAAAAGGAAAAGAGAATCAATCGGCTTCGTCCGGCCACCGGAGGGGGGAGGCTTTCTCGTGCCATCGCCTCCGGTCTTCTGCTTGAGCCCCGAGGCTTTCACACCCCGTGAGCGACAGGGTGTTTAATGGTTTTTAAAACGAAACCCCGAGGGAACGCGCAACAGCGTGTTTTCGTGGCGGCTCATCACCGCCGCTGCTACGCCGCTCCTTCGGGGTTTCGAAAACACGCCCGAGTTATCGCACGGCCATTGGCCGGAGTCAAGAGTTTTTATTTTGGACCGCTCCTGGGTCCGAAATCCCGGAGATCCAAACGCCAGCCCTTGGTTTCGGGCTCGGCCGCTTCGTCGTGCTTCGGCGTGGACTTCGGCGTGGGAATCCCAGCTGCGCGGATCCGGAAAAGAAAACCCGCCGCACCTTTCGATGCGACGGGTCATGCGTTGACACCCAACGTTTCGGCGTCAATTCAAGTCTTGCCGCTGTGCTAATCCCCGCGCTGCCAACTCCCGAAGCATAGCATTGAAAGCGGGAGTAATCGGCTTCTCTAGAAGCAACTGATTGGTTTCGGAATGATACAAGCGGACAATTCCATGGCGCACCTTCACAACGATTTGCCCCTCGGAGGGATTAATCTCAAAATCCGGTAGACTTTCGCCGCTCATAATCCTGCCTCCTCCGCTGCTTCTACGGCTCCCGTGCAGTCTAAGGGGTGCACTTCGGTTTTGCGGTAACCTTTGTCTCCTTTGCGGCGATAGGAGGGGTTCTCTGCTCGGCGTTCCTCCGTTGTCTTTGGGTTCATCGCTGCAAGCCTCGCCTTAAAATCGGCAGTGCTTTCAACGAATTGCTTTTGGTTTCGTTCCCACTTTATCTTTGGCAATTCTGGCTTGCCTTTGCCCTTGTGTGTCTTTGCTTTTGTTTTCATCGTTCAACGCTCAACTGAATATAACAGTTGAGCGCTGCCGCGATTAAAACGCTTGTGCAACGAATTGTTGCAGTGGTTGGGTGAGCAACTCGGGGAGTTTGCGAATATCCTTGCAGACTAAACTCTCATGGCAATAGTTGTTTTCTCGAGGCTTAAATCCGCCAATCCAGACTCCTAAGACGTAGTAGCCTAGTGCCGCTGCCTTGCGAAACTCTGCCGCTGCCAAGTCTTCATCGTCGGGATGACCATCCGTTGCGATGATGATTAAGCCTTTGGTTGCCTGTTGGGTTTCAAGCCAATTCACTGCTCGATTAATGGCAATATCCGTATCCGTACTCCCCTCTGTGGATAGTCCATGGACAGGCACCGTTTCCAATATCCGAGTGCATGAGGAGAAACTTGCTACCATTGACTTCGCTGCCACTTGCGCAACGGCACCGTTAAGTACTCTCCCCGCTTCGGATATTTGCGTTATCTTCGCTCCTGCCATACTGCCGCTCACATCGAGCAGAAGCGCGATGTGTGGCAAGTCTTCGGTAGATTGCCGCTGCCGCAAGCAAGTCCCCCCGCTAATGGCGTTAACTATGCGGCGAGAGTTGAAACTGCCGCACCGTCTAACGTCTATCCACTTTTGCCGATTACTTTCCACAAGCGTAGAGTGCAAGACTTCGGCAATGCGCTCTGCCGCACTTTCCTCCTCTGGCGTTGCGTAATCTTGCGTTGGCGCATAGAGGGCAATTTCCTCCATCATCTCATTGTATTCTGCCTCCGCTTCGGGAGATGCCTCCTCTAGTGCCTCTTCGACAACCTTCTGAATGAGTGCCTTAATATTCTCGGCAATCTCTGCCTTTGTCTCTTCTCCTCCCGCGCCTTCGCTCCCCGTTGGCTTGCCGCTGTCGCTGCCTCCACTTGAATCGGTGCCGCACTCCTCGCCGCTGCCTTCACTCTCCTCTTCGCCTTCGCCTTCGGCGTCTCCCTCGCCTTCGCCTTCGGCGTCTCCCCCCTCGCCTTCGCCTTCGGCGTCTCCCCCTTTGCCCTCTTTGTCCTCGCCTTCGGCGTCCGAAGTCTCGGGGTCCCCGCTCTTTTCCTCTTCATCGCTTTGCGTTGGGTTGCCTTTGGAGTTGTCTCCTCCTTTGCCGTTGCCTTGCTCTTTTTCCTCCGCCATTGCTTCGGCAATCTCAAATGCCGCATCGCAAACACCCCGCGAATCGGAGTGCACTGCTTTGCGGATGAGTTTCTCCCAACGTCCCCAACTCTTTTTTGCTTCGGCGTCTCGCCATACAAAAGTGCGCACGAAAATTGCCAGAGCGCCGAATTTCGTCTTGTCGCTTTGTAGAACGTGCATGAGAAGGGAACGAATGTAAGGGGTTGCTCCCTGCCATTGCTTGGCAATCCGTTGCTCGATGTATCCGTCTTCTAATGTTTGCCGAATTACATCGAAGAGTTTTCTATCCTTTGCTTTGCGTTCTAACTCGTTGCGGTAGTCGTAAGCATTGGTAAAAAGCTTGTGCGCCAACTCATGGAAAAGCTTTCCTCGATTGAAGATCAGACTCTTAACGGGGTTACTTTCATACGGTGCGCACTCATTAAGCCAAACTTGGTTTGTCTCATGCTGCCACCATGCACAAGCGCCAGCGTTGGGAAACTCGCCAATCTTAACTTCTACGTTGGCGTCCGTTAGGATTCTCGCCGCAATAGTGAATCGGCGCTCTGCGAGACTATTAAGCGTTGGTTTTGTATCCATGTTATTTAGTCTCCGCTTGTGCTTCCGCTGTCACTGCCTTACTACCGAAAAACGCTGCCGCTGCCGTTGCCACAGCCTTACGCTCTGGCGCATTGGTGGCGGGGATTGCGTTAACAAAAGCCACTTTTACAGCGTCCAAAGGCTTAACTTTTTGCACGATAAGCTTTGCCGCTTTTAGAAGGGTGCGGGTGCCGAAGGGCGTGTGTATTTCTTGCCGCTCGAAACTTGCTCGCAGTTGCTTGCCAAGTGACACAAGCTTATCGGCAATATCATCTGTGCACCCCGTTCTACTAACAAGCAGTTTGCGCTCCCTTGCCGCTGGCAGATAACCCAAGTCAATGACTGCGAAACGCTCCCGTTGCGCATCATTTAAGCGACTTGTCCCCGAGTAGCCTTTGCCCTCGTTCATCGCTCCGATAACGGTGAAATTTTCTCCCGCTCTGATTACTTCCCCGTTGTTATCGGGGAGAGTAATTTCGCGGCGTCCGTCCATCAAACTGAATAACCAAAAACGGATGCCATCGGGTGTTGCGTTGGGTTCATCCCAATAAAGGATTGCTCCCCGAGGGTCTTTTGCCGCTTGTGCCGCTACTCCGTAACGGTAGGTTGTCTCTAATCCTCCCTTGCCATCTGAAACGGGGTCTCGATAGCCAATGATATATTCGGGGACTACACCATCCGCACCTTGCAGAGTGTAAAGCGGTCGCTTTAAAACTTTGGCGATATGGTGTGCCAAGTGGGTTTTACCGCATCCTGCTCCCCCTGTAAAAAGCGGGTGTTCCCCCGCCTTAATCGCTGCCATTGCCAGCGCTAATTCGCCATCTTGCGGAACATAGGCGATTTTCTGATAAAGGCTTTCGCTATCTGGCAACGCTTTAGAGATTGCCGTCGCTGCCGCTGCCTTCTCCGCATCGCTAAGATGCGTTGCCTCGCCAACTATCGGGGTGTTTTCAACTGCCGCTGCAACTACTGCTTGGCAGTTTTCCTCGGGCATTGGCAATCCGCTCCGCTGCAACTGTGCCGCGAGTGCTTTAAGGTTTTGACCGATTGTGATCTTGCCACTGTTATGGCATCGCTTTGCAGCGTCCAAAAGCATGGCAACGTTCTGTGAGACGCTAGGCGCATTTCTCTTCGCCATCGCATCTACTGTGGTGTCTTGCATGACTCCAAAGTATAGGTTGCAATATGTATTGCAAGACTTTTTTTACTGTGGTTGAAACTTTTTTTTCGGGGTTTTCCGGTAGGCAAAACTTTTGTATTGCCAGAAGGTTTCGGAGCGCTTCAATAGTTGTTTAAATGGTCTCCGCTTCGACAGCCCCGCAAGTCCACACTAGAAAGCGAAAATCAGGGCTTTCTCGGGATCCGCAAGAGAGCGAAAAGCAACTAGTGGCCAGAAAAAAGCGCACCTATAACGCCAGAATTGCCCGAGCGTTTTGCGCGCTGCTTTCAGACAGCGAAAAGAGCGTTAGCGCCATATTGCGCGAACATCCCGAGTTTCCATCGCCACTCACCCTCTACAAGTGGCGAGACAGGCACCCCTACTTTGCAACGCTGTGGAAACGAGCGCGAGAAGCACAAGCGGAACATCTAATGCAAAAGTGCCTCGATCTTGCCGCACAAGCCACAGCGAAAAACGCACACGCTGTACGGGTCAAATTCGATATTTACAAGTTTTTCGGACAGAAACTGCTCCCCACCGTTTACGGCGATAAACCCTCCACAACGCACCTTTCCACTTCGGTCGCTGTAGTCATCAGTCCGGAACGCCTAAACGCCATACGGCTAAAATTAGAGGCCTCCAGAGAGGCTTTTAAAACGCTCACAGAACGTAAAACCAAAGAGGACAACTTTCCCCAAAGCCTAAAAGACTTCGACAAAGAGAAACTAAAGCTTCTCCACAGTAACGGAGATGAAGAGCACTCTACAGATAATGAGCACCCTACAGATAACGGGTTGTCTACATTAGAGGAGTAAACAAAGACACGCATTTATGGCAGAGTTAGATTGGACAGGAGCACCGATGAAGGAGGGGCAACGTTACGGAGGGCGTCCAGAACATTGCGCTCCGGAGCCATTACAAGAGGAG
>Ga0081455_10000702_pt1 | contig 43495 bp, 44 predicted proteins | sample TabmetS3T2R1_FD_70207 | JGI IMG/M metagenome (GOLD analysis project Ga0081455, IMG submission 70207) | Tabebuia heterophylla rhizosphere microbial communities from the University of Puerto Rico - S3T2R1 | ecosystem: Host-associated > Plants > Roots > Rhizosphere ... | reverse complement strand
GGGCGCGGCCGGGTCGACCAGCAGCGTGCGCAGCCGCGGCTGCGCGTCGAGGATGCGGGCGAACCGGAACAGCTCGTCCTCGACCTCCTCGATCGAGCCGTCCCGCTGCGCCAGCGCCAGCGCCGCCTGCCGGGCCAGCGACTCCACGCCGTCCACCAGGTCGACCGGGCGGGACCATCGCCCGCCGGCCACCCCGTGCAGCAGGTCGATGGCCGGCTGGCCGACCTTGCCGGACAGCAGCCGGTCGACCAGCCCGAGGCGGGCCTCCCGGGCGGTGGAGGCGTCCGCGACGTGCCGGCGCAGCACCGGCTCCCGGGTCAGCAGGCCGGCGACCGCGAACAGCTCGTCCGACAGCGTGCGCAGCGCCGACTCCTCGGCACCCTCCGCGTAGCTGTCGAGCTGCTCGCGTACCGCGGCCAGGGTCTCCCGGCTGGCGACGTTCACTGCTCCTTGCCCCTCGACCTGCCGCCGCTCTTCGCCGGCGCCGCGGCATCGCCGTCGTCCGACGTACCGGCCATGCCTTCCAGCTCGGCCAGGAACCGGTCGACCGTGCGCTGCCGGCGGGCGTCGTCCTCCAGGGACTCCCCGACCACCCGGCCGGCCAGCGTGGTGGCCAGCCGGCCGATCTCGGCCCGCAGCTCGTTGACCACCTGCTGGCGCTGGGTGGCCAACTGCTCCTCGGACCGCTGCCGGATGCGCTCGGCCTCCTCCTCGGCCTGGGCCCGCAACTGGTCGCGCAGCCGGTCGGCGTCGGCCCGGGCCGAATCCCGGATCTTCGCCGCCTCGGCCCGCGCCTCAGCCAGCGCCGCCTGGTAGTCGGCCTCGGCCTTCTCCAGCGCCTCGCGGGCCTGCCGGCTCTCCTCGATCTGGCCGCGGACCAGGTCCTGCCGCTCCTTCATCGCCTTCTGCACCGGCGGCACGACGTACCGCCACAGGACGAACAGGATGATCGCGAAGGCGATCACCTCGGCGATGAAGGTGGCGTTGGGGACCAGGAAGTTGCTCCCGCCCTCCTCTGCGGCAATCAGGTGGGTCATCGGCCCGCCTTACTTGCTCGCGAGTACGAAGACGAACAGCGCCATGAAGGCCAGGTTGATGAAGTACATGGCCTCCACCAGGCCGACCGTCAGGAAGAAGATGGAGAACAGCCGGCCCTGCGCCTCGGGCTGGCGGGCAACGCCGGAGATGGTCGCGCTGCCGGCGAGACCGTCGCCCACCGCCGCGCCGATGGCACCGCCGCCGAGGGCCAGACCGCCACCGACGAACGCGCCGGCCAGCTGGATCGCCTGCTCGGTTGTGTTAGCCATTTCGCTCCTCAGTTCCTGTGTCGCGTACTGCCGGAAAGTCGATGTCGTGCTGCTGGGGCTTGCGGAGAGTCCTCGTGTCAGTGCCCTCCGCCCTCTTCGGCGGGCGCCACCGACCCGAAGTACAGGACCGTCAGCAGGGCGAAGATGAACGCCTGGATGAGCCCGATGAACAGGTCGAACAGCTTCCATGCCACGTTCGGACCCCACAGGATGTACGCGGGGAACAGCGAGATCAGGCTCACCATGATCACGCCCGAGAAGATGTTGCCGAACAGCCGCAGTGCCAGCGTGACCGGCTTGGCCAGCTCCTCGATGATGTTGATCGGGAGCAGGAAGGCGTACGGCTTGGCCAGGTGGCCGTAGTAGCCCTTGAAGCCCTTCCGGCGGATGCCGGTCACGTGCATGCTGATGATCACCAGCAACGCCAGGGCGTACGTCAGGTTCACATCGGCGGCCGGCGGCGGCAGGTATTCCGGTTCGTGCCCGCTCGGGATCACCGCGAGCCAGTTGGCGAACAGGATGAACGTGAACAGCGCGACCGCGAAGGGCACCACCCACGGCGCGGTGCGCAGCCCCATCGAGGTCTCGACCTGGCGCTCGACCGCGTTGGTGACGGTCTCGAAGAACAGCTGCGGCCCGCTCGGCACCCCGGCCGTGGCCCGGCGCCGGACCAGCAGGCCGAGACCGATGACGATCAGGCCGGCCACCGCGGTGCTCAGCAGCGTGTCCACGTTGAACGCGAAGCCACCGATGTCGCGGGTGATGTGGTGGCCGATCTCGATCTCTTTGATCGCGTACGGCTGGTCGGTCATGGCAAACGCAGTCATGACTGGCGCAACTCCTTGATCAGGGGCACCGTGGCGCCGCCCAGCATGACCAGCTGGAACAGCGCGAGCCCGACGATCGAACCCAGCCCGTCCGGGCGGGTGATCAGTACGCAGGCCAGCGCCGCCAGGGTGATCACGCCGAGGCGACCGAGCACGCCCATCGTGAACCGACGCTTCTTGTCCTTCGCCTCACTGGCCGCGAACTTCAGCACCGAACGCTGCACCGCCAGCGTGTTGGCCGCGCCGAGCGCCAGGCCGACCAGCACGAACACACCCATCAGCGGATGCCCGAGCAGGCTTGTCGCCAGCAGGGCCGCGCCACCGATGATGGCCGCCAACATCGAGGAGCGGCGCAGGTTTGCCGCCGCCACCGTCGGGACGGTCAGTACGGGTTGCACAGGCTGCCCTCTCACGTCAGCGGTCATTGCTGCCATTCAGGAACGTACGGATCTGCATGTAGCCGTAGAAGCAGGCGGCGGCGATCCCGAGTGCGAGACCCACCAGAATGAAGATCGGAAACGTGTCTACCAGACTGTCTACCAGCCAGCCGAGCCCCATGCCCGCGAGGACACACCCGGCGGCGGTCCCGCCCAGGACAAGCAGGTCGGACAGGCCCAGACTGTTACGCGCCATAGGCGTGTGTCCCTACCCGTTACATGCCCGGTGATGCCTGCGCGCCGGGATGACTCACGGGCGGCTCCTCCGGTCGCAACAACCCTCGTTGTATGTCTGAGCGCGCCACCGCATGAACGCGAGGCCCAGCACCCCCCGCCGGTCGCGGGACGAGGGGACATTACCACAGCGCATGGTGTCCCTCCTTCCCGCCTCGACAGGGCTTCTGACCTGCGGTTCTATGCCGTCAGGTCAGCTCGTGAAGGTTTTCACAAGGAGCATAGCGGAGGGTTGACCGCTGGTTCAATTCGAGCGGGAAGGGGTTGGTTTCGCTCAGGGCGAACCGCGCCGCAGCCGGGGCAGGTTCATCAGCAGCAGCGCGACCACGGCCAGGCCGCCGATCCCGGCCGCGACCGTACCCAGGCTCTTGGTCACCGACATGGCCACGAAGCCGAAGCCGAGCAGCGCGGCCCAGAAGTAGATGATGAGGACGGCCCGGCGCTGGCTGTGCCCGATCTCCAGCAGCCGGTGGTGCAGGTGCATCTTGTCCGGCGAGAACGGCGAGCGCCCGGCCTTCACCCGGCGGAACACCGCCATGGTCAGGTCGACGAACGGGATGGCCAGCACGCCGAGCGGGATCAGCAGCCCCAGCAGCAGCGGGAAAGCGCCGAGCAGGTCCTGGAAGCCCTGCGAGTCGGCGCTGGTCGCGGTCGTCGCCGAGGCGGCCAGCATCAGGCCGATCAGCATCGACCCGGAGTCGCCCATGAAGATCCGGGCCGGGGAGAAGTTGTGCGGCAGGAAGCCCAGGCACGCGCCGGCCAGCACCGCCGACATCAGGGTGGGGACGAACGCGACGTCGCCGTACCCGACCTGGGACAGGTGGTAGCTGTAAAGGAAGAAGGCCAGCGCGGAGATCGCGGACACCCCAGCGGCCAGCCCATCCAGGCCGTCGATGAAGTTGATGGCGTTCACCGTGACCACGCAGAACAGCACGGTCAGCCCGACCGCCTCGTCCCGGCCCAGGATGATCGTCCCGGTGTTGCCGAACGGTATGTAGATCAGCAGCAACTGCACGCCGAAGATGACCATCACGCCGGCCGCCAGGATCTGGCCGGTCAGCTTGGTCAGCGAGTCCAGCTCCCACCGGTCGTCGGCGGCGCCGAGCGCGCAGATCAGGCCGCCCGCGATCAGGATCGCCGGGGTGTAGCTGTTCTGCTCGAAGCTGCGGCGCAGGGTGGGCATCACGTGCGCGACCATCAGCGCGGCCGCGATGCCGAGATACATCGCCACCCCGCCCAGCCGCGGCGTCGGGATCGCGTGCACGTCGCGGTCCCGCACCTTCGCCATCGCGCCCCACCGGATCGCCACCACGCGCACCAGCGGGACGGCGAGGTAGGTCACCGCGCCCGCGATGCACAGCACCAGCAGGTATTCACGCACGCGGCGGCTCCGCGGACGGCTCCTCCGGCGGCGGCGCGTCCGGGACCGGTGCGTCCGGGAACAGCGGGACGCTGAACTGCACCTCCGGCTTCGGCGGCACGTCGATGACCAGGTCGTTCACGATCACCCGCAGCTGGTCTGCGGTGACCGCGCCCTCGCGCAGCAGCCGCGGCCGCTCGCCGGTCAGGTCCACGATGCTGGAGGCGACCGGATCCCCGGACGGGCCGCCGTCCAGGTAGACGTACACGTCCTCGCCCAGCTGCTGCTGCGCGTCCTGCGCGGTGGTGGCCGGCGGCATGCCCGTCCGGTTGGCGCTGGAGACGGCCATCGGGCCGTTCTCCTTCAGCAGCTCGATCGCCACCGGGTGCAGCGGCATCCGGACCGCGACCGTACCCCGGGTATCGCCGAGGTCCCACAGCAGCGACGGCGCGTGCTCGACCACCAGGGTCAGCCCGCCCGGCCAGAACGCCTCGACCAGCTCGCGGGCCCGGTGCGGCAGGAACAGGACCAGCCCGTCGAGGGCGGCCCAGGAGCCGACCAGGACCGGCACCGGCATGTCCCGGCCGCGGCCCTTGGCCCGCAGCAGGGCGGCCACACCGCTGCTGGAGAAGGCGTCGGCGCCCAGCCCGTACACGGTGTCGGTGGGCAGCACGACCAGGTCGCCGCGGCGGCTGGCCTCGACGGCGGCGGTGATCGCCTCGGCCCGCTGGTCCGGCTTGGTGCAGTCAAAGAAGAGGCTCATCGGTTCCTGAGCCTACTGAGTGGACCTGTGAACGCCGCGCCGGCCCACGGTGAAGCGCGGCCGGCCGGTCAGGTCAGGATGGGTGGTGGCGTGGTCGAAGCCGGCGCCGGCGACCAGCCGGAGGACGGCCGGGGCGTGCACCTCGGCGTGCTCGAGGCCGACCCAGCCGCCCGGACGCAGCATCCTGGCGGCGGTGGCCAGCACCTTGCGTACGACCGTCAGGCCGTCCGGGCCGCCCCACAGCGCCTCCGGCGGGTCGTACCGGCCGACCTCCGGGGGCAGCGGCGTCCCGTCCGGCACATACGGGGGGTTGGTCAGCACGAGGTTGGCGGTGCCGTCCACAGTGGACAGTACGGCCGGGTCGGTGGCGTCGCCCGGGACGACGGTGACGCGGTCGTACGGTTCGGCGTTGCGGGCCAGCCACTCCAGCGCGGCCGGTGCCTGCTCGACGGCGTACACGAGGGCGGTGTCGTGCTCGTCGGCGATGGACAGGGCGATCGCGCCGGAACCCGCGCACAGGTCGACCACGACCGGGCTGTCCTGGCCGGCGAGGACGGCCAGGCCCCACTCGACCAGGCGCTCGGTCTCCGGCCGGGGGACGAAGACGCCGGCGCCGATCCTGAGCTCCAGCCGGCGGAAGCCGGCGCTGCCGAGGATGTGTTGCAGGGGCTCGCGGTCGGCGCGACGCTCGACCAGGCGCAGGTAGTCGGCGAAGACCTCCGGGCTGACCGTCGGCGTCAGGTGCCGCGCCGTCGGGCTGCCGAGCAGGTCGTCCAGCAGCGCCTCCGCGTCGTACCGCGGGCTGGGCACCCCCGCCTCGGCCAGCCGCTTCTCCGCGACCTTCAGCAGGACCGTGACGTTGTTGCTCACTGTGCTACCTCTGTTCGCCTCCGCGCTCGCTCCGCTCCTCGGCCGCCACCCCAGAGGGGACCCCGTCGGCCTGCGATGCTCACTCGCTGTCGGCTCACGCGCCCGCCAGGAGGGCTTCCGTGTCGGCCTTGGTGAGGGCGTCGATGACGCCGTCGAGGTCGCCGTCGAGGACCTGGTCGAGGTTGTAGGCGGTGTAGCCGACGCGGTGGTCGGAGATGCGGTTCTGCGGGAAGTTGTAGGTGCGGACGCGCTCGCTGCGGTCGACCGTACGGACCTGGCTGCGGCGGGCGTCGGAGGCCTCCTGCGCGGCGGCCTCCTGGGCGGCGGCGAGCAGGCGGGCGCGGAGGATGCGCATGGCCTGCTCCTTGTTCTGCAACTGGGAGCGCTCGTTCTGGCAGATCGCCACGATGCCGGTGGGCAGGTGGGTGATGCGGATGGCCGAGTCGGTGGTGTTGACGCTCTGCCCGCCGGGGCCGCTGGAGCGGAAGACGTCGATGCGCAGGTCGTTCGGGTCGATCGCGACGTCGACCTCGGCGGCCTCGGGCAGGACCAGCACGCCGGCGGCCGAGGTGTGGATGCGGCCCTGCGACTCGGTGGCCGGTACGCGCTGCACGCGGTGCACGCCGCCCTCGTACTTCAACCGGCGCCACACCCCGCCGCCGCGTGCCTTGACCGCGACCTGCACGTCCTTGTAGCCGCCCAGATCCGAGTCGACCGCCTCCAGCACCTCGGCCTTCCATCCCTGGCGCTCGGCGTACCGCAGGTACATCCGCAGCAGGTCGCCGGCGAACAGCGCCGACTCCTCGCCACCCTCGCCCGCCTTGATCTCGACGATCACGTCCTTGTCGTCGTCCGGGTCCTTGGGCGCCAGCAGTTCGCGCAGCTTCTGCTCCAGCTGCCCGATCCGGGTCTCCAGCGACTCGGCCTCCGCGGCGAACGAGTGGTCCTCGCGGGCCAGCTCCCGGGCCGTCTCGGCGTCCTCCCGGGCCGTGTCCAGCTCGCGCGCCACGCCGACCACCTGGGTCAGCTCGGCGTACCGCTTGCCCACCTCCCGCGCCGCGTTCTGGTCGGCGTGCAGCGCCGGATCGGCCATCCGCCGCTCCAGCTCGGCGTACTCGGCCAACAGCTCCGGCAAACTCTCTGTACTCATCTGTTCGCCTCCGCGCTCGCTCCGCTCCTCGGCCCGGGAAAAGCGCCCGGGCCTGCGATGCTCCCTCGCTGTCGGCTCACGGAACTCATCTTGTTCGCCTCTCAGCCGGGCATGAAAAAGCGGCGCCCGCCCCGCGTGGTGCAGGGTGGGCGCCGCCGAGGTCGCTAGTTGCTGCCGGGGCGGGTGCGCTTGCCGAAGCGGCGCTCGAACTTCTCGACCCGGCCGCCGACGTCCAGGATCTTCTGCTTGCCGGTGTAGAACGGGTGGCAGGCGGAGCAGACCTCGACGTGGATCGTGCCGCTGCTGGCCGTGCTGCGGGTGGTGAAGGTGTTGCCGCAGGAGCAGGTCACGTTGGTCGTGACGTACTCCGGGTGGATGCCGTTCTTCACTGCGTTTCCTCTCGCTGGTCGCCGGGTCGCCGCGCGGGCGTGAACCGGAACCGATCTCGCAGGGTGCGGCACCAGTGTGCCACGCTGCCCGAACCGTACCCGCGCCCCGGTCATTCCCGGGGCGCGGGCCCGGCCTCAGTCCTGGGTGTTGACCGTCGTCTTCTGCACCTGCATCAGGAACTCGACGTTGGTCCTGGTCTTCTTGAGCTGGTCCAGCAGCAGGTCGATGCCCTGCTGCGCGTCCAGCGCGTGCAGCACCCGCCGGAGCTTGATGACGATCGCCATCTCCTCCGGGCTCATCAGGATCTCTTCCTTGCGGGTGGAGGACTGCGGGATGTCCACCGCGGGGAAGACGCGCCGGTCGGCGATCTTGCGGTCCAGCTTCAACTCGGCGTTGCCGGTGCCCTTGAACTCCTCGAAGATCACCGTGTCACCGGTCGAACCGGTCTCGACCAGGGCGGTCGCCAGGATGGTCAGCGAGCCGCCGTTCTCGATGTTGCGCGCCGCGCCCAGGAACCGCTTGGGCGGGTACAGCGCGGTCGAGTCGATACCACCGGACAGGATCCGGCCGCTGGCCGGCGAGGCGTTGTTGTACGCCCGGCCCAGCCGCGTGATCGAGTCCAGCAGCACGACCACGTCGTGACCCAGCTCCACCAGCCGCTTCGCGCGCTCGATGGACAGCTCGGCGACCGTGGTGTGGTCGCTCGGCGGGCGGTCGAAGGTGGAGGCGATGACCTCGCCCTTCACCGACCGCTGCATGTCGGTGACCTCTTCGGGCCGCTCGTCCACCAGCACGACCATCAGGTGGCACTCGGGGTTGTTGTGCGTGATCGCGTTCGCGATGGCCTGCAGGACCATGGTCTTGCCGGCCTTCGGCGGGGAGACGATCAGCGCCCGCTGGCCCTTGCCGATCGGCATCACCAGGTCGATGACGCGGGTGGTGAGGATGTTCGGCTCGGTCTCCAGCCGCAGCCGCTCCTGCGGGTACAGCGGGGTGAGCTTCAGGAACTCCGGCCGGCCGCGGGCCTGGTCGGGCTCCATCCCGTTCACGCTGTCCAGCCGGACCAGGGCGTTGAACTTGTCCCGCCGCTCGCCCTCGCGGGGCTGGCGGACCGCGCCGGTGATCGCGTCGCCGCGGCGCAGGCCGTTCTTGCGGACCTGCGACAGGGAGACGTACACGTCGTTCTGGCCGGGCAGGTAGCCGGAGGTACGGACGAAGGCGTAGTTGTCCAGGATGTCCAGGATGCCGGCGACCGGGACGAGCACGTCGTCCTCGGCGATGACCGGCTCGGCCTCGCCGCCGAAGCGCTCCCGGCTGCCGCCGCCGCTCCCGCTGCCCCGGCCGCGCCGGTCGCGGAACCGGCGACCGCGGCGCCGGCCGCCCTCGCCGTCCTCGTCGTCGTCGCGCGGGCCGTTGTCCCGGTCGCGCTGCTGGCCGCCGTCCCGCTGCTGGCGCTGCTGGCCGCCGCCGTCCCGGCCCTGGCCCCCATCACGGCCCTGGCCGCCGTCCCGATCGCGGCCCTGACCGCCGTCACGACCCTGGCCGTCACGACCCTGGCCGTCACGACCCTGGCCGTCACGACCCTGACCTTCGCGGCCCTGGCCGCCGTCGCGGCCCTGGCCATCGCGGCCCTGGCCGTCGCGCTGGCTGCGCTGGCCGCCGTCGCGGTTGTCCCGCTGGCCGTCGCGGTCGCGGCCGTCGCGGTCCCGGCGCTGGTTGTCCCGGCGCGGGCGGGTGGTCGTGTCGCTGGCCGCCGCGGCGGGCTGGGCCTGGTCGCCGCCCTGCTGGCCCGCGGGCGCCGCGGTGTCGGCCGCACCTTCGGTCGGTGCGGCAGCGGGCGCCGCGTCCGCGGCGGGGGCGGCGTGGGTGTCCGCGCTGGTGGCGGGCCCGCTGCTAGGCGCCGCGGTGTCCGTCGGCACAGTCTCAGCGGGCACCGTGGGTGCAGTCTGCACGGCGGGCGTGGTCACCGCCGGGGCGCTCACCACCGGCGTGCTGCCGGTCGGCGCCGTGGTCGTGCTCTCCACGACCGGCGGCGCGGCAACCGGCGCGCTCGGCGCGCTCAGGTCCGGGATCTGCGTGGCCGCCGCGGAGTGGTCCGCGGGCGGCCCGGCCGGCCGGGTCGCCGCCCGGCGGGTCCGCCCGGTGCTCTCGCCGGTGGGCGCCGCGCCGGGCAGGTCGAGGCTGATCTGGCCGCCGGCCTGCTGCTCGCGGATCGCGGCAATCAGGTCGTTCTTGCGCATCCGCGCGGTGCCGGGAATGCCGAGCGCGGTCGCCACCTCGTGCAACTGAGGGACGTTCATGCTGCTCAGGCCGGCAATGCGGCGGGTGCGACCGGCCTCGGCCTGGCCGGGTGGTGCTGGTTCGCCCGCGGGTACGCCGCCCGCGGCTACCGCGTCACCGGGCGGTGCGTCCGCGGCTGCGGGTGCCGGCACGGTGGCGGAGGGGTCGACATCTTGCCCGGACGTACCAGCCAAGGTGTCTGTCGTCTCGCTCAAATGCGGGTTCCTTCCTTGCTGAGACCGGCGCCACGGTCGGCGCCACGGCCCGTTGGAGCTCCCGGCCAACGGCCGGTTTGTGCCAGATCAGCCGATACGGGCTTGATCATGGAAAGCCGGACGGGATGCACTCCCCCACCCCGAGCCCGCGCCACGCCACACTCTCGGCGCGGTGCGTGATCGGCGAGTCCGAATCTTGGGGTTTGGCGATCCCGGTACGCCGGAAACCGGCGAAATCGGGAACTGGGGACCGCGAAGAACACGCCCGCAGGCGGCTTGTACTCGAAAGCCTAGAGGCTTCACTCCGGCTTGAGCAACAAGCACTGCCCCCGGCGTGTTCCGTACCTCATCCTGGCCGTCCGGGAAGGGATCGTGCTCGGTCCCCGACCAGCCCTCTGACCTGCGGATATCAGCCTTCCAGGGCGAGCAGTTGGGCACCGTCGGGGTCCAGCGACGGCTGGTGCGCCGCCCAGCCACGGGGCGTGTGCTGGGTCAGGTCGACGCCTTCGGGGGCGAAGGCGAGCACGGTGGGGCCGGCCCCGGAGATCACCGCGGGTACGCCCGACCCGCGCAGTGTCCGCAGCAGGCCGGCCGACCGGGGCATCGCCTCGGCGCGGTAGTCCTGGTGCAGCCAGTCGGCCGTGGCGGGCAGCAGGTACGCCGGATCCCGGGTGAGGGCGTGGATGAGCAGTGCGGCGCGGCCGGCGTTGCGCGCGGCGTCGGCGTGCGGGACCTGCTCGGGCAGCAACTTGCGGACCTTGGCCGTGGACGCCTTGGTCGGCGGTACGAACACCACCGGGCGCAGGCTGTCCAGGGGGCGCAGCCGGGCCGCGTCCGGGCTGTCACCGTCCTGCCAGGCGATGGTGAGGCCGCCGTACAGGCAGGCCGCGACGTTGTCCGGGTGCCCCTCCAACTCGGTGGCCAGCTTCAGCAGCACGGGGTCGGGCAGGACGTCGTTGGCGCCGGGTACGAGCGCGCGGGCGGCCAGCAGGCCGGAGACGATCGCGGCAGCGCTGGACCCGAGGCCGCGGCCGTGCGGGATCCGGTTGGCGCAGACCACCTCCAGGCCGCGCGGCTGCCCGCCGAGGGCGTTGAAGCCGGCCCGCATCGCCCGGACCACCAGGTGCCGTTCGGTCCGCGGGACCTGGTCGGCACCCTCACCGGCCACGTCGATGTGCAGGCCCTCCTCGGCGACCTTGACGACCAGGTCGTCGTACCAGCCGAGGGCCAGGCCCAGGGCGTCGAAGCCGGGTCCGAGGTTGGCGCTGGTCGCCGGCACCCGGATCCGTACCGGCATCGCGCGGAACAGGGGACGTGCGACTGCCTGGCGCCGTGGCATGGACGACAACCCTAGTACGCGATCTTCACCGGAGGTCGAGCGCTTCGGCCGCCGCGCCGGTGTCCACCGGAACGGTGATGGGCGCGGGCGCGCCGGCAATGGCCCAGTCCGGATCCTTCAGCCCGTTGCCGGTCACCGTGCAGACCACCTGCTGGCCCTTCGCCAGCCGGCCGTCGGCCGCACAGGCCAGCAGCCCGGCCACGCTGGCGGCCGAGGCGGGCTCCACGAACACGCCCTCGTGCCGGGCCAGCAGCCGGTACGCCTCCAGGATCTGCTTGTCGGTGACCGCGTCGATCAGCCCGCCGGACTCGTCCCGGGCGGCCAGGGCGGCCGACCAGGAGGCGGGGTTGCCGATCCGGATCGCGGTGGCGATCGTCATCGGGCTGGCCACCCGCTGGCCGGCCACGATCGGCGCCGCGCCGGCCGCCTGGAAGCCGAACATGCGCGGGGTCCGGGTCGTCACCTTGTCCGCGGCGTACTCCCGGTAGCCCTTCCAGTACGCCGTGATGTTGCCGGCGTTGCCGACCGGCAGGCAGTGCACGGCCGGGGCGTCGCCGAGCACGTCGGCCACCTCGAAGGCGGCGGTCTTCTGGCCCTCGATGCGGTCCGGGTTGACCGAGTTGACCAGCGTGACCGGGTACTTGTCGGACAGTTCCTGGGCCAGTACGAGGCAGTCGTCGAAGCTGCCGTCGATCTGGAGCAGGCGGGCGCCGTGCACCAGCGCCTGGGCCAGCTTGCCGAGCGCGATCTTGCCCCGCGGGACGAGTACGGCGCAGATCAGGCCGGCGCGCACCGCGTACGCCGCCGCGCTGGCGCTGGTGTTGCCGGTGCTGGCGCAGATGACCGCCTGGCTGCCGGTGTCGGCGGCAACGGTGATCGCGACCGTCATGCCGCGATCCTTGAAGGAACCGGTCGGGTTCAGGCCCTCGACCTTGAGGTACACCTCGCAGCCGGTGCGCCGGGACAGGTCCGGGGCCAGCAGCAGCGCCGTACCGCCCTCGCGCATGGTGACCACGTGCGCGTCGTCGGCGATCGGCAGCCGGTCGCGGTACTCCTCGATGACCCCGCGCCAACCCCCATCCTGCACGCTCATTGGGTTGTCATTCCTTCCACCCGCATCACGCTGGCCACGTCCCGGACGACGTCGAGCTTGCGCAACTCCTCGACCGTGGTGGAGAGCGCGGCGTCCGGCGCGGCGTGGGTGACGATCACCAGGCTGGCGTCCTCGCCGCGGCCCTGCTGGCGGACGGTGGAGATGCTGACCTCGTGCTCGGCGAACTCGCTCGCGACCGCGGCCAGGACACCCGGCTTGTCGGCGACGTCCAGGCTGATGTGGTACCGGGTCAGGGTCTCGCCCATCGGCCGCACGGTCAGGTCCGCGTACGCCGACTCGCCGGGCCCGCGGCCGCCGGTGACCCGGTTGCGGGCCACCGCCACCAGGTCGCCGAGCACCGCGCTCGCGGTCGGCGCGCCACCGGCACCGCGGCCGTAGAACATCAACTGCCCGGCCGCCTCGCCCTCCACGAAGACCGCGTTGAACGCGTCGTGCACCGAGGCCAGCGGGTGGGTGCGCGGGATCATCGCCGGGTGTACGCGGACCGCGACCGCGCTCTCCCCCGCCAGCCGCTCGCAGATGGCCAGCAGCTTGACCGTACAGCCGATGGCCTTGGCGCTGGCCACGTCGGCGGCGGTGACCTCGCCGATGCCCTCCCGGTAGACGTCGGCCGCGGTGACCCTGGTGTGGAAGGCGAGCGCGCCGAGGATGGCCGCCTTGGCCGCGGCGTCGAACCCGTCCACGTCGGAGGTCGGGTCGGCCTCGGCGTAGCCCAGCGCGGTCGCCTCGGCCAGCGCTTCGCCGAAGCCGGCGCCGGTCTCGTCCATCCGGGACAGGATGTAGTTCGTGGTGCCGTTGACGATGCCCATGACGCGGCTGATCCGGTCGCCGGCCAGCGACTCGCGCAGCGGGCGCAGCAGCGGGATCGCCCCGGCCACCGCGGCCTCGTAGTACAGGTCCACAGTGGACTGCCGGGCCGCCTCGTACAGGGTGGCACCGTCCTCGGCGAGCAGCGCCTTGTTCGCGGTGACCACCGACTTGCCGGAGCGGATCGCGGTGAGCAGCAACTCGCGGGCCGGCTCGATGCCGCCGATGACCTCGATGACCAGGTGTACGTCCGGGCGCGCGACCAGCCCCGCGGCGTCGGTGGTGATCAGGTGCGCGGGCACGTCCGGGTGCCGGTTGGGCCGGCGTACCGCGATGCCGGCCAGCTCCAGCGGCGCGCCCACCCGGGCGGCCAGGTCCGCCGCCTGCTCGGTCAGCAGCCGGACCACCTGGGTCCCGACGATGCCGCAGCCCAGCAGCGCGACCCTGAGCGGTGTCGTCGTCATGCCGGCACATCCAGGTTGAGGAGGTCGTCGATGGTCTCTCTGCGTACGACCAGGCGGCTCGTGCCGTCGGCGACGGCGACCACCGGCGGGCGCGGGATGTGGTTGTAGTTGCTGGCCAGGCTGCGGCAGTAGGCGCCGGTGGCGGCGACGGCGAGCAGGTCGCCGGGGGCCACGTCGGCCGGCAGGAAGGTGTCGCGGACGACGATGTCGCCGCTCTCGCAGTGCTTGCCGACCACGCGGGCCAGCATCGGCTCGGCGGTGGAGGCACGGGAGGCGAGCACGCAGGTGTACTGCGCGTCGTACAGCGCGGTGCGGATGTTGTCGCTCATGCCCCCGTCCACCGACACGTACGTCCGGATGCCGTCGACGTCCTTGACGGTGCCCACCTCGTACAGGGTGCAGGTGGGCGGGCCGGCGATGGCGCGGCCCGGCTCGACGGCCAGGGTCGGCAGGGCCAGGCCGGCCTGCTCGCACTCCTTGGCCACGATGCGGGTCAGCTCGCCGGCCAGGGTGGGGATGTCGACCGGGTCGTCGCGCCAGGTGTAGGCGATGCCGTACCCGCCGCCGAGGTCCAATGTGGACAGCTCGGCGCCGTGCTCGTCGCGGACCGCGGCCAGCAGGCCGACCGCGCGCCGGGCCGAGACCTCGAACCCGCTGGTGTCGAAGATCTGCGAGCCGATGTGGCTGTGCAGGCCGGCCAGGTCCAGGCTGGGCAGGGCCAGCACCCGGCGGACCGCCTCGGCCGCGGCCCCGGAGGCCAGCGAGAAGCCGAACTTCTGGTCCTCGTGCGCGGTCGCGATGAACTCGTGCGTGTGCGCCTCCACGCCGACGGTCGTGCGTACGAGCACCCGCTGCCTGACGCCCCGCTGCTGGGCGACGCCGGCCAGCCGGGCGATCTCCACGAACGAGTCCAGCACCACGGTCCCGACGCCCGCGGCCAGCGCACCGTCCATTTCGGACACTGATTTGTTGTTGCCGTGGAAGGTGATCCGTTCCGGCGGGAACCCGGCGCGCAGCGCGGCGGCCAGCTCGCCGCCGGTGCACACATCCAGCGCCAGGCCCTCCTCGGCGATCCAGCGCAGCACCTGCGTGGAGCAGAACGCCTTGGCCGCGTAGTGCACCTCGGCACCCTCGAAGGCGCGGGCGAACTCGCGGCAGCGGTCCCGGAAGTCGGCCTCGTCGGTCAGGTACGCCGGGGTGCCGTACTCGGCGGCCAGGTCGCGTACGTCCACTCCGGACAGTGCCAGCGCACCGTCGGCGTTGCGGCGCAGGTTCCTGCTCCACACGCGACTGTCGAGAGTGGACAGATCGCGGGGCGGGCGGAGGATGCTGCTGGCGGGTTCGGTGACATCGGCGTGCAGGGCGCCGGCTTCGTGGGTGCGCACGCTACATCCGCTCCGGGGCGGAGACGCCGAGCAGGCCGAGCGCGCTGGCCAGCACCTGCTGGGTCGCCGCGGCCAGCCACAGCCGGGCGATGTTCAGGTCGGTCACCGGCTCGTCCCCGTACGGCAGCATCCGGCACGACTCGTAGAAGCGGTGCCAGTGCCCGGCCAGCTCCTCGGCGTACCGGGCGACGCGGTGCGGGCCGCGCAGCTCGGCCGCGGCGGCCACCACCCGGGGGAACTCGCCCAGCGCGCGCAGCAGGTCGGTCTCCCGCTCCGTGCCGAGCAGCGAGAAGTCCACAGTGGACACATCGCCGGTGTCGATACCCATCTCGGCGGCGTTGCGGCGTACCGAGGCCATCCGCGAGTGCGCGTACTGGACGTAGTAGACCGGGTTCTCCGGGGCACGCCGGCTCCACAGGTCCAGGTCGATGTCGATGCTGGAGTCCATCGACGCCCGGGCCAGCGCGTACCGGCCGGCGTCCGCGCCCACGGCATCCACCAGGTCCTCCAGCGAGACCACCTGGCCGGCCCGCTTGCTCATCCGTACCGCCTCGCCGGCCCGGCTCAGGTTGACCAGCTGGCCGATCAGGACCTCCAGCGTCTGGTCCGGGTCGTCGCCGGCGCAGGCCGCGATGGCGCGCAGCCGGCCGATGTAGCCGTGGTGGTCGGCGCCGAGGATCATCAGCACCTTGCCGAAGCCGCGGTTGCGCTTGTTCAGGTAGTACGCGGCGTCGGCGGCGAAGTAGGTGGGCCGGCCGCCGTCGCTGCGCAGCAGAACCCGGTCCTTGTCGTCGCCGAAGTCGGTGGTGCGCAGCCACAGGGCACCGTCGGATTCGTAGGTGTGGCCCTGCTCCTTCAACCGCGCGATGGCGCTGTCCAGCTCGCCGCCGGAGTGGAAGGTGCGCTCGTTGGTGTAGACGTCGAAGCGGACACCGAAGTCGGCCAGCGCCTGCCGGATCTCGGCGAACATCAACTCGATGCCCCTGGCCCGGAAGGTCTCGCGGGCCTCCGCCGGGGGCTGGTCGAGGATGGTCGGCTCGGCGGCCACCACCTGGGTCGCGATCTCGCCGATGTACTCGCCGGCGTACCCGTCCTCCGGGGTCGGCTCGCCCCTGGCCGCGGCGTACAGGGAGTTGGCGAAGCGGTCGATCTGGGCGCCCGCGTCGTTGAAGTAGTACTCCCTGGTCACCTCGGCGCCGCTGGCCGCCAGCATCCGGGCCAGCGCGTCGCCGACCGCGGCCCAGCGCACCGCGCCGATGTGCAGCGGGCCGGTCGGGTTGGCGGAGACGAACTCCAGGTTGATCCGCTGCCCGGCGAGCGCCTGCGAGCTGCCGTACCCGGGTCCCGCGGCGACGATCGTGCGGACCAGGCCGCCGAGCGCGCCCTCGGCCAGGGTGATGTTGAGGAAGCCCGGGCCGGCCACCTCCACCTTGGCGATCCCGTCCCGCTCCCGCAGCCGGGCGGCGACGAGCTCGGCCACCTCGCGCGGGGGCCGGCCGGCGGGCTTGGCCAGCTTCATGGCCGCGTTGGTGGCGTAGTCGCCGTGCTCGCGTACCCTCGGACGCTCGACAGTCACCTCGGTCGGAACCGGTACGGAAAGGTCACCGGCCGCCACCGCCTGGGCGACGGCGTCGATGATCGCGGCTGCGAGCTCGGAGGGTGTCACGCCCTTGATGCTAGAGGGCAGGTCCGGGGCGGTTTCGGCCCCTGGGGGACGGCCAGGCACCGGGTGAGTGGCTGAGACGTTATCCGGGGCAGCCGGGGGCGTACCAGGAAGTAGCCGTAGACTCCCACAGGTCCACCGCCGGACCGACCGGACAGAAGGCATAACCAGGATGGCAGAGGGCAAGCAGGCCCCGAAGGGTACGGGCAAGGACGACGCGGAAGTCGCGGCGGAGAACACCGCCCCGGAGCCCGATGAGGCGGCCGAGGCCGGCGCGACGGACGAGGCTGCCGACGCAGGCGCCGCGGAGTCGACCGACACGGTGAGCGCTGAGGCTGGCGCCGCCGCTGCGGACGAGCCGGCCGCGGCAGAGACGACCAGGGCCGGCGCGACCAGGGCCAGGGCGGCCAAGAGCACGCCCGCCAAGTCGGCGGCGGCCAGATCGACGGCGGCCAAGGCCGGTACCAAGTCGACCGCCGCGGCAAAGTCGACCGCCGCCAAATCAGCAGCCGCGAAGTCAACAGCCGCCAAGTCGGCGGGCGCGGCCAAGTCGGCGGGTGCCACCCAGTCGGCCGGCGCCACGAAGTCGACCGCTGCCGCCAAGTCCGCCGGAGCGGCCAAGTCAACCAGCGCCGCGAAGTCCGCGCCCGCCGCCAAGTCCGCGGGCGCCGCGAAGTCGGCCGCGGCGGCGCGCAAGAGCACCCCGGGCAAGTCCACGCCCGGCCGCGGTACGCCGGCCAAGAGCCGCCCGGCCGCCAAGGGCCGCCGCGCCGCCGCGCCGGTGACCGTACGCCGCAACACCCCGTGGGGCATGATCGCCGCCACCGCGGCCGTGGTGCTGTTCGCCGTCGCGGCCATCGGGTACGCGGTGGTGAAGGTCCAGCAGAGCAAGCCGATCGACCCGGCCAAGGGCATCGCCGACGCGGAGAAGATCCCCGGTATCCAGCACGTACAGATCCCGGCGCGGGAGCACACCACCGACGCGGTGAAGTACGCGCAGAGCCCGCCGATCGGCGGCAACCACGACGCGACGTGGGCCGACTGCAGCGGCACGGTGTACAGCGCGCCGATCCGCAACGAGAACGCCGTACACACCCTGGAGCACGGCGCGGTCTGGATCACGTACCAGCCGACGCTGGGCGCGGGTGACGTGGACAAGCTGAAGAAGCTGGTCGACGGCAAGAACTACACGCTGATGAGCCCGTACCCGAACCTGAAGACGGCGGTCTCGCTCCAGGCGTGGGGCTACCAGCTGTACCTGAACAACGTGGACGAGGGCCTGATCAAGCGGTTCCTGAAGGACCTGCGGGACAACGCGAACAACGCGCCCGAACCGCACGGTGTCTGCTCGAACCCGGACTTCAAGGTCGCCCCGCTGCCGCCGGGCCCGACCCCGACGGCCAACCCCTCGCCCAGCGCCACGGCGACGACCAAGCCGAGTACGAGCGCGAGCACCAAGCCGACAGCGACGCCGACCAAGCCGTAACCGGTATCGCTGGCGCCGGCCGGTCCGCGTCGAGGACCGGCCGGCCCTGACCCGGAAAGGCGGGAGTGGCAGATGACAGCCGCGACCGAGCACTCGCAGAACGTGGAAGGCGCCGCCCCGCCGAGCCGCTACCCCCGCTGGATGCTGATCGTCCTGGGCGTGGTCTGCGCCGCGGCCCTGTTCGCCGCGGGATTCGCGGTCGCGATCCCGTCCCACGTCGGCCGCCCCGCCGCGCTGCCCGGCGACAGCTCGGTCGACGCCGGGTTCGCCCGCGACATGCTCGTGCACCACCAGCAGGCCGTGGTGATGGCGGGCACGACCCGCGACCGTACCGGGGACGCCGCGGTACGGCTGCTGGCGTACGACATCGAGACCCAGCAGCTCACCGAGACCGGCGTCTTCAAGGGCTGGCTGGACGTGTGGGGCCTGCTGGCCGAGTCCGACAACGAACCGATGTCGTGGATGGCCGGCGGGCACATGCACATGCAGTCCGGCGGCCTGATGCCCGGCATGGCGACCACCGCCGAGCTGACCACGCTGAAGTCGCTGACCGGGCGGGCGCTGGACATCATGTTCCTGCAGCTGATGATCCGGCACCACCAGGGCGGCATCCCCATGGCGCAGTACGCCGCCGAGCACGCCCAGACCGCCTACGTACGCACCGCGGCCCGCAAGATGGCCGACGCGCAGAGCCTCGAAGTGGTCAACATGGAGAAGATGCTGCGCGACCTGGGCGGCTCCCCGCTCCCGCCGCCCAGCTGATCACCCGTCGGGCTGCTTCGCCTGCCCGGCCAGCCGGCGTACCGCCTCCACGACCTCATCCGGGTCGAAGGGCTTGGTGAGGTACGCCTCGCCCAGCTGCAACCCGCGGCTCACATCGGCCGCCCGCCCGCGCGCCGAGATGAACACGATCCGTACGTCCCGGGTGGCCGGGTCCGCGCGCAACTGCTGCGCCGTGGCCCAGCCGTCCATGTTCGGCATCATCACATCCAGCGTCACCACGTCCGGCCGCAGCGCCCGGGCCTTGGCCAGCGCGTCCACCCCGTCCGAGGCCGTATGCACCTCGAACCCCTCCAGCTCAAGATTGATCACGATGAGCTGCCTGATGATCGCCTCGTCGTCGACGACAAGGACCCGGGGCGGGCTGGGCATGCCCCGAACCGTATCGGGTCGGCGCGGCCCCCGCCGACCAATACTGCTAACCTAACCCGGTCGCTGAGCCCCCGTAGCTCAGGGGATAGAGCACTGCCCTCCGGAGGCAGGTGCGCAGGTTCGAATCCTGCCGGGGGCACACTGATGGGGAGGTGCGATGGCCACCACGTTCGCCGACCTGGAGGCTCGCGTCCGCGGCCTGGAGTCCCGCGCCCAACGGGCCGAAGAGGACATCACGGCGATCATCGGGACCGCCGTCGAGACCCGCGACGACGTTCGCTGGCTCAAGCGCGCCGTGACCGCCCTCCTCGACCACCAGAGCATCACCCTCGACGCCGAAGAAACCGACTGAGCCGGTCCGCTCCCCCTGTACGGCACCGACGATCGGTGGGCGACATCTAGGTAGGCCGTGCGCCGTGTTGCTTGGCAAACCATGGCGTGACGTCCCGGGCCAGGGTTGTGTTTCCGGGGTGGAAACTTTAGGGTTGCCGGTGTGGAAACTGATGGGGTGGTGGGGCGGGCTGAGGCTTCGGCGGCGTTGGCGGCGGTGCGGCGGAGCCGTGGGCGGGTGGCTTGGGTGGGGTATCCGGCGTGGTATTGGGTTGCCACGGGGGCGGGGTTGGCGGCGATGGCGTTGGGGACGCTGTTGTCTGACTGGTGGGGCCTGGTAGGTGTGGCCGTGGTGGCGGTGGCGTTGGTCGGGCTCGTGCGGGTTGTGAGCCGGATTCGTGGGGTGTGCGAGGGCTGGACGCGCAGCGCTATGCGGTGGCGGGACGGGGTTGTGCTGTACGGGCCGGCGATGGTGGTGTTGACCGCGAACGGCATCGCGTCACGTGCGGTGTGGTGGTCGCCGGTGGTGGCCGCGGTGCTGGTGTTCGCGGCGTTCGCCGGGGCGGGGCTTACGCTCAGCGCGCGGGCCGCCCGCCGGTGAGTACGCCGGACACCGAGCATGCTGCCGCGGCTGTTGAGGACGGGTTTGACGCGGTCATTCACGCCCCCGTCCGGCTGCGGATGTGCGCGGCCCTGAATCACGTGCGGGAGGTCGAGTTCGGCGCCCTGCAGAGCGTGCTCGGCATCAGCAAGTCCGCCCTCAGCAAGCACATCTCCGTACTCGCCGACGCCGGGTACCTCACCCAGCGCCGCGCGGTCCGCGACAGCCGACAGCGGGTCTGGCTCGCGCTCACCCCGGCCGGGCGATCGGCCTACCAGGGCCACGTTGCCGCGTTGCGCCGCATCGTCGGCGACGTCACGTAGCGACCCCGGGGGTTTTCGCTGCGGGTGGAATCTGTGGTGTCCGGGGACGTGGCGGCGGTTCGATGGTGGGGTGGCGACGGCGGCGTACGACCAGATCGCGGACTGGTACGAGGAGCAGTTTCTCGGTAGCCAGCAGTTGGAGCCCGGGCGACCCGGCTACGACCCGTTGGGCATTGACCGTGCGCTGCGCGATCTTCTCGGTCCCGGCGGCGGGGCATGCCTCGAGATCGGCTGCGGCACTGGCGTCCATGCCGCGACCGTACGGGAGTTGGGGTGGAGTCCGGTCGGCGTCGACCTGTCCGGCGCGATGCTGCGGTACGCCCGTGGACGGTTACCCACCGCGCGGGCAGATGCTGGGCGGCTGCCCGTACGGGACAGCAGTGTTCCCGCCGTTGTCGCGGTGATGGTCCATACCGACATGCCTGAATACCCGGCCGTGTTGGGTGAGGCGGCTCGGGTGCTGCGGCCCGGCGGGGTGTTGGTGCACGTCGGCGTGCACCCGTGCTTCTGCGGCGGGTTCGCCGATCGCAGCGATCCCGCGGCCGTGATCCTCCGGCCGGGTTACCTGGATGGCTACTGGACCAGGGAGTCGTGGACCGATCAGGGGATCCGCGACAAGGTCGGCGCCACGCACTGGCCGCTGCCCGAGCTGATGCACGCGTTCCTCGACGCCGGCCTGAGGCTCGAACGGTTCGCCGAGGGCGGCACCCCACTCCCGGCCGTGCTGGCGGTCCGGGCGTACAAACCCGGATGATCCACCGCCGCCGGGTCCGCCCGTTGGTCGGGGCGGCGGGCCGGCGGCGGCTGTCGGCGACGGTCAGGCGGTGAAGTGCCAGATCACCCACTGGCCCGCGGTCAGGATGTACAGCAGGTTGTCGGGGCCGCGGCCGAGCAGGACGGTGCCCGACTGCGGTGCGGTGAAGGCGGCGAAGCCGGTGATGAAGTCGCCGCCGAGGGAGCGCCAGCCGGTGCTGGGCTTGGCTGGGTCGAAGGTCCAGCAGGCGCCGTCGGTGCCGCGGACGTACAGGTTGCCGGCGACCGGGTCGACGGCTGGTTCGGTGAGCACCAGTCCGGAGCGGGCGGGTACGGGTGTGAACGGCGACCACTCGGCCTTGGGGGTGTTGGCGCGGGTGGCTGTCAACAGCCGGCCGTCGAGGCCCTTGCCGTAGACGACGAAGTTGTCGCCGCTGCGGCCGAGGGTCAGGGCGCCGAGGAACCGGGCGTTGACCGGCTGCCAGGCCGCCGACCAGGTGCGCCCGGAGCGGATCCGCTCATACATCCGGCCGTCGGTGCCGCGGACGACGACCAGAAGCAGGTTGCCGCTCTCGGCGGCGGCGGGCCGGGTGTTGACCTGGCCGCCGAGGGACTGCCACGGGCCCCACACCGCGTCGTCGACCTGCTCGCGCATCCAGACCGCGCCGTCGGTGCCGCGGATCAGGACGGTTTCGGCGGTGCCGGAGGTGCCGCCTGCGGCCGCCAACCCGTCGACCGCGAAGCCGCCCAGGTCAGAGCGGGAGCCGCTGATGGGGTCCAGGTAGATGACGTGGTGCTGGCTGTCCAGCTCGAACAGGTCGGTGGTGGAGGCCAGTGCCGGCGCCAGGACGCCGCCCGGGTTGTCCCCGTCCGCCGATGCGGGCTGCGCGAGACCCAGCCCGGCCAGGCCAGCCAGCAGGCCGACCACGGCCACCGACCTCAGTTTTGGTACGCCCATCAAGTTTGTCTCCTCGTCATTGCCGCCGGACGCGGCGGGCATCCGGATGCTGGCGAGGACTGCTGTTACAGCACTGAATCAGGGCTGACCCATCGTGCCGGCCGGTGCGCGTCAGGTCCGGCGGAGGGTTGCGAGCCAGCCAGGTGCGCCGCGCTCGTCGTGGTAGCGGGTCTGCACGCGCTCGGCCTCGATGGCCATGACCTGCCAGCCGGTGCGAGGCGCGAAGGCCGCCGTCAGGTCGGCGTGGCTGACCGGGTGTGGCCCGGTGTCGGCGCCGGCATCGCTGAAGCACAGGACGTGCAGTACGCCGTCAGGGTTGATGACCGAGGCGAGGCTGGCGACGTACCGGGAGCGCTCGTCGGCGTCGAAGGTGTGGAACAGGCCGGAATCGAGTGCGCTGTCGAAGCGGCGGGCCAGGCGGTGCAGTTCGAGGGCGTCCGCCGCGACGAACTCGGCGTCGATGCCGCGGGCGGCCGCCTTCTCGCGAGCTGCCGCGAGCGCGGTCTCGGCGACGTCGAAGCCCAACACCGGCAGCCCGAGCGACGCGAGGTACAGCGCGTTGTCCCCCGTGCCGCACCCCGCGTCCAGCACCGATCCGAAGAAGGCACCCCGCTCGGCCAGCCGCAGCACGGCCGGCTGCGGTCCGCCGAGGTCCCACGGCGCCGGGCCGTCCTGGTACGACGCGTCCCACGACGCCCCGCTCAGCCGCTCGTGACTGGTCAACCGCCGCTGCTCCACGACCCCGATCCTGCCAGGGTCAGGTCAGTTCGCCGGCGATTGCCTGGAAGTCGTCGGGAGTGGGTGGGGTGAAGGAGGTCGAGGCCGCCGTGGTGACGATCATTTCGCGGAACTGCGGTCCGTGGGCGATGTACGAGGTGGAGAATTCGATCATGGCCATTGTGGTGGCGTCCCGCGAAGGGACCAGGGCCTGGAGTTGGTAGATGGTGCCGTCGGTTCGTTCGAAGAACATCGTGGGGCGGGTGCCCAGGTAGACCAGGTCGGCCTGGCCCCGTTCTCCGGCTGTTGCCTTGCGGGCGAGCAGTTCTTTGAGGATCGCGCGCGGGTTGGCGGGGGCCGGGTATTCCTGGAGTGCTATCACCAGCGACGACGTGACCGGTTGGCCGTCCACTGTGGACAGATGGCGGCCCAGTCCACAGTAGACAGCGCCGCCGGCGGCCAGGGTTTCCAGGAAGAAGGTCAGCGCGCCGGTCATGGCCGGCAGTACGGCCTGGCGGGCAGCGGGTACGAGGTCGGCGACGTAGGCTTCGGCGACGGCCAGGTGCGCACCCGGGTCGGTGAGGGGTAGCGGGACGTACCCGCGCGGGATCTCCACCCAGACCTCAGCGCTCATGTCGCATCCCTGACCTGCTTGTAGACGTCCCACCCCGCCGTCTTGGCCTTCCAGATGACGTCCACCACGGGGCGGGGGTCGGCGCCCTTCTCGATCAGGCCGATCGTCTCCAGGGTCCTGCTCACGCCAGGCAGCGCGGAGATCACCTTCGCGGACCTGCTGGGGCCGACGCCCAGCTTCGCGGCGCAGTCGACGACCCGGGCGAAGGTGGTGGCGCCCTCGGCCGCGGCTTCGCCTTCGCGCAGCGATCTGGCGGCCGCGCCCACGCCGGGCGCGACGCTGATCACGTCCACCGCGCCGGTGATGGCCACGCCGATCGACTCGCTGGTGAAGTGGCCGTGCAGCATTTCACCTACACCGTGGCGGAATTCGGGGTTGGCGACGTCGCAGGCCAGCGCGCCGGCACCGGCGGCCACCGAGATGCCCAGCGCGATGCCGTCGACCGGTGGTATCGGCAGCAGCGCGACGAAGCCGGCGACCGCGGAGATCGTGCTCAGCGCCGAGTGGATCTCGTCGAGGTGGTCGCCCACCCAGCCGGTGACCGAGCCGAGCGCGTTGGTGAAGCTGTGCAGCGCGTGGCCCCAACCGCCGGGCTTGTGCGGCGCCAGCCAGTCGGTGGCGTGCTTGAGCCGGTCCGCCGCCCTGCCGGCGACCTCCTCGTGCCGGGCACGCAACTCCTCGGCCTGCCGGAGGATGTCGGCGGTCGCCCGCCGCGCCTCGCCGGCCGTACTCTCCGCCGCCCGCAACACCTCGGCCGCCGCATCGATCCGCTGCCGCGCCTGCCGCATCGCATCCTCGTCGTGGAACCACTTCCAGATCAGCTGCAGGTCCGGGTTCGCCTGCGCCCGTTGCAGTTCCGTCTCCGCGCTGGCCTGCCACTGCCGCGCCTCGCCGGCCTCGCGGTCCAGCTCCGCGGCGCTGGCCCGGAAGCCGATCAGGTCGATGTGCCAGCCCCGCAGCACCCCGACCGCATCCTCGAGCGAGATGTGCGCGCGGGTCATGTTGTTGAGCAGCTTGTCGTTGACGTTCTCCCGGAACGCCCCGGCCGCATCCCCCTGCCAGATCGACTGTTCGGCATCCCGCAGCAGGTTGACCAGCCTGCCCGCCTCGCCGAGCGCCCGTACCGCCGCGGCGATCCTGTCGCCGGTCGCCTCGACCTGCTCCGGCATGCCGGGCACCGGGTTGAAGCCGAGATTCGGGTACGCCGTGGGATCGGTGCTCATGCCCCGACCCCCAGCTCTGCCTGGATCGTCCGCATGTCCGCGGTGGCCGCCGCCTCCACCTGCTCGTACGCCGCAAGGGTCTGGTCGACGTGCTCGCCGACCTCCTGCGCCTTCGAGCGGATCTGGGTCATCCCGTAGTGCCAGGCGTGCTGGAAATCGTGTGCGGCTTGGTTCAGCGCCGGCGTACCGAGTTCACCGGCCCGGCTCGCGTCCTCCAGCGCCTCCAATGCCTCCGCCATCTGGGTGACCGAGGAATCCAGCGCATCCGAGAAACGCCCGAGTACAGAAAGATCGACCTGAAAGAAGTTCGCCATGAGTGCCCCTCCATGGCCGCGGATGTACGGCATGAATGGACTCCGGCCTGCCGAGCCGGGACCCATCCGACCGGCGATTCACCCGGTCGGCTGAGAAAGCTGGGCGGTGGCTGGCGAGCGCCCCAATACCTCGCCAGCCACCTTCAGGATTCAGCAGATATTCGGGTTGGGCGGGCACTTCGACATCGCCGTGTTAGCGCCGATGCCGCTGGCCGGCAGGGCGCCCACCAGGCTCACCGTCGCCAGGGCCAGGACGGCCAGTACGCGCTTGGCTGTTCTCATCGTGTCCTCCTCTCCAGGTTTTCGATTACCGGTGCGTCACTGCGGCGGGCATCGGGGTGCCTTCGGCGTACGCGGCGCCCGCGAGGGTGGTGCGCCCGGCCACGCCGATCAGGGCAGCCGTGCCGATCAGCAGTGCGAAGAGGATGCGGTGGCGTCCCGCCATGGGCGTCCCTTTCTGGTCTGCTGCTGTCGCCGCCCATGCTGGCCCTCCACTGTGGACGGAAAGCCTGGCGAATTGTCGACGGCCCGATCTGCGCGTACGTATCACTTCCGGCGTTCTCGCCCTCGGGCTCGTATGGGTTTCTTGTTGCTCGGGCCGATCGAGGTGTGGACCGGTCCGCGCCGGGTGCCGGCCGGTCCGCCGCGGCAGCGCGGGCTGCTGGCCGCGCTGGCCGTGGACGCCGCGCGGCCGGTGCCGGCGGAGACCGTGGTGGCCCGGGTGTGGGGGCAGCACCCGCCGGCGGCCGCGCGGCGCAGCCTGCACAGCTACATCGCCCGGCTGCGGCACACGGTCGGCCAGGTTGCCGGCGCCGGGCTGACCCGCCGCGACGGTGGGTACGTGCTGGAGGTCGACCCGGACGAGGTCGACCTGCACCGCTTCACCCGGCTGCTGGCGCGGGCCGCCACCGGCCGGCAGCGGCTGGAGGTGCTGCGGGAGGCGACCGGGCTGTGGCGCGGCGAGGCGCTGGCCGGCGTACCGGGTGAGTGGGCCGAGCGGTGCCGCGAGTCGTGGCGGCAGCGGTACGTCGACGCGATGCTCGAGTGGGCCGCGGCCGAGTTGGCGGCGGGCAGCCCGGCGGCGGCGCTGGCTCCGCTGGCCGACCTGGCCGCCGAACACCCGCTGCTGGAGGCGATCCCGGCCACCCGGATCCGGCTGCTCGCGGCGACCGGCCGGACCGCCGAGGCGATGGAGTGCTACGCGGCGGCACGCCAGCGGCTGGTCGAGGAGTTGGGCGTCGAGCCGGGTACGGCGCTGCGCCAGGCGCACCAGCTGCTGTTGGCCGAGGACCGGGGCGCAGGCACCGCAGGCACAGACACCGCCGCAGACACAGCCACCGCCGCAGACACAGCCACCGCCGCAGACACAGCCACGGCCGCGAGCCCTGCCAAGGCCGCGGGCACTGCCGCGGCCGCAACCGCAGTCGCAGCCGCAGGCACTGCCACTGGCGCAGGCGCAGGCGCAGGCGGCACCGTTGCAGGCGCAGCCGCGATCTGGCCGGCTGCCGTACCGGCGCAGTTGCCGCGGGCTGTGGCTGGGTTCGCCGGGCGGGAGGCCGAGATGGCCGCGCTGGACGCCCTAGCCAGCACCGCCGACCGGGAGCCGGCGACCGTGGTCGTCTCGGCGATCGCCGGCACCGCGGGCATCGGCAAGACGGCGCTGGCCATCCAGTGGGCGCACCGGGTCGCGGACCGTTTCCCGGACGGCCAGCTGTATGTGAACCTGGGTGGCTTCCACGCCAGCGGGCGGGTGGTCGACCCGGCGCAGGCCGTACGCGGCTTCCTCACTGCGCTCGGGGTCGCCGCGCACCGCGTGCCGCCGGACCTGGCCGGGCAGGCGGCGCTGTACCGGACGCTGCTGGCCGGCAGGCGGATGCTGGTCCTGCTGGACAACGCCCGCGACGCCGAGCACGTCCGCCCGCTGCTGCCCGGTACGCCCGCGACGCTGGTGCTGGTCACCAGCCGGGACCAGCTCACCTCGCTGGTCGCCATGGAGGGCGCGCGGCCGCTCGTCCTGGACGTGCTGCCGGCCGATGCCGGCCGCGCCCTGCTGGAACGCCGCATCGGCGCCGGCCGGGTCGCCGCGGAGCCGGCGGCGGTGGCCCGGATCCTCGATGCCTGCGGCGGGTTGCCCCTGGCGCTGTGCATCGTGGCGGCGCGCGCCGCGCAGACCGGGTTCCCGCTCGAGGCGCTGGCCGGCGAGCTGACCGACTCCCGGCACCGGCTCGGCGTGCTGGACGGCGGCGACCAGGCGACCCGGGTGCGCGCGGTCTTCTCCTGGTCGTACGCCGCGTTGACGCCGACCGCGGCCCGGCTGTTCCGGTTGCTCGGCCTGTCGCCGGGACCGGGCATCTCGGCTGCCGCGGCGGCGAGCCTGGCGGGCGTACGCCCGGTGCGGGCGCGCCTGCTGCTGGCCGAACTGGTCCGGGCCAGCCTGGTCACCGAGCGGAGTCCCGGCTGGTACGGGTGGCACGACCTGCTCGGCGTGTACGCCGCGGAGCTGGGCGGGAGCGACAGCGCGGCCGAGCGGCGGAAGGCCACCGCCCGGCTGCTGGACCACTACACGCACAGCGCGCACCGGGCCGACGCGCTGCTGCCGGGCGACCGGGGCCCGGCGCCGCTGCCGCTCGTACCGGCCGGTCCTGCCGTGACCGTGGCGGAGCCGGCCACCGAGCAGGAGGCGCTGGACTGGCTGACCGCCGAACGCCCCACGCTGCTGGCGGCCCAGCGGTTGGCCGCCGCGGAGGGTCGCGCCGGGCACGCGTGGCAGCTCGCCTGGGCGCTGCACCGGTTCCTGGACCGGCGCGGGTACTGGCACGACTGGGCGGCGGCCTGGGAGCTGGCGGCGGCGCAGCCGCTGGACCCGGTGGCGGCGGGGCACGCGTACCGGAACCTTGCCCTGGCCGGGACCTGGCTGGGCCGGCACGCCGAGGCGGAGGCGCACCTGGGGCAGGCGCTGGCGCTGTTCGGGGCAGCGGGCGAGGTGGCCGGGCAGGCGCACGCCCACCTGGCGCTGACCCACCTGCGGGCGCGCGAGGACCGGCTGCCGGAGGCGCGCGAGCAGGCCCTGCTGGCGCTGGAGCGGTACGAGGCGGCCGGGCACCGCGCCGGTGCGGCCGACGCGCTGAACGCCCTCGGCTGGTGCCACGCCGCGCTGGGTGGGTACGCCGAGGCGGTGGACTGCTGCGAGCGGGCGCTGGCCAGCTATACCGAGGACGGCAGCGTGTACGGGCAGGCGGTCACCTGGGACAGCCTCGGATACGCCCACCACGTCGGCGGCGACCAGGTACGCGCGATCGCCTGCTACGAAAGGGCTCTGGAGCTGCTGCGCGCGCTGGGCGACCGCTACTACGAGGCTGCCACGCTGGACCACCTGGGCGATGCCCGGTTGGCCGCGGGCGACGCGGTCGGTGCCCGCGCGTGCTGGCAGGCGGCGCTGTCAATGTTCAGCGAGATGGGCCGGTCCGACGCCGACGCGGTCCGGGCGAAGCTGGCTGGCTAGGCTGCCGGCTTGTGGCAGACGGGGTTGAGGTGGCGGACGGCTTCGAGGTGGTGGCGGGCGGCGCGGTGGTCGCGATCGGCGAGGAGTTGGGCGGGACGGTCGAGGTGACGGTCCGCGATGCGGCCGGGCTGCGGCACGTGCTCGCCTTTGTCGAACCGCTGGCCTTCGAGGTGCTGTCGCTGCTGGACGTACCGCTGTCGGGCGCGACCGTGGCCGCGGACGACCCCTGGATCGGGGTGGTGTGCGCGGCCCTCGGCGAGGACCCGGCCGGGTACCGGTGTTTCGCGCTGCTGGATGGCGCCGGGCTGGCCCGCTTCCGCATGGTGGCCCGGGGGATGCGGCGGACCGCCTGACCCGCCGCATCCCGTACCGCTTCCGGATCAGTACGACGTTGCCAGCTGGACCTCGCCGTCGGTGGCCGCCCGGACGTTCCCGCCGTCCAGGTCCGTCACCACACCGGACAGGTACTGCACACCGGAATAGGTGAACATGCCGGGGTAGACCAGGTGCGTGGCGTCGAGGAACATGCCGTTCACCAGGCCCATATTGGTCTCGATCGCCGGGATGTTGAATCCGCCGTCCTGCGCACCCTCGTCGTATTCACCGCCAGCGTCTCCGTCGTCGGACTGACCGTCGCCGTATTCCCCGTCATACTGACCGTCGTTGTATTCCCCGTCGTACTGACCCTCGACGTATTCGCCTTCGTACTGCCCGTCGCCGTATTCGCCGGCCCCGTATTGCCCCTCGCCGTCGTACTGACCCTCGCCGTCGCCTTCGCCGTCGTGCTGACCGTCGCCGTCGCTCTCGCCGTCGGAGCCGTCATCCTCCGCGAAGTGGGCGTCGACCCCGGCGAAGAACGCCGTCGCCATGGCGTCGAGGGTCGCCTGCGCCCCGGTGAACCAGGTCATGGCCAGGCCGCGGGGAATGGCCGCCATGTGGTTGGTGCCCTGTACGTCCGACCACTGGTTGCCGCCGTACCAGATGTGCATTGCCGCCCACGACGGCTCAAGCGGCGTGATGTGCAGCTTTTCGAACTCCTCGATGCCCACGTCGACGGTAATGTGGACACCCTGCCCACCGGCCTGCGCGTTGACGGTCCACACCCACAGGTTGCCCTGGCCGCCCTGGTAGTTGAATTCGTAGCCATTGGCCGCGAGCTGGTACGGCAGATCCTGTGACCTGACCATGGAACGATCCCCCCAAACAAATGGTGCGCTAATTTGCCGAGAGGGGAGCAGCGCGGGGCCGGCATTGATACTTCCCGAAAGGGTGGCTGTCAAATGGGATAATCGGCTGCGAGTGATGCCGGAGCGGGCCATAGTGGCGCGGTGAACGGCATCGAGCTGGCCCGGCGGTACTACGAACGGGTGGTCGCGCCGCTGATCCTGGACCGCTGGCCGGGGCTGCCGCACGCGGCCGGGCGGCTGGGCAGCGGCTCGGACGTGCTCGGCCTGGACGACGCCACCTCCCGCGACCACGACTGGGGCCTGCGGCTGGCCCTCCTGGTCGAGCAGCCGTACGTGGACCAGGTCCGCGACCACCTGGAGCAGGCGCTGCCGGCACGCTTCGAGGGCTGGCCGACCCGGTTCGGTACGACGTGGAGTCCGGCGCCCACCCACCAGGTGCAGGTCGACACCGCCGAGGCGTTCGCCGCATCCCGGCTCGGCGTCGCGGTCGACCGCCCCTGGACGGCGGCCGACTGGCTGTCGGTACGCGCGCAGGCCGTACTGGAGGTGACGGCGGGCGCGGTCTTCGCCGACACCAGCGGCGCGATCACCGCGCTCCGGCAGCGCCTGCGGTGGTACCCCGAGGACGTCTGGCGGCACGTCGTCGCCGTCGACTGGACGCTGATCGGCGAGGAGCTACCGCTGTACGGCCGGGCCGCCAGCCGCGGCGACGAACTGGGCGCCGCGCTCATCGCCGCGCGGATCGCGCACAGCGCCATGCACCTGGGCTTCCTGCTGGAACGCCGGTGGCCGCCGTACGCGAAGTGGTTCGGCACTTGTTTTGCTGCGCTGCCGACGGCCACTGCCGTCGCCCCGGCGCTACGCGTCGCCCTGGGCACAGCGGCCTGGCAGGATCGGCAGGCAGCGCTGAGCAGCGCACTTACCGACCTGCACCGGCTCCAGGAGACGGTCGGCCTGCCCGGCGGGACCCAGGCGGTGGAGCCCTTCCACGACAGGCCGTTCCTGGGCGTTCACCCCTCGGTCGTCACGGCGTTGCGCGCCGCGATCACCGACCCGCAGGTCCAAGCCCTGCCACCCGGCCGCGGCAGCGTTGACCAACGATTCAGCAGCGCAACGGTGCACCTCGAGGTCGGTACGGCTAGATCCTGAAGCGCTTCATGGCGGACTGGAGTTCGCCGGCCAGCTGGCCCAGTTCGCCGACGATCGCGTTGGCCTCGGCCAGGGTCTGGCTGGTCTCCGCGGCCGCGGCGGCGACCGTACCGATGGTGGCCGCGATCTCGGAGGTGCCGCTGGCCGCGTCGCCGACGCTGCGGGTCATGGTCGCGGTCGTGGCGGTCTGCTCCTCCACCGCGGAGGCGATGGTGAGCTGGTAGTCGTTGATGCGCGCGATGACCTGGCTGATCTCCCCGATCGCGCTGACCGCGACCGTGGTGTCGGCCTGGATCGCCTCCACCCGCCGGGAGATGTCCTCGGTGGCGCGGGCGGTCTCCTGCGCGAGGTCCTTCACCTCGCCGGCCACCACCGCGAAGCCTTTGCCAGCGTCGCCGGCCCGGGCCGCCTCGATGGTCGCGTTCAGCGCCAGCAGGTTGGTCTGCTCGGCGATCGAGGTGATCACCTTGACCACGTTGCCGATCTCGGTGGAGGACGCACCCAGCTTGGAGACTGCCTGGTTGGTCGCCTCGGCCACGCCGACGGCCTCGCCGGCCACCCGGGCCGCCTCGTTGGCGTTGCGGGCGATCTCCTCGATCGAGGCGCCCATCTCGTCGGCGCCGGCCGCGACGGCCTGGACGTTCGCCGACACGTCGCTGGCCGCGCCGGTCACCACGTTGGCCTGGTTGCTGGTGGCCTGCGCGGACTCGCCGATCCGGCCGGTGACCGTGGTCAGCCGGTTGCCGTTCTCGCCGAGTTGGCGGGCACCGGCGGCCAGCACCTCGACGGTGTCGCGGATCGCCGCGCTGGCCCGGTTGACCGCCACGGCCATCGCGCCCATCTCGTCGCGGGACTGTACCTCGGCACGGTGGCCGAGGTCGCCGTCGCCGAGCGCCAGCAGGGCCTGGGCCACGCTGTTCCGCTGCCGGGCGACCAGCCGGCTGGTCCACACGGTGAGGATCAGCGCCAGCAGCAGGCCGGCCGACAGCAGCGCGATGGTCTCCTTGCGGGCGCTGCGGTAGTCGCTGACCGCGGCCGCGACGCTGCGCTCGGCCTCGGCGTTCTCGGTGGCCGCCAGCGTGGCGATGCCGTCGTTCATCGCCTTCTCGCGGGTGACGAACGCGGCGGTGATGTCGGTCGGCATGGTGAAGCCGGCCGGCGGCGCCTCGCGGAAGAGCAGGACGTCGCGCAGCGTGCGGTACGTCGCCAGCGCGGTGGCTGCCGAGGCCACCGCGGCGCCGCGGGCCCCGCCCGTACCGGCGGCCGCGCTGTAGGCGGCCAGCGCCTTGTCGATGATCTGGTCGGCGGCCTTGGTGTCGGTGACCGCCGACAGCGCGGCGGCACTGGCCTTGTCGGGCTGAATGTCGTACAGGAGCATGCCGCGGTACATCGCGGCCAGGCCGCCGCGGGCGGTCGCGACCTGGGTCAGGCCGGCCACGTGCTGGCTCTGCAACTCCTTGACCCGGTCGTTGAGCGTGCTCAGCTGGCTGAGCGCCAACCCGCCCAGCAGCACCGCGACCACGGCCAGCACGACCACCGGGGTGAGGTTCTTGACCACCACCGGCAGGTCGGCGAACCAGCCCACCAGCTTGTTCCTGGGAACCGTTACCTCGATGCCCGCCCGCTGCTCCGCCACGCCGCTCCCCCGCATTCCGGTCTCAAGCCGTGCGGAATGACGGTCGGCAGCGGCGGGCGGGACCTGAGGTCTCTCTCAGCCGGGCAGCGGGACCGTTGCCCAGAACGCGCAGCGGTGCTCGGCGGCCCAGGTGGCGTCGCCGATCAGCGTGGACCGGTTGCCGGCGCGCAGCGACAGGATCGGCCCGCCCGGGTGGTACGCCGGCCACGCGGCGCGGCCGTGCCGGACGAAACCGCCCCAGTACTGGACCATCTGCCGGGCGAGCAGCCGCTCGGCGGGGGTGAACAGCGGCGCGATCGGCGTGCCGTTGTCGAAGCTCGGCCACAGGTACGCCAGCTCGGCGGCGTGCCCGGCGCCCCAGACGTACCCGGGTATCGGGGTGAGGCCGGGTCCGGTGCGGTGGGCGAATTCGTAGGTGTACGTGCGGGTCCAGCGGGCCAGTTCCGCGCTGAGCGCGCGGGTGCCGCAGCCGCCGATGCCGGTCAGCAGCCCGGAGTCGGTGAAGATCGCCCCGGCCAGGTACGCCGCGGTGAACCGGTCGGCGTCGGCGGGCCAGGGGTACTGCGCCAGCACCGCGTCCGCGGCCGTGCCGAAGGTGCCCCGGACCAGCGCGGTGTACTGGTCGCGCCCGGCGCCGATCAGGCCCTGGGTGAAGGTACGGCCCTCGTCCAGGTTGCTGCCGTTCACGACGGGTACGCGCGCGAACCGCCCGGTGCGTACGGCCTCGTGCGGGTCGAGCGGCAGGGTGGGCGTGCCGCGGACGATCCGGGACTGGAAGGAGGCGCCCGCGTCCAGCAGCGCCGCCGCCGGTACGGCCCGCAGGCAGGCTGCCGCCGCCGCGCCCGCACAGCCGACCGACGCGGCGAAGGTCGTACCGGCCGCCTCGGCCTGCGCCTGGGTCTGGGTGGCGCACGAGCCGCTCTGGATCATGGCGCCGGAGAACAGCCCGCGTGAGCCGGGCGCGGCCAGGTGCGCGCACACCGACCAGCCGCCGGCCGACTCACCGCCGATGGTGACCCGCCGCGGCGAACCGCCGAACGCGGCGATGTTGCGCGCGACCCAGCGCAGCGCGGCCTGCTGGTCCTGGAAGCCGTAGTCGCCGGACTCGCCGCGCTCGGCGGTCAGCGCCGGGTGGCCCAGGAAGCCGAACACGCCGAGCCGGTAGTTGAGCGTCACCCCGATGACGCCGGACTCGCGGACGATCTTGTCCATGTTCATCTGGTTGGAGATGCCGTTGGTCAGCCCGCCGCCGTGGAAGAACACGTACACCGGCAGCCGCGCGCCGGCCCGTACGCCGGTGGGCCGCTGCACGTTGACGAACAGGCAGTCCTCGGTGTCGCTGCGCGGGCCGTTGGTGCTGGCCAGCGCCGGGCACCGGTTGCCGAACGCGGTCGCGTCCCGTACGCCGGCCCAGCGCGCGGCCGGCCGTGGCGGCGCCCAGCGCAGCGACCCGACCGGCGCGGCCGCGTACGGGATGCCGAGGAAGCTGTCCACGCCGCCGGCACTCAGCCCGCGGACCGCACCCCGGTCCGTGCGGGCCACGGGCCCAGAATCGGCGTGCGCCGGAGCGGCCGGCAGGAAACCGGCCAGAGCAAGCGGGAGGATGGCCGCGGCAAGCATGCGCAGCCCGGTTCGCTGGTTCATGTGAGGCTCCTCGGCCGATCGCCGTCAGCTCGGAATGCACCGCGATGCCCAGCTTCTCCCCTACCGGGCAGTAAGTCATCTTGTACGCGGGGCGAGCACGTGCCTATAGTGACCCAGACTTCTAGATGGGCCAATCGATCCATCTGGCGGACCTCGCTCCCGAGAGGGGTCGGTCCCATGCGGAAACTGCTGCCGGTGGCGATGGCCGCGGTCCTGACCACCGCGGTCGCGGGCGGAACGGCTGTGTTGGTCCACCAGATGGACCAAGTCGGAGCCGCCCACGGCGGCAGCGCGCAGCAGCTCGGCGACCCCGACTACGGCGTCTGCCGCGGCACCGACCCGCGCTGCTACCACGACTGGGGCAACTTCGACCCGGCCGCCGGCTACCGGGTGCTGCTCTACACCCGTACGGCCGGCCCGCGGCACGCCGACCTCGGCCCCGCACTCCCGCCCGGGCTCAACCCGCCGCTGGCCGCGGCGAACGTCGTCCAGGGCGCGATCGTCCACCTGGGACAGTCGAACGGCTTCGCGGTCGACTGGACCGAGGACCTCGCCCAGCTCGCCACGCCCGGCCAGCTGTTCCGCTACAACGCCGTGGTCTTCTTCAGCACCAGCCGCGACACCCTGGACGATGCCGCGCAAACCTCGCTGCGCCAGTACATCCGCGGCGGCGGCGGCTTCGTCGGCATCCACAACGCCTTCGGTACCGAGTACAACTGGTCGTGGTACGAGGGGTTGCTGGGTGGGGCGAACTTCTACGACCACGGTCCGCTGCAGCAGGGCACCGTACGCACCGTGGACCGTCGCGACGCCTCCACCGCGGGCCTGCCGGCGCACTGGGACTTCACCGACGAGTGGTACAACCTGATCCCCTTCCCCTCCCGCGTCAGGGTTCTGGCCACCGTGGACGAGGGTTCACTGGCCCACGGCGTCGCCGGGTCGATGGGGCATCCCGGGCACGGCGCCGTGCACCCGGTGGCCTGGTGCCAGTACTACGACGGCGGGCGGGCCTGGCTCACCACGCTCGGGCACGACGCCCGCGACTTCAGCACCGACGGGAGCTTCCCCGGTGCCGCGCAGTTCCAGGCGCTGATCCTGGGCGGCATCGAGTCGGCGATGGGCCGCGCGCCGTTCTGCCGCTGAGGCTCACAGACCCAGGTACTCACAGACCCAGGTAGACCCGGCGGATGCGGGGGTCGTGCCGCAGCTGCTGTGAGCTGCCGGTCAGCGCGACCTCGCCGTTCTCCAGCACGAAGCAGGTGCTGGTCGCCCCGAAGGTCAGCTTGGCGTTCTGCTCCACCAGCAGCAGGCTCAGGCCCTCCTCCCGCAGCCGCAGCAGGACCCGCAGGATGTCCTCGATCAGCTTCGGGGACAGGCCCATCGACGGCTCGTCCAGCAGCAGCAACCGCGGCCGCAGCATCAGCGCCCGGCCGATGGCGAGCATCTGCTGCTGGCCGCCGGACAGTGCGCCGGCCAGCCGACCGCGCATCTGCGCCAGCACCGGGAACATCTCGTACACCTGCGCCAGGGTCGTCCGGGTCTCGCCCCGCCAGGAGTGGGCGTACGCGCCGAGCAGCAGGTTCTTCTCCACCGACAGCCCGGCGAACACGTGCCGCCCCTCGGGGACGTACCCGACGCCGTGCCGCACCATGTCCTTCGCCCTGACCCCGGTCAGGTCCTGGTCGCCCAGCCGCACGCTGCCGGACCGCGGGACCAGCCCCATCACGGCCTTCAGCGTGGAGGTCTTGCCCGCGCCGTTCGCCCCGATGATGCCGACCGACTCGCCTGAGCCGACCGCGAAGCTGACCGACCGGACCGCGCAGATCCCTCCATAGTGGACGGTCAGGCCGTCCACGGTCAGCCCGCTCACGGCGCCATCTCCTCCGACAGCTCGGCGTCGCCCAGGTACGCCTCGATCACCGCGGGCGCCGCGGCCACCTCGGCGGGCGTACCGTCGGCGATGACCGCCCCGCTGGCCAGCACCGTGACCCGGTCGCACAGCGACATCACCAGGCCCATGTTGTGCTCGATCAGGACGACCGTGACGCCGCTGTCCCGGATGGACCGCACCATCCGCGCCAACTGCCGCGCCTCCTCCCCGTTCAGCCCGGCCGCCGGCTCGTCCAGCAGCAGCAACCGCGGCGCGCCCGCCATCGCCCGCGCCAACTCGATCCGCCGCTGCGTCCCGTACGGCAGCGAACCCGGCAACGCGGCGGCGAAGCCGGCCAGCCCGAAGGTGTCGAGCAGCTCGGCGGCCCGGCGGCCGAGGTCCCGCTCGGCGCGCACCACGCTGACCGGCCACAGCGGGTACCGCCAGATCCAGCGGGTACGGGTCCGGTCCAGCGCGACCAGGATGTTCTCGCGCACCGTCAGCGTCCGGAACAGCCGCAGGTTCTGGAAGGTGCGCGCCACCCCCGACAGCGACCGCTGGTACGGCCCGGCCCGCCCGGCGGGCTGCCCGCTGATCAGGACGGCACCGGCGGAGGGGCGGTAGAAGCCGCTGACCACGTTGAACAGGGTGGTCTTGCCCGACCCGTTCGGCCCGACGATCCCGTGGATGTCCCCGGCCCGGACCGCCAGCGAGACGCCGTCCAGCGCCTTCAGCCCCCTGAACCGCTTGCTGACACCGCGCGCCTCCAGCGCCGGGCGATCGGCGGGCAGGTCCACAGTGGACGGTGCCAGCGGCTGGAACGCGGCCAGCTCCGGCGCGGCCGCGCCGCCACCGCGGCGGCGGCGGTCCACAATGGACCGCAGCCGCGCCGGGACACCGGCGAGCCCGGTGGGCGCGAACACCACCATCAGCACCACGACGATCCCGTAGGACAGCTGCGCGTACGTCGCGAAGTCGACCAGCTTCTCCCGGATCAGGGTGAGCCCGATGGCGCCCACCACGCAGCCGACCAGGCTCTGCCGCCCGCCGATGATCACCATGGCCAGCAGCAGGAACATGTTGGCCAGGCTGAAGGTCTCCGGCGCGACGAACCGGATCAGCCCGGCGTACAGCACCCCGGCGATCCCGGCGTAGCTGCCGGCCACCAGGAACGCCGTCATCCGCAGCAGCGGGATCTGCGCCCCGACCGCGCTCGCGGCCAGCGCGTCGTCGCGCATCGCCCGCAGCCGCCGGCCGAGCGAGGTGTGCACGACGAACAGCCCGAAGGCCAGCGCCACCGCGAAGGCGGCCAACTCCAGGTAGTAGTAGAGGTAGTCGCTGGACAGGTCGACGCCGAACAGCGGCGGCACCGGGATCGCGGAGATGCCGTCCGCGCCGCCGGCCACCTCGGCGTTGGTGATCCAGTTCAGGAAGGCGAGCGCCAGGCCGAGGGTGACGATGCCCAGGTAGTGCGACTGCATGCGCAACGCCGGGATGCCGACCAGCAGGCCGAGTACCGCCGACACCGCGACCGCGATGGCGCCCGCGGTCCAGAAGCCGTACCCGGACTTCGTGGTCAGGATGGCGGTGACGTACGCGCCCGCGCCGAAGAACGCGACCTGCGCCAGGTTGATCTGCCCGGCGACGCCCATCGCCAGGCCCATGCCGACCGCCAGCAACGCGAAGACCAGCCCCACGTCCAGTACGTGGATGGTGTAGCTGCCCACCCCGTACGGCAGCCAGATCGCGAACACCGCCAGCGACGCCAGCGCGGCCAGCCGGTACCTCACGCGCGGCTCACCGTCCGCTCGCCGAAGATGCCGGTCGGCCGGACCATGATGATCGCGGTGAAGACCAGGAAGACGACCATCTCCGAGTAGCCCTGGAAGTGCCCGGCGGCGAAGGAGTCCAGCACGCCGATGGCCAGGCCGCCGACGATCGCGCCCGGGATGCTGCCGAAGCCGCCGAGGATGGCCGCCGCGAAGCCCTTGATCCCCAGTGAGCCGCCCATGGTGGGGCTGACGAACAGCAGCGGTCCCACCAGCGCCCCGGCCAGCGCCGCCAGCCCCGCGCCGATCGCGAACGCCGCCGCGTTACTGCGGCCGACGTGGATGCCGACCGCGGTGGCCGCCTCGTGGTCCATGGCCACCGCCTGCATGGCCGTGCCGCGCTTGGTGCGCTGCAGGAACAGCATCAGCAGCACCACGGCGACCGCGGCGACCGCCATCACCACCAGGTCGTAGGTACGGATGCGGATGCCGCCGACCGACAGCGGCGCGGTCTGCACCGGCGAGGGCACGGCCCGGCCGGTGGTGCCCCAGATGAGGATCGCGACCGACTGCAGCACGATGCCGAAGCCGATGGTCCCGATCAGCATCAGGTCGAAGTCCTTGTTCTCCAGCGGCCGCAGCACCCGCTCGATGACCAGCCCGATCAGGCCGGTGACCGCGATGGCCACCGCGGTCGCCAGCGCGAACGGTAGCCGCGCGGTCAGCGAGAACGTCGAGGCGACGTACGCGCCGGTCATGACCACGTCGGCGTGCGCGAAGTTGACCAGCCCCATCGTGCGGTAGACCAGGGAGAACCCCAGCGCGACCAGGGCGTAGATCGCGCCCAGGCTCAGCCCACCGACCAGGGTCTGCAGGGTCACCTGCACGGCGTTCAGCCACCATCGGCGGCGGTGAGCTTGCCGCCCCTGATGATGCCGATGGTGGTGGCGAAGATGCCGACCCCGGTCGCGTCGTAGGCGAAATCGCCCAGCAGGCCGCGGTACCTGGTGGCCCGGATCGCGTCGGCGAGCTGCTGCCCGGTCGCGCCGCCGCTGCTCTGCAACGCGGTCAGGATGATGTTCGCCCCGTCGTAGGCCTTGGCGCCGTGCAGTTCGGCCTCCTCGCCGTAGGCCTTCTTGTAGGCGGCGGCGAAGTCGCGGGCGGCCTGGCTGGACTCGTTGCTCAGGTACGGCGAGCTGACGATGGAGCCCTCGACGTTGGCCACGCCCGCGGTCTGGACGTACACCGGGGTGCCCAGCGGTGCCGCGCCGGCGAAGGGGACGTCGATGCCGAGCAGCCTGGCCTGCTTGACGATCAGGCCGGCCTCGACCTCCTCGGCACCGATGAAGATGAGATCGGGCTTCTTCTGCCGGATCGTGGACAGCGCCGCGCCGAAGTCCTTCTGGTCGGTGGTGACGACCTGGCTGTCCACCGGGGTGATCCCACGGCTGGCCAGGGACGCGGTGAACGCGCCCTTCTCGCCCTTGCCGAACGAGCCGTTGTTGGAGATCAGCGCGATCCGCTTCATCCCCTTGGTGTCCACGATGTACTTGACCAGGGTCTCGTCGTAGGTGGTGCTGGTCGGGCCGTTCAGGAACAGGAACGGGCTCTTGACCGCCACCAGCGCCGGGGACTGGCCGGAAGTGATGTTCGGGATCCTGTTCTGTTGCAGGGTCGGCGCCATCGCCACGGTGACCGCGCTCTCCGCGGTGCCGATCATCGCGACGTACCCCTCGCTGGCGATGCGGCGGGCCAGGTTCGTACCCACGGTGGGGTCGCCCTGGTCGTCGAACACGCGGAACTCGATCCGGCGGCCGTTGATGCCGCCCTTGGCGTTCCACTGGTCGATGGCCAGCTGCGCGCCCTTGCGCTCCCAGTCCCCGAGCGAGCTGAGCTGGCCGCTCTGGGCGTCGACGATGGCGATCTTGATCGGGCCGGTGTTGCTCGCGGTGCCGCCGCCGGACGTGCCCGGGGCGCTGCAGGCGGTGAGCAGCGCGGCGGCGCCGGCGAGCATCGCGGTGGCGCGGGGTAGACGGGTGTTCGGCATTGCTCACTCCCTCGGGCGGGGTTACCGGGGCTGCTCGGGGTCGAAGGCGCCGCGGTAGATGTCGGTGATGTTCCAGTGGCCGGGTGTGGGCACCGGCTCGTTGACCATCGGCACGTCCAGCACGGCCGGGCGGCGGTTGCCGACGGCCGCACGCAGCGCGGCGCCGAGGCCGCCGGCCGAGGTGACCTCGTACCCGTCGGCACCGCAGGCGCGGGCGAGTCCGGCGAAGTCCGGGCTGTACGGCTGGCCGAGCGGGTCGCGGAACTCGCAGCCGTAGCTGGTACCGAAGCTGGCGGCCTGCAGGTCGGCGATCGTGCCGTGCGCGCGGTTGTTCATGACGACGAAGACCACCGGCAGGCCGCGCTCCACCGCCATCGGTACGGCCGGCAGTTGGGCGCTCATGCCCCCGTCGCCGACCAGCGCCACCACCACGCGCTCCGGCCAGGCCACCTGCACGCCCACCGCGGCGGCCGGCCCGAAGCCCATGGTGGACAGTCCGCCCGGGGTGATGAACCGGCCGCCGGCCGGTAGCGGGTAGCACTGCGCCACGCCGTTCTTGTTCCAGCCGACGTCGGTCACCAGCACCGCCTCCGGCGGCAGCGCGTCGTGCAGGTCGGCCAGAATCCGCTCCGGCCGCAGCGGGAACGCCTCGCTGCGCCCGCGTTCCCGGCTGGCCGAGAACAGCTCCGTACGGGCCGCGCGGATCTTCTCGCGCAGCGCGGGCCGCCGCACCGGCTGCACCGGCCGCACCGCGCGCTCGATCGCCTGTACCGCAAGGGAAACCTCGGCCACCGCACCGATCTCGACCGGGTAGCTGCGGCCCAGCTCGGCCGGGTCGAGGTCGATCTGCACCAACCGCCCAGGCGGAAACCGCCACGTGTACGCCGGATCCCACGAACTGGCGTCGGTCTCGGCGAACCGGGTCGCCAGCGCCAGCACCACATCGGCGGACCGAGCGTACTCGTTGGTGACCGACAACCCCCAGAAGCCGGTCATGCCCAGCACCAGCGGGTGGTCGTCGGGCACGGTTCCCTTTGCCATCAGCGAATGCGCGAGCGGGATGTCCAGGTGCTCGGCCAGCGCCAGCAGCGCCCGCACCCCGGCCGCCTCGCGTAAACCGCCGCCCAGGTAGATCAGCGGCTGCGCCGCCTCGGCCAGCAGGGCCGCGATCCGCGCCGCCACCGCGGCCGGCAGGTCCGGTGCCACCGCGGCGCCAGGGGCGTACTCGGCCAGCTGTACCTGCCGGGAGAACAGATCCATGGGTACGTTCAGCAGCACCGCGCCCGGCCGGCCGGTGGTCGCCGTCCAGAACGCCCGCTCGGTGCAGCGTTGCAGGTCCGCCACCCGGTGCACCTGCCAGGCCCGCTTGACGAACGGCCGGAAGATCGCCGCCTGGTCGGCATCGGCGTGCAGGTTCACCTCCTGGTGCGGGTGCCGCCCGGCATAGTAGGAGGGCACATCGCCGGCGATGGCCACCAGCGGAACGGAGTCCAGCGCGGCGGTGGCCACCCCGGTGACCGCGTTCATCAGCCCGGGCCCCACGTGGGTGAGCAGCACCCCCGGCCGGCCGGTCGCGCGGGCGTACCCGTCGGCGGCGTGCGCGGCGGCCTGCTCGTGCCGCGCGATCACGAAGTCGATGCGGCTGCCGGCCAGCGCGTCCAGCACCGCGATGTTCGTGTGCCCGCACGTACCGAAGACGTACTCCACGTCGTAGGACTCCAGCTGGGCGACCAGCGCCGCCGCGCCGGACACGGTCGTCATCGCTGTCTCCTCCGCGTACGCATCAGGGCAGGCTGATCCAGGACTTGCCGGCGACCGTGGGCGCGGCGGCGAAGGCGTCCGCGGCGGCGTCCAGCGGGAAGCGGGCGGCCAGCACCCGGCCGGGGCGCAGGTCGTCCCCGTCCAGGGCGGCGATGGTCCGGGCGAACCCGGCCGGGTGGTCGTAGATCAGGCAGCCGCTGATGGTGAGGCGACGCTGGACCACGGTGAAGGTGGCCAGCCGTGCCGCGGTGGTGCTCTGCCCGACCACGATCACCTGGCCGCCGGGCGCCGTACGCTCCACCGCCGCCTCGAACGCCTCGGGTACGCCGGAGGTCTCGGCCACCACCGGGAAGCGCTCAGCATCGTCGGCCGCCCGCCGCGCCCCGATCCGTACCGCGAGGTCGACCCGGCCCGGCTGCGGATCCGCGACGTACGGGATGCCGCCCGCGTGCAGGACGGCGAGGCTGACCAGTAGGCCCTGCGAGCCGGCGCCGACCACCAGGCAGTGCTGCCCGGGCCGCACCCCGCCGCGGCGTACGGCGGTGAGCGCCACCGCCAGCGGCTCGATGCAGACCGCGTCCTCGTCGGACACCCCGGCCGGCACCGGCCACGCGAACGGGGCCGGCACCGCCACCCGCTCGGCCAGCACGCCGGGCTCGTTGATGCCGAGGATGCGGCGACTCCCGCAGCCGGCGGTCGCGCCGGCCAGGCAGCTCGGGCAGCGCAGGCAGGGGAAGTTGGGCTCGATCACGACCCGCTCGCCGACCTGCCGGCCGCGTACGTCCGCGCCGACAGCCACGACCGTACCCATCGCCTCGTGGCCGAGGACCCACGGAACCCGCGGCACCGGCCGCTCGCCGTGCAGGACAGCCAGATCCGAGCCGCACACCGCCACCCGGCTGACCGCCACCAGCACATCCCGCGGCCCGCACCGCGGCTCCGGCCAGTCGGCCCGCACCGCGACGCGGCCAGGCGCGGCCATGGTCGCCACCCTCACTGCTGCCATCCCCAGACCACCATGCCGCGTAGCAGCAGGGTTTTGAGCATGGCGCAGTCCCCGGTCAACACTGCCGGCCCCAGACCGACATGCCGCGCAGCAACAGGGTTTTGACCACGGTGTAGTCCTCGATCATCCAGCGGGGCGACTCGCGGCCGAAGCCGGAGTCCTTCACGCCGCCGAACGGCACGTGGTCCAGCCGGAAGTTCGAGGAGCCGTTCACGACCAGGCCACCCACCTGGAGATCGCGCCAGGCCAGCATGACCCGCTCGATGTCGCGGGTGAAAAGCCCTGCCTGCAGGCCGAAACGGCTGGCGTTGCAGGTCGCGACCACGCCGGCGAAGTCGTCGTACGGGAGCACCGCGACCAGCGCGCCGAGCACGACCGGGGCCGCGAGCCACGGGCTGAACGTCGGCACGCTCTTCGACGCCAGGCCGAACAGGCCGACGCCGACCATCGTGCCCAGCGCGCCCGCGCCCACGGTCGCCACCAGTGCCGGCAACGCCGCCTCCGCCCGCAACGCGCGGGACAGCGTGCGCACCGGAGTGCCCGCCGCCAGCAGCGCGCCGAACGTCCGGCGCCGGTCCATGACCGAGCCCGCCGTCGCGATCGCGGCGCTCATCAAGCTCGAGACCGGGACGCTGGTCGCACGGCAGGTCCGCCCGGTCTCGAACCCGGCCGATCTGTCCTTCTCGATCGGCTACGACCCATCGCTCATCGACCCGGGCGCGACCTACGTGGTCAAGGGTGGGATCGTCGACGGTTCGAGGTCGTGGCAGAACCGTGCCGGGGTCACGGCGATCAAGGGTGGCACCGCCACCGGGGCGATCTCCCTGC
>Ga0081455_10000701_pt1 | contig 43499 bp, 45 predicted proteins | sample TabmetS3T2R1_FD_70207 | JGI IMG/M metagenome (GOLD analysis project Ga0081455, IMG submission 70207) | Tabebuia heterophylla rhizosphere microbial communities from the University of Puerto Rico - S3T2R1 | ecosystem: Host-associated > Plants > Roots > Rhizosphere ... | reverse complement strand
TTCAGAAAATCTTCCGGCTGTACCCGCTCGAACACCCCCCCCAGCCGCACGTCCGCGCGGCCGCGAATTTCTGCACCGAACCCCATGGCTTTGCGATTCAACCGCTGCTCGATGATCTGTTCTAATCCGACGAATGCCCCGCCGCAGATGAACAAAATGTTGCTCGTGTTGACCTGAATGAATTCCTGATGCGGATGTTTGCGTCCGCCCTGTGGAGGCACGTTGGCGACGGTGCCTTCGATGAGCTTGAGCAGCGCCTGCTGCACCCCTTCGCCCGACACGTCACGCGTAATCGACGGGCTGTCACTCTTGCGGCTGATTTTATCGATCTCATCGATGTAGACGATGCCGCGTTCGGCGCGTTCGACGTCATAGTCTGAAGCCTGGAGCAGCTTGAGGATGATGTTTTCCACATCCTCTCCGACGTAGCCGGCTTCGGTCAGTGTCGTGGCATCGGCGAGTGTGAACGGAACGTCTAAATATTTGGCCAGCGTCTGCGCAAGCAGTGTCTTCCCAGTGCCGGTCGGCCCCACCATGAGGATGTTGCCCTTCTGGAGTTCCACGTCATCGACGTCTTTTTCCTTCGCGGAGATGCGCTTGTAGTGGTTGTGAACCGCCACGGACAGAATCTTTTTCGCCCGTTCCTGTCCAACAACGTACTGATCGAGATGATGCTTGATATCCGAAGGTTTCTTGAGTTTCGAAGAAATTTCTTCCTTCGCTTCTTCCCAGTCTTCGGCAATGATGTCGTTGCACAGATTGACACATTCATCGCAGATATACACGGTGGGTCCCGCGATCAGTTTGCGGACTTCGTCGCGGCTTTTTCCGCAGAACGAACAGCGAAGGTGTCGATCCATCTTTTCCTGCTTGGCCATGCGTCCTCCCGGTATTACTTGTCCTTGGCCCCGTCTTTTTCCGACGCCACCTTCAACGATTTGGGTGCCCGCGTGATCACTTCATCGATCAGGCCGTATCGCTTCGCTTCTTCGCCGGACATGAAGTAGTCCCGTTCCGTATCGAGCGCGATTTTTTCGATGGGCTGCCCCGTATGCTTGGCCATGATTTCATTCAGCCGTTCGCGAATCTTGAGGATCTCTCTTGCATGAATGTCGATCTCGGTTGCCTGTCCCTGAAAACCGCCCAGCGGCTGGTGAATCATCACGCGCGCATTGGGAAGCGCAAATCGCTTGCCTTTGGTGCCGGCGGTCAATAACAGAGCTCCCATGCTGGCGGCCTGGCCCAGGCAGATCGTATTGATCGGTGGCTTCACGTATTGCATGGTGTCGTAGATCCCCAGGCCGGCAGTCACGCTGCCGCCGGGAGAATTGACATATAGATTGATATCCTTCTCAGGATCCTCAGCCTCCAAGAACAGCAGTTGCGCGATGATGAGGTTGGCAAAAACGTCGTCAATCGGCGCTCCCAAGAAAATGATGCGATCCTTCAGGAGTCGTGAATAGATGTCGTAGGCCCGCTCGCCTCGGTTGGTTTGCTCAACTACGATGGGAACTAACATGCAGGTTTTTCCTTTCCGAAGTGACACCAGGAGCGTCTGGGCGGCCCTGGAGCGCTACTTTTGAATCACCGCGTTTCGATAGACGAAATCCAGGGACTTTTCCGCCAGAATGCGCGCCCGTAATTCTTCGATCGAATCCTGTCCGCCGGCCTGGATCATCTTCACGAGTTCCGGCTGCCCGATTTTCAACTCTGAGGCCAGGCGGCGAATTTCATTGTCGAGGTCTTCTTGCGTCACCGTCAGCTGTTCTTTTTCTGCAACCGCCTCCAGGATCAAGCCGACTTTCACGCGGCGGGCGGCCTCCTCGCGGTTCTCCTGGCGCAGCTTCGCGAGGTCTGAGGTTTCTAGCGCGTCGGTGCCCGCTCGACGCTGGCGCTGTTGTATGTACTGCCGGATGATGGCCTCGAGTTCGCGTTCGACCAGGGTCTCAGGGAGGTCGAAATGATGTGTTTCGACCAGACGCTTGACGATCGTGTCTTTGTAGCCTTCCTCGACCTCACGCTTGAGCGCCTTTTCCATTTCCGTCCGTAACCTGTCCTGTAATTCGGCCAGGGAAGCATACGATCCGCAATCCTTGGCGAATTCATCGTCCAAGGCCGGCAACGACTTGACTTTAACGGCATTGACCGAGACTTTGAACGTGACAGCTTTACCGGCGACCCGAGCATCGGGGTGGCTTGATGGATAGGGCTGAGAAATTTCGACCTGGTCGCCTTCTACTCTTCCGAGCACGTGTTGATCGATCTCCAGGCCCAGCACCGATGCTTTTGAGCCGACTTTGTGGAGATGACCCGTCTTTTTGCTCCCCTCCAGCGGTTGGCCGTCGAGGAAACCTTCCACGGAAAGAATCACGAAATCGCCTTCGGCTGCCTTGTGCGCAGGCGGCGGTGCCTCAAGTCTCGCATGCTGCTCACGCAGAACATTCATGCCCCTTTCGAGTTGTTCGTCTGTGACCGTACGTGTGTCGGGCTTCAGCGAGATGGGATTGGGCGCTTTGTAATCCCGCAACTCGATCTTGGGCTTGATTTCAACCGTGGCCGTAAACGTGAATGGTGCATCTCGCTTGATTTTTACGCGGTCGAGCGGAGGGATTTCGACGACAACCGGTGAGATGCCCGCCTGACGGACGGCGCGGTCGTAGTAATCCGGTACGAGACTCCGAACGACATCTTCTTCCACGGCTTTGGCATAGCGCTGTTCGAGTAACGCCTGCGGCGCTTTACCCGGCCGAAAACCAGGAACCCGGACCTGCCGGTTGAGCTCCTTATAAGCCTGCATGAAGCGCTGCGCCACGTCTTCGACCGGCACTTCGATCTTGAGCGCCCGCTTCATTGGGCCGAGCTCGGTCACTTCCATTTTCATCTGTCGCGTGATTTCCTTTGCGTTACCGGCACACAACTCGTTGCCCACTGCCGGTTCAGATATGGTGCGAGAGGGGGGACTTGAACCCCCACGGTTGCCCACGAGATCCTAAGTCTCGCGCGTCTGCCAGTTCCGCCACTCTCGCACGGCGGGGAGCGCTGGAACGGGGTCCAGCCGAGTTCAGCAAACAAGCGCAACTCCACGGCGATGCTGCTATTTTGTACCGTTGGATGCGCCCAACTGTCAACCCATACTCCTGCGGGGAGGGTTGTGGATTTCTCTCTTATCTCCGATGCGATTGGAGCGAACAGGATGCGGCTTCGGAGACGCATCAGCAAGACATTGAAAAGTAGCCTCGAGTCCCAGTGGCCGGTATAATGGAACGCGTCATCCCTTCGTGGTCATACCAGTGTTATGGTAGGAGGTGCACCATGCGCTTCGGCTTCCTGCTCTCCATCCTGGCGTTCGTCATTTCGACCGTGCTTTCCTCTCCCGTTGACGCCTATCGTGACTATCTGACGGCCGAGCAAAAAGCCCAACTTGAGAAGATTCAGACCGTTCTCGTCGAAGCGATCGCCTTGACCGATAAAGGTGCCGTGGATGCCGCTCCGCTTGCGGATGTCGCGTCGCGCCGGCTGGGCGAATTGGGGTACACCGTCGTGCGGGACGGCTCCAAGCCGCACGACGCCACGTTTAAGCTCAAATGCGAGCAACGCAAAGTCTGGGAAGGCACGACGGTTGCCGGCGGTGATGCAGACCTTCCCGACGCTCCGTCCCGTCTCTGGAAAGGCCCGGCGTGCCAGCTCACTTATGTTCTGGGCGAGACCAAGATCAAGTGGCAAAAGGAGGTGCGCACCGATTTCGAAGATGCGGCCGCAGCGGCGGTGTCCGCCAATGCCGGAGATCCCGGCGCCTATGCAATGGCCAAATTACGGGAGAAGCTCCAGCAGTACGATTTCCCCATCCTGTTGGCTGCCGAATGGGGCCACCCCGATCGTCTATTAAAACTCTTGGATGCCGCCGATACACCACAGGTGCGCAAGATAAAAATCATCTCACTCTTGGCGGAGATGCAAGCGGACGAAGCGCTGCCGCAACTGAAGGCGGCGCTGAAGGACAAGAATCTTTCCAAAGAGGCGGCGGTTGCGTTGGGCGGCATGGGCAAAGAGGGGATTCCCATCCTTGTCGATATTCTCAAGCATTCGAAACAGCCGGAATTGCAGGCCGCTGCCGCCAAGGGATTAGGAGATTTGGGGAACACTCACAACGACTCCTCGGTGGTCCCTCCGCTCCTCGAGATGCTAGACGCGCCCGGCATCGACATTACCGTTCAAACCGAAATCGCCTGGGCGCTGGGACGAGTTCCCGACCGACGATCGGTCCAACCGTTATTTGATCTCGACAAGAAGTTGCAAAAAATCCGAAAAGACCCTCCGGATCCCCAGATCAAGAAGCTCAAAGAAGCCGTATTCTGGTCCATCAAGCAGGTCTATACGGAAGACCAGTACAGTTAGGAGCTTCTCTGCGGCGGTTTCTCTTGGGCACTCGGACGCACCCTATCGTTCCGGTTCGAAGGAATCCGTGCGGATAGATGCGGCTGCGCTTGAGACCGGGGCTGAAACTGTGAAATCATGGCGCTGACAGAGAGCTCTTACACACCTCACCGAACAGGAGACGGGCACCATGCAGGACATGTCACGGAGGCGCTTCTTGCAGTGGACGGCAATGACCGGTGGCGCGCTGGCACTTGGAAGCTTAACCAGTCGTAAAACATTCTTGGATATCGGCATCCGGGTAGCTCATGCCGACGAGCCCATTAAAATCGGCATATTGGACCCCTTATCCAGTCCGTACAAGACCTCCTCTATCCACGACGTTCACGGGGCCAACGTTGCAGTCGATCTGTTCAATAAGAAAGGCGGGGTGCTCGGGCGGCAGGTGACAATTCTAGAGGCCGATGATGCCTCGAATCCCGACCAGGCCGTCAAAGTGGCGACGAAGTTCATCAAGGAGGATCGGGTCGATGTACTCATGGGGACGTTTAACGGCGACTGCGCCCTCGTCGTCAGCGCCCTGGCGGCTAAAGAAAACAAACTTTTTATGGTGACAGGCGCTCACATCCCTGAACTGAGCGGTGCCGCGTGCAATGCGCAGACGTTTGTCTTCATGCCCAATGCCCGCATGCTCGCCTATGCCGTGGCACCCCACCTGGTCAAGGCCTACGGGAACCGCTGGTACATGATCACGGCGTCCACCATGGATGGAAAATCCTGTGCCCAAGCGCTCGTCGACGCGGCGCAAGCTCATAAAGCCGAGATCGTCGGCGAGACGGTCACCCCCTTCGGGGCAACAGATTTTACGCCGGCGCTCACTGAAGCGAAATCAAAACAACCCACAGCGATCGTGTTGAATCTCTACGGCTGGGATCTCGTCAATGCCCTCAAAGGCTATGCCAAGCTTGAGTTGGCCAAGGAAAAGATCGGCGTCGGCGGCCTGATCGGCGGTGAGCAGATCGGCCGTCCGCTTGGTTACGCCAGCAACGCCGGCGTATGGGGTCTAATCTGGGATCCCAAGATCAACACGGAGAGTTCCAAACGATTCATCCAGGGTGTCATCGATAAGTACAATCATACGCCCACGTCACGGTGCTATCTCGGGTATGCCGCGATGACGCAGATTCTTGAAGCCATGCAGCGAGCGGGCAGTACCGACACCGCCGCATTGATCAAGGCGCTCGAGGGCCACGAGTTTGACGGGTGTAAAGAGGGTAAGTCGATATTCCGGGCGTCCGACCACCAACACGTTCAGGATGTGCTCGTTGGGGAAGCCTACGGCAAGGAATTGGGCTTAGGCCACTACAAGATCCTCTCGACGGTCGCCGGCTCGGGCAATGCCGGCGCTGCCGAGCAGCAGCTGTGCAAGCACTGACCATCGAATGAGCCGGGGCGTGTTCCACACCCCGGCTTCAGTGGGGGAAATCGTTACTTCGTCACCAATACTTCGACCCGGCGGTTTTTTGGCCCGTCCGGCATCGTGCGTTTGCCGGTTGAGGTCTCCCTGCACGCCCTCCCCCTTTGGTGCGCAAGGATCATATCCATAGTCACTCATACTGAGGATGCGCAATGCGCGCACTTCGTGGCCTTGATGGGAATCGTGGACAGGCACAGGGGACAGTCTTTCGTGGTGGGAGCCGCAGGCGCGGCCGGCGTCTTGAGCCGGTTGACCTGCTTCACGATCATGAAGATCACGAACGCGATGATGATGAAATCCAGGACGGTCTGGAGAAACACGCCGTAGTTTACGGTCGGAGCCCCGGCCGCCTTAGCCGCGGCAAGCGAGGGCTGCGGAGTCCCCGACAGATTGAGAAACAGACTGGAAAAATCGACCTTGCCTAAAACCAAGCCGAGCGGTGGCATCAGAACGTCGCTCACGAGCGAGGTGACGATTTTGCCGAAGGCTCCGCCGATGATCACCCCGATGGCCATGTCGAGGACATTGCCCTTCATGGCGAACTCTTTGAACTCTTTCAACATACGTCCTCCTTTGGGAGATGGTGAAAGACTCGTCTAGCGTTTCCTCGTAGTATCAAGCGCATACCCAAGCGTGATGAGATAGAGATTGTCGGTGTCGCCGGTCCCAGGTGCCGGTTGAGAATTGTAGCGGGTCGTAATCTGGAAGCTGCTGATGAACCCTTTCCAGATCTTAAAGCGGACTCCGTTGTCCATTGTGAAAAACACATCGGACATATTTTGGAGAGAGGGAAACACTTCGCTGAAGTGATAGACGGTAATGCTGTCTTCCCAGATTGGCCAATTCCACTTGACCGAAATACGGGCGCGGACACTCGACGTGTCTCCGGTGTTGTTGAAATCTTCGTTGAAATACGCCAAGCCGGCTTCCGTGTAGAGCGTCATATCTTTGGAGATACCCTCGTAATCTCCTCGGTCAACCCATTGATAGCCGGGGCCGCTGGCAAGGGCGGTTCTCAATTTGAGGTCTTGGAATTGATCGTTTTCAAAGTAGGCCGAGGTAAACCAGAAGAAACGCTTCGTGATGAAGAAGTCCAGCTTGATCGTGGCGCGGGCGTTTCTGGTGATGATCGCGCCCGAATCGTCACCGTACACATAGCGAACATTCATGGTGAGCCGCAGCAGCTCGCCCCGTGCGACCAATTCACCAAGGAGACTGGCATTACGCAAGTGACTATTGCCAGTGGTTTGCGAGTAGCCGCCGGTGAGATTTCCGACGTAAATGACCGACGGCTGAATCAACGGATTGACAGACTTGATGTCACTCATCGGGACTTCCATTGTGCCCTTGAGCGGCTCTGCGTGAATGACCAACACTCTATCCGGTCCCGACGTAGCCGTACCGTTGAGGATTGTGCCCTCCCTTAAGTGGAAGGGGATCGGATGGGTGACGACCAGCTTGGTCACGTCGTCCCATTTGAGTTTGATTAGATTGTCCGGGTTCGACGGGTTCTTCAAGAAGAGGATACCGCCATCCATTTCGAGCACTTCCCCGAAGATGACGCTTCCGTCCTTCAACGTCACCGTGTCTATGGGGGCGGCAGCGGCAGCAGCAGTGGCGGACTCTTCTGCTGATGCGGGCGCAGGAACTCCCATCGCGAGCGTGAGAACCAGCAGCAGGACCCAACCACATGTCCGCATGAAGATCCCTCCCTTGATGAAACTGGCTTTCGAACGTCCAGCATACCGTCCAGGGCTCGCCGCAAAAAATGACTTAGTTGTATAACCGAATGTCGGTGGCTTGGCAATCTTGAAACTATCAGCAGCACACGTGAAGGTTGATGCCTACAGTATGGGGCGATGGATGTGTTCCTGCGGTGTCTGAAGGTGTGACGCGTCTTAGCGGCCGAGCAAATCTTTCAACAGATTCTCACCCTCCTTCTTGAGATCCGATGGTTTGGTCTTGCCTTCGAAGAATCGATCCATCGTCTCCTTGGCTTTCTCCTGTACTTGTTCTTGGACCTTGCCTGTGAGCGCTTTGGTATCCAGTCCATAGGACGGGTTCTGCACCGTTCCCGTAATGACAAGAGGCAATCGAAGCCGTCCCTCTTTCATCGCCACCTTCGCCACGGGCGATGAAGCGCCAATTTTCTGGCTCATCGCCTGAGTGAGACTTAGATTCAATGCGAGATTTAAGGTTTGATCGAACCCGACCGTTCCGTTGCCGGTCGCCTGAAAATCATGGCTGTCGGCCAGAAGCCTCCGGATGTTGACGAGACCTTGCTTGATCATGAAATCGGTCTCGAGGGTGGAAAACGCCGTGGCTTTGGCCTGATCGAGCGAGACGCCCGCAACCTTGAGAAGAGCGAGCGCTTCTCCCGTGAGGTTAACGCCTTCGAGCTTGCCATCTTTCACTTCGATATGTCCCGGTCCCTCCAGCGCCTTTGTCAGATCGGGCATCGAAAAGCCTCGGCCTGCCACGGCGATGTCCGCCGATGCGGTTCCGCTGATCGAGAGCTTGCTATCAGGACTCAGCGCCTCGAGAACCGGCTTGAGTTGCAGACCTTGGATCAACACTTGCCCATTAAATGGTGGTGAAGGAGATCCCAGCGACATGCCTCCCTGGGCTTTCGTGTCACCGTTGAACAGTTGAAATGTAAGGCTGGAGAGCCGAGCGTCTTGTCCCTTCAGGTCAGCATTGACTTCGAGATTCTTTAATTCGACCGGCTTCTTCAAACCGGTGTCGATGGGCAGGTCAGCGGTATTGATCGATGGCGATGTCATCATCACCTTGGCGTGACCGGCCCGCATGGTGCCTTTGACATCCAGCGTCGAGCCGCCCGTCTGGATCTTGAGGCCGAGATCTGAGACATCGGCGAGTTCCATCGCGGAGACTCCCTGCTTCAACGGATAGGGAGCCCGAGCGACGACATGCAGGTCCTTAATCTCCACTGGTTTGGTCAACGGCAGCGGGACAGGCACATCCGATGAATTGATCGACGGAGCGGAAACCGTTGCATCCAATTTCCCGCCGAGTAATGCACCGTTCACTCCAACTGCAACCCTGCCAATGCCCACCATGAAATCGTACTCGTGGATGTCGAGCGTTTGGGTCAATGGTCCAAAGCGCCCATCGAGCGTGACGGGAAGCTTATACGGCAGCACTGTCGCCTTCAGATGGACGACAGGCGTCTCGCCCAGGTGGACCGAGGTGAGCTGAAGGACGAGATCTTGGACCTGATATTCCGTTTTCGTTACGACGGAGAGGTCGCGGTACGTCAGCGTGCCTCCGTCGATCGAAAGACGGTCGACGGCAAGGAGCGCGAGGGCTTGTAGCGGGTCGCTTTGTTGCACCTCCGGTTTCTCCGCCGCACTCGGAGCCGCCGTCCGTGGTCCGAGCGTGGACAAGTTGGTGATGCCGTCTTTGTTTTTGATGACAGTGATCAGAGGATCACGCAAGGTGATCTCTTCGATCTCGACTTTTTTACTGAACAGCGGCAGCAGCTTGACTCCGATGTCCAGGGAGCTCAGGGAGGCAAAGGAGCCAGTGCTGAAGGCGGGATCGTCCATAACGGTGAATCCGACAACGCGGGCCCCGATGCGTGGCCAGATCGTCAATCGTATGCCCTGCAATTCGATTTTGCGGTTGAGCGCGTTCTCGATGAGTGGCTTATAGTGATCTTGATAAGAGGCGAGATCGACGAGAAATGGAAGCGCCAGCACACCGGCGAGAAGTAGGGCGATGACGACGAACAGTGCGATCAGAATTTTCATAGATGTCTCCTCGCGCAGTATAAAAAAGCTAGAGGGACTGGTCAAACGCGCCTTGCCGCTCATGGGAGCGCATGCTAAAATTCGCACTTCAACGCTCGCGGAGAGGTGCGAGAGTGGACGAATCGACATGCTTGGAAAGCATGCGTCTCGGCAACGGGACCGTGGGTTCGAATCCCACCCTCTCCGCCATACAATAGCCGTGAGTAGTGGAAATCTTTTTCTAAACGGACATTACATCGCAGTATAAGTAACAAAGAGAGGGTGGGATTCGAGAGGGGTTTTGAAGGGGATATGTCCCCTTCATGGGGAGCATACGAGGGGGCTTGGCCCCCTCAGTAGGAGCGGGAGCAGTCGAGCGAGCGCGACTTCGAATGCCCACCCTCTCCGCCATACCACACTTCGTGTGAACCGCCCGCTCATCATCGCAGTATCGTAATTGCTGCGGGCGGATGCACACTTAAGTGTGATTGGTTTTTAAGCTCGCTCGTACCGGTCGCCATTGCAATGTTCTTGGCGACCGGATAAACACCTTATGTGACGATCGAGAGGTTGGAGGCAAGACAGACACCTCGTGTGTGTAGCTTTAAGTGGTACTTATTGCTCGCTCGACCCGGAGCCTCACTAAATTGTGGCGACGGGATAAATACCTTTAGTGTTGATGGAATTTAAGGGGCTGGGCCCTGTGCAACAAGACCCTGTGAACCCCGCCAGGTCCGGAAGGAAGCAACGGTAAGCAGAAAGTTTTGGGTGCCGCAGGATCACCTAGCCCCGCTAAGCAGGATGCTGAAAACGGTCCCCAACTGCGTTCTCGGTCGGTCGCCCCACTCGACGTACTGAACAACGTACGCCTCGTGGTCCTCCCTCCCTGCGGCCTTGTCTGGAGAAGTGCGTGTCGCGGGGCACGGTTGCGAGGCAATCGGTGGGTTGAGCGGGTGGAAGATGCCCGCTGGTGTGGGCGAGTGTAAATAGAGTCGTTTTGAGGTTCCCGTAGGGATCACTAACACTGCAGGATTAACTAAAGATGGATTACCAGGTTTCCGCCAGAAAATACCGGCCGGGCACATTCGACGATGTGATCGGTCAACCGCATGTCGTCCAGACACTGGTCAACGCCGTCACAACCAAGCGCATTGCCCAGGCCTATCTCTTTTCAGGGACGAGAGGCGTGGGGAAAACGACGGTGGCGCGCATTCTCGCGAAAGCGCTCAACTGCGAGCAGGGGCCGACTGGCCTACCCTGTGGGACCTGCGTCAATTGCACGGAGATTGCCCAAGGTCATTCCGTCGATGTCATCGAGATCGACGGTGCATCGAATACCAGTGTGGACGATGTCCGCGAGATCCGAGAAAACGTCAAGTTCACTCCATTCAAAGGGACGTATCGCGTCTACATCATCGACGAAGTCCATATGCTTTCGAACTCGGCTTTTAACGCGCTGCTCAAAACCCTCGAAGAACCGCCTTCCCATGTCGTGTTCATCTTCGCGACCACAGAAATCCATAAAATTCCAGCGACCATCCTGTCCCGTTGCCAGCATTACAATTTTCGCCGGATCGCCAAAACGGAGATCATCGCGCGACTGCGCCATGTGGCCGAACAGGACGGGATCGCGATCGAAGAGCGGAGTCTCGCTGCATTGGCACGTGCCAGCGAAGGCAGTATGCGCGACGGTCTGAGTCTGCTTGACCAGGCAGTGGCATTCGGCGGCAAATCGATCGTCCATGCCGAGTTGGAAACGCTGCTCGGCGCGGTCCCTCAGGAGTTACTGCGGGCGCTGATCCAGGCCATTACCTCGCAGGACAGCGCGGCGGCGCTTCGCACCTTGTCCCAACTTGTCGAGGGGGGCCACGATTTGCGGGCGTACTGTGCCGACGTGGTCGAATGTTTGCGTAATTTGCTCGTGGTTTCGGTCACTCCCTCGCAAGAGTGGTCCGCTTTGATAGAGGCGTCGGCCGACGACCTGGCCCAACTATCGGCCGACAAGGCCTCGTTGACCCCGGAGCAGATCCAGCAGCTATTTGCTTTGTTCACGCAGGCTGAAGACGCGCTGAGATACAGCGCACATCCTCGGTTTGTCCTGGAAACGGCTGCAGTCAAAGCCACGCGTCTGCTGCGGCAGGAGACGCTCGCGCCCGTGCAGCCGGCCCGCGCGGCTTCTCCTGGTTCCGCTCAGGCGGCTGCCGTACGAACCGAGAAGACGCCGCCGCTTCCAACGCGCCCAGCGACTCCTCAGGGGACGCCGCGCTCCACCGCACCTTCCGTGGTCCCACCCACGGCTGGGCAGACTGTCGCCAAGAAGGCGCCAACTCCGTCCCTCGACCCATCGAAAAGTGTCGACGCTGCCGCGGTGGAGTCTTTGCGACCGCCGCAGCCCATCACCTTGAATTGGGAACGGTTCCAAGAGGAGGTCGGCCAGAGTTTTCCCAACATCGCCCCGTTTCTCGAAATGGGACGATTGGTCTCAATCGACGGGAACGTTGCGACGATCGGGTTTTCGAAACAGGCGACCGTCGCGCGGGCCATGCTGGAGAAGGCCGACAACATTCAGGCGCTGACTTCCTTATGCGAACGGATGAGTGGGCAGCCGGTTCGACTCCGCGTCGTCGAGTTGACGGAATCGGATCCGTCCGGTCCCACGATGGCGCAGATCAGGGCGGCCAAGGAACAGGAGCAGAAGGTCGTGCTCTTTGAGCGGGCAAAGGCCCATCCGGTGGTCAAGCAGGCTCTGGAAATGTTCGGAGCGGAACTCGCCGATGTCAGAACGATCTCGAATCAACAAGAGGTGCAGGAATGAAGAATCCATTGGGCAACATGGCAAACCTCATGAAACAGGCGCAGGCCATGCAAGCGCAAATGGCCAAACTGCAGGAAGAAGCGGCTACGAAAACCGTGATCGGAACAGCGGGCGGCGGCATGGTCACCGTCACCGCGAACGGCGGCATGGACATCGTGAGCGTCGTCATCAACCCGGAGGCTGCCAAAGGCGGCGATGTGGACATGTTGCAAGATCTCGTGCTGGCCGCGTCGAATGACGCCCTAAAGAAAGCCCGTCAGATGATGGCCGATCAAATGAAATCGGTGACGGGCGGTATGAATATTCCTGGCCTGTTTTAAAGGTCTGATGGCTGTTGATCAACAAGGGTTGCTCGCACGCCTGGTGCGAGAACTGGTCCGGTTGCCGGGTATTGGGCAAAAAACGGCACAGCGCTTGGCTTTTCATCTCTTGAAGGCTGAACGGGAGGAGGCCATGCGGTTGGCCGACGCCATCCGAGCCGTAAAAGACGGCCTCTCATTTTGCCGTCAATGCCGGAACATCGCCGAGGGGGAGCTCTGCGAATATTGTCTGGATCCCAAGCGGGACCAGAGCAGAATCCTGGTCGTGGAGGAGCCCAGCACGCTGTATGCCGTCGAACGCGCCGGTGCATATCGCGGTCTTTACCATGTGTTGCTCGGCGCCCTGTCCCCTCTCGACGGGGTAGGCCCCTCGGATATTCGCGCCGAAGAATTGATCGATCGGGTCAAGCTCGGAGGCGTTCAAGAGGTCATTCTGGCAACCAATCCCACGATCGAGGGTGAAGCCACGGCCATTTATCTGACCAATCAGTTGAAGCCGCTGGGCGTGCGCGTCTCGCGGATCGCCTACGGTATTCCGGTCGGAATGGACATCGAGTATGCCGATGAAGTCACGCTGCTGAAGTCCATCGAAGGACGACGCGATTTATAACGCTGCAAGATCCTTTCCCATTGACCCCCTTTAAAAGCCCCTGTTATAGTCTCACGTTCATTTCTCTTCTGACTGGTGACGAATGAAAACACGAAACTCACCCAAGCGGACGACGCGCAGGAGGTCTGTTGCGACCAAGCGTGAGACCAAGCCGGCCGGTGGGAAGTATAGTGCAATCCGGCGGGAGTTGGAGAAACAGCGTCAAGCCATTTTGGATGAAACTGGGGAAGGGTTGACAAAGCGTGACCGACCGGAGGCGTTCCCGGACGTGAGTGATCAGGCCTCGGCCGAAGTGGATCAGAACTTTTCGATGCGGATTAAAGAACGTGAGCAGAAGCTGCTTAAGAAAATCGATGAGGCGCTGGATCGGTTGAACAAAAATATCTATGGTATCTGCGAGCGCTGTGAAGAAGAAATTCCCTATCAACGTTTAAAAGCCCGCCCCGTAACCACACTGTGTATCGCCTGCAAAACCCTCCAGGAGCAGGAAGAAAAAATCCGCGGATAGTGTTTATTTCTGAGGCTTGAGCTTCTTGACCCGTTGCTGCACCAAGGCAATGCGGTCCGCTTCTTCCGGAATGCCTGCCACAAGAACAAGATAGGTTTCGTATTCCGAGAGTGCACGTTTGGGATTCGTCGGCTCAATGGTCTCGGCCAAATTGAAGCGGGCAGTGGCGAGATTGGGTTTAAGACTGATGGCCTTTTCAAACGAGGCCAAGCCTCCTGCTTTGTCGCCCAATTTGACCTGCGTTGAGCCGAGACTGTTCAGAATCTCCGGTGCATTGGGTCTGATCGCCAGTGACTGCAGAAGCTCCGCCTTCGCCTGTTCGTACTGACCGAGCCCGTAGAGGGATTGTCCGAGCTTGTGGTGCGCTTCCGCCAGCCACACCTTGTTGTTAAATCCGCTCGCGATCGATTTGCGATAGGCATCGGCCGCGATTTCGTAATGCTGGGCACCGCAATACGAGAGTTGCGCGGTTTGTCCCCGGGCAAACTGCTGCAATGAAGGGAATGGCTCTTTATCTTCGGCACCTTGGCTGTCGACTTGCTGTCCGGGCCGGTTCCCGTTCGGCTGCCGCAGGCGCGTCAAGAACTCACGCCGATACGGCGAGAAGAGTTTCACGTACGGATCGATCGTGACGGAGGCTTGCAGCAGGGTCGGATGATCGCGCGCGCTGATGACGAGATATTGCGTCGTGGTTTTTTCGTCGCCGGTTTCATAAAGCGAGCTGGAATCCATGTTGGACTTGCCGGCGAAGTTGGCAACAGTCAAGTAAAACTCCAGCGTGGGTTTGAGGAGTGTCAGTGTATGACGGAGCACCGAATAGGGGGCCAGGTCGAGGCCCGATGTAAATGTGAAGAGCGTCCCGACGAGCATTCCGTCCTCATCGAAAAAATACGATTCATCTCCATGCGACGCGCTGCGATCCGCAGGAATCATCAGTTCTTGGCCAGTTCCCCAAGCCTTCGTGACGAGCGTGGATTGAGGGTGCTGTTGGAGAAACGCGCTCTTGCGTTCACAGAGAGTGCCGGGTTTGAGCAGCACCAGGTCGCTCTCAGATGGCGGGAGATTCTGCTGTCGCGGATTGGGCGTCTCGCAGCTTGCTAGTAGAGTAACCAGGCTCAGGGCACCGATCAACGCGCGTAGCGCAGACGATTGTGTGTGTTGTAGACCTGCCTTCAGCATGTGAATGAGAAGGAGAATACCGAAAGAGGGAGGAGTTTGCCAGGCCTGATACGACAGCGCCCGCTTCGTAGGGCGAAGCGGGCGCGTCAGGAGAGAAAAGGTCGATGCGATTTAGTAGCGTGAAGAATGCCGACGCTGGCTATCGAGCATTGCGTCCTCGCTGGTGTAGCCGAACAGATACGGCATGCCACTGGTCAGCGAGTACACGGGCCGGTTGAAGCCATAGTCGAGCACCTGTCCGACCGGGTGCAAAAGGAATCCCAGCCAGCGCCAGGGATTGTCATTTAAGGGCGAGCCCGCAGCGACGTCGGTATAGACCAGAGCCGTGCTGTCCATGACGCTATAGATGCTCGCCGGCGCGACGTATCCAATATCCTCATCAATCGATTTCTGATGGGCACAACCCACCAGGTCGGCGATCAAGATCAGACCGACCGCAATTAATTTGATTTTCATCCCTCTACCTCACGTTCTCAATCGGATGGCGATGACCAATGATGCTGACTGAGGCAAGTGTAGCCGAGGGTTGCAGTTCTGTCCAGAAAACGGCGTGTTTACGCCTGAGACAATCCGATGGCCGGTAAGACGAGGAATTCCTCTGAAAATTTGAGGGGATGGTGGGCGATACAGGTATCGAACCTGTGGCCTCTTCCGTGTGAAGGAAGCGCTCTGCCACTGAGCTAATCGCCCATCGGCGGGAGTCTAGCATGAGGTTTCGCCGAGGTTCAATCTACGCGGGGTTTGGAGATCGCGCGCCCGACTCTGTCCTCGCCTTGACATCCCCGAAAGACGATTTCTACAATGCCTTTTCTGCACCTCAGCTCTCTTTCGGAGTCCCTTTCAGATGCGCGAAGACATCCTCATTATCGGCGGGGGTTTGGCCGGTTCCGAAGCCGCCTGGCAGGCAGCCAACCGGGGGGCCAAGGTCACGCTCTACGAAATGCGTCCCAAAGAAGCGACGCCGGCTCATAAAACCGGTGGGCTGGCCGAACTGGTCTGTTCGAATTCGCTCGGCTCGACAGACCCGTTCAACGCCGCCGGCATTCTCAAAGAAGAAATGCGGCGCCACGGGTCCTTGATCATCAAGATTGCTGATGAAGTCCGTGTGCCGGCCGGATCTGCGCTTGCCGTCGATCGAGACCGGTTTTCCTTGAAGATCACGCAGGCGCTGGAAAGCCATCCCAATGTCCGGATCCTTCGCGAGGAAATTGCTGAGATTCCGACCGACTGTGTCTGCATCGTGGCAACCGGTCCTCTGACCTCGGACAAACTTTCGCAGGCCATCGCGCGACTCACCCAGTCGAATCATCTGTATTTTTATGATGCGATTTCGCCGATCATCGATGCGGAGTCGATCAATATGGAAGTGGCCTTTCGGGCGTCTCGCTATGACAAGGGTGGAGACGACTATCTCAACTGCCCGATGGATGAGCCGACGTATCAACAGTTCTATGAGGCCTTGCTGTCGGCGGAAAAGGTACAGCCTAAGTCCTTCGAACAGATTCCGTATTTTGAAGCCTGCTTGCCGATCGAAGTGATGGCCGAGCGGGGCAGAGAGACCATGCAGTTCGGCCCCTTGAAACCGGTTGGTCTTGAGAGGCCGAATGGCCTCCGGCCGTATGCCGTGGTGCAGCTCAGAACGGAAAATGCCCACCGGTCCTGCTACAACATGGTCGGCTTTCAAACCCGTTTGACCTACGGTGAACAGAAGCGTGTGTTCCGAATGATCCCGGGCCTTGAACAGGCGGAATTTCTCCGTTATGGCAGTCTCCACCGCAATACGTTCATCAACTCACCTCACCTATTGCAAAATACGCTGCAGTTCAAACACCGTGGAACGCTCTTTTTTGCCGGCCAATTGGTCGGCGTGGAAGGTTATACGGATTCAGCGGCGATGGGTGGTCTTGCCGGCATCAACGCGGTCCGCGAGCTTCGCGGTCTCTCGTCGGTCACGCCTCCGCCTACGACTGCTCACGGCTGCCTGCTGTCCTACATTACCGGCACAGATCCGCGACACTTTCAGCCGATGAACATGAATTTCGGATTGTTCCCGCCTCTTTCGGTCACGGTGAGGGACAAGGAGCGCAAGCGACAGCTGATTTCGCAGCGAGCGCTTGAGGATCATGCCGCATGGATGAGCCGATCAGGGCTTTCATAGCATTCCTCCGGGCAGAACAACGGGCTTCACCGGAAACCCTCAGAAATTATGCGTCAGACCTCCGGCAACTAGACCGATTCTTGGTCTCGCGCCGTTTGGCGTCGTCTTCTCCCATCAATCCCGCTTCGCTGACAGCCGATGCTGTCCGCGCGTATCTCCAATGGCTTGACCACAACGGCGCCAAACCAGCCTCGCTGGCGCGCAAACTAGCGGCGATCAGAAGTTTTTATCGCTACCTCACCAGACGACGTCTGGTCGGCCGTAATCCGGTCGAAGGTATGCGCACGCCCAAGCAACCAAAATCCCTCCCGCGTGTGCTGACAAAAGACGATGCCGACGCGCTACTGAACTTTCCCGCGGGGCAGACGGTCGGGGCGTGGCGGGACCGCGCACTGCTCGAGACGTTGTATTCAACGGGGGCGCGCGTGAGCGAACTGGTCGCTCTCAATGTTGGGGACGTTCACGAACCCGAAGGCCTCGTCCGTTTACAGGGGAAAGGGCGGAAGGAGCGGATCGTGCCCATCGGTGAAGTCGCTTTGGACGCGATCCGGCACTATCGCATGACTTTGCCGCTTCAATTCTCAGGCGTCCCGCCGAAGGCGTTGTTTTGCAACCAGCGAGGAGGACGGCTGACGAGTCGGAGCGTGGCTCGCCTCGTGGCCCGATATTCGAGCCAGCTGCCTGGTGGAGCCGTAAGCCCGCACACCTTGCGTCATTCCTTTGCGACTCATCTTCTCGACGAGGGAGCCGACCTCCGCAGCATTCAAGAGATGCTGGGGCATGCCTCGCTCAGCACGACACAACGGTACACCCATGTGGCGACCGATCAGCTGCTGGCCGTCTATGATCGAGCCCATCCAAGGGCAGGGCGGCCGACCGAAGGCCGCCCGTCAAAGGGTGGGAAGCGGTGAAGACCCGATTCACGGGAATTTCATTGGGCCGGACAGGCCTGATGTGCTAAGGTCCCGTCCATCAACAGGGTGAGGAGCCGAGGATGAACAAACTCATTCGGAAAGCCAACGTATTGATCGAGGCCCTGCCGTACATTCGTACGTTTCGCGGCAAGACCATCGTGATTAAGTACGGTGGCAACGCGATGACGGAAACCTCGTTAAAAGAGCGGTTCGCACAGGACGTCGTGCTATTGAAGTACGTCGGTCTCAATCCTGTCATCATCCATGGTGGGGGACCGCAGATCGATAAGATGCTCGACCGCCTCGGCATCGAATCGAAATTCTTGCACGGGGTGCGTGTGACGAATGAGGCGACGATGGAAATTGTCGAGATGGTGCTGGCAGGCAAGATCAACATGGAGATTACGGACCTGATCAATCGTCATGGTGGGAGCGCCGTCGGCCTTAGCGGAAAAGACGGAGGATTGATCCTGACGAAACCGCTGACCGCACGGGCTTGGGCGGAAAGCCTAGAGCGCGATCTCGACGAAGACGACGCCGAGAGCGATTTCGGATTCGTTGGAGATATTGAAAAGGTCGATCCCAGCCTGCTGTTCAAGCTCCAGGGCGACCATTATATTCCGGTGATTGCTCCCATCGGGACCGACCGCGAGGGCAACACCTATAACATCAATGCCGATCTCGTGGCCGGAGCAATCGCCGGCGCCCTCCATGCGGAAAAACTGGTGATGATGACGGACATCAAGGGCATTCGCGATGCCAAGGGACGCCATTTGTCGACCGTTTCCCGAAAAGACGTTCAGCGGATGGTCAAGAAAGGCACGATCACCGAGGGCATGCTGCCCAAAGTCCATGCCTGTCTAGATGCCCTCGAACAGGGCGTCGGCAAGGCTCACATCATCGACGGCCGCATGCCGCATGCCATCCTCCTCGAGGTGTTCACCCGCAAAGGCATCGGTACCGAAATTACGGCGTAACCGCTTGACCAGCCCTTGCCCAACCGTCGGACCAGCATTCTCCGCCATCTTCAGTCCTTGGTCGGTGAACGACACCCTCACAGCGCCCCTCACGCACTGACGAAAGCCGCCGAGTACCTGGCTGCTCGGTTGGCCGGATACGGCTGGACGACAAGCGCGCAACCGTTCCAAGCCCTGGGTAAGTCCTACTTCAACATTCTCGGCATGAAGTTGCCGCCGGGACGGCCAGGCAGAGACAAGCAGGCCCCACTGCTGATCGGCGCGCATTACGATACCGTCGTGGCCTCGCCGGGAGCTGATGACAATGCCAGTGCGTTGGCCGTCTTGCTCGAAGCGGCGGAGAGGCTGCGGCTGGCGGTTGTGGCACGACCGGTCTGGCTGGTTGCGTTTTGTCTCGAGGAACATGGACTGCTGGGGAGCCGGGCCTTCATCTCCGGCCTCAAACAGACTGGTCAGCCTCTGGGCGGCGCGATCATTCTTGAGTGCGTCGGGTATGCCAGCCAGGAACCAGGCTCGCAGCGCATGCCACCCGGTGTCCCTATTGCCGTTCCGACGGTAGGGAATTTCCTCGGCATTGTGGGCAACGAGGCATCGCGAGATCTCATCGGCGCCGTCGAGCGCAATGCCCGGAGGGTCGCGCCGAACACGCCGACCGTCGCTCTCGCGGTCCCTGCGCGCGGCGAGGGCCTACCCGACGTGCGTCGGAGCGATCATGCCGCATTCTGGGACGAGGGTTATGCCGCCGTCATGCTGACGGACACTGCAAATTTCCGCAATCCTCACTACCATCAGCCCAGCGATACACTCGACACGTTGAACTTGGATTTTCTGGATGGGGTCAGTGACATCGTGGTCGGCTGCATTGAAGACTTGGCCGGGGTCAGTCGCCGGTGAGGTCAAGACGAATCAGGGCTGCCACGCGTCGTGTCATCGCTCGGACGTTTGACCGGCTTGATTATCGGCGGCTCGCAAGCGTGTACTGCTATGAAGGCGGAGACGAATTCTGGAAGACGAAGCGGGAACCTTGTCGACGCCTGGGCATGCTCGTTGGCCAGGTCCTGCTCAAGCGCTTACCCGCTGTCGGGCGGAGTCTCTATGTCGGGGCGGGCGTTGCGGAGTTGCCACCCTTGCTGGTCGAGTTGCTCGAACTGCAGAGAACCGTCCAGCCTTACAATCTGCGGCGCTCCGAGGTCATCGCACTGAATCAGGCCTGTCGCGGACTGCCTCTGAAATTTCGGGCGGCAGATGCCGGCAAGGCTCCCGGGACATTTGATCATCTCTGGATTGTAAGCGTCTTGAACGATCCCGAGCGATTTCCTCATCTCGCTGCGTTATCGTATGGCCGAGCCGTTCCATTGACGTTCGATGCCGCCAGGTTTGTGAAAGAAAGACATACGTTGCGGCTGCTCGTCGATCGCTGCATGTCCAAGCTGCGCCTCCCTGGGATCGTCACGACCTCCGTGGAGGAAGCGAACTGGATTGCAGACTGGTGTCACCGCAAAAGGATCCGTTATCGCGTCGAACGCCGGCAGTTTCCTACCGCACTGGTGGGGGATCCCGTCTGTCTCATCAGGGTTGGCGGGAAGGTCCGAACAACCGGCGTAAGGGCTCATGGCTGAAAACCGGTTCGAGGACGGCCCGAACCATCCATGTACTGGCTCGCGTATTTCACATAGTTTGCGGATGATTCTCTGATCCAGAGCAATTCCTTTTCGGTGACCGGTCGGCGGAGCTTCGCCGGTGAGCCGAGCACCAGACTCTTGGGAGGAACGACGGTGCCTTCCGTGACGAGCGCACCCGCGCCGACCACCGAATCCTCGCCGATTACCGCTCCGTCCATGATGATGGCACCCATGCCGACGAGCACGCGGTCTTTGACCGTGCAGCCGTGCAACACCACATGGTGGCCGATCGTGACGTCGCTGCCGATGATCAGCGGATGGGTGTCGTGAGTCACGTGCAGCATGCAGAGGTCCTGCACGTTCGTCCGGTCGCCCAGACGGATATAGTGCACGTCCCCCCGGATGACGGCATGAAACCAGACACTGCATTGTTCACCCATGACCACGTCGCCGATCACAATGCCGGTGTCTTCAATAAAGCAGGATTTGGGGATGGTCGGGGTGATGCCTTGAAAGGTCCTGATCATCGGCCGCACCATAGGGGAATCGGCCCTCTTGCTGCAAGGGGGCTCGTTGACAGTCTTTTCAGGCGTCTCGTAGACTGACACGCGTATGGGTCACACGCTCATTCAACTGGGCCGTCCAAAGAAATCCGCCCCCTCCTCACAATCGGGCAGGAAGACAACCGTGGGGTTCGTCAATTTGGGCTGCACGAAGAATCAGGTCGATTCAGAGATCATGCTCGGGACGCTCGCCGCAGACGGATTTGAGCTGACCGGGAATCCCCAAGGGGCCGAAGTCGTCATCATCAATACGTGCGGGTTCATTGAAGAGGCCAAACAGGAGTCCATCAATACCATCCTCGAGCACGCGAAATTAAAGCAATCGGGCGCCTGCCGGGTGCTCATCGCCGCCGGCTGCCTTGCCCAGCGCTATCAAGGTGATCTTCTTAAAGAGTTGCCGGAACTCGACGGTGTCGTCGGAACAGGAGAGTTTGGAAAGATCGCCGGCATCTGCCGTGATCTGCTGAGGCCCCGGCGTCGGCACCAACGGTTATGGATCAGTCAGCCGCCCTATTTGTACGACGAACTGGCGCCCCGCCTTCGTCTCGGGACCGCACATAGCGCCTACGTCAAGATCGCCGAAGGGTGTAACCGAAACTGCGCCTTTTGCGCCATCCCACTTATGCGCGGAAAGCAACGGAGCCGGCCGGTCGAGTCGATCGTCGCTGAAGTATGGCAATTGGCGGAAGAGGGTGTCCAAGAAATCAATTTGATCTCGCAAGATACGGTGAATTATGGCGTGGATCTCGGCCTCCGCCACGGTCTCGCGTCCTTGCTGAAGGAACTCGTCAAGGTGAGCGGCCCGCGCTGGATCAGGCCCTTTTATTTGTATCCGCAACAAGTCACGGATGAGCTGTTGGACCTCTATGCGGGAGAAGAGCGCATCGCGAAATACATTGATATGCCGCTTCAGCATATCAATAGTGTGATGCTCAAACGCATGCACCGCTTGGGCGACCGTGGCACCATCGAAACGCTGGTGGAGCGCATCAGAAGACGGATTCCCGGCGTGTCGTTTCGCACGGCCTTCATCGTGGGGTTCCCCGGTGAAACCGATGAAGCGTTCGAGGAATTGAAACGGTACGTCGAGCAGGCAGAGTTCGACCGGGTTGCGGCGTTTCTCTACTCGGACGAGGAAGGGACTCCGGCCGCCGATCTCGACGAGAAAATCGATCGCTCCGTCATGGACGAGCGCCGCAATGAGCTGCTCGCTGCGCAGGAACTGATCGCCACGGCAAAAAGCACCGAACGAATCGGGTCCACGCTCGAAGTGCTGGTGGATGGCGCTGCCGAAGAAGAAGGCTATTGGCTCCAAGGCCGGCATGAAGGACTGGCGCCCGAAATTGATGGGGTCGTTTATATCAACGGTCCAGACCGCCCCAAGCAGATTCCGAATTCCGGAGAATGCGTGAAGGTCCGCATCACCGACGCCGCCACGTATGATCTCATAGGGCATATCGAGGGAGAAACCACCGCCTCCAGGCAGCGGAAGCCCGGCGAGCATCACGCGCGAGGAGGCTATCGTTAGATAGCCCCCTCGAGAGACTCCCTCACACCTTGGCGCTCAAGAACAGCGACGCGCCGCGGCGGTTGATGAGAATCAGCACGTTCTCGCCTTTCTTCACCGCCGAAGAAACCTTCTCGAACTCCTTCACCGATTTCACCGGCTGACGGTTGAACTCACGAATCACGTCGCCCGGCATCAGCCCGGCTTTGTCGGCGCCGCTGTCCGGCTCGACACTGGTGACCACTACGCCTTGAGCCTTCCCCTTGATCCCGAGCTCTTTCGCAGTGTCCCGATCGAGGTCCTGGACAGCCACTCCTGCAAACGCGTATTCCTTCTCATCACTGTCGGCCTTGGCCATCTTGAGATCACCCGGCTGTTCGCCGATTGTGACGGTGAGCTCCTTTTCGTGGCCGTCACGCAAGACTTGCATTGCCACCTTGGATCCCACCGTCGTCTTTGTCACCAAGCGCTGCAGCGCGACGGCATCTTCGACCGCCGAGGCTTGATAAGAAGTGATCACGTCGCCTTGTTGCAAACCGGCGTGATCGGCGGGACTGTCCTCCTTGATGTCGGTGACCAAGGCGCCCTTCGCATTGGTCACTCCGAAGGATTTCGCGAGATCATGGTTGAGATCCTGAATCCCGATGCCCAAATATCCGCGCACGACTTTGCCATCCTTCACGAGGCTGTCGTAGATCGGCTGACCCATGCTGGTCGGTACAGCGAAGCCGACGCCCTGATAGCCGCCGCTTTGCGAAAAGATCGCCGTGTTGATACCCACGAGTTCGCCCTTAGTGTTCACCAAGGCGCCGCCGGAATTCCCGGGATTGATGGCGGCATCGGTTTGGATGAAATCCTCATATTGGGTGATGCCCATGCGTCCACGCCCTAGTGCGCTCACGATGCCGAGCGTCACCGTCGAATTCAATCCGAACGGATTGCCGACCGCGAGGACATATTCTCCGACTTGAAGTTTCGAGGCGTCCCCCCAGGGGATGGTCGGGAGATTCTTTCCATCGATCTTGATGACGGCCAAATCAGTTTTCGGATCTGTGCCCACGATCTTTCCTTGGAATTCCCGTTTGTCAGGCAGCGTGACGGTCACTTCACGAGCGCCGTCGATCACGTGGTTGTTGGTAAGGACATGACCATCCGGCGAGACGATGACGCCGGAGCCTTGCCCGCCCCCGCGAAACCCACGCGGGCCGCGCGGCTCCATCGGGCCTTGGGGACCTTGCGGACCCCGGAATTTCGGTCCGAAGGGACTGTTCGGCCCGCCGAAAAACTCCTCCATGCGGTCGCGCAATTCGTTGTCACCGCTCCGGCCGGTAATTTTTTCGCCGATGACCGTCGTGATGTTGACCACCGCCGGCGTCACCGCTTTCGCAACGTCCGTGAAACCGTTGGCAGGAAGCATGCCTGCCGGTGCGGCACCTGTCGTGGTCGCGGCCGTGGACCCTGTCGCTGGAAATGGAACGAATGACTGACTGCCGACAAAGAAGACCGTTCCCAGCACGGCCATGCTGATCATGATGCCGAGTGTCTTACGAACTAACTGACTCATACGACCTCCTTGTTGATGAAGAAATAGGACCCGCCGATGGTCTCTGAAATCCATACCGACGACGGTACCAACCGGCGATGAGAGATCGATTAGGAGGGAATTAGAAGTCGTTAAGAGGATGCGGGGGTCAACGGCAGGATGACGGTAAATGTGGAGCCTTTATTCGGTTCGCTTTGCACTTCAATGCGGCCATGATGGGATTCCACGATCCAGGCGCAGATGGCCAGACCCAGCCCCGTGCCTTTTTTCGTATGAGTCCTGGCGTCGTCTGTGCGGTAAAACCTGTCAAAGATGTGTTTCTGATCTTCACGCGAAATACCGATGCCCTGATCAGCGATGATGAATGTTGCCTGGTTGCCTTGCGTGATCAATGAAATGTCGACCGTTCCGCCGGGGCGGGAATATTTGACGGCGTTGTCGACGAGATTCAAAAAGAGCTCGCGCAAGCGCAATTCGTCGCCCAGCACGACTGCAGGCATGATCAGTCCCAGCATGACCTGAACGTTTTGTTCCTGGCCGAGCAGCGAGGCCTGCCTGTGGATGTCTTCCAGCAGCGACTCGAGCTTCACCGGCAGGTGTTCCAGCTTGACTTCGCCCATGTCAGCGCGGGACAAAAAGAGCAATTCGTCGACGATGCGGGTCATCCTGTCGATTTCCTCCAGATTGCTCTCGAGAACCACCGTGTAGTCGCCCGCCTCGCGAGGCCGCCGCAGCGCAAGTTCGGTCTCGCCCTTCATGACGGTCAGCGGGGTGCGCAATTCGTGCGACGCGTCGCTGCTGAACTGGCGAATCTGCCGAAATGAGGTTTCCAGCCTGGCAATCATGTTGTTGAAGGTGCCGGCAAGTCGGCCAATCTCATCGGCGGATGCCGGGACATTCAACCGCTGCGTGAGATCCCCGGCCGCGATCCGCTGCGCGGCAAGCGTGATGGCATCGACGGGACGCAGGGCCCGTCCGGCGAGAAACCAGCCACCCGCCAGCGAGACGGCAAGGGCGAGCGGCATGGTGACCAAGAGCACCAGCAGGAGTCTATTCAGGGTCTGGTCAACCGACTCCATCGAGGTGCCGACCTGGACGATGTAGAGCAGATTTCCGCGGTAGATGATCGGGACTGAAATGAGTCGAAGCGGAGGCTCCTTCGGATATTTGGCCGATTCAAAGATCGTTTGTCCGCTGAACGCCACCTCCAAGGCCCGACGGCTGAGCGGCAGTTCGTGTTGCTTGACGTTGGGAGAGCGGATCGTGATGGTTCCGGATGGGCTGAAGATTTGGAAAAACTTGTCGATGCGCGCCAGCTCGGGGAACTGCGACATGAGCTCTTCTTCATCGATGAGCGGCAGGAACCCCCGTTCTTCGAGCGAACGCACGGCGGCTGCAGCGGTTTCTTCCAGGGATTGATCGAGCGCGTCGCGGAGGCTTCGAGCGGTGACAAAATACAGGACCGTCGAGAAGGCCACTAGGATCAATGCGAGGGCGCTGCCGTACCAGAGACTGAGTCGGAGGCGCAGCGGCATCAGTCAACTCCTGACCAGGCCATCGGTTAGTCGGCCTTCAGCATGTACCCACTGCCCCGGATCGTATGAATGAGTTTTCTTGCGCGTCCGCGATCGACCTTATTGCGGAGATAGTTGACGTAGACGTCGATGACGTTCGTGAAGGTATCGAAGTCCTGATTCCAGACGTGCTCAGAGATCATCGGGCGGGTGAGAACGCGACCGGTGTGCCGCATGAGGTATTCGAGCAAGGCGTACTCCTTCAAGGTCAACTCAATACGCTGACCACCGCGCGTCACTTCACGCGTGGCGGGATTCAGTATGAGGTCGTCGATCTGTAAGATGCCGGGGTTATCGGTTGCTCCACGGCGCAGGAGTGCGCGCACGCGGGCTAGCAGTTCATCGATCGCAAAGGGCTTGGTGAGATAATCGTCTGCGCCGGCATCCAGGCCCTTCACACGCTGATCGACCTGGGATTGGGCGGTCAGAATGAGAATCGGCGTCTGAATGCGCTCTCTGCGAATGCCCTTCACGATGTCCAACCCCGAGAGCGACGGTAGCATCAGGTCCACAATGATCGAGTCATAATTGGTCGCCAGTGCCATCTCCAGCCCTTTGGCCCCGTCTTCGCACAAATCCACGGCGTAGCTTTCCTCTTCAAGCGCGCGCTTGATGAAGCAGCCGACTTTGGTTTCATCTTCGATGACGAGGATACGCATGGCGGCACTCGCCCAGATGGGCGATAGAGGATTATAGCAAACCTGCAGCGGGCCATTTCCAGTGGAGGGCGGCGAGGCGGAGCCTGGTCCCGATCTTCCGGCGACCCTCCTTGTTCTGGTTCATTGAGAATGAATATCTTCGGCCAGCGACATCTCCGCTTGGAGAAAGGGACCCGGACATGATAATCTTCACAAGATCCGGACATCGACACGAATCCAAGGCTTACCACCTCTCATGGCGACTCCTGAATTTTTGAATCCGACCGACACGTTTGTGCATCGTCATCTTGGACCGACCGAGGCCGACCTCAGGGAAATGCTTGCGCTCCTGGGTCTGCAGTCGTTACAGGCGCTGGCCGACGTGACGGTGCCTCGCGACATCCAACTGGGCCGCCCCTTGGACGTTCCACCGCAACGGGGCGAACAGATGGTGCTTCGCGAACTGCACGAACTCGCCGCGGAGAATCGGATCTACCGTTCGTACTTAGGGATGGGCTATTACGACTGCATTGCTCCGGGTGTCATTCAACGCAACATCCTCGAAAATCCCGGCTGGTACACGCAATACACTCCCTATCAGGCTGAGATTGCGCAGGGGCGGTTGGAAGCCTTGGTCAACTTTCAGACAATGGTCGCCGACTTGACAGGGTTGCCTCTGACCAATGCGTCGCTGCTCGATGAGGCCACTGCTGCGGCCGAAGCCATGGCCATGTGCTTCGCTATCGCCCGTGGAGCGGGCCAGGAGTGCAAGGAGTTTTTTGTCTCGCAGGATTGTCATCCGCAGACGATCGCGGTTTTACGAACCAGAGCTGAACCGCTGGACATCACGCTGCATGTTGGGAGCACGAGGTCGATCAAGTTCGACAATCCTCGGCTCAGCGGCCTGCTGCTGCAGTATCCGACAACCGACGGCTACGTCGGCGATTATCAGGCTCTGGTGGAACAGGCTCACAAGGCCGGCATCCTCGTCGTCGTGGCGACGGATCTGCTGGCGCTCACGCTCTTGCGGCCTCCCGGAGAATTCGGCGCAGACATTGCGGTGGGATCCAGCCAGCGATTCGGCGTGCCGATGGGCTTCGGTGGACCGCACGCCGCCTTCCTCTCGGCTAAGGAAGAGTATAAACGGCAGATACCCGGGCGCATCGTCGGAGTGTCAAAAGACCAGAGTGGACAGGTCGCCTATCGATTGTCGTTGCAGACGCGCGAACAACACATCCGGCGCGAGAAGGCCACCAGCAACATCTGCACCGCTCAAGTGTTGCTCGCCATCATTGCCGGCATGTATGCGGTCTATCACGGGCCAGAGGGGTTGAGGCGGATTGCCGAGCGCGTCCATGGTCTAGCCGTCCTGTTTGCAAAAGGTCTGCGGCAGCTCGGTTTCGATATCGGCAGCCAGGAATTTTTCGATACGATCCGAGTGCGAGTGACACAGGCGCAATGTGAACAAATTCTTGTGCGGGCTGATGAGCAGGGCTTGAACCTTCGGCGTTATGAAGACGATTCGCTGGGAATTTCGTTGGATGAAACGACGGAGGCGGAAGACGTTCAACGACTGATGGAAGTGTTCGTGGGCCATGCAAGACTGCCGTTTAGCGTGCAGGAGCTGGCTCAGACCGTCGATGCGGCGTTTCCCGCGAATCTGGCACGAACGAGTCCCTACCTCACACACGAGGTCTTTAACCGCTACCATGCCGAGCATGAAATGTTGCGGTATCTCTATCGGCTCCAAGGGCGGGACCTTTCGCTGACGCATTCCATGATTCCCCTGGGGTCCTGCACGATGAAGCTGAATGCGACTGCAGAAATGCTGCCGGTTACCTGGCCGGAATTTGCCCGTCTGCATCCATTTGCGCCGGCAGAGCAAAGTAAAGGCTATCAGGAGCTGTTTCGCCAGTTGGAAGCGCGGCTGGCCGAGATCACCGGATTTTCAGCCGTGTCGTTGCAGCCCAACGCAGGCTCGCAGGGGGAGTACGCTGGCTTGATGGTCATCAGGGCCTACCATCGGAGTCAGGGTGAATTTCATCGTGATGTCTGCCTGATTCCGGTATCGGCGCATGGGACCAATCCTGCCAGTGCGGCTATGGTCGGCATGACGGTCGTGCCGGTGGCATGCGACAAACAGGGGAACGTGGATTTGGGGGACTTGGAAGCCAAGGCTGGGGAACACCGGACGCGGTTGGCCGCCCTCATGTTGACCTATCCATCCACCCACGGCGTGTTCGAAGCCGACGTGAAGCGAATCTGCCAGATTGTCCATACCCATGGGGGACAGGTCTACATGGACGGGGCCAACATGAATGCGCAGGTGGGTCTATGCCGCCCTGGTGATATCGGCGCCGACGTTTGCCATCTCAATCTGCATAAGACGTTCTGCATCCCCCATGGTGGCGGTGGTCCCGGTATGGGACCGATCGCTGTGGCGCGTCATCTGACCCCATTTCTCCCCGGTCATCCTGTGACCGGATTAGGCGGCCCCGAGTCCATCGGCCCTGTATCGGCGGCACCCTTTGGAAGTCCAAGCATCCTGACAATACCCTGGGTGTATATCGCCCTGATGGGACGCGACGGTCTCACGAAGGCGACGCAGGTTGCGATCTTGAACGCCAATTACATGGCGAAGCGGTTGGAAAAGCACTATCCCATTCTCTACACGGGGAACGCAGGATTCGTCGCGCACGAATTCATTCTCGATTTGCGTCAGTTTAAGGAGACGGCGGGAGTGGAGGCGATGGATGTGGCCAAGCGCCTCATGGATTACGGATTTCATGCGCCTACGGTGTCGTTCCCGGTGGCTGGCACCTTGATGATCGAGCCGACTGAAAGCGAATCCAAAGCCGAGTTGGACCGGTTTTGCAACGCCATGATCCTCATCCGTGCTGAACTCCAAGAGATCATCGACGGGCGGCAACCCCGCACGAACAACCTGCTCAAAAACGCTCCCCATACCGCCCAGATCGTGACCGCTTCCAAGTGGGATCGACCCTACAGCCGGGAACAGGCCGCCTATCCTGCCCCTTGGGTCAAGGAATACAAGTTTTGGCCCCACGTCGGCCGCATCGATGAGGCGTTCGGTGATCGCAACTTGATCTGCACTTGTCCTCCAATGGAACACTACTCGACCTAGCTTGTGATCTTGCCGTACGTTCGTTTGCAGCGGTAGAGTACGAATCACGTCATGGAGTCTCACGCATGCACGTGATCGATCGCCGAGGCTTTTTGGTGCGTTCCGGGCTTGCAGTGGGCGCCGCCCTCCTGTCATCGAATTTCTCCCCGCTGTCGCAAGCTTGTGCCCTGGCTGAGCCCGCGTCATCACCTGACTGGCAGGCGGTGCGCGATCAATTTCCACTCTCGCGTGATCTGATCCACCTTGCCGGATTCTTCCTCGCCTCCCACCCGACGCCCGTCCGTCAGGCCATTGAACGCCACCGGGCCGGATTGGACGCCGATCCCATCGGTTATTGGTTCGCCCATGAAAAGAAGCAGGAGGCGACCGTGCTTCAAGCGGCGGCCGGTTATCTTGGGGTCGATCCCACTGACATCGCTTTGACCGACAGCACAACAATGGGATTGGGCCTGCTGTATGGCGGCCTCACACTCACGCGGGACCAGGAAATTCTGACGACGACCCACGACCATTATTCGACGGATACTTCGCTGCGGCTCAGGGCAGAACGCACAGGTGCCACGATCCGTCGCATCGCTCTGTACGACGATCTACGGCGCGTCTCTCGGGATGGTCTTGTGGAAACGCTCATCAAGGCCATACAACCTCGAACCAGGATCGTAGCGGTCACGTGGGTGCATTCCAGCACCGGACTGAAACTTCCCATTGCTGAGATGGCTCGCGCGATTCAGAAACTCAATGCATCGAGAGCCGATAAGGATCGGATCATCATGTGCGTCGACGGAGTTCATGCGCTCGGTGTGGAGGATTTCCGTCTGAGCGAAGTCGGCTGCGATTTTTTTGTGGCCGGAACACACAAATGGATGTTTGGTCCGAGGGGAACGGGGTTGGTCTGGGGACATCCCAAAGCCTGGTCGGTCGCGAAGGCTGTTATTCCGACCTTTGATTCAGACGCCTACGATATGTGGATGAAAGTCCTCCCGCCACGGCAGCTTCCTCCAGCCGTCTACATGACGCCGGGCGGTTTCCACTCCTTCGAACATCGATGGGCACTGGATCAAGCCTTCCTCTTCCACCAGACGTTGGGCAAATCGCAGGTGACCAGGCGGATCCATGAGTTGAACGACCAGCTGAAGCAAGGACTCGCCGCGATGCACGGCATTGCTCTTCATACCCCTCTGTCTCGGGATCTGTCCGCTGGGATCGTCTGTTTCGAGGTGGCAGGCATGTCACCAGATCGTGTGGTGACCGAGTTGCGCCGGCGGGGTATCGTGGCCAGTGTCACCCCCTATGCGACGCAGTACGCCAGAATGGCGCCAGGCCTTATCAACTCGCCCGCTGAAATTGAGGCCGTGCTGAAAGAGATCCGTGTCCTCGCCGGATGACTCCTTCTAAGCCTCTGACTCTCAACAGCTTTTCCTGAACAGGCGTCCCCCATCTTTCGAGGCATTGTGGGCCGGGCTCGACTTCAGCCATAAGGTGTATGCGTCGGTCACATCAAGAAAGGGTCAGCTCGCATGTCACAAATCCTCAATATGAGCCAACATACCACTGATGAGGAGCTTCAGCGGCTGACGACCATGCTGCTGTTTCACCTTGTCGAACGCTGCGGAGGGCAAGTGCAGTTCAAGCTCGAGGATGCTCAACATGTCCGCACTAGCCTGACGACCAAAATGGTCCAGATGCAGGTTGGCGATGAAGTACGGCTTCGTATCATTGACCGCCTGCCCGAGCTCCGATAGTCGCTTCCTGCTTCTCCATTGGCCATTTCACATCCCGCCGGGGCAGCCACCCTTGTCCGTCTGATCCGCCTGTGAAACAATGCCTCTCCTAGAGGTGTTGTCACGTATGCTGCAAATCTCACCACTCGTCACGATTCCGGATTCAGAAATCGAAATCCATGCGGTGCGGGCGCAGGGCGCCGGCGGGCAACATGTCAACAAGGTCTCGTCAGCCGTCCATTTGAAATTCGCCATTCGTGCTTCGTCGCTGCCTTTGCTGTACAAGGAACGGCTGCTCAAGTTACGCGATCACCGCATCTCTGAGGATGGGATTCTGACGATCAAAGCGCAGCAGTTCCGGAGTCAGGATCAGAATCGAGAAGATGCGTTCAACCGTTTGCGCGCCTTGATCCAGAGCGTGGCCGTTCCCAGGAAGAAGCGAAGACCCTCCAAACCCACTCACAGCTCCAAAGAACGGCGGCTGGACAGCAAGGCCAAGAGGGGAAGGCTAAAAGCGCTCAGACGAACGCTGGAGTAGATAGGATCTGCGCGGGTGACGTCGATCTGGGCGCCCGATCGCCCGCAGCGGGGCCCCACACCGGGCGGGGTGCGAGGACGGTCGGGCTGGTCGACGGCAGGACCCGCGCCGCGATGAATCACTCTACTGAGGCGAGTGAGCCGAGAATATTGTAGCCGCCGTCCACATAAATCACCTCGCCGGTAATGCCGCGTCCGAGAGGACTGATAAGGAAGAGCGCTGTGTCGCCGACTTCGCCCTGCTCGGTCGCGCGACGAAGTGGCGCAAAATCCTTGTGGTGCTCGACCATCTTGCTGATGCCCGAGACGCCGCGCGCGGCAAGGGTCTTGATCGGTCCCGCCGAGATAGCATTGACCCGGATGTTTCGCGGACCGAGGTCATGTGCCAGATAGCGGACAGTGGCTTCCAGGGCGGCCTTTGCAACGCCCATCACGTTGTAGTGGGGCACAACGCGTTCGGCGCCGAGATACGTCAGCGTGACGACAGATCCGCCCTCGCTCATGAGCCGCATGGCGGCTCGCGTCAGTGCGACCAGCGAATAGGCGCTGACATCGAGGGCAGTGGCGAAACCTTTGCGTGTTGTGTTGACAAATTGTCCCGTGAGCTCTTCACGCGGTGCGAAGGCGATCGAGTGGACGAGGAAATCCAGTTTGCCGGTTTCCTTTTCAACATGGTCCATAAGTTGCTCGATCTGAGCGTCGTCTCCGGCATCGCAGGGGAACGCTTTGGAACCTGGGAGGGTGGCGACCAGTTCTTCCACGTTCTCCTTAAGGCGTTCATTTTGATAATTGAAGAGCAACCGCGCGCCCTGGCCGGCGGCTGACTGAGCAATGGCCCAGGCGATGCTGTGCTTGTTTGCGACACCAACGACGAGTCCCGTTTTTCCTGCTAACAGCATATGGCTCCTGAGGTCATACTGATCAATGGTATGGAGATCCGTTATGCACGTGACACTGATGCACCAGGGCGGTGAAGATAGCATGATTTGCGGTTACTGTGCACCGGCTTCCTTTCGGAGTCTGCGAAAGGCCTCGAGCATTGCTTGATAGGAATAATGCGCATTTCGTCCACTAGGATTGGGGAGCAGAAAGACTGGAGTGTCGGCGAGCCGAGCCTTTGTTGGACCGAGATCCAGAAGCTTGGGTCTGCACAGGTAAGGGAAGAGCATGCGATAGATCGTCACCCCGAGGAGGGCGATGGTTTGCGGTCGATAGCGCCGGACTTTCCGTTCGAGCGCACCCAGTCCTGCCTGGTATTCGGCTGGACTCAAATCGCCGATTCCGACACTGCTTCGCCTAATGATATTGGTCAATCCAAGTTGCCATTCAGGGAGCCGCCAATCCTCCTCATACGTGAGGGGCTCATCGACCAGGCCGGATTCAAAGAGGAGTTTCCAAAAGCGGTTCGAGGCACCGGCAAAATGATGTCCTACGGTGGCCGATCTGAGCCCTGGATTGATCCCGACAAACAAGATACGCGCTCCTGATTGCAGGTGGTCGATAAGTTGCCCTCGTTGAGCCCGTAATGTGGTCATTACGTCACACTAGTTCTCGGCTGAGGCAGTTTAGCCGAGCCCGACTATTCTGCCACAGTGGGACACGAGGATCGATGCGCGCCGTGCCGACTCTAATGGGTCTAAGTGATTGATTACTCATGAGAGTAATACCCAAAAGCATTGGGGCACCAAGCTTGCTCAAACCCGCATAGTGCCCGCTGAAGGGCATACTTACAAACCAGGGGAGGTGACACATTATGAAGCGCATGTTGTTGGCAATCATGGCTGTTGCGGTGGCGATCTCCTTCAGCGCTCCTTCGTTCGCCGGTGACGAGAAGAAGGACAAGAAGGATGAGAAGAAGGGTGGCCACGTGCTCGTGTACGGTGATGAGAAGAAGGATAAGAAGGACGAGAAGAAGGGTGGCCATATGGACACCTTCGGCGACGAGAAGAAGGATAAGAAGGACGACAAGGGAAAGAAGTAATCGCTTTCGGGCGAGGCTAGCTGGCTTGAGGAGCCTTCCGTCAGAAGCGGATGGCTCCTTAAGTACTCAAAGTCACCTTCTACTACCCACCAACTGCAATCCCACGATCGTTTTTGCGTCTCTGATCGTCCCTGACTCAATCATCTTGAGTGCCTCAGCTAGGGAGACTTCCAGGACTTCCAGGACTTCGTCCCGGTCCAACTGCTGCCTGCCGACGGTCATGCCACTTGCCTCGTAAATGTGGATCACCTCGTCCGTAAAGCCTGGTGCGGTGTAAATGCTCGTAAGTCGCTCCAGCCGGCCGGCGGTATAGCCAATTTCCTCTTCTAGCTCTCGCGCCGCACAGTGCATTGGATCTTCGCCGGGGTGAAGCTTCCCTGCGGGAATCTCATAAATAAACCCACCTGCGGCATGACGAAACTGTTTGATCAGCACTACCGTCCCGTTGTCCTTTAGAGGGACGACGGCCGCCGCACCAGGATGACGAACGATTTCCAGATCGATGGTCACGCCGTTAGGGAGTGTGACGGTATCGATATTCAGTGTGAGGATTTTTCCGGTAAAGATGTTTCTGGTCATGATGCGTCGCAGCCAACGGCTGCCCGGCTCGCTTGAAGCCCGATTCGTTCAGTAAGTCGCCATCTTTGACTTTCGGTAAAAGGGCGGCTTCACGGTCAGAGCAGGGAAGGTTTTCCCACGGATGTCGACTGAGATGGCGGTCTCGGGTTTGGCGAAGGAGGTCGGCACGTAACCTAATCCAATACCCTTTTGAAGCAGAGGCGAAAGATTACCGCTGGTGACTTCTCCGATCGCCTTCGACGACCTAGGATCAAGGATGCGGAACCCGTGACGAGGCACGGATTTCTCCAGCAGCTCGAAGGCCACCAATCGACGGGATGGTCCCTGTTGGGTTTGCTCTTGCAGGGCCTGGCGTCCCACAAAATCTCCTTTGTCGAAATTCACCGTCCATGATGCCCCGGCCTCAATCGGCGTTGTCTCTTCACCGATGTCATTTCCATACAACAAATAGGCCATCTCCAGACGCAGCAGGTCCCTGGCTCCCAGGGCCGCTGGTTTCAGGCCCTTTCCGGCGCCTTCGTTCAATAAGTGTTTCCAGAGCTCCACCGCCTTCCCGGCCGGCACATTCAGTTCGTAGCCGAGCTCTCCACTGTACCCTGTTCTGGCGACAAAGCAGCTGATGCCGGAGACTTCAGTGTCACGGCAGTGGTGTAATTTTAGGTCACCGATGTCTTCCGCTCCGGCGGCAACGAGAATGTCCCGAGACGCTGGCCCTTGGATCGCGATCTGGGCGAGTACGGCGGTACGGTCTTCGATCAGACACCGGTCGTCAGCAGAATGATGTTCCGTCAGCCAGCTGAGGATCTTCTCCCGGTTCGAGGCGTTGACACAGAGCAGATATTCCATGTCACGCGTGCGGTAGACAAAAATATCGTCCTTGATGCCGCCCTTCTCGTTGCACACCATAGAATACTGAGCCTGCCCAGGCGCCAGCGTGGAGACGTTGTTGGTGGTCATCCGTTGAAGGAAGGACAGGCTTCCCTGGCCGGACACGGTCAGGCGGCCCATATGACTGACATCAAAGAGTCCGGCCGCAGACCTGACGGTCTGGTACTCATCGACGACGCTGGCATACTGGATGGGCATCTCCCAGCCGGCGAAATCAACGAGTTTGGCGCCATGGGCACGATGCTGCTCGATCAGTGGGGTGTGCTTCATGGCCAATGAACGGGAGAAGAGATCAGGCGCCCAGCAATTCGACTTCAAAAATCAGCGTGGCATTTGGAGGAATTGCACCACCGGCGCCGCGGGCGCCATACCCAAGATTTGAGGGGATGATGAGCTTACGCTTGCCGCCCACTTTCATGCCTTGCACACCTTCGTCCCATCCCTTGATCACACGCCCGGCGCCCAGGGGAAAAGAGAAGGGTTGGCCTCGATCGACGGAGCTGTCGAACTTCTTTCCGTTTTCCAACCAGCCGGTATAATGCACCGTGACGGTCTGGCCCGCTTTCGCGGTCGCACCGGTGCCCACCTTGAGATCGATATACTGCAATCCCGAGGAAGTCGTGACTTCCTTGCCTTCAGGTCCTGCCTGTTCGAGTGGCATGAGTACTCCTTGTTTGAACGGATGCCGTCACAGGATCGATGTCATTGACCGTCTCAATTCTCGTCCGGTCGTGAAAATAAGGCCACGCTTGCCGTATACCCGTGGAGAAAGTTCTTCCCGCCTACCGGTCCGATCTCGCCCTGTGCAAAGAATCCGGCGACTGGAATCGGTCCCACACGTTCTTGGACAACGTTGCTGTCATGATGAGTATGGCCGAAGAGGCCTTCGCCGCGCCCGCAACAGCTGAACAGAAGCGCACCCAGGGGAGGATTCCTGTGTTTGGCGCGATCGGCTGCGAGAAGGACGTGTAAATCATCACTTGCGGATTTGGCGTCACGAAGCTGGAACTGAACGGTTTGGCCTTCCTGAACGAGATCTCCGATCGCGATCGCACCGGCTTCTTGATCTGCTCCCACCAGATTGCGTACCAGAAAATCGCCGCGCTCAAAGCGACTGCTGTGCTCATCGATGGCAATGCCGATGTGCAATGCCCGATGCGCATCGCGGCGTCTGTGCCCTTCCAATGATTCAAAGACCTCCTGGAGACGGGTGATCGCAGGTCTGCCGCCCAGTTCAAACACCATGTTCTGCTCGGCTCGGGTGACCACATATCGCTCTCCGATAGGACAGCAACCCTGTGAGATCACTGTCCGAATCGCGATAGGCCCCGAGAGCTGCACTCCGACGATACCTCCCTCGAACACATCTCCGTTTTTCAGGAGGCGATTGTCTCCAGGGCCACGGCCACCGCCGGCTAAACCCCCGACCGCTTGTCCATTTGGGTAGCGTTCAGCCATCACCGACAGAACATCGTGAACAGGTGTTGTGAACGGGTCGGCCAACAGGATGAATGTGCTTGGCTCTGCGCTCGGTTCCGGCCATCCGGCCATCTGAATTTGGTCATGGATTTGCGAAAAGGCCAGGCGTAGCGGAGTGAGGCGGACGCCAGGCAGGCAACCAACCCAGAGGGTCAGTGCGGGGGCCGTCTCCAGCTCCTCTGCGTCGGCGATCACGCCTTCACCGGAGCAACCCAGGCAGACCTCTACGGACAGTTCCTCATGGATCATCTGTGCAATAAGATCGGCCTTCTGTGCATGATGAGGCGAGAAAAACAGAAAGGCCAGGTGGACCGCACTCTCTCCAATTTGCGTCCTCACGCCGTCGGCAAGATCACGGACGGCCGCTTCGGTATCGGTGTTCCTCGACAGCGCCGATGCGAACCGGAGTCCCGTCGTGGTCTGACTTTGTGTTTCCTGTGTCACCATGGCAGTGCGAGGCTCCTATACGCCGGGATTCATTCGCTCAGCCCGATCTTTCGCAAGCTTTTTGTAGTAGCGCCACATGTACGAGTGGTAGTCGTCCAATTGAGCGAGCAAGTAGTGCAGTTCCGTGGGATCTTCCGTTTCGAGCGCCCTCACCATCCTGGTCTTGAGAAACTCACCAAAGGCATCGGTTTTTTCAACGGCCGTCAACAGGCGAAGGCCGCCACCGATTTGATATTCGTTCATTCCGTCCTCCCAATCCAGACGCGGCGTGAGAATAGCGAGCAGACCAATCAAAATGCAAGCGCTTCACTCCCACACATTATCTGGCACGCGACGCAAGCAGGTCGCGGAGTCGTGCAAGCGAAATAGCCTCCACGCGGGTGCCATCTCGTCCGACGACCGTCGTCGCCATCGTCAAGGCATTAAGAATGGCTTCCTCCGTTGCTTCAACGGTTGCGGTGATCACAGGATTCATACGAGTATCTGCAAGATGCGTCAGCGGATAGGTAGGGTGGTCGGGATAGTGTGGAATGACGTTCGCCGTCGAGAACGCAAGAATGAAGTCGCCGCTGCCGTGGCGAGCGGTTGAGCCGGTTCGAGCCAGTCCTAACGCGGCTCGCTTGGCGACCCTGTTGAGTTGCCTTGCATCGAGCGGTGCGTCCGTGGCGACCACAATAATGATGGATCCCTCGCTCTGGCCGGGTTCCACGGCCGTACTTTCGACAGGCGAGGTGTCGTAGGATCGGCCGACCGAGATACCTGAGACGATCAACTCCGGTTTCCGGCCATGGTTGGCGTTGACGAGCACGCCGACCGTATAGCCGCCTTCCTGATCGGGAAGCTTTCGTGATGCGCTCCCGATCCCTCCCTTAAAGCCATATGACACCATGCCCGTCCCTGCTCCGACCGTACCCTCTTTCACCGGACCGCCTGAGGCACCATTGAGTGCCGAGACGACGTCGGCCTCTGACACGTGCCGGCCCTGGATATCATTGAGACGGCCATCGTCGCATTCGGCGACAACCGGCGTTAATGTGTCGTCGGTAATCCCGATCTGCGGATATTGACCGATCATCCAGGTCATCACTCCGTTCGCGACCCTCGGTACATTTAATGTGTTGGTCAGGGCAATGGGATACTCGAGAAATCCGGCCTCGTTGACCCAGGCCAGTCCGGTCATCTCACCCGTGCCGTTGAGGACAAACGAACCCGCGGGGACTTTCTTGTGCCAGACGTCATCCCGGGGAATGACGACAGTGACGCCAGTCCGTACCGGGCCAAGACCTGGCTTCAGCGGTCCATTGCCCGAGATGAGCGTCGTGTGCCCGACCTTGACGCCTGCGACATCGGTGATCGCATTTAACGGTCCGGTCGCGTAGGTGCCAATGACGATGCCAAGATCGCGCGCCCGCATACGCGTTTCTTCCGGATCGCTGGCATGGGCCTTGATGCACGACGCGAGCAGACAACAGAGCGCCAGTGTGCAAGCGTGTCGGAAGACTGGTCGAAGCGAGATCATAGGTCGATGTTGAATAGGGCGGGATTATAGCGGGGCGAGCAGCGGGCGGCAATTCCAACCCCGCGAGTCGCGGTAGGCTAAAAGGGGTATGGATGAAACGGACGATCAACGACGTGCCTCAAAAAACTATGCTGAACCACGATGCCATTCGAGTCATAGAAGACTTGAAATGCGTCCGTACCGAACCCTGTACGGGAGAAGATCAGATCAGGATCGACCGGAGACCAGGGTCTGGCCAACCAACCGAAGTTCACTCGAGCGTATTTCATGTCAAGGAACCGATGGACGGAAACAATCCCCGTCTCCGAGTTGTTAAGGGAATCCGGTGATCCGAGTCTGTCGACGACTTCGAGCAAAGTGGTTTGTCCTGGGACGATAAATGCGACGTCATCCGGAGTGAGGGGGGTATTCAAGGTGATGCGCACAACATTGCAGGCCGAACATAGCGCGCCGAGGAGAACGAAGAGCAGAACAATGGTGAGGCGACCGTTGGAGCGCAGCATCTTAATCTCCGAACGGCCAGAAGCGGAATTCCAAGTTTTCCGTTCGCTTGGACCAGATCACGTCTTCGACAATGCCGCTTTGATTGAGCATGACAAAGAGATCATCGCCCTTGATCGAGACTCGAGAAAAATTGACGATGATCAGCAATAAGCTTCCGACCTTGCCGTCATATCGGTAATACTGGTAGACGTCCCGTCCATTAAGCGGTAATACCCGATCGGGGGCTCCCAACGATGTGAGCACTTCAGCCTTTGTTGTAACGCCCTTCTTGATCGAGTTCACAGCCTCAGCATTGATGTCATCACCGAGCGTTCCTCGACTAAAGGCACAGCCATGGAAAAGAATGGCTGTGAGGGTGAGAGCCAGAACGGTATGAAACCATTGCATAGGATCTCCTTTGTTATGAATGCTTGGGCGCGTGCCCTCGATGCTGCGGATCAAGCACAAAGTCCTGTTCGTACACTTTATAGGCGGAAGGCGACAATCCAAGCCGCTGGTACACCATTTGAGCCGTGTGATTCTCCTGCTCCACATACAGCCTGACTCCGCAGACGTCCGGAGCGGCCTTTGCCGATACCATGACTGCCTCGTGCATGCGGCGGAAGACCCCGCGCCGCCGCCATGCGGGGTCAACGTACACACTTTGAATCCACCAAAAGACGCCGTTGCGCCAATCGCTCCACTCGTAGGTGATCATGAGTTGTCCGACGAGCAAGGGCCGCTCTGGTTCTCGTGTCTCCGCCACCATGAAGAATCCCAGCGAGGGGGTGTCGAGTAACGACAAGGTGCCCTCTCGAAGCCTGCCCTCGTCAAGCCGCCGCTGCTCCGTTTCCCAGGCCATGGCGGCGCTGAATGCCACGATCGCCTCGACATCCTCTCTGCCGGCTGGTCGGACGGTCAGCTTGTTCACGAGATTCATGAGGCTATGCCGTCGCTTTTGGAGCGCCAAGCCAGCCTTCCGCGGGTTTGTAGAAGCCTGCTGAGAATTCCATTTTCATCGCGTCTTCAGGAAGCAGATTGAGAGGGCGGACCTGCGGCTGTGGAACGAAGGCCAAATATCCGGTGAACGGATGAATCGCGGTCGGGACGAAGATCATCAGCAATGGTGACGCGGGGTCGATTTGCACCGCCTTCGGCGCGGGGCCCATCACGAATCCCAATGCCCAAACCCCGTCACGGGGGAAGGGGAAAGCGATGACGGTGCTTCGGCCGAAACGTGAGCGAAACTGAAACAGGTCGGTCATACCTTTGAGCGTCAGGTAGATGCTTCGAACCAGTGGGATCTGTGTGATCCATCGTTCAATTGCCCCGATGATGCGGCTTCCCAACAAGTGTGTGGCGAACGCGCCGGCAGCCAGAACCAACAGAAGGAAGAGGAGGACACCGATGAATGGAGTGGCGGTCACGCCGACCTGACCGAGCAAGTCGGCAATGGCGTGGTTGACTGCCGATACAAGGGCGGACAGGATCAAAAATGTGGCCCATGTCGGCACGAGCACCAACAGGCCGGTCAAAAAATAACGAGAAAGCGTCCTCATACTTTTTGGTCTTGCGCAGGCGCAGGCCCCGCCGTAGTGTAGCAGAAACACCTGTCGATTGGATGTCCGAACACGGTCTTGATCTCAGGACGATGCTGCTTTATCCTGTCGCCATCGATTGAGAGTCACCGGTCTATGGAGGCGTGATGGTTGAGCAGCCGGGTGGGAAACGTCCGGTGCAAGTCGACAAGGACTTGCTGGCCATCCTCTGTTGTCCCGAGACCAAGCTCGACGTCAGCCTGGCAGATGATGCACTGATCAATCAGATGAACGATGCCGTCAGCCGCGGCGTGTTAAAGAACAAAGCGCAAAAGCCGGTGACCGAACTCCTCGACGGCGGCCTGATCAGGTCCGACCGCAAAATTCTCTACCCGATTCGTGAAGACATTCCCGTGATGCTGATCGAAGAGGGAATTCCTCTCGACCAGATCCTCTAATCCTCCTTCCGCCAACGTAGAAACGTCCGGTAGCTCCACGGTCAAAACATACCACCGCGTTCCTGTTCAGTTTTGGACCCCGTAGAAGTTCCGCATTGCTGGCAGAGGTATTCGTAGAGATTGCCTGTAGGGAGCACCAGAAGTAACCGTTCCCTGGTAGGCGTGGCTACCCGACAGCGAGGGCAGAAGAGCAGTGAGGCGTTGAGCGCTCTGAATTGATTCTCCGGCTCAGAGGCAGGGGGTCTTGCAGGTTTTCTAGTCAGACCGGAAGGCCACCCTGGACCACCCGGTTTGCGAGGAGGCAATGGCATAAGCAGATTGTAGGGAAGCGGTTTCGGGAGGTCAATCCAGACTAGCGTTGGCCTCTGTAGCTACCATGAACTAGGGGACGACGGTTGTTCGCGCGTCTTCGAAGATCGGTAGAGTCTCCAGAGCCCTCGTCCTCCCTGGACGATGGCGTAAATCGCCAAGCCGCTCAGCAGTCCATAAAATCCGGCTGTACTCCAGGGCCATAGGTCGGGAGCATGGAGCATGACGCCGAGGGCGACATGTCCGCCGACTCCCAAACACAGCGCAAAAATGATCCACTCGCGTATCACGTGAATCAACTCGGCATGGACGGACGGGAAGGATGAGAGGCATTCCCGAGGAGAGAGAACTTATGCGGCGGAGGTTTTGGCCGATTCGATTTCCGTCGCGGTAATCAGGCTGGACAGGTAATCCGCCACAAAGTTCAACGCCTCTTCACGACCGTCGGCACGGCGGCCTTTTTCACGTCGCTGAACTGACAGCTCGTGATCCAAGTCGGACTTGACTTCAGTCAGGACGCGCTGAAGGGACGATGGCGTCAAATTGGCGTCCATGTCCTCAAGCTCCTGACAACGGTCCAGGACCCAATTGAGCCCTTCGATCCTTCCGGCGTAGTGCTCCTGTTCGGCCGTATCAATTCGTGCCATGGTCGTCGCAAAGGTCTGGGCTTCGTAAACCAGGTTATAGAAACTGGTGACGGCGCGCTGAAGAGTCGAATTCATAGAACTCCTTTATATTCCAGGGCGATAGACGAGTATCCAATTATACATGAGAATCGGGGGGCGACAAGGGGAAATTTGCGGGCCTTACGTAAAAAGAAGCGAATGGAACTCATTCATAAAACCATAATAGAGGGGGGCAAAGTCCTTCAAGCTATCCGGGCTGGTCTCCTTCAAGCGCTTAAAGAAAAAAACCTGTGCTCGTGGATCCAGCTGCTCGAGCAGATGACTCAGCTGCGCCATCGTATAACTGCCAGAAGGCACGCTCAAAATGTAGTGAACCAGGCGCTCCACGAACTGCTGCGCCACATATTCACTTGTCAAGTACCCCTCGGGAAGCTTTCCCACGGCTAGGAACTCGTCGAACGGTATCGCCTGTGCCGCAAATGGGATTGATTGGTCTTGACCGGAGGTCACGCTGCCCGCACCTCATAGAAGGCCGAGAAACAGTAGGAATAACTCTACTGGACCCCCCCTACCCCGTCAAGCGCGCAGAAGCAGCATTCGGCCTGAGCCGAAAGACTGATATAAGGTCAGTCCCCGAGTAGTTAGAAGACCAGAAAAACAGAGAGGGCGAGGCCTCTCTCGAAGCCTCGCCCTTCTGTGAAGCGTCTTACTAGCCGTAACTTACAGCCAGTTCACGCGCTCGGCCGGCCGAACGTAAATCGGCTCTTCGACCTGGATCCGCGCCACTTCCTTGCCCGACTTGTTGAAGCCCAGCACGGTGTCGTTGTACATCTCGAACCGCTTCCCGTGGATCTGGGTTTCGAACACTTTCGGACCCGGAATGACGTCGTACCGGAAGACGATCTGCTGGCTGGCTCTCCAGAGCTGGAGGACCGCCAACAGTTCGCGGCTCGGCACGAGGTACTTCTCGATCGCATTGTCGACGCCCGGGCCAAACATCTGCCGGGCATAGCCGCGCGGGCTGTGCCGTGGCGGAATGTAGAAGCCATTGGGCTCGGTGCCCCACTGCGGATACAAGGGCAGCGCCACCTGCTCCACCCGAATGGTGTAGTACAGGGGGTGCCACCGGTCTTCCGCCCACAGGCCGTCTTCGCCGATGCGCACCAGGCTCTGCATGCGGATCTTGCCCACGCAGGCCGCCATACAGCGCGTTTCCATCGGCTCGCCGCCCGTCAACGGATCCTTGCCCTCGATCCGC